>Ga0208497_1000037_pt1 | contig 74336 bp, 100 predicted proteins | sample CryBogCBE25Aug07_FD_184555 | JGI IMG/M metagenome (GOLD analysis project Ga0208497, IMG submission 184555) | Freshwater microbial communities from Crystal Bog, Wisconsin, USA - CBE25Aug07 (SPAdes) | ecosystem: Environmental > Aquatic > Freshwater > Lake | place: Crystal Bog, Wisconsin, USA...
GCTGTCAACATTGGTACAACAAGCAGTAATATCTTTATACCAAATACAAACACTCAAGCCCTAGGATTAATAAACAGTCTAGCCGGTGTTTATATTGAAGCAGGAACACCTCAAAAAGTTTGGCAATTTAATACAGATGGTACCCTAACACTACCTGGAAGTTTAACTGGTGATTCTGTATCTATACAAGGTGCTCCTGTTACTATAACTATCACAGACACTGGCGGTGTTTGGGGAGGCGCCCCTGGTACATATACGAGATTAAATGGCATAACACCTCCTAAGTGGGCACCTGCTAACTATAATCCCAGCAGTGATTCTTCTATCACATACGATGGCGGCTGGCAACTCAATAATCCAAACTTTGCTCATCCTGTGTATGTAAACACAGGTACACTATTCAACCCGTCAGCTACATGGGACCCTGATGTACAATTTGGTCTCGGATCCGGCAACCCAGCAGGTGCTTATTCTTATAATAATTGGACCTTTGGCACAGATGGTTCTTTTACAGCTCCTGGTCCAATCTATGGTGGCGTCAACACTATAGGCCTCGCAACTCCGGCTCCTTTGAATCTAAACAATACAGGGCCAGTAGGTCAAGTTAAAACACAGTTAAACTTGATCAATACTTAAACTTGATCAATACCGCGGGCAACGCAGGTACTGGTAGTGCTATTGATTACTTTACCTATGTTGATCAAGGTAACGGTTTACCTGGTGCTAGACTACAGGCCGTAGATGATAATGCCTATAGTGCTAATTTCAGTATAGCATTAAAGGGTAAAGGAAACACTGGCAATAACGGATTAACAACAGTATGGACCTTTGGCAGTGACGGTACGCTAACATTCCCAGATACTACAGTTCAGACAACAGCGTTTACAGCATCATCGTATATCAGCAAAGCAACGCTACAATCGATAATTTCAACATGCACAAGTTTTACAGAGTTCAAGAACGCAATACTTGGACTTTAATTAAATATGATAAACAGGATCAACTAAGATGGCAATATTAAACTTTCCAAACACCCGACTAGACGGTAGCCCTTTACAGGCAGGCGATCAATACACAGGTGACAATGGCGTTACCTATATATTTGATGGTGTCAAGTGGGTAGGACATGCTGTCGCACAGCCTGCAGGCACAAATTCCATCACAAATGCAGGACATACTGTTCAAGTTGATTCTAGCGGTAATCTTATTATTCCTACAGGCGCTACGATCATATACGAAAGTGGTGCACCTGTTGTTACAGTTGGCGGCAGTGCTACTACCAGTACTTTAATTAACGGAAGTTATACTGTCAGCATAGGTAATGATGGTAAGTTCCAATCTAATAATACTACTATTACAAGTTTAGATCTGCGTGACGCCAGCGGTGCTGGCTTTTACACAAGTGGAGATGGTTATACATTAAGAAGTAACGGTAGTAACAACTGGATATTCAAAACAGATGGTAATATTGTTGTACCAACTGCTGGCATCATTAAAGCCAACACTGACAGCTATACTGGTATTGCTACACACGATCAACAGACATTTGCCTATGTAAATGCTGACGGATTCTTTGTTGACACACTTTATAACACAGCAGAATATGAATGGCACTTTAATAATACCGGTGGACTAACATTACCATCTTCTATATTCCCGATAACATTTTCTGCGGTACTATTACCAATATACGGCGGCGCACCAGACATCGGCCCATATGGCGGTGATGCTTGGACTTTGAGTGTGACTTTTACTGAAGATGCTAATGGTGTAGTATCTACTTCAGTGGCACAGATATTTCCAATATCAAATAATCCAGGTTATAAAACTGGTGATACTTATACCTTTACTGAAACTGCTCACGGCATAGCTGGATATACTCTTACTATTGTATTAGATAATGTTCAATATCCTGGACCTGCTGGCTGGACTGCAAATGTCGAGTGTAGTCAAGCTCCTGCAAGTCCTTCTACAGTTTCTTCCAACCATGCTATCAAGATTAATTCCAATAACAATATTTGGGCATTTGGATCCGACGGTACATTGACCTTACCCACTGGAGCAGAAATTGTTATAGATGTTCCAGGATCGTTTGTTGCTAGATCTACAAGTGGTATAACACTATTTGACAATAATGCTAATCCAAGTGGCATGGTTGAGGGAGATTTAGGCGAAGTTGCATTTTTTGCTGATGTAAATTCAGCACAAAACGCAAGGATTAGTCTTGTAAAAATGTCCGCCACTCCTGGCGAGCCTGTAGTACTTAATTGGACTTTTGACAAAAATGGCGTACTAACATTACCTAATGGTTCTACTATAGGTAACGGTGATGCAGGGGCCGGTGTTCCAATAACCACAAGCCGTGGAACTATATTACTGGGAAATGTAGCAGAATGTGAGGGTGGAGAAAGTCATTTCCACATAATGAAAGCAGGTCAGCAGGATATTGATTTATTCCTAGGCGACGATTCTAATTATGTAAAACTTCCAAGCACTGGTGGAGTTGAGATTTCCTCGTCAGAGATCGGTGGCCAACATTATTGGCGTTTTGGCACAGATGGCTACCTAACTATGGAAAGCCTACACCTACAAGGCTACTTCAAAGGTGTAGACGGTAGCACAGGTACCAGTGGGCAAGTATTAACTAAGAATACCAACGGTGGTGTGTACTGGGCAGATGCCACAGGTGGATCAGGTGGTCCAGTATTTCAACTAACATCAGGCACAGCGGTAGTAAGCCTAAACACCAGCGGCGCACTGACATTACCGCTAGGTTCACAACTGCTAGAGAAGACTTGGTCTACTACAATAACTGCCATTACTACAGGCACACAAACATTTGTAACTTTTGCCGCTAATGAATTTAACTATCCTGAACAAGGGCAAATAACAATTTCAGGAGTCGATACGCCTAATGATGTTAACAGCACTTGGTACTATCAGGCTTCTGATCCTAATCAAGTGGAACTACATTATGGAGAAGATTTCGCTTCGCCAGTAGACAGCACAGCATGGTCAGCATACACCAGCGGTGGTACTGTGACTTTAATCACACAACTACAACTAAACAGCAACGGCAACATCTGGAAGTTCATGGCAGACGGCAGTACCATAGTTCCTAATGGACAGCGAGTTATCTTTGGTGAGCAAAATGGTGGCGCATACATTCAAGCAGGTATGGGATTCCATATCAACAGTAGTGAAGGCATAAGTCTAGAAGCAGTTGACCTAACCAATCCAGCCGCTCCTGTCAGTCATGGATGGTATTTTGGTCCAGATGGCACATTCCATTTTCCAGATAACTCTATACAGACTACATCGGCTCAAGTACAGTTCCGTTCAATTACTTTCCCAACTGGCGCCGCAGGTGATACACAAGGTGCTCTAGCCTATAACACAATAACAAACAGCTTTTATCTAGCTACAGCATCCTATGTACAACAAACACTAACAACATCAACTTTTGACATTGTGTCTAACCAACCATACGATTGGGGACAGAGCGGTGATCAGTTCATGTCTGTGACTATATCAAAGGGCGTATATGCTGGTATTGATACACTATTAAATGCTGGAGTTACTACAGGTTGGACCATTAGTGGTACTGGAATAGCAGGAACGGTTGCTGTAACTAATGTATCATTACACAACACTGACAATGTTTCTTGGAGTTTTGATTGGGCACCACAAGAAGGACAGCCTACAAGTTTTTCAAGTGGTACAGCATTTACCTTATACAATACAGTAACACCCGCACAGCCTAATATCTGGGAACAAATAGTCACTGGGCAAGTATGGCAGTTATCATCTAGCACAGAAACTCTGTCGATGTATAATCCTTATACGGATTATGTTGAATTGGCTACAAATTCAAGTACTAGAATGTCTATCTATGCAGGACAGGGATTTGAACTTGCTAATTTATCAGACCTAGCCTACGGTAGTTGGAATTGGAATCAAGAAACTACAGGCACTATTGTTTATCAAGGTATCTATAATGATCCTACTCGCGGTATTGCTATTGAGAATTATCATAATAACAGTATAGATCCATATGTATTGTTTGATAACAACGGCGGTATACAGTTTAATGATTACGCAACTAATCCTCTAGGATATCCCGGTTTCCTAACTGTGCCATTTGCGTCTATCAGTCGTTCAACTGGTACTATGACTTTAGGTGTTACTGACTTCTCAGTCAACACAGGTACAACAGCCACATGGACATTCAGTGCGCCAGATGGTACACTAACCCATCCGGGCAAGATCTACAGCCGTTCAACCGCTACAGTTACAGCGGGCGTCGCTAGAACAGCATGGAGCAACTTCCTAGCCAGCCAGTTTAATAATTCTAACAGTCCTTTCATAGTACAGGATGTACAGCATGACCAAGCAGGTAATGTTATTGCCACACTAACAGATGCCAACACTGGCACTAATAATGCAAATACCATCACCATTACTACTCAAACTTCAATGGTGGTCAAGTATAGCCCAGAAGGTGCTGTACTTTGGAGTCAAAAAATAACTGGTCCTATAGCCCCCGCTACCTTTGGTTTGGCAGTGGACTCCGGCAATAACATCTACATCAATCTCGTTGACCTAGCCACTACCACTACCACTGTGGTTAAACTACTTGGCACTGATGGTAGCCTAGTATGGGCCACTGACCTAACTGATGCTGGCGATGCGGGATTCAATGCGCTCATAGGCCCAGATGGTAATCTCGTAGTCAACGGCGTCTACAACAACGCAGGTTCTAATAACATGTACCTGATGAAGATCAATTCTACCACAGGTTCGGTCATGTGGCAGAAGCAGTTACCAGACACAGGTTCTAATGACATTGATACCGGTCTAGCCATAGATCCTAATTCGGGCAACATCGCTGTCAGCGGAAGTAGTCAAGGGGCCAACCTTGGTTTTGTGGGCATAGTAAACAGTAACGGTAACTATGTCAACGGCGCAGAGTTCACAGTCAATATTGGCGCAGGTGTCTGTGAGGTCTGTGATGCTATATATGACTCGCAAGGACATTTGTATGTTAGTGGAGCAGTCAGCACCGCCAGTTCTGTTACCGCAGGATTCCTTGCTAAAATTGACACTAACTTGACTCTATTATGGGCCCGTCAAATCGGCCAAGGTAATGGATGTATAGATGTCGCGACCAGCCTAGTAGTAGATGAACACGACAATGTCTATGTCAGCGGATTTACATCAGATCCAAGTCATAGTGGATTACCAGTGACCAGCCTGGGCAGTTTTGCTCCTGACGGCACAGAGCGTTGGCAGTATTGGTTTGAAACCCCTAATAATACTGTAACTTTGCCGGGCGGCCTTGGAGCAGAGGCGTTCCAAAATAGTTTTACAGACCTAGGCAACAATACCAGTTATCACAATGGCATGATCGCGCTGGGTGTTATAAGTGGTAATGAGAGTAACTATTATCCATATGTCTTGCAGGTTCCAGCAGATGGTACTCCCGTTTCCTTTGGTGACATTGGTATTCCCGACATGTTGAGCATCTACTCAACTACGAGTACTTGGGCCGCTATAACTGCTACTGTTACAGTTACAACAGGATTGCCACTGACCATATCTGCAGGCACACTGACTGTTGCCACAGATGTTAGTGTGGCCAGTGCAGGTATTAGTCTAGGCTATAATGGTACTTTTGAATATGACTACACAACCAGTACTGTTTATACATCTCAGCAATCTTGGCAGTTCAAACCCGACGGTGGATTAACACTACCACTAGGTGGTTTCATCACAGCCCCCGTAGGTATGGGTAGCAATACAGTGATCAAAGCACCAGCAGGCAGTGCGGCCATATTACAGGACAACAGCGGTTCTAATCAAGTTAGCGTAGGCGATAATGGCATTGTTATGACCACAGCCCGTGGCACAGTCTATTATGGCTTTAATCTAGAAGCACCTGGTGTACCGACACACTTTCATATCAACAAGGTTGATCAATCATTTGATCTGTTCTTCGGTGACGATGCCAACTACTTCCACTTACCAGTAGGCGGAGCAAGTCCAGTTATTGGCGCCAACGATGGCAGTAGTGGACAGAAACTCTACGCATTTGGTCAGAACGGTACTCTAACAGTTCCTGGCACAATAAACTCTACCGCAGGCACTGGTGCTGTTACTATTAACAGCAGTGACGGCTCTACAACACACACTTGGGGATTTGGCACTGACGGTAATCTAGTAGTTCCAGGTGCTATACAAAGCACTAATGGCATTGTTATTAGTAATGCAGGAGTTGTAGGTGCTACAGCCGGTATCGTATTACCTGCTAATGCTGGAACTGGAGCAGTTCAAATTGGTAACACTTATGGCCCTATTCAACTTGGATCAGCGGTAGGCGGTGGTACTGAATTAAATTGGACATTTGATACTACTGGTATTTTAACAGTTCCTATAACTGCCAGTGGCGCTGGACAAATAAGTGGTGGAACTAATGGACTACAGTTAGTATCTAATAGCAACACCTGGGGCTTTGGCACAGATGCCAGCCTAACAGTACCCGGTATAATAACATTACCGAACGGTCAAGGACAGATTGGCAACGGCGGTGCTGGTATTGACATAATCTGTAATGTAAACAGTTATGGTTATATAACATTGAACTATCTAAGCCAAGCATCTGTAAGTGTTAATACCAGCGGAATCGTTCTTACAAGCAACAGCAGTAGTTGGACATTTAATTCTGGTTCTATTCAATTCCCAGATGCTACAAACCAGTTAACAGCATTTGAACTACAAGGAGTATCACAAAGTCCTTGGGGAACAACTTATCCAAGCAGTGGTGGAATCGCTAACTTAGATTATCAATTCTATTTTGATCCTGGAACCGGTCATCCTACTATACAGAGTTATTCGTCAAACGGTGGCAATCCCCTTTATAACAGTATTTGGAGTTATGATGCTTGGCTCGCCGCAAATGATAGCGCAAATCCTATAGCCGGTTCAAGTGGTACAACACCAATCCAGGTAAACAACACAGGTGGTAGCGTTATATTATCATCTGTGCTACAACCAGGCGATTATGTCACGGTTCGTATACAATGTATCGACACTGGTAGAATATTTAGAGCAACATTCATGGGCTCAGTTAACCCAAATGATTTTGGCATTACATATGGTGCTATCACTGTAGAGAGATTGCTGTAATATGGTTGCGGCTACATTAACTATCAATCCTGGTATAACCATTAATCCTGGAATCACACTATCAGGACTGATTCCCATAATCACTAATGGCATAATATTGTGGTTAGATGCGGCTAATCCTACCAGTTACCAACCAGGATTTGAAACTTGGGTTGATCTCAGTAACAATCACTATGATGCTCCATTATATGGAAATTTTAGCGCATCAGATAGCGTATCTGTAGATTTTTCAAACGAGAACTACGCACAGATAGCACCTGCCAACATGTTCAACGGAGACTTTACAGCCATTGGTTGGGTTTATGTTAGAAGTTATGCGTCTTGGAGTAGACTGTTTGACTTTGGTAACGGTGCTGGCCAAGACAATGTGATTGTTGCTGTGACGTCTGGCAACAGTGGATATCCTGTTTTCTATGCCAATGCCAATAATCTACAAAGTCCAGCACAAATTCCACCGAATCAATGGGCTCAACTGGCGGCAACGCAGGCGGGCACGACTCAGACACTATTCATAAATGGTCAACAGGTAGCACAACAGTTAGGCGGCCCAGAAGGCAGTGTGACTCGTAATTATAACTACATTGGTCGCAGTAATTATCCTCAAGATAGTTATCTCGATGGCCGTATCAATACCCTAAGGATGTACAACAGAGCATTAAGTTCTGCAGAGATACTAACAGATTACCATGGTATGAAAGGAAGGTTAGGATAACATGTGGATACGCCCTGCTAACACTAGGGGCATGCTGGATGTAGGTTGGATTAAAAGCCGCAGAACATTCAGCAATAACAGTTTGGATGGATTCGTGGAGAAACTACGCTAAATATATCTAGAGCGTACTTGTATGTTGTAGAAGGTACAGTTACAGGCGCAGATTTTAAGTTAAACGAAGGTGATGGTGCAGAGTTAGACGCTGATTTCACAGCAGATTTTAATGCCCATATTTTATTGTTTCAGGAACAACACAGGTCCTGACAAAGGAAAAACATGTTATCAAAACCACTAGGCCCAACAGGCTTATATCAAATTTCAAGTACAACTGGTACTCACAACGCAACCACATTCGCAGGTGTTGCTCCACTTAAAGTAAGAATAGCAACATCAGGACAGCCATGTGTGATCAATTTTGGCGGAGAAGGTACAGCAGACAACAATTCAGACTTGTTGATTCCTCCAGGTACTGTAGAACACTTCAAACTAGATTCAACCAGCACTATCACATTTGTAGAAGTTACAGGTGGTGGAGCAAATGGTTGGATTTCAATTACACCAGTAGCCTAAGGAGATACCATGCGAGCCGCCGAAATATTAAGACACATTGCCAACGTGATTGATCGCGTGGAAGGTGGCCAGCCAGCAGTTGCTCCTCCAGCATCCGTGGCAGTTGTACAGCCAGCACAGGTTACAGCACCCGATGAAGCGCCACAAGTTGCTAAGTTATTACCAACTAACCAAGAACCTGTTTCAGCCACCGCCGCCGACACAATGGCCAGTCCTTTACAACAAGAACTAGAACTACTGAAGAAGGTAGCGGGTGTTCCTTCAGCGTACGACGCACACAAACAATAAGGAGGCCTGCTAAATGGCTTTCTACAAGATCAAATCAGGGCGTGTTACAGGAGAAAGAGGTGTCCTTACCTTTGTAGGTGAAGTTGGACATTTATTCTACTCACAAGACGACAATGTAATCCGCATATCAGACGGACATACTCCAGGCGGTATTCCCCTAAGTGGCGGAAGCATAACATTCATCAGTGAAGGTGCTCCGCAAAATCCCCAAGACGGACAGCTATGGTTTGATCCTGTAACAGGACGTTTATACGTTTGGTACGACAACAACTGGGTAGATGCAAGTCCAGACATAGCGTCTACTGCTACTGGCATCACATTGAGCATGTTGAGCGTTGGCACAGGATCGGCTACTGGTGGCGGCGCTCTGTCATATGATCATACAACAGGTGTGTTTACATTCCAACCAGCGGATCTAAGCACCTATGCTACACAAGGTTATGTTACTAACGCAATCAGCGATATCGTATATCCTTACACTACAACAGCTACAGTCACTGGGTTAATTGCAAATAGTCTTACAAACTATGCCACACAGGTGTATGTTAACAGTCAAGGCTTTATTACCGCTGACATATTCACAGTTACCAATGTATCAACCTTCATCAATGATGCACACTATCTACAGGTAGAAACAGGTGTACACTCTGTTACAGGCACAGCCAACCAAGTTATTGTTACAGACTTGGGCAACCGTGACATACAGTTAAGCACACCGCAGAATCTCAACACCACAGCCACAGTTACTTTTGGTAACTTGACTGTCAACAACCTAAACGTACTCAACACACTGACTTCAGTTACACCAGTAGTAGTAGAAGGTTATAGAATATATCTAGCATCTAATTCAACACAAGACACACAAATTGATGGTGGCGGTATCGTACTGGGAACAAGTACTTGGACCACAGGCATACTCTACAGTCTAAACAACAACTACTGGTACACGATGGATGATGCTGGATTCCAAGTAGAACATTTGATAGCAACAAAAACCACAGTTACTACCCTAACTGTTACCGGTGGAGCCAATATTGGCTACTCAAACCTAATGGGCCAGTTCAGCAACGCACTACTACAGATAGATGCGGCCTCGGATACCTACTCACAGGTCAACTTCCAAAACCATTCCAGCAGTACATGGGCAAGTGGTGACTATGTGGTTACCAACGATATAGGCACAGACGGCAAGCACTACATTGACATGGGTATCAACTCAAGTCGTTGGTCTACTTCATCGTGGGTTATCAATGGTGCTAACGATGGTTACCTGTACGTAGACTCGGGCAACCTTGCCATAGGTACTACTGCTTCTAATGTCAAATTCTTTGTTGGTCCCACTGATACTGCCGATAGCATTGTTGCCTCAATGGACAGCACAGGATTAAACGTTGACTCAATCAAGCCATTAACTCCTGGCGGTGACCTTGTTTTAATATCAACTGGCACTAATGCCGCTACAGTACATGTACCAAGTATAAGTTTCCCTAACGGTGGCTTGTTGATCACGCAGAATCAAATTGAAGCATATCTAACCAATTATGTTCTGAGTAATATAGTCACATACTCTACTACCAGCACTGATACATTGACCATAGGCCAGTACGGTATTATCAATGGTGTCGCGGCTCCTTACGCTGTATTCAACCTAAACACCAATACACAGGTGGTAAATTTAGGCGATGTCTTAGCAGGACAAAGTATTGTTCCCAGCACAGTTATCAGTAAAGGTTCCACAGGCACTACATTCACAAACTATATCGTAGTTGACCTAGACATGAGCATACTGGGGCAAGTACTGCCTGTACCAGGTGCTCCATTTACTCTATTGCGTCCGTTAGAAAAACCTGGACTGGATATACAGACTAGACCAGGTACGGACATTTTCCTAAACAGCCAAGGCTTGGGAGATGTTCTAGTCAACACCAACATCATACCTATTGGTACTAACATCAGTAACTTGGGTTCGCCGACTCGCCGTTGGAAAGAAGTATGGGTAGGCCCTGGCTCCATCTATGTACAAGATGAAACACTGGGCAGTGACCTACGACTAACAGCCATTAATGGTGACTTTGTGGTAGCAGGTGCGGCTGGCCTAAATGTAGGACAGTTTACACTTCGTGACAACAATATCTATATTAGCAATCCTGACCGTGACATCAACATTGGTGTTACCACTGCTACAGGATTTGTTAACTTTAACCGCCCTATAAAGGTAGCAGACTCAACAGGACGCACAGCATTTACAGTTGGTAGAACTGGGTTGACTACAATCATTCCTCCAACAACGATCTTATCAACACAGTCAGCATTAAGCATTATTGGCAACGCCGCAGGCATTCAACAACCTCGTAACTATAACAACACAATGTTACAGATTACTGGCCTGGACAGCACCAGCACTCGCGTAAGCATTGACAGTTTTGGTACAGGTACATATCCTATTATTGCAGGACGCCAAGCAGGCGGCACAGTCTCAGCACCTACACGCACAATCAGTGATGACACACTATTCCGAATCAGTACACAAGGTTGGGGCGATACTGGCTATATCAGTAGTATTGGACGCTTGAACTTCCAAGCTCTGCAAGATTTTACTAATACAACTGCTGGCACAGGTGTTCGCTTCCAACTAACACCTCTGAACTCAACTACAATACAGACTGTGACAGCAGACATTACCGCCACAGGTTTAAGTTTTGTTGGCAATCCACTTGGCGGCATAACATTCCGCGACAGCACAAGACAGATCACAGCGTGGAATTCAACAGCAACAGTCTTATGGAGCCAGATTACAGGCGCACCTGCGATCGGCGTTACCAGCATTACCACAGGTACAGGCATACGTGTTGACCATTCTACAGGCACAGTGAACATATCCTGGGCCAATGATGGTGGATACATCACCAGTTCCGCATTAACTGGTTATGCCACACAAAGCTATGTACTAGGATTAGGTTATACTACAACTGCCACAGTAACAAGTTTGATAGCAAATAGTCTAACCAACTATGCTACACAAACTTATGTAAACAGTCAAGGCTTTATCACAAGTTCTGCACTAAGTCCTTATACTACAACTGCCACAGTAACAGCATTGATAGCAAACAGTTTAACCAACTATGCTACACAAAGCTATGTACTAGGACTAGGATACACAACTACTGCTACAGTTAATACACTGATAGCAAATAGCACTACACCAAGGATTATTTCTGGAATCACAACTGCATTTACTATCGACTTTTCAACAGACACAACTATCCACCTACATACAAACGCCGCAACTGTAACAGCAACATTAACTAACTATACCGCAGGTAAACAAGTTAATGTTATAGTTTATAATAATATTGGCGGCACTCAGCAGTACAATCACGGACTTTCAACCAGTAACAACGCTGTTGGAGGAACATCATTTTATCTCTGTAGTCATCCTACAATGTGGGTAACTTATATTTGTGTGGATAACACAGCAGGGAATTGTTTTGTAAAAGCGTCAGTATAACAATCACTGCTATCGGCGGTGTTTGGATCTACGGAAACGGTAGTTTATAACAGTAAATAACATTATGAGAATACATCAACTAACAGAAGCTCCAATAGCGGCTACAGATGATCCAAACAATCCCTTGATTCACGGACATCAAAAAGCCAACCCTATGGAACTAAAAAGCCGTATAGCACAAGCTAGAGGGCAACTACAAGATCTAGCCAAACGAGCAGAATCAAATGACCTGTTAGTTTGGCAAAGTATTTGTCGTGACGCTAAAGGCGGCATGATGATGGGCTTAGAACAAAACCTAGAACAAATCCGTCACGGTATAGAAGAACTAAGTACAAAACGTAAGAAAGGCGGTGTTCAAAGCCGCGGAATCGATAAACATATCTAAAGGAGATATAATGAAAAAACTATTAGCAGGCTTATTCTTAGCCTTAACAGCCCTAGCCAGCACACAAGCTCTTGCTTGGACTCAACGTGCTCCGGGTACAGTACAACAATGTGCTGTCCACGCACCATATGGCTTACCACAAGTACAGGGCGCAGTACAACCAATTTGCCGCGAAGCATATCTAGTTGGATATGATGCTCCAGCAAAACTACCACGTTTCGTTATGTGGACACTAACACCGGGTCACGCACTAGGTTGTGTAGCTCGTTCAAACGCTTTCGTAGCTGACCAAAGCATCCAAGGTGGTGCTGTTCCAGGTGACTACGCAGGTACAGGTTACGACAAAGGCCACATGGCTCCAGACGGTGACCAATCATGGGATCAACAAGTTGAATATGAATCATTCTTGATGACTAACATGAGCCCACAAGCTGGTTCATTGAATCGCGGTATTTGGAAGTTGTTAGAAACTTCAGTACGTGGTTGGGCATTCCAAGGCGGTCATAACTTCAATGTTATCTCAGGCGGTGTTTATAATGCACAAGACAAGAAGATTGGTGCTGGTGTAGTTGTACCACACGCTTTCTACAAGATCGTAGTTGATCAAAACACAGGTGCTGTAGCAGGTTGGTGGTTCCCACACGTTGCTCCATATCCTAACCTAGGCAACGACTTGACCAAGTTCCGTTTACCAATCGCACAGATCGAACAACAAGCCGGTGTTAAGTTTGCTATGCCAGGCAACGCACAAGAACTTGCTCCAGGCAAAGAATGGCCAGTAGACTTTGGTGCTTTAACAAATGCAAAACGTAAACTTTGCGGTGCCAACGCATCAGTTGATTAATATAGTTTAACTTAGCTATCAGAATGCCGGCATTGCCGGCATTTCTACGATTAAATATTCGTATAACAAAAAGGTAAAGCAATGGCGTGGAATGCAAAACGTAAAGTAGGCGCAGAAAGCCTAAAGACCTATGCCGCTAAGATCTACAGCGGCTTTATGGACAAGTATCTAAGCGGAGACAAGATACTTGAAATAGGACATCGAGGATCAGGCGAATGGGAAACAGAATTAGGTATAGTGCCTAATGCTAAGGGCATCGATTTAGGATATCCCGGGTATGACGGAATACATTTGCCTTTTGAAGATAAAACACAAGATGCTGTATATTCTAGTCACTGCTTAGAACACATAGAAGATTTTTCAACAGCCCTGCACGAGTGGTTTAGGGTACTAAAGCCAGGCGGTTTTTTAATAATAGTAGTTCCGCACTATCAACTATACGAAAAAACATTCTTCTTACCCAGCAGATTTAATGACGATCACAAGCGTTTATATCATGCGGGTACGCTATTAACAGAGCTACATAACAGTTTACCCCTGGGAGAATGGCGGTTACGTCACTGTCAAGACAATGATCTAGGGTTTGATTACACGATTCCGTGCGAAATACATTCAGAAGGCACTTACGAAGTAGAGTGTGTAATCGAGAGAATTCCTAAATATCCCTATGTACAGCAGATGATGGATGAAGCGAATTCTAGGTAAATATATGGATGAAAACCAATACCCAGTCTATCCTGACGACGACGGCACAGATCGTCCGAGAAATCCTTACAGCCCTGTATAACGGGCTATCGAGACTAGGTTGCGGTATGGCCGGCCTCCCATATGAAAATTAATGATTTACTAGTAGAACATAAATCCGAATCTAATGATTTTTTAAAAATCATGCGTGACTTTCTGCCCTTGGCAATGAAAGAATTAAAATTAAATGTATTACCTGATTTAAAACTAGTAAAATACATTGAGGATGCTCAGCAACCTACATTTGGCAAATATGTTGATGATGAAAACAGGATCTATGTAGGTATCGAAGATCGACATCCGTTAGACATCATCCGCACTCTAGCACATGAGCTTGTACATTTCAAACAAGGCACAGAACATAGATTAGATGCTACAAGCGGACATACTGGTAGTCCTATAGAAAATGAAGCGCATGAAATAGCAGGTATTATTATGCGTAACTTCAACAAACAACATCCGCAATATTTTAGAGAACGTGCTATCAACCTAGATGAAGGTAAGTATTCCGGATCGATGGAACCACTAACAGCTAAGGGTAAAGAAAAGTCGGGTGCTGTTGCCGCATTAGAACGTGCATTACTAAAGGCCAAGAAAGCCGGTACTGAAATGAATTATGAAAACATCGATGCTATGATGCAGAAGATATGTAAGATACATAACATTACAGGCCAAAAATTACACGATGAATTTGTTAAAGCCAATAGATTGATTCCGGATAACTGGATCAAGAAACAAGTAGAAGAATCTGCGGCATGGCAAAAATCAAGTGGCAAGAATAAGAATGGTGGGTTGAATAAGAAAGGTGTTGATAGTTATCGCAGAGAACACCCAGGCAGTCACTTACAAACAGCCGTTACTAAAAAACCCAGCGAACTTAAAGCAGGTAGTAAATCCGCTAAACGCCGTAAAAGTTTTTGCGCTAGAATGAAAGGAATGAAGAAGTCCCGCACTAGTGCAAAGACCGCACACGATCCAAATAGTCGCATTAACAAGTCATTACGTAAATGGCATTGTGAAAGTATTGAAGAGATGCAGGAATTAATCATGCTAGGTGAAAACTATATTAGTAACCTAAAAGAAAACTTCGCAGATGGCAAGCATCCTGGACGTAAAGGTCTTGCCAAACGTAGTGGAGTTAATACAAAAGCATCAGTAAGCAGTTTACGTAACACAGCCAAACACTCATCTGGTGAAAAGGCTCGTATGGCACATTGGTTAGCTAATATGAAAGCTGGTAAAGCAAAGGCTAAAAAGAAATGACAGAACCTAAAAAGAAACCCGAGGATCAACGGGGCAATCCTAAACCTACACAAGACAAAGAGCATGATCCCTTTAGCGCCTTTGATAATTTATTTGGACAATCAGACGATCAGCCGTTAGCACATAGACCTGAAGAACCTGAAGAACCTCATCCAGAACAAGACCAACCTCATCCAGAACAAGACCCTCGTCAACGTGCTAGTCAGCGAGACACTCAACGTGCGGCAGGTGGCGCTTATAATCCACGTATGGGAGATTTGTTAAATCGCATGCGTGATATAGAAGCAGATCCAGATGATCCTGGATATCCAGAACCCGAGCAAGATAATCAAGTAGCACATCGTGTAGACAACCAAAATCTACCTACTATAGCAGGACATGCTTTAGACGTAGGTGGAGTACAACGTCCAAACTTCCATAAGGTAGCAAACTTACCCGGCAACATGAGTCGCAGTATACGAACATTAGGTCGTCATTTATTCCGCAGTTTAACCAGCACACCTACAGATGATATTTGGATGATCGCTAATCTAGCAGGTCAAGGACCAAACAGCCGTCAAGAAGTTAATGCTGTAGCAGGATGGTTGCGTAGTCACGGTGAAGATCTAGGAGATGGAAACATCGATTTTGCACAATCTATACCTGGATATGATGCAGATATACATCAATACGTAGCGGCCGGCATACGTTGGCTTGTTGTCCGTGACGAATTTGGGGATTATATCTATAGTTGGCCCGAGCAGGATAGCGTAGATGCACGTAATACACGTGAACTAGGGCATGAACGAAACCATCCTAGACTAGGTAACTGATAAATATTTCTATGAAACCGACAACACATCAATTATTTGCTCAACTTTGCGAATCTCTTATTGATTTAGACGAAACTAGTACTGCTCTATCTCTAATAGGCAAACATCCTGGCGCTAATCAAGTAGTTAAAAAACTACACAGCACAGACAAGTTGAGTCACAATCAAGACTTTAGTCAAATTAAAAAGATTTCTTGGTCAGATCTTAAAGGACGTTGGCCTAGAGGTTGGGTGTTAGTAACTGGTCCTAAAGGATCAGGTGCTATTCGTGCTAGAAATAATAACTATTCCGCAATGGCCAGCACAGGTGAAGAACCTGTAGGATTTGAGGATGCCAAGGGCGGAAATGTTCTAGACTTCCTACAAGGCAAATTAGGCGGCAAATGGGAAAACTATTCATACTGGATAGGTACAGAAAACAAATATGCAAGCGACAAGCAAGATAGTCGCAAGCAAATGGCACCTCCTAAAGCAGAAATGAGTCAAGATGCCCTAATGAAAAAATTCCGTCCCTTGTGGGCCAAGGCTGTTACCCTTGCAATAGGTGATGCTAAAGGTATGGTCACTACTATGATTAAGAATGATGCTTTTGAAAAAGCTGAACGCAAACTTAATCAACTAAAATTCCTTGAACGTGCATTAGATACTATTGAATCAGGGGAAACAGAATCTACTCCAGACTTTATTAAAACTGCAATGAGTTCAGCAGTATCAATGGCGGCCGCACATTACTATCCAGACGACACTGGAGAAATTACTCGTTCCAGATATGGCAGTGGAGGTTATTCCACAGCCAAGTCCGACGGGCCTAAGAAGTTGCTAGCTGATTTATCTAACGGCGACCAAAAAAAATTAGGTACAGTATTAGCATTCTTTAAGAGGAGTTTAATTTCAGGATGAGACTTACACAAATATTTGAAGGTATCGTTGTTGCTGAAGCAAACGTTGCCAATAAAATTAAAGATCCTAAAACTGTCAAACAGATTTATATTGCTATGACTCATGATGGTACTTTGCCTAAACATGCTTTAGCTAAGTTAGGTCCTAAACCTACTCCCGAACAGACACTAGGATTATGGAGCGAATTATTAGATAAGTCATTATCCAATACAAGCTATGGAAATATTTCTACAGACGGCAAGTTTGATGAATGGTTAACACGCTTGTATATAAATGGACAAGCTGACTTCGAAGATATCAACGGTGAAGGCGGTGATGCCTTAGGTGCGTGGAAAGCTCTAAGTGTTAGAGGTAAACTAGCACCAAAATTTCAAGACTTTAATAAATTCAAAAGCATCAAGCAGATACAGAGTATTGTACAGATGCGAGAGTATCGAGACGAACTAAGAAAGATCGCAGACGCAGAAGTTATTGAAAAACATAAACGTGAACGTAAAGAAATTGTTTTAGTAGACGATCAACGTTTCCTAGTTGTTATGCCTATGAACTATGGTGCTTGTTATACATTCAACAACTCCGCAGGTTATCAAGCCAATTTCTGTACAGGTTCATCGTCCGGCTTACGTTGGTTTCAAAACTATGCTCCGGACGGTCCTGTTATTTCAGTTACAGATAAAACCAACATAGAACAGGCAGAAGGCAAATGGCAGTTACATGCGCAGACACGTCAAATCGTGGATGCTGATCAAACTCGCCGCCATGACACTAATTGGAATGACGAACGTTTTAGCAAACTATTCCCAGGCTTGATGAAAGCCATCGGTGACTCTATGACTGCTAAAGCTGAAGAAATTAAAGAAGCTAGTAAAGAAATCACAAATGGAAGAGGCTATGATGTAGCTAAAGATGTAGCTGACCTACAAAAGACCTATCCACTAAGTTGGGCTAGTGAACCAGAAAAAGAAGCTGATGGTCCAGGTACATGGGTAGTAACACACAAAGCATCTGGTAAGTCTGCACGTATCGAAGCTGACGATCTAGCAGATGTCAAACACAAATTATTGACTCGTCATCCTAACACTAATTTTGATGACTTTACATTTAAACTTGAAAAGGCTCCAGAGCCTGAACAAGGAAACTAACACCTACCTTAGGAACGCTATGCGTTACTTGGTGTGCCCGGGTGCTGGGCAAGAATAGTAGGAGTCGTGCCCTGGGAGCCATTCTTGAAGTGACCGCAGATAAGAAAATACCACCCTAGGGTGGTATTTTGCTTTACGGATTATAGTATAGTAAACTTAAAAGGCTACGCCAAATGTATTATTTTTTTGCGCCGTTTACAAATGCGTACATCTTCTCTGCTGTTTCTAAAACTTTTTCAAGTCCTGGAAACTCTGGCATATCTACCTTAGTAATAACTTGTCCTGTCTTTTCATCACGCTGAACTGACATTTCCCAACCTCTAAATTTAGAGTGGAATTCTTCGCTAACTAAGCCCTTGGCCATATCTAAGATATCTGTACGGATTTCGTAACCGTTCTTGTTAAATTTAACTTCTGGTAGTTTTGGAGTTAGATCGGACATATTAAACTCCTGCTTTCTTAGGACTAAATGCCTTAACAGAATCGTTAAAATTCTTAACGGCTGTTTCGGTGACTTCTAATGTATTTTTGTAAGATGTCTTAGCAAACTTAGTTTGAGCTTCGATTAGCTTAACTAACTCTGATTGGACTTTTTTATCTGTAACGTAAGTCTCTACGAAAGATTTTTGTGTACCGCTAACGGTATCGATGATTGAATCAAAATTAAACATATTTTTCTCCTGTGTGTATGTTTGTGTTTCATAGGTACTTCTTTTTCCCTATGTACTATTATATATGCCTAACGGCAAAAATACAACTACTTTCTGAACTTTTTTGTTCGTTCTTTAATAATCTTAACTACTGGTTCTGCTAGAACAACTTCATAATGATTAAAGTCTACTTCTACTAGTTCCATATCCTCATGATGTTTTTGACTGGCAATAGTCACTACCCCATCGTTATGGGCTAGCATAAATGGACTTTGACCTTTTACAGTTACAATATTAGTCCAGGGATGTTGTATCTTTATCTTATCCGCTTGTTCAAATGCCCAACTATTAGGACCGATATCTCGCATTAGACGGCTAAATGGTAAAAAGTATTTGGCATACTCTGCTACTTCTGCGCCACCATAAGGTGTGCTTAGAGTAACTGCACCTACTACTTGATCAGGCATGGCATTGGCAATATGGAGTGCATATATACCTCCCAGACTATGGGCTATAAATGCCATATCTTTTTCATCCTTCAACTGCTCTATCATTTCTGCTAGATTGTTTTTGAACCCGTTGCGGCTGTCGTAATTGAGATCTATACCTTTACCTATCTTGCTTCTGATAAAGTTAAAGCTGTCACTGGTGGCACTGGCACCGTGAATATATACCAATGTCATCACTTACTCCCAAGGAGTTGGATCGGGTATGGCGCAAGGACCTTCTGCTGGCTCTGTACCGTAGTCAGCTGGTGTAATGATTTCCAAGTATTCCATGTCTGGGCTGTAGTCGTACAAGTAGTGTACAATGCCCGGACGTTGCTGTACGCAGTCGCCTGCTTCGACTAGGTGGATTTTGTCTTCATACATGAACTTAGCCCAACCCTTTAACATGTAAACGATTTGGAACTCAGCTACGTGAATATGCCAGCCTGTACCGCCCGAACCCTCTGGTGGCAAGTTAGCTTTGGTAATATGGGCCAGTACTCGCCCGTTGGTTGCATCTGCCACGCCCAGATCCTTGTAAAGAAAAAAGTCGCGAAGCCCGCCACCTTTGAACTCTACTTCGGAACCCTTAACGTGTGAAAATTTCGTAGTCATCTAGAAGACCTCCTGTGTGTGTATTTACGCCTTAGGGCGTGATATTACTCGCCGTAGATTGCTTTGGCGTCGGCAATTCTGCCTTGACGTGCTAGATGTGCGGCATATCTTGCTTGGCCTACAGCTTCTAACACTGTCCAAATAGACTTTAATATAGATTTCATAGTCCACGTCCCCAGTACTTTGCTTCAGTTTCGTATTGACGTTGCCAGTAGTCTACATCGGCCGCGTTAGTTGGGTTTTTGCTGTTGATATATTGTTCCAAACGGCTTTGATATTTCTGTGTTGGAAACATTTCTGCTAGCTTTTCTAGGATAGAAAGCATTTTCATTGATATTGTTGTCATTTTGTGACTCCTGTATGTATGTGTAGTTTTTGTCTACTCAGTATTTACCATTAGTATTATTACAACAAGATTAAACCGAACTTGTAAATTGTCAATTATTATGTTACACTTATGTTTAATTGACAATAAATATTGCGATACATAGGAGTCACTGTGAAACGACACACCCGTAGTTTACTCGAAGAACTTAACGATATTGCAGTTAAGAAAGATACCGAAGCAGTAATCGAATCCCGTGCTGTACATGTTATTAATTCAGCTATTAATCTTCTAACGCTAATTCGCGAAAACTTTGAACCAGAGATGGCCTATGAGTTAGAACGCCGTTTGCTAAACAGCATCAAAGGCGCAGATCCTGCCAAATTCACACGCGGTATACGTAAGTTACGCGAAACACGTGAAGATGCTAGCACCTTAAAATCCATAGAAGATTCATCAAAAGAGGTCTAATTTAGATCCATTTCCTTAGGTTTTTCCTATATTTGGTAAATATGTATACCAAAGCTCCAGAGTAGGAGTTTTAGGACATACGAGAATAGGAGAATTATTATGTCTTTATTAGGAATCACAAAGGTACATGGTACCGCAGAAATCGGTTCTTCATTGAACCTAACAGGTCGTAAATCAAGTTTTTTCAGTGGCTATCAGCCAGTATTTGTTAAAGTTCAAACTTTAACAGCCGCTTATGACTTCGGCACAGGTGCTGGTACAGTTAACAGCGCATTTGAGCAATTGATCCGTGCAGTTGAAACAGTTGGATCCGTAATTATGTACGGTAACCCATCTAACACAGATACAGCATCAAGCTCAACAGTTATCATCGGTTTTGATGCCGCTTCCTTAAACCAAGGTGACGGTGTTGACGGTTCTGGTGTTACAACTGGTCTAGGTGCATTGAAAGCCGCTATTGCCGCCGCTGGTGGTATTACAGCCGCTCAAGTTGCTACAACAACTTACACAGGTTTCACAGGCGCTTCTTGGGCCGCTTAATTTTTAATTAAGTTAAACCACTCGAAAGGACGTTTTTTAACGTCCTTTCTTTTTGACCATAAATACCTATAACAATTAAGTAGGTATATATGGCACAGATAGAATTGAAGACTTTGATTGATATTACTAACACTGATGTTAGACGTCCTAATCAAGGTACTCCAGTAGAAGCAGATCAGTATAGAAATTGGGTGACACTTAAACAATGCATTGAGCTAAGAAGCTTAGTTGAGTTTGATCACGATCCTACATTTGAAGAAATAGATATAAAAGGTCTAGGGTTTGGTGCGGATTATAAAGGCAAACATCGGGTGTGGACTTTTAGATTTTATCCCGATAGAGATGGTGCTTTTAGTACAGAAGACGATGAGTTGGGTCTATTACTAACTGCTATGGACCGAGTTCCAATTATTAAAAATCTCACAGAGACAATAAATACAGATAGGTCCGTATTTGACCTCAGTGATAAAAAATTCAAAAACACCACCATTAGGCTCATTTAGGCACAGTTTAGATTAGAGAAAACTAACTCCAGGAGATAATGGGATGTCAAACCCTACAGCAATAGAAAAAGAAAATCTAGAAGCACACGTCGAGCTATGCGCTCAACGATATGATGCACTAGACAAACGTTTAACAAGCATCGAAGGTAAAGTAACTACCCTTCAATCAACCATAGAAGCTGGCCACAACAGCATGGTTAAAATTCTCATCGGTACAGCAGGTACCGTTATTTGTGGTATCCTTAGCTTGTTAGCTGTTATTATTACAAAGGCACACTAAATGCGTATTAGCGAGCTAGTCAGCGAAGATCGCGTCGATGAGTTCTTGCCCGCAGTTGGAGCCGCAGTCGGTGGATTAGCAAGAGGTGCGGCCGCAGTAGGCCAGGGCCTAGCTAAAGGTGCACAAGCAGTGGGTCAAGGTGTTAAAGCAGTAGGTCAAGCGACAGGCCAAGCCGCAAAAACTGCAACAAGTACTTTGCAAAAATCAATTAGTGCCGCTGGTTCACAGGGCGCAAAAATCCTATCAAATCCCAAAGGCATTACTAACATGCCCATCAATCAAGTAACCAAAGCTATGGGAATTCCAAATCAAGGAGCCCTTCCACCAGATTTAAAGAAAGCATTTGGTCTAGATAAGATACCTGGTAACCTTACAGTTAAAAGTGTTAATGGTCCAGGTAACAAAGATTCAGTTGAAGTAGATAGTTCACAACTAGGGTCACCTATATCATTAAACAAAGATACATTTGTTGGTGCATTAGGTAATCTAAAACAACTACAAGCCAAACAAGATGCAGAGCAAGCTGAAAAAGATGCTCAACAAGCAGACAGAAATCAAGTTCAATCAAGTGCAGGTGGCACAGGTACCACAGGTGGAGCAGTATAATGAGAATCCATCACCTTGTACAGACCCCATCAATCATTCTAACAAACGAAGAAAGCAAGTTTGTTAACAGTCATCCAAAAGAAATTTCTATAAGTAGTCTCTATCATAGAGATCGTATTATTGCCCAGACCCTTGTACGCAAGGGAGTTTATGAAATAAGTAACGATAGTAAGAAATTAATGTTGAAACAAGATGACGAATCTAACACCAAAATTATTTGAAGACGTTAAGTATCTAGCCTCTAAGGTCAAAACTGATCTTAAGGGCAAGGGCTTTATCGTACCTTCTAAAAACAAAGACGGATCAGTCATAGTAGGAGACTATTCCATAGTCAGAGAAAATGATGGTTTTCATATCCGTAAAAACGACAAGGAAGTTTGCGGACCCATAAATTTAGCAGAATCTGCTATCATAACAGCTAATAACCTAGCACTGGGAAAACAATTAGACCATAACTTGTTAGAAAAAGACAAATGGTTCGGATATAAAAAGTTTGATGAAGAATCTAGTCTACATGGTGCTAGGATGTGTATAAAACGCAAGGATCCAGATAAAGCAGATGTGTTGCTAATCAAAGCGGAACTAGCTAAACAACAGAAAAATCAATACAAATCTAGCATATTAAGTGTGTTTAATCAAATCCGCAGGCTAGGATAAATTGAATAACTGAAATAAATACAATATCGGATTTTTGGAATACAATTATGAACACAAACGACCTTTCTAAACAAGTTACAGCGGCTCAGTTGAATGAGAATATGTACAAAAAATTTGGTGTCAAAATCAACTTTGATAAGTACTCCAGAGAGCAACTAGAAGATTATCGCAATCTATTACGTAGCAAGACATATCATGCTGAAACACAAGCCAACTTTAACTCTTTGTTAAATGACGATGTTTATCAACGTGACAAGTATATGTTGAATATGCTTAATCAAAAGATTAAAGAAATGTTAGGTGAAAGTATTGCTGAATTAAAATCAACTATTGCAGAGCGTAAACTAAGTTCTGCAGAAAAAGCTAAGAGAGAAAAGACTGTTAAGAAATTAAAAGGTCAAAAATTCAAAGGCGGTAAGGAAGAAATGTATGCCGTCGCTACAAACATCGCCAAGGGTAAAAAAATGAATAAAAAAACAACAACAAATGAAGGTATGGAAGGTCATCACATGGCTCACTACCATGCACAAAAATGTGCAGAAGCATATCACAATGGTATGTTAGAAGTAGCTATGCATCACAAAGCTGAATGTGAAAAGTGTGGTGGTACAATCACAACAGGCAAAGGCGGTTGCCACCATACTCATCCAAAGCTAAACAATGGTATGCCATACGAGTGCTCCGGTATGTGGGAAGGCACTATGAGCGAAGGCAAATTACCAATGAAGACAGTTAATGGTAAGAAGGTTCCTGCGTTTGCGGCAGATGGTAAAGGTAAAAATGATCTTAACAAGAAGAAAGCAAAAACAGAAGCTCTTGATCCAGTTGGCCAAGAAGATGATGATATCGACAATGATGGTAAGAAAAACACTAAGTCTGACAAGTATTTAAAAAATCGCCGTGCCGCAGTTAGCAAGGCAATTGGCAAGAAGAAAGTTAAAGAAAGCCTAGTTCAAACTGTTGTTCGTATGATCAACGAAGACCAAGAAGAAAAAGCCAAAGACGTTACAGCAGGTATCGATATGGTTAATGACTTTACAAGTTGGATGCAACGTGTTGGTCAATATCAGACTAAGTCTATGATTGAATTGTCAGACAGCATCAAAGCAAACTTTGGTCCAGAGATGGCTGAAGCTTTCAAGAGCACAGTTGAAGGTGCACTACAACAAGCACAAGAAGCTCTACGTCAAGCACGTGAAACAATCAGCGGTGCAGTTACTAACTTAGCCAACGAAGAAGCAGGTGCAGAGCCAATGGGTATGCCTCCAGAGTCAGGTATGGAAGAACCAATGCCAGGTATGCCAGGTGAAGAAGGTCCAGAAATGGATATGGGCGGCGAAGATGAATTTGCTACAGCTGATGCGGCTACATCACGTGAAATGCGTGAGTCAATGATACGTGAAAGTATCTACCGTGGCGATCGTTTAATGAAGATTTTAGGCACAAGGTAATATGCGTTTATTCGAAGCGGTCAGTGATATCGCAGATTCACTGGCCGTATTTTTTACCAATAAAATCGGCACTGCTGATGAAATGGGACAACCATTAGAAATGTCCTATGAGGATCCCGAACTACAGGGATTCATGCATTCGCAAGGACTCGGCGAATTGAACTATGATGCGTTAGATAGTTTATTGAAAGATCCTCAAAACAAAGAGTTAAAGAACGCTATTAGATCTTGGGATAGCCAAGGTATCAAACTTAAAACCAAAGTTGGTGCAGATGACCAACAGTCAAATACAAATCCAAATACATCCGCTGGTAAATCAGTAGATCAAATGGCCCACAACGTGGTTGCAAAAGATAGATAAAGAAAGTAAAATAAGGGATGGACCTTATAACACCACCGCCATTTGTAGAGCGGTTTCAATACAAAAACTGCAAACAAGTAAACGATCCAGTAACTAGAAAACGAGTATACGTCACTCCCGATGGCGAGCGTCTTCCCAGCGTTACTACGATTCTTTCAGCTACCAAAGACATGACAGCCATTAATGAATGGCGCGACCGTGTCGGACATGAAAAAGCAAATCAAATTACTAAAGAAGCCGCTGGGGTGGGCACAAGTATGCATGGCAATCTAGAAAGATTCCTTGCAGGACTAGAACGTCAACCGGGCGGAAATCTTGTGCATGATCAAGCACACAAGATGGCAGACGTTATCATCGGCCAAGCTATCGTAGATATCAGCGAAGTGTGGGCAATGGAACAGAGTTTATACTTTCCAGGACTGTATTCTGGAACAACAGACTTAGTTGCTGTTTATAAAGATAATCCTAGCGTATGCGATTACAAACAAACTAACAAACCTAAAAAAGCAGAATGGGTTGAAGATTACTACTTACAGTTGGTTGCTTACATTTTGGCTCACAATGAAGTCTACGGAACTGATATCCGAGAAGGACATATCTTTATGTGTAGTAGAGATTTAATTTATCAACAGTTCGACTTATTGCCCAAAGACTTTAACCAGTATCAAGACAAATGGTTAAGTAAAGTAGAAGAATATTACAACATCACAAAATAATATGAGCTATAGTTTAATTCCAAATATCGATGACGTTTTTGCAAAGATAGGCACCACCAACAAATATTGTGTTGAGTTTGGTGTGTATGACGCAGTGAGCGATCATACAGTAAATCTAGTAAGAAAACAAGGTTGGAAAGCCACATACTTAGAAGCAGATGAAAAACAGTATCATCAAATAGTTTTTAATTGTATGGAGTATCCTGTTAAAGTCGTCAAAGGCTTCATTACAGCAGAAAATATCAATCAGTTATTTGCACAAGGAGAAGTTCCCAAAGAGTTTGATTTCTTGAGTATCGACGTTGACGGTATGGACTACTGGTTATGGAAAGCCCTTGATTATAAACCTAGGGTAGTGTTTATTGAATACAACGGAATCAAAGTTCCTCCGACACTAGCAGTACCTCCTTACAAGTCAGACTATGTATGGAACGGCACTCGCTATATGGGATCAAGCCTTGCTAGCATCACTAAGATGGCTAACGAAAAAGGATACGAACTTTACGGAGTTGATCAATGGGGTGCTACTGCATTTTATATTGTCAAAGAAGAATTCCATAAACTAGGAATCGAAGATAACTCAGTTGAAAAAATATTTGTACACGCTAATTATGGTGTAGAACCAGATGGTGGCCATCCAGGACCAGATGGAGAGTATTTAGAAATATGAGCGACTTTAAAATATACAACAGTGACTATGGACAGTTTGTAGTAAATCAATACTGCAAGTTCCAAGGCGAAGCATTAGAAACTACAGGCAAGACTCACATCGAAGAAGAGTTAGAGCGTATGTATCTAATCATAGATAGTCTTCCAGATGACGCTGTAATCATTGATGGAGGTGCAAACATTGGCTTTGTAACTGTGCCATTATCACGCAGATTAGAGTCAAAATCAGCAAAAATAATTTCATTTGAGGCTCAAAAACGTCTGTTTTATGCACTTGCTGGAACAGTCGCTATCAACGACCTATACAACGTACATATCTATAATCAAGCATTAGGTGACGTTACGGGTGTTGTCCGCATGCCAGATGTAAACTATAAAGAAGTAGATGATTATGGATCTGTTGCTGTAGATTCACAAGTTCCGGAATATGATTATACCAACCCTAATCTAACCCAAATGGTTACTATAGATAGTTTAAACCTACCTAAAGTTGATTTTATTAAGTTGGACGTAGAGGGGTACGAACCACAAGCTATACACGGCGGTGCCCAAACTATTAGAGCGCATCGTCCGTGGTTATGGGTAGAATACAATAACTGCCAAGGCTCTTATATACACGAAACTATAAAAGCTCTAGTTAATGAAATCGCACCCGACTATAGCCATTGGTTTATCACAGATGATGGACAAAACATGATCTGTGCTCCTAACGAAAAACTTGCTCAAGTTGAACTACCCTATTTGACCTCTAGATGGCGCGGCTGGTAATAAGATAAATATCCGTACAACGAGGATATATTCATGGCCGTTTTACAGATTTCCAAAATACAGGTCCGTAGAGGACAAGAGTTAGTTACAGGTGTACCTACCTTATCAGCAGGTGAATTTGCCTGGTCAACTGACGTACAAAAACTATATATTGGTAACGGTAGTACAGCTAGTCCTACAGCCGGCGGTGATGGTGCTCCAACTGTAGGTAACACTGAAATTTTAACTATTAACAGCATTGCCAATGGTAATCTGTTCAGCCTAGAATCTTATCAATACGAAAAGAACAACCCAATTATACAAACAGGACCTACGAATTTTCCTGTTATTCGAACCCTACAATCTAAACTAGATGATAGTGTTACAGCCAACGATTTTGGCGCAGTGGGTGATGGCGCAACTGATGATACTAAAGCTCTGCAACAAGCTATCAGTCAGTTGTATGCAAATACTGATGCCAACAATCCATCTAGTCGTAAACCTCTAAGAATTCCCGCAGGTACATATCTAATAACAGGCACATTGTTTATTCCTCCATACGCAACAATCATAGGCGATGGTATTGATAAAACAATCATACAACAACTAACCACTGGTACCGCTGTCATGCAATTTTGCGGACTAAGTGCTAGCCAACCAGGTGTATTAACAACATGGAACGCTAGTAGCATACAAGGCGGTCGTTACCAACCTCAAGAAATTTCAATCGATGGTATGACTATCGGATATGCATCGGCATTAGCAGAAGTTGGAGAACAAGGATTAATCGAAGCCGACTGTGTTTTAGATTCTAAAATATCTAATGTAAAATTTGAAGGCGCAAATACAACTCCTCCGGCATCACTACCTGGCGTAGCAGGAATCGAAATACGAGGACTTGGAGCGACTACTACTAAGAATCTTAAAATCAATAACTGTATATTTGAGAAATTAAGTACAGCTATTGTTTCAAAATACGACAGCAGTGAAATTTATATTTCTAATAGTCAGTTTCGAAATCTAACCATTGGTATTGATTTCTTTGACTACAGAGCAGGCGGATACGGAAGCTGGCCAAACGTGCCTGCGTACTCTGTTCCTGTTAGCGTTGGTCCACAACACGTGTTTATTCAAAACAATAGATTTGAGAATATCTATGAGCAAGCAGTATTCGTAGGAACAAATACAAACAATACACCTTCTTTCATTAACAGTACCAACAATGAATATTTTAATTGCGGTAATAGATTAACAACTGAAGCTTCGCAGAGCTATGAAGTGCTAGGATATTATACTCCAAACAATACCAGCTTCAATGATTATTTCTTTAGAACAGATGAATATAATACTGTAACTAATACAGCAACAGCATACTTACCTACTGTTATGAGTCCTGCTTACATACAAAGTAGAGCTCCTGTTACTGCGACTCTTAATCCGTCGATCTTAACATTTCAACCAGTATTAACTGTGGCTAAGACTCCAACAGATCAATCTATAAAATTATCATATATTGCCACACAAGCTAGTGTTACTAGACGTGGCGATCTATTAGTGACCTGCAACAGCAATGGTCCTGCAGTAACAGACACATATACATACATAGGTGCCAATGATGGACAAATAGTTTTTACAGCTACTATAACAACATCATCTAGTGCATTGACTATCAGTGCTTTGGTTCCGTATACACAAACCTATCTAGAATTCGAATACTATCAGTTGTATTAACAATGTTCAACGCCGATCCGGACAACCGGTTATCCCATTGGGCTGATTTCAGGAACTCACTCGAGTTATCCAAGAATCCACTAAAAGAAGTTGCTGTTTTTTGGAAACAGGCTCCTTTAATTCCCTACAATGCAAAAATAGATCCATTCTATCCAGTAAGTTGGCCAACTCCTTGGGAAATCATAGTAGAAAATAAGTATGATGATTTTACCTTAAGTGTGATGATGGGCTACAGTCTGCTATATACAGATCGTTTTAAAGATTCCGCAATCACAATCAAAACCCTAGTTGACGATGAACACAATAGGCTCTATAATATAGTGTATATAGATGAAACTGTAGTTTTGAATTTTTCCGACGGCGAAGTGATTAGTGCTGATAATGTACCGAGTTTATACAGGCTTGAAAATATGGTCACCTTAACCAGGCCTAGGTAAATATCAACTCCAGTATACAGAATTTCAAAATAATAACAAAAAGAATAGGTGAAGCATGATCACAGTTGTCAAGCGTAGTGGCGAAAGAGTGCCTCTAGACATAGCAAAAATACAAAGACAAGTTGCATTTGGATGCAAGGGAGTAGATGGGGTAAGCCCGTCAATGATTGAGATCAAGGCTCAAATAGAATTACACGATGGAATGACGACAGAAACGATTGACGAACTACTATTAAAAGCGATGGTAGATTTAATCGACGAAGAAGAAAATCCAGAAATCAACAATGTAAATTATCAATACGTAGCAGGACGCCAGAAGGTATCGATGCTACGCAAGGAAGTATATGGAACATATACTCCACCAAAACTATACGACATAGTTAAAAAGAATGTAGAACTAAACATGTACACTCCAGAACTTCTAGAGTGGTATACCGAGGATGAATGGAACATTATCGATTTGTTTATCGATCATGCCAAGGACGAAGAATATACTTACGCGGCTATCGCCCAGTTGGCTGAAAAGTATTTGGTACAGAATCGTGCCACTGGTCAAATTTATGAAACACCGCAGATACGTTATGCTATTGCGGCCGCGACAGCATTTCATAATGAGCCCGCAGATAAGAGGTTAAAATATGTCAAAGAATACTACGAATGTGCGAGTGATGGTCACTTTACTCTTGCTACTCCTGTGTTGGCCGGTCTTGGCACACCTACTAAACAATTTAGTTCGTGTGTTCTTATTAGTAGTGACGACACATTAGATTCAATCTTCGCCGCCGGCGAGATGATGGCCAAGTACGCTAGTAAACGTGCTGGCATTGGATTAGAGATTGGTCGTATACGTCCTTTAGGCGCCCCTATTAGGAATGGAGAAATAAAACACACTGGTCTAATCCCATTTCTAAAGAAGTGGTTCGCTGATTTAAGATCATGCTCGCAAGGTGGTATCCGAAATGCATCATGCACAGTTACACTACCTGTTTGGCATGCGCAGTTTGAAGACTTTATCGTATTGAAAAATAATCAAGGTACTGAGGAAGTTCGTGTTCGTCAAATGGATTACAGTATCGTAGTCAATAAGATGTTTTGGAATCGCTATCGTAAAGGCGAAAACATTACTTTGTTTAATCCCGCAGAAGTTCCAGACTTATACCAAGCATACTATCGCGACTCTGCAGAATTTGAAAAGTTATATCTAAATTACGAGAAGCATCCAACAATTAAAAAGAAAGTTGTATCAGCAGAGGATATCTTCAAGAACGGTATTTTAAAAGAACGTACAGATACAGGAAGAATTTACCTTGTCAATATCGACAACGTCATCAATCAAGGTCCGTTCGATACAAAGACCGATCCGATATATCAAAGCAACTTGTGTCAAGAAATACTATTGCCTACACGACCTTTTCAAAGAATTGAAGACCCTAACGGACGTATTGCCCTATGTACACTTGGAAGCATAAATTGGGGAGCGTTCAACAACCCACAACAGATGCGTAAAGCATGCCGTGTACTAGTTCGTAGTTTAAGTAACTTGCTGAGCTATCAAGATTTCCTAAGTATTCAAAGTAAACTTGCTAATGAAGATTTTGAACCATTAGGCGTTGGTATTACTAACCTAGCTTACTGGCATGCTAAACGTAGTTTGAAATACGGCGAAACTGACGCCCTGGCCGAAGTCAAACGCTGGATGGAACATCAGGCATATTTCCTAACTGAAATGAGTGTAGAGCTTGCCCAAGAGAAGGGCCCATGCGGACGTAGTCAATACACTTATTATGGTAAAGGCGTATTTCCCTGGGAACGTAGAAATGCTGGAGTAAATGAATTAACTGATTTTACTCCAAGTATGGATTGGGAAAGTCTACGCAAAAATATGTTGCAATATGGAATTAGAAATGCTACACTTATGGCTGTAGCACCAGTTGAATCTAGTTCTGTTGTTTTAAATTCTACCAACGGTATTGAAATGCCAATGGAAATGATTTCTGTTAAGGAATCAAAAGCAGGATCGTTCGTACAGGTAGTACCAGAATACAAACGTCTAAAAAATCGTTACCAACTAATGTGGGATCAAAAAGACTGTGATGGTTATTTGAAAACCGCGGCTGTACTTGCGGCTTATATTGATCAAAGTCTATCAACTAACACATTTTATAATCCTGCGCATTTTGCAGAAGGTAAAGTTCCTGGAACATTGATTGCTAAGAATCTAATGTTAGCCTACAAGTGGGGCATCAAGACTATATACTATAGTCTAATCAACAAAGTTGGTGCGAAAGCATCAATGGCTGGAACCAGCACTAATACAATTGGTGTGAACGGTCATGCTACTGGTATTATCACCGCAGACAACGCTGTGCTTTACGAAGCATTAGATGACGATTGTGAAAGTTGTAAATTATAAAAGGTTAACATGAGCAAAGCACAATACGACATTAGTCGTCAGACTAATTACCTCAAAAGAAAGATGTTTCTGGATCCAGAAGGTCCAGTTACAGTCCAACGATTCGAAGAAGTAAAATATCCTAAGATTGCCAAGTATGAAGAAACAGCACGTGGTTTCTTTTGGGTACCGGAAGAAATTAGTTTAACCAAAGATAAAATTGATCATAAAGAAGCATCTGATGCTGTTAAACATATTTTTACTAGTAATCTATTGCGTCAAACAGCACTAGACAGTATTCAAGGTCGTGCACCATCACAGGTTTTCAGCCCAGTTATATCGATTCCAGAACTTGAAGCATTGGTCAGTAATTGGAGTTTCTTTGAAACAAATATTCACTCAAAATCTTACTCGCACATTATTCGCAACGTCTACGGTGTACCTAAAGAAGAATTCAACAAGATACACGATACTAAAGAAATCGTAGATATGGCCGCAAATATCGGCAGGTACTACGAACAACTACACAGAATCAACTGCCAGAAAGAAATGGACGGCGATATTAATGAAGCAGAACATGTCAAAGCTATTTGGTTAGCTCTAAATGCTAGCTATGCACTAGAAGCGTTCCGCTTTATGGTTAGCTTTGCTACAAGTTTAGCCATGGTAGAAAATAAGATATATATTGGTAATGGTAATATTATCAGCTTGATCCTACAAGATGAAATCTTACATGCAGAATGGACAGCTTTCCTAATTATGCAAGTTGTTAAAGAAGATGAACGTTTTGCACAGGCTAAGATTGATTGCGAACAAGAAGTATATCAAATGTACTTAGATGTTATACATGAAGAAAAAGCATGGGCAGACTATCTATTCAGCAAGGGTGTTGTTATTGGACTTAATGCACAGATCCTAAAAGATTTCGTAGATTATACAGCGTTTACTAGATTAAAAGAAATTGGTATCAAGTACCTAGAAGAACATCCTCGCCAGAGTCCAATCCCATGGTTTAACAAACACGTAAATATCAACAAGAAACAAACAGCATTACAAGAAAACGAATCTACTAACTACGTCATTGGGGTAATGAGCGATAGTGTTAGTTATGATGAATTACCGGAGTTATAAATGAAAGCAACAGTCTGGAGCAAATACAACTGCCCATATTGCGACCAAGCAAAGGCATTATTAAAACAGCGTAACATTCCATTTGAAGAAAAGAAAATTGGAGATGGCTACACTAAAGAAGAACTATTAGAAGCAGTTCCAACTGCTCGTACAGTTCCACAAATATTCTTAGATGAGGAATTAATCGGTGGATTCACAGAACTCAAACGATACTTTGACACTAAATGATCCTAATAATAGTGGCAACACTATCACAGTAGGTGGAACTGAATATGCCAGCACTATGGCCATAGACATGTCCGACTTGTCGTCATACGGTGCTAGTGTTTCTTCAGTCATGGGAAACTATTCAACTTCATCATATGGAAATATAACGATTAGCAACGGCGGATCTAGTGGTAGTGGTTTAATATATGGAAGTGGTGCCGGCGGATACAGTTGGAGTAATATTACTGCTAACGATGCCCAATCAAGTCTACAGGTAACAGGCGAAGCTAACTTCGATGGCGATGTAACGATCAAAGGTATTAGTATTACTAAAACACTCGAAGATATTAACAAACGCCTTGCTATACTTGTACCTGATCCTGATAAGCTAGAACACTTCGAGGCACTTAAAAAAGCCTACAATCATTACAAAATGTTAGAAGCACTATGCGAGCTTCCAAAAGATTCAAATGACTCCTAAAGATCCACAAATTGAAAAACTAGAAAAACGCATCAACGAACTCGAAAGAGTTGTTAAAATCCTAGCAGGTAAAATTTCCTATCTAGAACGTGAGAACACTCGCAGAAAAGATAACATAAACAACATAGCACAGCATATAACCAGAAAGTAAAAATAAATGAATGTTCGACTACTTAGTTACAGCCAGCCAACTGAAGAATTTGCAAGCGTGGGAATTAATGACGCACAAGAGCTCATTGCCTATTGCGCCCGTGTCAGCAATCCCTCCAATCAACTTAACACCGAAACATCGGAGAAACTCATACGATACTTGGTCAAGCACCAGCACTGGAGTCCACTCGAAATGGTCTCAGCCTGTATCGAAATCACAACTACCCGTGATATTGCCCGACAGATCCTCAGACATAGATCTTTTAGCTTTCAAGAATTTTCTCAGCGATACGCAGACCCTACTAAAGACCTTAACTTTGTCACAAGAGAAGCAAGACTGCAAGACACAACCAACAGACAAAATTCAAGAGATCTCAACCTCGAAGATGATATGCACCGCCAGATCGCATATCAGTGGGAAAACTTACAAAGAGATATCATTGCTAAGTCAAGAGAAACCTACGAATGGGCTGTCAGTCGTGGCATAGCTAAAGAACAAGCAAGAGCTGTATTACCAGAAGGTCTAATTGAAAGCCGTATATACATGAACGGCACCCTACGCTCATGGGTACACTTTATTGAATTACGTAGTGCCAACGGTACACAAAAAGAACACCAAGAAGTTGCTATAGCCTGTGCAAAAGTAATTTCGGAAGTATTTCCAATGGTAGGGGAATATGTCCAACCTAGCCAAAGGTCGTAATAGCTACGATTCAACTAGTACAGGATTAGTTGCATTTTTTAATAGGAATGTAACACCTTACCCTACAGAAGTAGGCGGTCCTGCATTTGATCTAATTCCTGTAGAAAAGCAAAAAGACCTAATGGTCAATATTGCTAGACTACACGGGCAACAAGAATACAATCGTATAATGGAACTGGTAGCTGTTCTACAAAAACAAGCGGCTGGCATTAAGCGCAGACTAGAAATTACAGATGCAGTACACGAAGCCAAATATCAGTTCCAAGTAGCCCATGGTCAAATATATTGGTTAGCATGGGACACAAGGCATAAATGTACTATACTAACACATCATGGACCAAATGATTGGTCCACTGGTAAACCAGAAAACTACGATTATATAGCCCAGGTAAAATACCTAGGCGATTATAGTTGGCAAGAAATAGACGAACAGGGAAATTATGTTAATTAACAAAGGTTTGAGCAACGGAGACGTTGTCAGTATTAAAATTATCAACGGTGATGAAATCATTGCACGTTTTGAAAGTGAGGATAAAGATAGTGTTACAATCAGTCGTCCTCTAGCACTTACTATGGGTCAGGGCGGATTAGGCATGATTCCTTGGGTATTTTTAGGTAATTCAGAAAAGATTACACTACAGCGCAATCACGTATTTTTTGTTGTTCCAAGCAAGAAAGATGCGGCCGATCAGTATATGGAAGGCACTACCGGAATCGCCCTGGTTAAATAATAGTTTAACAAGGAATAGATATGGCAACCCCATGGATAAGCAGTAGCATACAACGATTAAGTAGTGATCCTGGCGTTCATGATCTCTACAAAAGTCCTAACGTTATTATCAACGGACAAAAGGTAGTATTGTACGGTGAGCCATCGATGAACGGAAATAATCCTAGCATCACTTTAGCGATGTCCGTTCCGGAATTAACTCCATTAGATAAACCATCCAATCCGGGAAGCACAACAACTGTAAGCGGAGATCAACCTGCTTCAGTTGCATTGCCAGACACAGATGCACCGGCTATAACAAGCGCACCTCCAGGTACTGTTGTTCAAACTAATGGCGATATTAAAGCCTTCCTTGATGCAAGGCTAGCAGAAGCCGCAACTTGGACTAGAGGTGCCGCACCGTTAGGTCCTGGTGGAAATCAAAATATCGTAGGTATATTCAAAGATCTAGGTTGTGGTACTTGGGCACAAGATGAAAAAACTCCATGGTGTGCAGGCTTTGTTAATTTTACATTAAAAAATACTGGTTACAAATATACACAAGATTTAGGAGTAGCATCGATTTATGCCAATCCAAGTAAATGGGGCGGTACTGTAAAATATCAGCGTGGCACAACTGCAACCAATTGGCAATCAGCCAGTCCCGGGGATATTTCCATTTGGGATTACGGAAATCCCAAAGGTAGTCACGTTAATTTTGTATATGCAAATTTAGGCAGTACATTGCAATTCTGCGGTGGAAATCAAGGCGGTAAAACTGTTAACAATAATAACCCTAGTGGTAGTAGTGTTACTAATGGATCCAAATGGAGTCCAAGTATTGATAAGCCCGGTTCTTACAGTCTAATGATGATATTCACGCCTGCAAAGCGTTAAATAATATTATCCGTTAAGCGTAGTTGCATAGCAATTCCAGATTATTATTAGGCGAGAGTAGGTCTTGACGGGCTCGTCAAAAGATAGTATAATTAAAGTTATTGTTGTAATTCCTTCAAAGCGAAGGCGTTGCGGACCCGGGTTCGACTCCCGGCAGGTCCACCAAAAGTGTATCGTATAGTATTCGATACGAAAGCTGGCCAGGCTGGTACACTTTTGATGGGCCTGTATTGGCTTCGACGTGGCGAGATAGTAGAGACGGCAACACAGTAGGCGATGACTGTAAATCAAGCAAATTATACAAATGCAAACACATTTGAATTCAAGACTTTCAGCGTAGAAGAAGTTGCTAGCAACGACTTCGCGTTCGAATTAGCGGCCTAAGAAACCGCTCTTGCGAGGTAGTTATACCTTGTCATCCAAAATAGCAGAAAGCATCTTCGGGTGCTTTTCTTTTGTCAACTAAACCCTCTCCTTAGGCGTTATTAGTATATGCACCCTAAGGAGGGAATTATGCTAATGAGGACTAGGAATGAAAAGGTTTTTGATTTTAATCACTATAGCTTTGATGATAAAGGCTCAAAATGGGATGGCGAATATGTCTATTCCTGTCGTTGCCCAGACGCGGCATGTGACCAAAAACGTTCGGGCCCATGGAAAACCAAAACTACGATTAAAATCGACGATAGCGATAAACCCGCCGACTGATCCAGAAGAACTGATAGTAGACGATGATATAGTATTTGGTCGAAATCGTAACCGTATTGAAATAGTACGCAATACAGAACTCAGTGACTATGTGAAAATAAGATTAGCGTTGGCTAGGATGAAAGCATTAAATGTTTATAAACAACGCTGGGGTTGACAAAATTAAAGTTTTCATATACAATAATGCACTTATAAACTTTAATATCGATCTGCTATGAACAACAAAGATGATTTTGAATATAATAACGAAGAAGAAGCCGAAATGGCTCAACTTCATTCTATTCACTTACACATGAACGCTGTGGCAGATGTTCGACGCAAGCTAGAAAAGCAAGCAGAACAACCTAGTCTGGAAGAATGTGAAGATTGTGGAGAAGATATTCCACAAGCTCGAAGAGAAGCAATCAAGGGTGTAACACGTTGTATTACATGCCAAGAACTTCTCGACAAGCGTAAAAAACTCTACGGCGCTTAAGCCGTTGCGCTTACCAACATAATCAAACCAGAAACAGCTTGATCAAAAGCAAGATGCTCTTGCAGAGTGTTTGCCTGACCTTCTATTTGATTTTGAGTTTTTAAATCTTCCAATAACTCTGCGGCTTCTTGTCTAGTAATTTGATTAGCCTGTATAGCCTGCGCTATTTGAACTGCCTGCTGGCTACGTCCGCTCACTGCCGGATAGCCCATTAATTGTGTTAATTGCTGAATTGGGTCCATTATGGTCTCCTACGTTGTGCTACTGCTGATTTAATTGTTCCAGCGGCTTCTTCGATTGCATTTAATTTCAAAGTACAATAAAATTTAGTGCGGGTTTCATTGTTTTGGTAAGCCTTATATGCTTCTCCAACTACCTTATCCAAATTCTGCGTCATAACAATCGTGCTGTCATTGTTAGGCAGATCTTTACTGTAGTTTACCAAAAGTCTCGTTTCTCTTTCTAGATTAAAGAAGTTTTGTTTGGTTTTAATCTGATCGTCACATTCTGCTTTATACCACTCTGCATCTGTATAGATCCTGTTTATAGTGTTATATTCCGCTGAATCAAATGGTGCTGTTGGTGTTATCCAAGCACAACCTGCTACAGTAGATGTTACTAATAAAATTGATAGTATTTTGGACATAGCATATCCTCCCGAGGTATTTACCTAAACTATTTTGGTAAAATTAGGTATTGACTTATTACAGATAAAACCATATAATAGTTACTGTAGTATAATCAAAGGAGGTTCATTATGAACGCAGATATTACGATTAATGCAGTTAAGAAGTTTTGTAAGGCTAATAGTAGCGATGAGCAAATTTGGTCTGGTAATGCCGGTACCTACTACTGGAATATTGGTAAGGTTACTCCGCAAGGCATCGTTAATGGTGTTGTCCGCAAGTTAGCCGGCATCGATGTAAGTGGTAAACAGATTTGGGTAGTCGCAGGATCGCTTAAAATCATGCCAGACGGTACTATCGCTCGTTTTACTGGTTTAAACAAGAAATTGGTTGAACAAGTATTATCATTGCGTGAAGTACACGTTGCGATTCCAGAAACCGAAACTGTAACAGTATAATATGGCTTGGCTAGTACCAATCGTTCTTATACTTACAGGCCATTGGATTTTGGCTTTATTCATTACATTTATTTTTATAGAGTGTGATATATGAGTATGCATTTGGAAGGCCCGTGGTTATCCACTACAGGCAAGAAAAGAGGCAAGGTAAAATGGGCCAGTGCCGAACACAAGCGTAAGGCTGAAGAAGCTGATCGTGCGTGGAAAGAACTGCTCAAACGACAGGGTATCGAACAGGAAGAAAAGAAACGCAAACGTGCTATGAGTGCTGGTAACTTAACTAGTACCGGGTATAGTTTGAAGATTCCTGAAGGTCGTAATACCACAGCCCATATTCCTAGTAGAGATTCGGGTGGCGGGAATGCAACACTTCCGGCTCCAAAAGTCTACACAGGAACTAAAGTTTTGGGTATTGCTACTATGCACAAGTCAAATGCTGTTCCGGTATTCTCGGACGAACAAGCAGTTGATATTTCCAAAATGAGACGATAATGGTTGACACACAGGTAAAACCGTGTTACAATTATACATCAACACACACAGGAGGTAGTATGAAGAAGTTTATGTTAGTTCCAATCGTAGTTGCTCTTACAGCTTGTTCGGGCATGACTACATTGAAAACCGAAAACGTCAAAGAGAAACAGGTACCTAGTTGGTATTTGGATCACGCAGACAAAGGTAATGAAGGATGGATTTGGGATCGCCAAGGCATGTATTATGCAGTTGCCGAAGACGTAAGCCCAAGCATGGAGATGGCTGTTAAGAAAGCAACACTCAAGGCCAAAGCTAAAATTGCAGATCGTGTAGCAGGCGAGTTGTCAAATACAACTTCGATCAGTTATACAGAATCCGGCAATCCAGCTAATCCAATCGGCAAAGGACATGCTAGTGATGTTATTGTGAACAAGATCACAGATAATGTACTTCGCACTTACGGAGTCGATCAGAAGGTTGTAACCTACAATCCAGAGCAAGGTAATTACCGTGCGTTTGTTATGTTGAAGATTAGCCAAAAAGATGTGCAAACATTGGCTTCGGCATTTGACGCTAAAAAGGTGCAGTGATGCATCCTTATCGTGTAAAAGAGATCATGTGGATATCTATTGTCCTAATGTTTGCTCTTATTGCTTTGTTATCGGGGTGCAGTTCAACACCTAACAGACCGCCCACAGAACAGATGTGTAATCTGCGAAGTGAAACAGTATCAACGCCTCAGGGCCAGCGTACTAAGGATGTTATGGTGTGTACTGATAATCAGTTAGATCGTATCACTATCAAACAAGCAGGTATTGCTAAAAATTGTGGTGAATACATTTATTATATTAACCTAAATGGAAACATGGTGCAACAACGTGGACTCGCTTGCCAAAAATTTGACGGCCGCTGGGAAGTGGTTAATAATTAGTTTATTGCTCTGTAGTACTCAAGCATTTGCTTGGGGTTGGGGCAATAGTCTAGAACCGGAGGACGAACAACTCCTGATACGAGCTGTAGCTGTTGCTCTAAACAACACTCAAAACGGCGAGATCGTGGATTGGTGGTCAAAATATAATGCGGCCAATGGACATGTTCGTGTGGTGTATACGTATCCAATCGGTGATGGATTTTGTAGGGTGTTCCAAACTGAAGTTGTTATCAAGGGCAAGTCTCAGTATTATCAAGAACGTGCTTGTCAACAAGTTGGATCAAATGGGTGGCAGTTTTACAAATAAATAAGGGATATTATGCTAGTCGGTTACTTAACTCTGCTATCAGGCCTATTAATTAGTGCCATAGCCATTTATTATTCCGTAGAAGGATTGGTCGCGATCTATCCTGCTATGGTCATTCCCATTGTGATCATGGGTGTAGTAATTGAGTTGGGTAAGCTGAGTCTTACTGTTTGGCTCAAACAAAATTGGGAACGTGCTCCTGTATTCCTTAAAGCCTATATGATGCCTGCTATAGCAGTACTGATGTTGATTACAAGCATTGGCGTTTTTGGATTCTTAAGTAAAGCTCACTCAGATCAAAGTCTAGTTTCCGGCGACGTACAATCAAGGATATCAATATATGATGAGAAAATTAAAACGGCAAAAGAAAATATTGAAAGTGACCGCAAGCAACTTAAACAAATGGATGAAGCTGTGGACCAAGTTATGGCACGATCCCAGGACGAAAAAGGTGCGGACAAATCCAATTCTATACGTAAAAGCCAACAAAGGGATCGCATTGCTCTTTCCAAAGACATTGAAGCCAACCAGAAGATCATTAGCCAACTTAACGACGAAGCCGCACCTATTCGTGCAGAAGTTCGAAAAGTTGAAGCGGACGTTGGCCCGATAAAATATATCGCGGCATTAGTCTACGGTAGCTCTCCAGATGCTAATATGTTAGAACGTGCCGTAACATGGATTACTATTTTAATCGTTATAGTATTAGATCCATTGGCTGTTGTGCTATTGTTAGCTAGCCAATATAGTTTTGCATGGGCTAAAGAACAAAAAGAATTGAAAGAAGATACACCTGATCCTTATGTAGCAGATGTTGGTGATAAACCTACCGCCGAGGAACAAGAGCCTGTTATAAAAGAAGCGTTTGAAGGGGTCAAAGATCCCACAACAGGTGAATGGATTCAAACAGGTCCTAGCTTCACCTATACAACTGTTACACCGTCTGAAGAAACTACACCAGAAGAGGATGAAGCGTTCAACACGTTGACAAAAGAGCAAGAAAAATCCTACTACATTGGTTTGAAAAACGATCCTCCGGTAGTAGATTATAAAGTGTTAGACGAGGACAGCGAAGCCGATTGGCCAGAGCCCCCTACTAATACAACATTTACTCACGAACAAGATAAAATCATCGTGCATGACGATGCAGGCACTATGGTGATCCCATTAAAGCCAGAGTTACCAGTTGCTGAGATTATAAATGCTCCCGGATACATAGTAGTAGAAGGACAGATGTATCATGAGGGTGCGGCTCCTCCGCATATCAAACCTAATGAAAAGACCTATGTCCAAAACGAAGAGCAAGCAGAATCTAATAAATGGATGAACGTAGTCGCAAAAACTCAAACTGTCAGCGAAGAAGAGTATCTTAATACGCTAGAACAGAAAAAACAGGAAAACAATGGAAAGTAAATTGACGCTAATAACACCTCCGGATTTCTACGAAAATGGTAATCTGAGTTTGTTATTTTTAAGTATCTCTGATGAAGAACAAAAAGAAGTAAGTGTGTGGCTAAAAGACAACAAATTACCAGAGGATCTAAACCTGTATACATATCAGGGCGAACCTAATGTAGAATGGTTATTTTATGCTTTGGCTAGAAGCGACTACAAATACATTAATTTGGACAGCGATGACGGAATGACTAATGTACTATCTAGCTATATAGTTTCTCGCCCTAATGTGTTCTGGCACACCGAAAACCCAGATTTACGATCAGTTTTAGAGCATTTAAACGGTGGGTACGTTGAAAGTGTTACAGATTTTTTAATAAAATTGTTTAATAGTGATAAGTAATTAACAGAATAGTTAATAACTAGAAGATGAGCCATCCAAATAATAAAAAACAACATAAAGGTTGCCATGTAGAAGTAGGAGACAATTTCAACTCTGCCCTACGTAAATTCAAAAAGAAAGTCGACGAATCTGGACTATTGCAAGAAGTCCTAAAACGACAGAGTTACGAAAAACCTACTACAGAGCGCAAACGCAAAAAAGGTGCGGCCAAAGCACGTTGGAAACGCCACCTAAGAGATCAGCAACTTCCCCCAAAAATGTATTGACATTTACCAAAATATCTGCTATAATTAATGTATTAATTAACAAGGCACATATCATGGCAAAAAAACATCTAATGGTCGACTTGGAAACAATGGCCGTAACCCCACGTACTGTTGTATTAACTCTTGGTGCAGTAACTTTTGATCCTTTTAGTAATGACATCTATGACGAACTTTACTTTAAGATCGATTTGGATGATCAAGACAAATTAGGTCGTGACATTGATCCTAATACATTGGATTGGTGGGCTAAACAAAATCCCGAAGTAATGGAAGAAGCATTCAGTCCTGATGGCCGTATCAGTTTTGAAGATGCGATCTCTCAGTTCCATAAGTTTGCTTGGGGTTGTGATAAGTTTTGGAGCCACGGGGCTGTATTTGATTTGATGATTTTGGAAGATATGTATCGTCAAGTTAATCGTACTCCGCCTTGGGAGTTTTGGCGTTGTCGTGATACACGTACATTGTTTGACCTAGCTGACCCAGAGATGGAAAAAAGTGCAGAGCAACACAATGCATTGTTTGATGCTATTCGTCAAGCCAAAGGTGTTCAGACTGTTTATCGTAAGTTAGGTAAGAGTGCTTAAGAAATTAAAGGACGCCGTAAAAAACCGCAAGCGTCAAAAACAATTAGAACACTTGCGGCGATTGATGGAGGATCCTAAACCTCCTAGGCGTCCTGCTAAGAAGTCTGTGAAAAGACGTTAAAGGCTTCTTTAAGACTTTCGGCTAGATAGTAGATATCTGCTTCTGTATGATTAGGAGTAGGTGTAAAGCGTAGTCGCTCAGTACCCCACGGAACAGTGGGGTAATTTATGGGCTGTACGTAAATTCCTTTTTCATCCAATAACCAATCACTAATAGCTTTACACTTCTTAGCGTCACGTACCATAACAGGAACAATGTGTCCGCCTTCTGATAATGGGTTCACTTCTAATCCTGCATCTTTCAAATGCTGTCTAGTCATTTCTGCTACATCCATAATCCTAGTACGCAGTGCTGGATGATCTTGAACGTACTTAACACTAGCAAGAGCACCGGCACATAGTACAGGAGCCATTGATGTTGAAAAGATTAAACCCTGTGCATAAGAGCGAACCATATCTATTAGATCACGCCCCGCCGCAATATATCCACCTTGTACACCAAATGCCTTAGCAAGTGTACCTTGTATAATATCTACACCATCAACACAATGCTGTTCTTCTGCGACCCCAGCTCCGCGGTTGCCGTAAAGGCCAACCGCGTGGACTTCGTCGACATAAACCATAGCACCATATTTTCTAGCTAGTTCACAAACATCTGCAACACGGCCCTTATCTCCATCCATCGAGTAAACACCTTCCAGTGCGATGATAGGCTGTGCGCCATCTTCCATGCTTTCCAATATTTGTTTTAAGTGTTTCAAATCGTTGTGTTCCCAAACTGTACGTGGAACTTTACTTGATTTAATACCTACAATCATTGAATTGTGATTGTGTTTGTCGCTGATATAATGCACGTTTGGCAATACTAGACCTAACACAGAAAGCGTACTTTGGTTAGCAACGTAGCCGCTAGTAAATGTAAGAGCACTTGTTTTATCATGTAATTTGGCTAGTTCGTTTTCTAAAGCAACGTGATAATGGGTAGTACCCGAAATATTACGTGTTCCTCCGGATCCTGCACCCGCAGTATCTAAAACTGTGTGCATAGCATCTAGTACTACTTTATGCTGACCCATGCCCAAATAGTCATTTGAGCACCAGTTTGTAATTTGTTTGATATTATAACGACCATACCAAATTGCACGTGGAAAATCTCCACGCTGGCGCAGTATGTCCGTAAATACTCTGTAGTTGCCTTCTGTTTTTAATTTTTCAAGACTTTTGGCGATCGCGTCTTGTGTTTTTGGTTTAATCATACCAGTATTTAAGCATTTTATACTTGACACATTTACCATTTGAACATATAATATTAGTAATGTATAAGGAGCGAAACGTGATCGTGATTAAAAAAATTGGTTTTTCAGCCAGCCGCTGTATCCGAGATATTGTAGAGGATAAAGTAAGTTTTGAATCTGTAGTGTTTATTACTACAGGAACTAAGTGTCCGACGTTAGAACACTGGATGGAAGTAATTGATGCCTATACCCAAATTGGAGTATATGACGAACGCAGTTTGGCAGAATTGGACAAACAGCGTGTAATGGAAATAGCACAAGACTTATGGGATTATGGTAAAGTACACCAACCTAGAGTATTCGGTGCTCATCGTCAACGTAGCCCGTTTGTTTGGATGGATCTGGTACATACTAAAGAAGATCGCGATGCTAATCCAATGTTGTCAAAAGCATGGGAACAAGCGCAGATGATTGAAAATTTAGTTACACCTAGTAAAGATACTGCGTTTGGAAATTTTAATGAAGATTTAGATTTTTAAGAAAGATATAAAATGAAAATTAGTTTGATTAGCGACTTGCATTTGGATGTCTCTGGATATCTGGATCTGCCCGGCGGCGATGTCCTAATTATCGCCGGGGATGCTTGCGAAACTCGTAGCATTAGAAATGATTTCCATAGCACTAAAACCTTGTATCCTATTGGTGTTCCTAACAAAGAATTTCCATGCTCGGAATTTTTCCAACATGAATGCCCAAAGTACAAAAAGGTATTTTATGTTATGGGTAACCATGAGCACTATCATAACAAGATGTGGAAGACTCAGGAAGAACTTGCAAGGTTCATGCCAGATAATGTCACATTGTTAGAAAATCAAAGTGTAGAATATGAAGGTGTTGTTTTTGTTGGTGCCACTATGTGGACTGACATGAACAAACAGGATCCTTTAACTCTAGCTATGATTAAAGACTATATGATGGACTATAAGTTGATTACCTACAAGAATGAAAAGCTCTCAACGTATCATAAATTACGTCCGCATGATACTGTAGATATGCATTTAATTTCTAAACGATACGTGAAACAGGTAGTGAAAGAAAATGCAGATAAGCCTGTAGTAGTCATTACGCACATGGGGCCAACCTTTATGAGCGTAAATGAAAAGTACAAACATGAAACCCATAGCAACGGTGCTTATGTTAGCGATCTAAGTGAACTTATCTTAGATCATCCTAACATAAAAAGATGGGTGCATGGTCATGTGCATGATCCTGTCCACTATCAAGTAGGTGACACTTGGGTGCATTGTAATCCTAGAGGTTACTTGCCCTACGAAGCCGAAAACGGTTTTGATCCTACATTTACATTCGAGGTATAATCGTGTCTAGACATGCGCTGTACATAAGAGAAATATACACAGGGGAAAAAGAACCCAGTGGTGCTAAAGATTGGGTTCCTTTGAGTAAGGATGGCGTTCTATTAAAAACAAACATTAGTAGGATGTCAAAAAGTTTTCCAAAAGTAGTTTGGGTCTACGAGGATGTTGTTTTACGACATCTTTGTAGCTTCCCTTATGAGTGGCCTTTTACCACTTTAAGGTATGCAGAAGGTATTGGTCCACCTCACGGTAGATGGGGTGATACCAGAACATTTAGACCTGGCATCGATGATGTCTAATATGACGTTTGTTGGAACTGACTTTTCTCCTAAGAAACCTGTACAAGGAGAGGTACGTTTTAACTCAGTGCTTAATCGTTTAGAAATATACGATAATACAATATGGGTTGAGATTCAAACTGTGGGTAATATCAATGAGTATAGATTAGAAACAAGTGAAGGTACTGTATTAGGTAAAAAGTATATTACTATTGCTCCAATTAACGCAGAAGACAAGTGGCCTGGTATGTTGGAATGGACAGTTAATACACTCGGACCTACTATAAGCATTTGGGAAGATACTGGCGCACGGTGGTATGCGAACAATGCTAAATTTTGGTTTAGAGATGAAAAAGATGTAACAATGTTTCTTTTAAGGTGGAGTTAATGATTATATATTTAGATATGGATGATGTGGTTGCTGATTGGCATTCTGCCGCACAATCGTTTTTGCAGATGCGCTGGGACAAAGAAGGTGAACGTATTCCACAAGAAGATTGGGATAAGATCAAAATGAACAGTAGATTCTATCGTCATTTGCCCTTAAAAGAAAATGCACATGATCTAGTGCAATATTGTCGTGAAGCAGTAGATAAAGGATACGCAAACGGCTTAGCCTTCTTATCAGCATTACCGCGTAACAACGATATGCAATGGGCTCCACAGGATAAAGTTTGGTGGGCACATGAACACTTTGAAGGCATTCCCGTATTCCTTGGCCCTTATAGCCATGACAAATGGATGCATTGTAAGCCTGGCGATATCTTAATCGATGATCGTACCAGTAACTGCGAACAATGGGAAAACGCCGGGGGTCAAGCATTCATTTATAAAACTTGGGAACCTTGTAAAGAATGGTTGGATAATATTTTCCATGCTCAATCTTGAACACGAATATCACATAGTTGAATGCAATAATGTACAACCACCTAAAGAAGTATTCGATTGGTTAAATTCAAATTGTGGAGATGGGTCCGACGGCCGATGGGGATTTAAACATCCTAATATCTATTTTGCAGATAAACGCGATCACATGATGTTTGTGTTAAGGTTTAGCTCTACTAGAATACAGTTATGAAAAATGATGGATATAAATTCAAAGGCCGTGGATTGGTTCAAATTACAGGAAGACAAATGGGAAAATCACATGTTGCTGATATACTTAAAAATTTGTACGCCAATATGAGACCTCCTATAAAATTATCTTGGAGAGAGCTTCCTGGCAATAAGCTACAGGCTTTTGTAGATCCAACAGGAAATGTATCAGTTTGGGGACTGCGCGAAGAAGATATGGATCCTATACAAGAATGGAGTAAAGAGTGTAATTGCGGTACACGTATATCGTTCGACATGTGGCGGTTTAAAAGCAAAAAAGAAATTACTATGTTCCTGATGAGGTGGTCATGAAATTATTGGAAGATGATGTTGTTGTATTTTTGGCAAATCAAATATCGAAAGAAATCGACCAAGAAGTTCTGTGGTCCATCCGAGTAGTCGACTGTAAAGAAAAGGGATGGACTTTGGTCAATATCGATCGTTATACAGACAATAACCATGCTGTAGATATAACGCATTGGATAGATGAAAACATTAAAGGACAGTTCCATAGAAATGGAGCACACTTTATATTTGAAGATAGCAAAGATGCATTTCTGTTTACCCTGCGGTGGAGTTAATGAAAGTCAAATCATACAACAAACACACAGTACGACTTTCTTGGGAAAGCAAGGATGACAATCGCACTTGGGATAAGGCCTGTGTATATGCAGTTGAAAATTTTGGTCTTCCTGGGGAAAGGTTTGAATGCCATTCAAACGAAGAATGGATGGACTTTGAATTTAGAAACGAATATGATGCGCTCATGTTTTTAATGGGCGTATCTTAATTTGAAATAAGTATAAACATGAATACAATACCACTACATCATTCAGACGTTTTTACCTTACAGGACGTTGGTGCTCAAGAACAGCGCGATCAACTAAAAGCTCAGATATTGGCCGATGCGGCTGTTAATCCTAGCGTCGGCCGCCCTCACGAAGGGTGTTGGATGGGAGATGGGACCAAATGGAACTTTCATTGGATAGCAGAGCAAGTTTGCGACTTAGCAGATAAAGCTATGGAATACTATCAACCCATGGATATCGCATTTCCTCAGACTCCAAAGAAGTATAGATTAAATGTATGGGGCAATGTAAACAATCCCGGTAGTCGTAATATTCTGCACGATCATAAGCAAGCTGTGTTTAGTGCCGTTTATTACATACAGGGAACCGATACAGGGCATTTACGTTTAGTAAATCCTGCTAATATCCTTAACGAATGTAATACGCAAGCACCATTCATCAGAGACTTCTACTTTACACCTAAAGATGGTGATTTAATACTTTGGCCAGCATGGGTTCCACACGAAGTAGACACTAACACTAGCAAAGATAGACAACGCATCAACATTGTTTTTGATGTATATTTTGCGGAATAAGTAATAATACTAATTTTTTAATAAGGAAAATATGGAAATCTTCCAATATTTGGATGATGAGATTTATCTCTTTGTCTTGATCTCAATCATGATCGTTAGCGGTATCGCTAAAGACAACAGTTTGTTTGCAGGAACATATAGTTTTCTAAAGAGCAAATTCAAAAGCAATAGAGTAGTAATCATGTTATTGAGTTTTGTAAGTGGCATTTTACCAATTGAAGGTCGTGCTACCGTTTCAGCAGGTATCTTAGATACTGCTACCAGCAAAGACAATATTGTTGGACGAGAAGAACTAAACAGTGATAGCCGTAAGAAATTGGGTATTATTGATTTCTTAACCACGCATCACTTTTATATGTGGTCGCCAATTGAGAAACCAGTTATACTACCAATGGCCGCATTTGGTCTAAGCTATATGGCTTGGTTGGGTATGTTGGCTCCCTTAATTGTTGTTAGTGCATTGTTCATTGTGCTTTACTGCTGGTTAAGCGTAAAAGAAGAAGAAGTCGAAATTGCCGAATGTCCAGAGTCCGGTGGCTTTGGAGACTTTGCAAAAAATACACTACCATTCCTAGTCGCTATCTTTGGCTACATGTATATGGGCGGCGAAGGACCAGAAGCTGTGTTTCCTATCTTTGGAGCATTGTCAGTATATTATATTTTAATCACCAAAACATTTGACATTCGCAAGTTAAACAGTTATATTAATTGGACCACTGTTGCTATTGTAGCAGTAGTGTTTGCGAGTTCTGGCTATATGCAAGAACATCGCGCATGGTTTGAGGAAGTTGTTAAGAGTATCGGCTTAGATATACATACTTTCAAAGGTATGTTTTATATCAGTTTGCTTACGTTTTTAGCAAGTTTTTCAATGGGGTCAGATGGCAAGTTTGCCGCCTTGACCGTTTTAATGGCAAGTGCCTTCGGTAAGGAATACTTACTGTGGTTCTTTGCTTTGGATTATTGTGGTTACTTGTTAACCCCAATGCATGAGTGTGTGATGATAGGTAAACGTTATTTTGGTACCAGCCTAACAACATATTATACCGCACTCATAACCTGGGCTGTGTTATTGTTAGCAGTCGCAGGTATTTTTACATTTTTATAAAAGGAAGTTAATTAACATGAAGAAGATCTTCGCATTATTGGCATTAGTTGCCGCAACATCTGCTTTCGCAGAAACAGGTATTAACCTAGAGTTCGAACGTGAGCGTGGCACACAGTCACCAAATACAATGACTAATACAGTCAAGGTAGCACCATTTACAACAGTCGGCGAATACAAGCTCGACGTACAGTTGGGTGCAAGCCGTGATGATGGTCAAGTAAGTGGAAACAACAACCCAATTACCAACACAGCAGAAGCTCGTGTTCAAAAGTTGTTTGAAGTTTATCCAGGTCTACACCTAGGTGGACGTTTGGGCATTGGTGAGGTATTCAACGGCGTTAATGGTGCCGGTAAGACTACAGACTTTAGCTACTATACAGTCGAACCAAAGGCTGAGTATTTCCTAACTAACCAGTTGTCATTGTTAGCAAGCTGGAGATATCGTGATTCATTCAGCGAAGGTAACGAGTATCTAACACGTACTTGGAAAGCTGGTTTTGGTTACGATGTAACTAAGAAAGATCTAGTTGAAGTCAAATACTTTCAACAACGTGGTGACTACAAGTCAAACGGTGTTGCTCTAGAGTACACACGCGGTTTCTAATTTAACTGCACTCACAAATAGGATCCTTCGGGGTCCTATTTTTTTAAATACGTGCAGAGAGGCTTACATGAAGAAAATTTTAATTTTAGGTGTTAACGGTTTTATCGGTCATCATTTGACCAAACGAATTTTAGAGACCACAGACTGGGAAGTCTATGGCATGGATATGTCTAGTGATAAACTAGGTGATATGGTAAATGATCCCCGTGTGCATTTTGTAGAAGGTGACATTACTATTAATAAAGAGTGGATTGCTTATCACGTTAAAAAATGTGATACAATTCTACCATTAGTAGCTGTAGCTACTCCTGCAACTTATGTTCAAAATCCATTACGTGTGTTTGAATTAGACTTTGAAGCAAACTTACCAATCATTAAAGATGCTGTCAAATATAAGAAGCATTTGATTTGGCCAAGCACTTCAGAAGTCTATGGCATGAGCAAAGATACTCCATTTGATCCATATGAATCAGAATTAACATATGGTCCTATTAACAAGCAACGTTGGATCTATGCCTGTGCAAAACAGATGATGGATCGTGTTATCGCGGCCTATGGACAAGAGCAGGGATTCAACTACACCCTATTCCGTCCGTTCAATTGGGTCGGACCTGGCTTAGATAAAATCAGCACACAGAAAGAAGGTAGCCCACGTGTTATTACTCAGTTCTTGAGTAACATCGTGTTTGGCAATGATTTGCAGTTGGTAGATGGAGGAGAGCAAAAGAGATGTTTTACTTATATCGACGATGGGATATCCGCACTAATGAAGATCATCGAAAACAAAAATGGTATAGCCACAGGCAAAATCTACAATATCGGTAACCCAGTTGAGGATCACTCGATCGCTACCCTAGCTGGCATGATGCTAGATTTAGCCAAGAAATATCCAGCATACTCAAATGCAGGTAAAGTCAGTATCGTTGGTACATCTAGTGGTGATTTTTATGGCAAGGGTTATCAGGACGTACAAAGCCGTGTGCCTAAGATTACTAATACACAGGAAGAATTAGATTGGAATCCTACAGTAACTCTAGCAGAAGCATTGGAAAAGATCTTTGAATTCTATCAAGATCATGCTCGCGAACTATCGGAACTTGCAAATGGATAAGATTAAAAAAGCACTTTGGTTTACAGCAGGTATACTATTTTTAGGAATAGCATACCTAGGAACTTTTGTTCCGGGATTACCTTGGTCGACCCCTGCACTATTAGCCACATGGTGTTTTAGTAAAAGTAGCAAACGATTCCACGATTATATGTTAAACCATAAATTGTTTGGTCCGGTTATCCGTAACTGGTCAGAAGGTCGTGTGTTTCCTACTATTGCCAAATGGTTAATGTTTGCTAGTATGGATTTTAGCCTAATCCTAATCTATTGGCGTACAGGTAATTGGAAACTATGCTTGGGATTAAGCATATTCTTTGCACTTATCATTCTTTGGGCTAGCCGTTTGCCGGGTAGTCGTGCAGAAGCAGAAAGACGCAAAGAAGCTGGTGAAAAATTGGGCTGGTTCAAATAATTTGCACAATTCATAAAAAGAGTGTAAAATAAGGGATAAATAAAATTGTAGAGCGCCGTAAGGGTTCTACAAGGGCATGAGCCAAATATATACTCGCTTAATAAAGGAGATTACAATGAGTAAAGTTATCGGTATCGATTTAGGTACAACAAATAGTTGCGTGGCCATTATAGAAGGCACAACTGCTAAAGTTATTGAAAATAGCGAAGGCACACGTACAACACCATCAATCATTGCATACACAAAGGACGAAATCCTAGTAGGTGCAACAGCAAAACGACAAGCAGTAACAAACGCCAAGAACACCATTTATGCGGCCAAGCGTTTGATCGGTCGTAAATTTAAAGAAAAAGAAGTCCAAAAAGACATTAACCTAATGCCTTACAAAATTGTTGAGGCAGACAACGGTGATGCTTGGATTGAAGCTAACGATGAAAAATTAGCACCTCCACAAATTTCAGCAGAAGTTCTACGCAAGATGAAGAAAACTGCCGAAGACTATTTGGGAGAAGAAGTAACACAGGCTGTTATTACAGTACCTGCTTACTTTAATGATCAGCAACGTCAAGCAACTAAGGACGCAGGTAAGATTGCAGGCTTAGAAGTCCTACGTATTATCAACGAGCCAACAGCGGCCGCACTAGCATACGGTGTTGACAAAGCAGATAAGAAAGATCGCAAAGTTGCTGTATATGACTTAGGTGGTGGTACATTTGATATCTCCATCATCGAAATCGCAAGTGTAGATGGCGACACACAAATCGAAGTACTTGCTACCAACGGTGATACATTCCTAGGCGGTGAAGACTTTGACCAACGCATTATGGATTACCTAGTTGGCGAGTTTAAGAAAGACAACGGTGTTGATCTAACTAAAGATGTGTTGGCATTACAGCGTTTGTATATGACTTAGGTGGTGGTACATTTGATATCTCCATCATTGAAATCGCAAGTGTAGATGGCGACACACAAATCGAAGTACTTGCTACTAACGGTGATACATTCCTAGGCGGTGAAGACTTTGACCAACGCATTATGGATTACCTAGTTGGCGAGTTTAAGAAAGACAACGGTGTTGATCTAACTAAAGATGTGTTGGCATTACAGCGTTTGAAAGAGTCAGCTGAAAAAGCCAAGATTGAATTATCAAGCAGTCAGCAAACTGATATTAACTTACCATACATTACAGCAGATGCCGGTGGTCCTAAGCACATGAACATCAAGTTAACACGTGCTAAGTTAGAACAATTAGTTACTGAGCTAATTGACAACTCTATGGAACCAGTTAAGCAATGTTTATTGGATGCACAAACATCGCCAAGCGACATCGATGAAATCATTCTAGTTGGTGGTATGACTCGTATGCCATTGGTACAAGCAACTGTAGAAAAGTTCTTTGGTAAGGCTCCACGTAAAGACGTCAACCCAGATGAAGCAGTAGCAGTTGGTGCCGCTATCCAAGGACAAGTTCTAAGCGGTGGACGTACAGACGTTCTATTGTTAGACGTTACTCCATTATCATTGGGTATCGAAACAATGGGCGGTGTAATGACCAAGTTGATTAAAAAGAATTCAACTATTCCTACAAAGCATTCGCAAGTGTTTAGTACAGCCGAAGATAACCAACCTGCCGTTACTATTAAAGTATTCCAAGGAGAACGTGATCTCGTACAACACAATAAACTTTTAGGTGAATTCAACCTAGAAGGTATTGATCCAGCACCACGCGGTGTACCACAAGTCGAAGTTACGATTGACATCGATGCCAATGGTATCATGCATGTTTCTGCTAAGGATAAGAAAACTAATAAAGAGAAGAAGATCACTATTAAATCAGATAGCGGTTTGAGCGAAGCAGAGATTGAAAAGATGGTTGCAGATGCTGAAGCTAATGCAGAAGCAGATAAAGCTCAACTCGAAGTGATCCAAGCACGTAACACTCTAGAAAATAGCGTACACGAACTTAAGAAACAGGTAAAAGAGAATGATGACAAACTAAGTCAGAAACTCAAGGACAAGATTACTGAAGTTACAGCTTACGCAGAAAAAGCCCTTGCTGGGAATGACAAAGACGAGATGGTTAGCCAAGCAGGAAGCATTAGTGTTTGCCTGAGTGATATCCAAACCGAAGTTGCCGCACAGCAACCGGCTCAAACAGATACCGCACAAGCATCCGATAAAAAGGATGAAAATGTGGTTGATGCAGAATTTGAAGAAGTAAAATAATTCTGCTATAATATGTTAATGGGGATGCCTTCGGGGTCCCCGTAACAGGGCATAGGGCCCATACTATTCTTGCTTATTAAAGGAGATTAAAATGACACAATTAGTTAGAATTGACACAACCGCTCTAAATCAATTAAACAGAGCACTTATTGGCTTTGATCGTATTTTCTCAGATTTTGAAAATCGCTTTCAAGGTACAGCAAATTACCCCCCACACAATGTAATCAAATATGATGACGACAATTACGAAATTCAGATTGCCGTTGCAGGTTTCGATATTGACGAAATTTCTGTAGAAGTCATACAAGATCATTTGGTGGTTAAAGGCGAACATATCGAAGTAGAATCTGAAAGTACAGTTTACCTACATCGTGGATTGGCCGCAAGAGATTTCCAGCGTGTATTCCCTCTCGCTGAGTATATCGAAGTTTTAAGCGCAGAAACTGACAAGGGCGTTCTAAGAATCAAATTACAACGCCGTGTACCGGAATCTGCTAAACCAAAAAGCATTCCAATCAAACAACGTTAAGGCAACAGGGGTGGGTAGGAAACTGCCCACCATTTTATAAATACAGACAGTAGGATAAATCATGTCAGAAGTAATTACTAAACAAGAAACAGTGGAAGATTTAGATATACTAAATCCTGGAAAATACAAAGTTGTCATCTTAAATGACGACAAAACTCCTATGGAGTTTGTTATCGTACTTCTGATGAGAGTGTTCCATCATTCACAACCTAATGCAGAAGCACTGACTATGAAGATCCATAGCGAAGGATCCGCAGTAGCTGGTCTATATACCTATGAAGTTAGCGAACAAAAAGCTATCGAAGGTACTAACCTCGCTCGCGACAACAACTTCCCCTTAGTCATAAAAGTCGAACAAGAATAAAAGCCCACTATAAATATCTCTAACAGGAGAACATAATGAGCTTGAAAGAATTAACTTGGGACAATCACCAAAAAGCAGAATCAACTAAATTTATGAAGGCTGTGTTTAAGAAGAACATGCCTTTAGAAATTTGGGGTGACTATACATTCCAAAAGAGTGCAATATACAACACTATCGAAAACGTATGCCGTTACAATAAACTAACCTTAGATGTGTTAGAAGTTGAGCGTAGTGTGCAGTTATACCTAGATGCACAGGAAATCATCGGGGACATGAGTACTGTACGCATGAGCCCTGTTACAGCAGAATATGTTCGTTATTTGTTAACACTAGTTGATGAACCAACCCGTATACTAGCGCACTTGTACGTATGGCATATGGGCGATTTATTCGGTGGGCAAATGATTAAAAAGATATTGCCTGGCCCGCATCGTAATTTAGAGTTCGAAGACGTAGATGGACTCAAGGCCAAGATCCGTGCCAAGTTAGATGATTCTATGGGAGAGGAAGCTAATATGGCTTTTTTATGGGCTATCCGACTAATGGAAACATATGACTCAAAATTTGTTTGATAGAGTAATTGACTGTTCTGAAGCTATTAACTCAAGGTTTTCAAACACCGGAGCATTGGGAAAAGTTTATAGAACAGAAATTTTAGCTGATAAAGAATATAGCTCGTTGCGCTATCGCAGGGCTCATATTAGTACTATAGATGCGAGAGAAACTAAAAAACTTTATCTATTACACGTTACTGTGTTTCCCCACACTAATGATCCTAGCCCTATTTACGGTTTTGATATTGTTTGCGGCCCAACAAAAGTAAGCGGAGCTTTCCATGATTTTAGTATCAGTGGAGATCCTACCAGCCCTATGTGGCTATGGTTTAATGCCAAGGTCGCCACGGAAGAATGGAATAAACCTAGAGAATTGCCCGATTGGGGCAAACAGATCTTTAGTCCGGCTATGGTAGCTATTGGTGCTGTAGGGGAAGAAGAACTAGATAAATTCATTAAACTAGGATTAGAAACGCTTGATTTTTACCTAAACAACGTAGGCATAGATCAGCAAAGTCTTGCTGATTATCATATGGCGCAGAATCGTTATTGTCATTATCAGAAGCAAAACCCCCGCACACCCGCTAGCCTACAGCATCTAGGCTTTACAGAACAAGAAGCTAATGACTATGTACAGAATAAGCTGTTTCCAGAAATAAGCTAAATATTGTACTATGCGAGCATTAGAATTCCTTTCTGAAAAATTAACTGCCACACCCGGCGATCCTGCTTCAGATCCTTTATACAGCCTTAAATTAAACATTACTAACAAGATAAAGGACCTACCCCCTAGTGAACAGACTAAAAATGAACTAGATGAGATTGAGGATATTATCACTCACGCTTATACTGGAAGTCACAGAAAGGATGCGGCAGAAAAAGAATTCAACTCGTTCTATGATATAGATGTAAAAAAAGCTTCTAAAATGCTAGCTGGTTATATCATGGCAATGAAAGCTCCAATTGAATCTAAGAAACAGATGTTGACGCTTTGGAAAGATCATGAAGAAGGTGGCGGCCTGATCAATCTAGATGCACTTACATCTGGAAGTCATAGTATGTCAGATGTAGTAAAACTCTACGGAAAGAATCCAGCCATTACCGAACTAGCAGATACCTTAATCCAAGTAGATAGTCAAGGTAAAGGTAAAGGGGAATTCATGCTTAAAGTCATGAGCCCATTTATTAAAGCTGGCGCAGGTGGCAAGGGCGATATCGAAATAGATAATTTTGGCAAGGTAGAAATTAAAACTAACAATAGCAGTCCTGCTAGGTTTACAGATAGAAACGTAAAACCAACATCTACATACACTAAAAATGCAGAAGATTTTATTAAAAAATATAAAGATTATTTCAAAGGCGCTCCGCAACCTGAAGTTAAAAAAGCTAAACCTAAAGCGGCTAAGAATATACAAAATCCTCAAACCAATAACTTACCTGGAGAACCTATGGGAGCACCTCCAGCAAATGGTACAGTTCCGGCCAATAATCAAATACAGGCTACTCCTAATATAGTACCTACAGGCGCACAGATACAAGAAGGAAGAGCGGCTGGTATAGGAGTAAGCATATCTGGTATCAATATGGATAGTTTATTATATCTATATTCAGTTATGCCAGATGATGATTCTAAACGCACTATGTTAAAAGAATTGGAAGTAATGTTCAATGAACTATTTCCTCATGTGCCGGATCTAGTTACTAGTTCGCTAACAGCTTTCATGTCAAAAGATCGAAATCTTCTGTTGCAAACTTATGCTCGTGCAAACGTTTTCAATTACCTCGCAGTAAAAACAGAAGAAGTAGGAATTTTGTTTATTGATTTAAAATCTAAAGGTGGTGCAACCTTTACTTTCTTTAAAGACTTAGATGGCCTAAAGAAAGGCGGTTTAAGATTCCATATGAACAATGCCTATCCTGTTACTACAACAGCACAGAATGCCTATCCTGGCATTAAACTAGTTACAACATCTCATTAATAACTACTAACTGAATTTTCGTCTACATACTAGTAAATAGTATTACACTACTGGTCTAGGAGCGAATCTTGCGTAAAGTACTACTATTATTAACACTATTATCTACGGGTGCCTTTGCGGCACCACTAAACGACTTTACCTTTAAAAGTCCAGCATTCAACGGTAACGGGTATGGTACATACGTTCTAACTATCGAGAACGAGCAATTTACTCGTCAACAAGCGATTAATCAAGCAATACAAGCGGCCGCTCAACAAGCCGCTTCTAATGCGGCTAATACACCGATCAACCAATTTTTAACAAACTTAGAATCTCGCATTTATGCACAGATAAGTCAAAATGCGGCCACTACAATGTTTAGTTCAACAAATAGTAGCAACTGTACAAGCAATGTAGCATGTACATTCCAATTCGATCCTACTACTGCTATTAGCTGGTGGTGGAGCGGAACAAACATTGTAATGCAAGTTACACAACCTAGCGGAACAAGTAATGTTACTATTCCAACTGGGTCATTTAATATGACCCCACACTAAGGAAACAACTATGAAGAAGTTATTATTATTGTTAGCCGTTGTTACTTTGATGAGCGGTTGTGCAGTTACACAAAAAATGGGTGTAGAGTATAAGCCAGAAGTAGAATCTCACAAGATGCAAAAAGAGTTTGATACTGTTCCATTGCCTAATGGACCACGTGTTACTGTAGCAGTTTACAGTTTCAAAGATCAAACAGGACAACGTAAATCAGTTTCATCATATGCAAGTTTTTCAACAGCAGTTACTCAAGGTGCTGAACCTTTCTTGATCAGTGCTTTGCAAGACGTCGGCCACGGTCAATGGTTTGATGTTGTAGAACGTGTTAACGTAGATAATTTGATAAAAGAACGTACTATTATCAAACAGATGCGTGACATGTATGAAGGCCCTAACGCTAAACAGTTAGCACCTTTACAGTTCGCTGGTATCATTATTGAAGGTGGTATCATCGGATATGATAGTTCAAGCGAGAGTGGCGGTGCCGCATACCGTTGGTTAGGCATTGGTCCACAGACTCAATATAGCAAGGATATCGTTACTATTAGTTTACGAGCTGTTAGCGTAAACACAGGTAAGGTATTAGCAACTGTAACAGTAACAAAAACAGTTTATAGTACCGCAGATAGTTTTGCTATGTTGAAATTCTTCCGTGATGGCACACAGGCTTTTGAAGCTGAAACAGGATTGACTATTAACGAGCCGGGTACATTGGCAGTTAAAGCAACTGTTGAAGCCGCTGTGGTTGCTTTAATTAAGGATGGCCGTGAGCGTGGCGTTTGGGATTTTAGACCAGCACCTACTCCTGTAGTCGTAAAAGAACCAGAGGCTCCATTAGTTATTGAACCAGAGAAAAAAGCTGAAGTTAAAGTTCCGGAAGACGTTGCGGCAAGAGAAGGCGTAGCTCCTCCAGCAGAGAAAAACAAAGTTACACCATTTCCGGAAGATAAGAAAGTTCTAAACAAACTTTCCTATTTGTATGCGAAACCAAACGAGGATGCACAGAAGCGTTGGCAATTACCAGCGGGGACAAAATTGACAACTGTTCCCAAGGAGAATGGCTGGGTATTTGCTGATGACAGTAATGGACATAAGGGGTATGTCCAGATTATTAATTTAAGTGAATAAGAGGTAGTAAAGAATAAACACTAACGGGCTATGCCCAAGGATGAAGTAGACGAATAAAATAAGTCAACTTTGATACAAAAATGAATTACGAAATGACAGGCGTTGGTAAGTTGTCGAGAAAATTACTTACAATTCTGATGTTGTCTGGAATGACATCATTGGGCTATGCGGCAGATAACAGTATCTATATCAACCAGTCTGGTGATAACTCTGCAATAACAGTTACACAAGATGGTGCAGGTAACGTTATGCGCGGCATACAAGGAACTGGTAGTGGTAACACTACACCAAGTACAATCAATGGTAACAGCAATACAGTTACCGTAGATCAAGTTGGTACAGGCAATACATTAAATTTTGGTATTGCTACAGCTATTGCAAATGGTACGCCTTTGCAAAATGGTAATACATTTTTATATACCGTAACAGGTAATAACAACGTAGGTACTATCGATAGTAATAATAACGGTCAAGGTCGTAGTGAAAGTAACTATGTAAGCATTACACAAACTGGTAACACAAACATCGCTGATGTTAATGTACTAGGTACAAATAATGCTATAACTGCTACAACCGCAGGTGGTAATACTAATGCTGTATATTCAGCAGTTAATGGCGCTGGTAACTCACAGAATATCTCTGTAACAGGTGGAAGTAGTAATACTGTTACTGTTAACCAAGGTATCGCTGGGACTGGGTTAACTGATACTGCTTTGAATATTAGTGGTGCAACATCTGTTCTTACAGCCAATAACAGTAGCGTCAACGTAACTGTTGCCGGTGCAAGCAATACAGTAAGCATACTACAGACAAGTGCTGGCTATTCTGATTCAACAATTTTAGCATTGAACGGCTCTAATAATAATGCCACTATTGTGCAAAATGCAAGTGCTGGTAATACTACAGTGAATGTTCAAAGTACAGGTAACAGCAATACTTTTAATATTCACAGTAACGCACACTAATATATAAGGTACGGATGTGAACGTATGCAAGGTAGCTTTTACAATTTTGCTCGGTTTATCAGTTAATGCTTTCGCAGGCATAGGAACGATAACCGAGCAAACCGCTATCCCTGGTTCTATAGTTCGATCAAACAAATCGCTTCCCGGAGTTAAGGGAACAGGTGTTGAAATGGCAGATGCTATCAACACTACAAAAGGCAAAGTAGGTATTACATTTGCTGACGATACAAAAGTAGAAATAAACGAAAACTCAAAGTTAGTTATTGACGACTTTGTTTACGATCCCAAATCAAGTAAAGGCGGTAAGCTGGCGATGAAATTTGCCAGTGGTACAGTCAAGTATGCATCTGGTGCAATCGCACACAACGATCCCTCTAAAGTAGCAATCAATACACCTAGTGCAACTATTGGTGTTCGTGGAACTGACTTTACTGCAACAGTAGACGATGCAGGCGCAAGTACTATCATTCTATTGCCTAGCTGTCCATCGAACAAAATAATACGTGATGTTGAAACAGAATGTGTGACAGGAAAAATATCTGTAAGCAACGATGCAGGAGAAGTACTCTTAGATAAACCATTCCAAGGCACTAAAGTAGAAAGTCGCGGAGTGGCTCCTATGAAGCCTACTGTTTTAAAACTAACATTGGACACTATCAACAATTTGTTAATTGTTAGTCCCCCTTCAGAATTGTCTAAAGAAAAAAAGGTTGATAGCATGACCAGAGTAACACAAGTCGGAGACATGCTGGCCGTAAATTATCTACAACAAAACTTTTTGCAGAATGCCTTTGATAAAGAAGGGCCGGTATGGAATGATCCTTTAGAAAAACCATTGCTACAACAATATTTCTTAGAAGATATTTTTAATATTTTAAGTCAACAATTAGCACAAGAGTCTGCGATGCTATTAGGAAATATGTTAAGTCCAGAATCACAATTATTACCTGATTGGTTTAAGGCCAGCCAAGTTACAAAAGAAATCACACCTATTACAGTAAGCCTATGTCGCACTGATGGTAGCAGTAATGTTACTTGTATAACTGCTCCTAAGGATCAAAATACAACAACATATATCATGCAGTCAGATGGTGTGAATATTAAAAATAGAATTAACGCAGGTGGTAATACGATTATTATTACCAAACAAAACTAATGAAACGTCTGATACAATTCTTATTTCTTGTGTCTATATGCGTTAGTGCATTTAGCCAAGCATCTGGATTGGCTGATTTAAAGTTTGGACAATATCAAGTTGCCGATAGTCAGTGGAATGTAAGTGCGTGTATGTATTCATCCACTTGTCAAATTTATTCAAAGAATCCAGGAACTGCTTATAAGATTCCTTGGACCAGTGGACAAGTACAATGGTCTGCTGGAGATTATATTTCCTTTGTTGCAACCGGTGATACAACTAATCCGTGGAAAGCAATAGAATACACTAGTAATGGCACACAAAAAGCAGTAATGGGTACTGGACATATTATCAATATGGGAGCAAACTATTTTTTCTTCGTAGGAAATGATAATAACACTGGACAGTTGTTTAGTATGACCAGTGGCTTTTCTAACACAAGCGGAGTTACTTGGACTGGTACACTAAATCCAACTGTGGCACAAGTTAATGCATACGCAACTAATGGAAGTACGACTCCTTTAGCACCAGGGCAAACTGTAACACCTGCCGCTCCTCCTCCTGTAGTGCATTATACAACAGGTACTGAAATGAATGTAGCAGGCGGCGGCAGTGCTTATGCATTTGTATATCAAGGCAATAGTTCAGATTATAGTACTGTACAACAAATAAAATCAGGAGCATACTGGCATTGTTCTAATTGTGATAGTGGACAAATTATGTATGGTAGGGTCGCTAGTGTTGTTGATAACGGTAATGGTTACTTCTACATTTACCTAACTGATAACAACGGCAATGCAATATCGCCGCAAAGTGGTAAGAGTTATACATATAGCGATACTTCGTTAGCGCCAACAGTAACCGGAACTAGCAGTTCAACTATTATTACAACTACAATATCTGGATCTACTACCTACACATATAGTCAACCCGTAACTATTACGACATGGAGTGATGGTAGTACAACTACTGCTAATAACGGATCTGCTACGCTAATCAGTACAACTATCACAGGATCGGGCGGGGGCATTACAACACAACAACAAAATGATGTTAACGCATTTAACAGTAATCCTATCAACGGTAGTGGTATCTATATACAGCAAAGCGGTAATCACGATGTTATCAGCATCAATCAAATTGGCGCACATAATCTAATAGGTGGCGTTAATCAACAGTTTGCCAAAGTGCAAGACGGCAATAATTACATCAGCATTAAACAGGGTAACGGAAACATAGGTAAGAATGAAATCGATATGAGTGTAACTGGAGGCAGTAACAATCTTTATCTAGTTCAAGCCAGCGATCCAAACGGAGTTAGTGCTGGTGATAACTATCAAAAAGTAAATGTCAGCGGGTTCAGCAATACTGTAAATGCCAGCCAAACTAACGATGGTGGACAATGGCATCAGTGCTGGTGACAACTATCAAAAAGTAAATGTCAGCGGGTTCAGCAATACTGTAAATGCCAGCCAAACTAACGATGGTGGACTACAAGGACACTTTGCTGAAATTGATGTTACTGGAAACTATAACAATATTAACGTAAGTCAAAACAACAATACACAGAAGCAGGCATTTATAAGTGCAAATGGTAACAACAACACGATACAAACCACACAGTCAGGAACTGGCGCACACTATGTCAGCGTTTCGACTACGGGTGATGGAAATAGTGCTACAGTAAATCAAAGCGGATCGACTGCTAACTCTGCTACAATCGCATTGACTAATGCTGGTGCACCTGCAAGCGTAAACCTAACACAAACAGGCGGACAGAGTTATAGCGTCAATCAAACCTGCTATTCAACATGCGGAACTATTACAGTTAGACAAGGGAATTAAGAGTAATATCGTTGTAATCATTAAATGCTAACATATTTATAAATAGCATTATTAAACGAAAGATACCCCCCGATGACCAAAAAAGTACTTTTTATCCTAAAGCGACGTGATGACTATAGTGTAGCTAAACACAGCAGTCATGTTGGGCTCAGTACCGGCCTTTATAATTCAGCAAGTTTCATGAACGAGATGCTGAAAGCTTCGGGAGTAGACAGCGAACTAGAAGTTGCGATAGACAATAATTGCATAGATAGACTAGTTAATAAACATAAACCAACACATGTTATTATAGAAGCACTTTGGGTAGTACCTACAAAATTTTCTGTATTATGTAAACTACATCCCAATGTAAAATGGATCATACGTTTACACAGCGAACTTCCTTTCTTAGCCGGAGAAGGTATGGCTATGGATTGGATAGGAGATTATTCAAACTTTGATAACTTGTTGATAGGTATCAATGCTCCTAGAATGATGTCAGAGGTACGATCATTCCTTCAAATTAAAAATTCATGGACTGATAAACAAGTAGCGGATAAAATAGTTTATATGCCCAACTACTATCCGCAACAGTATAAGACTAAAAAATTCAATAAGGACAAGGACTACATCGATGTGGGCTGTTTTGGTGCTATCCGTCCGTTGAAAAATCATATGGTGCAGGCCATGGGCGCACTTAAATTTGCTGAAAAAATAGGCAAGAAACTGCATTTCCATGTAAATGCCGGGCGAATAGAAATGCAAGGACAGCCTGCTATCAATAATCTTAAAGCAACATTTGTACATTTATACGATGCAGGCCATCGATTGATAAATCACGAATGGACTCCTAGAGAAGGATTCTTGGATCTTTGCTCACAGATGGATATAGGACTACAGGTTAGTTTTTCAGAAACATTTAACATAGTAGGTGCTGATTTAATTAGTCAGGGTGTTCCCCTAGTTGGCAGTATTGAAATTCCTTGGAAAGTAGAACAATTTGCGGCGGATCCTACAGATAGTGATGATATCGCAAATAAATTATATCAAGCATACAAGTGGCCTAAAATCAACGTCTGGACCAATCAAATGGCCTTGACCTCATATACAAGCCATACTGTAAAAATTTGGAAGAAGTATTTTGGTTAAAAGAATCGTTGTTAAACCTAAAGTATATATTATACAGATTAGTTATTGGAAAGACGGTCAGTTGTATATTGACCGTACAGAAGCATACGACGAAAGATCGGCAATAATTAAGTGTAAAGAGGCCCTAAATGATGCCAAGGTGTATCACCCAGAGGGGCACGTGATATTCGTTAAAGAAAATCCGCCACCAACTTACGCATAAATATTAGTTTAAAGAGTTAGTAAAGGAGAATTATATGGCTAGACACAAACTTCGCGCACACCACTGGAAAGATGGTGTATTGAATATTATAGATCATTACTTTGAAAATTTGGAACATGCCATTGCATTTTCTAACAGTTCGGACGCTCATAGCATTAAAGTATATGACGAAAATAATGAAATAGTACATTCAGTACAAAAAACAGCAACTCCAGAAAGTTACGCATAATTTAAATCGGGCACAAGATAAGGTGATCACTGGAACCCGTAACCAGTAGTAGGATCCCAGTGATCCTATTTTTACGGCTAAATATTAGATGCGAGCAAACGAATTTATTGAAGTAGAAGAAGGATGGAAAGACCTAGCGGCGGCCGGTGCCCTAGCTACAGGTCTAGCGTTCAGTGGAGGTGCCCACGCCAAAGCACCACAACAGCACGATACGGCTAAAACACATGCCGCACACTCACAACAAGTAAAACATCAGCAACAAAAGCCTACTATAGATCCTCATTCGACAAAAGTACAACCCCTAGTACAAACCAAGCAACTGGATCCAGATACTGCTTATAGAATACTGTGGAAGCAGGCTGTAACAAGTGGTATTAATAATCAAACAGAATTAGCACAGTTTCTTGCACAATGTTCTGCAGAAACTGGAGAATTCAAACACATGGGCGAAATAGGTCGACCAAAGCAATTATCAACAAAATACAAACACTCAACTGGTAACGAAGGAAACAAAGACGCACTAAAATATGTTGGCCGCGGTTTCATACAGTTAACAGGCAAAGGCAACTATATGGACGCAGGTAAAGATCTCTACGGAGACCCAAACCACTTTGGGAGACCCAAACCACTTTGTAAAGAACCCCGACCTAGCCGCAGATACACAAGAAGCCGCTAAGATTGCTGTATGGTTCTGGAAAAAGAACGTTGCTCCTAAAGTAAAAGACTTTTCAGATACAGCCGCAGTAACTCGAGCTATCAACGGCTCTATGGCTCCCAAAGTAGAAATACACAAAAGACATAATATATTCGGAGACTACTTGGCCAGCATACAGAACTACATGAAAAGTAAAAAAGGTTAATCAATGAAGAAAATCTTATTAAGTCCTTGGACAGCATTATTGACTCTAGCATTAGTGTTAGGTATAAGAATAACTGATCCATCTTTTGTAGAAAGCGTGAGACTTCGCTATTTTGATACTCTTATTACTGCCAAAGCTCCTACCCCTAACAACATATACACCGTAAATATAGATGAAGCTACATTAGACAAGTACGGTCAGTGGCCATTACCAAGAGCAGAATATGCCAACATTATACGAGATCTATATAAGAGGGGAGCAGGGCTTGTTGTATTTGATATACTCATGCCAGAGAAAGACCGTTCAGGTGGAGACTCTACTCTGGGTCAAACTCTAAGCCAGTACCCTGTAGTCTTAGCAAATACTCCTTCACAGAAAACAAAAAACACTCCGAGACCTCCAGGATCGGCTGTAATAGGATCGAATTACTTAAACACAATACTTCAATATCCCGGACTGATAGCTAACGTACCTGCATTAGAAAATCCAGCCGCAGGTATTGGAACAACTAACACACTCCCAGAGGTAGACGGGGTGAATCGTCGACTACCATTGATAGCCGCTATCGATGGAAAATTATATCCGAGCATAGCTCTAGAGACACTCAGAGTTGCGGCCGGCGATTCAACCTTTCAAGTCAAACTCAACGAAAATGGTGTTGAGAAAATGCGTATCCCTAAGTTTGGAGCTATAAGCACAGACAGCTTAGGTAGGATATGGATTGACTGGAGTCAGCAAAACAATCAAGTTAGTTTAGTAGATTTGCCCAAAGACTTTGGAGGTGCTATAGTTATAGTAGGAACTACAGCGGCCGGTATCGGTAATCCAATACCTACAAGCAAAGGTGCAGTATGGCCACAGGATGCTGTTGCATCAGTCATAGGCACTATGGTCAACGGCGTTGTTATACAAAGACCAGATTGGGCGGATGGCGCTGAAATTTTATCTTTAATAGTAGCAGGCATTGCTTTATTATTCTTAACAAGGTGGACGTATGTTGGACTTATTAGTGGTATTGGTTTTATTGTTATTTCTCTGCTTAGTAGCAGAATTGGTAGCAGAATTGCTTTTCAGCATTATCTTTATCTTTTTGATGCTACTATTCTTAGTGGCGGGCTTACACTGGTTATGTTACATGCTTATGGGGTTAAGTTTATAAGCGAATTCCTAGAGAAGCAGGCTATTAAAAAACAGTTTGCTGGTTACTGCTCTAAAGAAGTTGTACAGATGCTACAACAAGATCCAGACTTAATCAAGCGTGGAGTACGCAAGGATGTGTCAGTTATGTTTAGTGACCTGCGTGGATTTACTCCAATCGGTGAACACTATGGGGATGACGTTGCTGGTTTAGGCAAATACATGAACGGTTATATGGATGCTATTAGTCAACCTATGATGGACAACAAGGGTATGATAATCAAGTATGTAGGCGATGCGTCAATGCACATACATGGTGCTCCTATCGAAGATCCCAATCATGCCCGCACTATTGTTAGGGTTGGGCTTGAAATGCTAGACAAGGTAGATGAGTATACTAAGATAATGGAAGCACAAGGTTTGCCTCCTGCGGCTATGGGATGGGGATGTAATAGTGGTATTGGCTTTATTGGTGAGATGGGTTCAACAGAAAGACACAGCTATGACATCTTAGGTGATATGGTTTCAACTGCGGCTCGCTTAGAAGCACGTTGTAAAGCCTACGGTGTACTATGTATTATTGGTGCTGAAACATACAATCGTACTAAAGATGATTTCTTTTACCTGCTATTAGATAACCTGCAACCAAAAGGCAAGACAGTAGCAGATTTGATTTATACAGCATTGCGTACTAAGGGCAATGATTATACTAAAGACCGAGAACAACATAATGCTATGCATGCCTTGTACAAACAGAAAAAGTTTGACGAAGCGGCCGCTATGTGTAAGAAACTAATTGGTAATTTCGGCGGACAGATGGACAAATATTATAAGATATGGATTGAACGTTGTGATTTTATGAAACAACAAGACCTACCAGATAACTGGAATGGGGAATTCATAGCTCATGAAAAGTAATTTGACCTATCCATTTATAGATGCTACAATAGATACATGCGTATATACTTTTTTATATTTGTATTTTGCACCTTACTTTGTAATTGGACAACAAGCTATGCCGATTCCAAACTTATGCCTATTACCGCAGACTCCTGGTTGGTCGCCGACGGCGATGGCAGAATTATTCAAAGTCAAAATTCCAAACAACTACACAGTATAGCCAGCATTAGTAAGCTAATGACTGTAATGATTGTACTAGATGCACATCAAGATCTTAATGAGAAAATTGGTTTGTTCACTCGTGGTCAAACTATTCAACTGGCACTGATTAGATCTGATAATCATGCCGCTGAGTTATTATGCAATAACTACCCAGGTGGTAGAACTGCTTGTATACTTGCAATGAATGAAAAGGCAAGATTTTTAAATTTACCAAATACTCACTATGTCGAGCCTACTGGGCTAAGTGTAATGAATACTAGCACAGCAGAAGAATTGGTTACTATTGTAATGGTTGCTTCTACTTATCCAGAGATCGTCGAGTGTGCCAAAATGGCCAACGGTTCGATCAAACAGAAAAAAAGATTATGGACGTTTCGTAATACCAATCCATTAATCGATAAGCACGACTTCATTGTTAGTAAAACTGGATACATTCGGGCTAGCGGAGGTTGCATTGTGATGATGTTAGATGCTAAACTAGGACGTAGGATAGTTATATTGTTAGGCAGTAGGAACACAAGAACACGTGCTCCAGAAGCTATTGCATTGGCAGATAATTACTAAATACTTTTCAAGGAGGACAAAGCCATGAAACAACAAAAGTTAGTTCGTAAGTTGTACAAGGCCTGCTTCCGACACGATGAAGATGCAATTATGGAACTTCGTAAAGAAGAATTCCGTAAGATACTAAAGCACCGCGCCGAAGGCAAACCATTTGATACAAAGTGGACGGTGGTTAGGATTTAAGTGTAACGCACTTGTAATCTTTTGCAACACTATACTGCGATAAATACAGGCATGAAAGCTAAAACTTATCGCAGTATTTTTATTTCAGATGTACACTTAGGCACACGTGACTGTAAAGCGGCCGAACTCAACAACTTCCTCAAACACAATTCCTGCGAAACTCTTTACCTCATAGGGGACATAATTGATGCATGGAAAATCCAACAGAACAAATGGAGATGGAAGCAATCTCATTCTAATGTTGTTCGCCGTATCCTTGGCCACGCTAAACGCGGCACTAGGGTTGTATATGTTGCTGGCAATCACGATGAATTCCTTAGGCCTCTCATACCATATGGTTTGAGCTTTGGCTTGGTAGAGATCAAAAATCAAACAGAACATATTGGAGTGGATGGTAAGCATTATCTAGTAACTCACGGAGATTTGTTTGACGGGATCACCAAATTGGCACCATGGTTAGCCTTTTTAGGTGACAAGATGTATGACTTTGTGCTAGAATTAAACAGCAAATTTAATTTCCTACGACACAAACTAGGGCTAGGATATTGGAGCCTAAGTAAATTCCTAAAGCACAGAGTCAAAAAGGCCGCAGATTTCATGTTTCAGTTTGAAAAGAACATAGCGGCATACTGTAAAAAAAGAGGCTTTGATGGAGTTATTTGTGGCCACATACACCACGCAGAAATTAAATATGTCAACGACATAATATATATGAATGACGGTGATTGGGTCGAGTCTATGACAGCACTAGTCGAACATCATGATGGTCGTTGGGAAATAATAACTTGGACGAAAGGCCATGACAATGACAGTTCTAATATTGACGAAACTAGATCGTAATGAATACGAATCTAACCGACTCGTAGAAAGTTTTGCACAAAAAGGTATCACGGCGCTAATGTGCCACCCGGATGATTTTGACATCATTGTTGACCGTGATATTCGCAAGGGTATAAAATACAAAGGGCAAGATCTAGAACTACCTAAATTGGTTTTAGTTAGGTTAGGGGCAGGCATATACCTAAATTGGTTTTAGTTAGGTTAGGGGCAGGCATATTGCCATTCCAATTGGCCGTGGTCAGGCACTTTGAGCAAGCAGGAGTTCCCTGTATCAACGGAAGTTTGCCGATTGAAACAGTTAAAGATAAACTGCGCACCAGTCAAATTCTTAGTCGAGCCGGAATAGCTATTCCAAATACCATGATGGTTCGCATGCCAATCGACGATGGGCTTGTTGAAACTAATATTGGATTTCCGTGTGTGGTCAAAGTTGTTACTGGATCATATGGAGAAGGTGTTTATCTTTGCGAAAAGAAACGTGACTACAAAAAGCTCATGGAGTTCATTGATAATCTTGGCAACAAGAAAACTATGATAGTACAAAAGTATATGGGTGAACGTATCGGAGAAGATCTGCGTGTATTGGTCATTGGAGGTAAAGTACTAGGTGCTATGAAACGTACAGCACCCGAAGGAGACTTCCGTGCTAACATCACCAATGGCGGAACAGGAGAAAACTATCCTTTAACTGAGGAAATAGAATTCCTAGCTCGTGAAACTGCTAGAGCATTGGGATTAGATATTGCTGGTGTAGACTTGCTTTTTGACAAACATGGATTTGTTGTGTGTGAAGCTAACAGTAATCCAGGGTTCAGCGGATTTGAAAACTACTGCCAAGTGAATGTAGCAGATGCTATAACAGAATACATAAAATTTAAGGTACACCAATGAAATACTTCATAATATCAATGTATGCACTATGGATAGGCCTTACAATAATTTTAGCATTAAAAGAAACTTTCAATGAAAACAATACTGATAATAACAGATAACTTACCGGATCAGATAAATGGCGTTGTCACTACGTACAAAAATATTGAGGCATGCGCTGTTTTGGACGGTTATAACGTTGTGGTGCTTCATCCCGGGTGGTTCAGCTACATTGATTGTCCTGGCTACAACGAAGTCAAGATTGCCTATCCCAGGAACATGGGCAAGAAGATTGCGTCGGTCAATCCGGATTATATCCATATCGCCACAGAAGGTCCTCTTGGTATGTGGGCTAGAGCATATCTTTCATTGGCTAATATTCCTCACAATACCGCTTATCACACTAAGTTTCCTGAAGGGCTCCGAAAGCTATTTGGCGTACCTGAGTCACTTACCTGGAGATTTGTACGCTGGTTTCATAAGCATAGTGGCAAAGTTTTAACCACTACAGACTCAATGGTTAAGGAATTACAGGCACACGGATTTAGTGGTGAAGTTATTCCTTGGACACGTGGTGTTGACCGTGAAATCTTTACTCCTGATCTTAGAGAAACAGTACCGGCAAAATATCTGTTGTGTGTTAGTCGTGTAAGCAAAGAAAAGAATCTTGAAAAGTTCTTTGAACTCGATTATCCAGGATACTTAAAGATTATGGTAGGCGACGGTCCTATGCTAGAAAAGTATAAGAAGCAGTATCCTGATGTACACTTTACAGGATTTAAGACAGGTGTAGACCTAGCCAAATATTATGCCAATGCCGAAGTATTTGTGTTTCCTAGCATGTGGGAAACATTTGGTATTGTAATGATCGAAGCAATGGCCTGTGGTACACCTGTTGCGGCTTATCCTTGCCAAGGTCCGGAAGATGTCATCGACCAAGGCGTTACCGGATTTATGAATGATAATTTGGAAGATGCTGTTACTGCTTGTTTACAATTAGATAGAGATCGTGTGTATAAAGGTAGTCAACGCTGGACCTGGGCCCGTGCCTGGGAGATTTTTAGAGATAATTTAATACCTGCTAAATAAAGTTAGCAGTTAATGAAAGGTAGTATATGTTCGCTTTGTATTTTGCGGCGGCGGGTTTCTTTACTGTGTTCGGTTGGAACGCAGGTCAAATAGTGTGGGACAAGTACATTGACCCACCTGCAATAGAGCAATCAGTAGATCATGAACACACCAAAAAATAAAACTTGGTTAGATCATGCTGAGCGTATTATCGACAACATACTACGTATCTTGTGGTTAATATTGCTTGTCGGTTGGATTTATAACGGACATCAATTATGAAAAAAACTATTGCCTTATTCTTGTACGATCCTAAGTGTAGTGTGCAAAGTGGTAACGGCATTCTCAAAGCTCTAGAGGATGATTATCATTTTAAAATCTTTGGTAAAAATATCCTAGAAGATAATTTCTTTGATGATGTTGATATGATTGTAGTACCCGGTGGGTTTGGAGATGCTGATACTTTTGATACAGCATTTAAACACAATGCTAAACGTGTTCGTAAATTTATCAATAGGGGTGGCAAGTATTTGGGTATATGTATGGGCGCCTATTGGGCGGGGTCCAATTACCTAGATATATTGGACGGGGTGGATGCTGTGCAATATCTAAAACGTCCCAGGACTGATACCCGTAGACCACACGCCAAAAACATATCAGTAACATGGCAAGGAAAACCCATGAATATGTTTTGGTATGACGGTTGTGCATTAGTCGGAGATCATCGTAAATTTAAAACAGTTGCAACCTATGCCAATGGAGATTCGATGGCTATTATACAAAATAATATTGGCCTAATCGGGTGTCATCCAGAAAGTGAATCATTCTGGTATGATAGTTACAGTTGGATGCGCGGTAAGTATCACAACGGTGAACACCATAAGGTGTTATTAGATTTTGTTAACGCTTTATTTTTGCAAGGCCAATCAAAGAAAATAAACGCAACCACAAGTATCCAATATCAAGTTCAAACCAACGACGACTTAGTTTAGGACTTGCAGGATCTAGATGATGATTGTTATGCAGTTCTTCGCCACCGACGATGATTCCCCAGGGGCTTAGATTACGACTTTGATCACGAGTAGTTCCGTTACGATATCCTACCCAGTGTCCTAGTCCGTTGATAACACCAGCGGCCCAGAACGGAATCCAAATCATTTGAATACCCCAAACTAATAGTCCCCATGGACCAAACACACACAAGTCTATGACTAACATCAACAGAATGCCAAGACGGCTGTGTTTAGAGTATATGTTTTGTTCGACCCAGTCATCTGGTGTGCCTACACCGTACTTGTTGATCATATCTGTATCTTTGGCGCCACGTGCATATAATACTGCACCGTTTGTAAACACAGTCCAGATTCCAAATACATGCGGGCTATGTGGATCGCCTTCCTTATCGCTGTACTGATGATGCTTACGATGTATACCTACCCATTGCTTAGTAACCATACCTGTCGTAAGCCATAACCAAAAACGCATAAAATGTGCTAGGATTGGGTGGAATATGATTCCTTTATGCGCTTGTCCGCGATGCAAAAATAAAGTCACACATACTATGGTAATATGTGTGACTATAAGTGTATATAGTATAATGTTCATTATAGTACTTAGCCCGTACCACCTGACGCTTCTTGTTCATCTGAACTTGTATTTTTATCTACTCGATTAATTGCTTTTTCCGCTTCAACACGTTCATGTTCTATAGTTTTACCTCTTAGATGCAATACTGTGTTAACTTTTTGATTAAGTCTAATTAAATCGTTGTCCAGCATACGGATACGATCAATAAGAGCAATAAGAACTGTGTTAGCATCTGAGATCACAGGTTTAACTTCTTTGGTTGCCCATTCCCAAACATAACGAATAATGAATCCCATACCCACTGCCATAACAATGGGGAACCCAAACTTATTGACTATTTCTACGATATCCATAATTTAGAACCAAAGGAACAGGCCATTAAGGCTTAATATTAATCCTAGACCTGCTACAGCAAAACTTGACCAGAACAACATCATACTGACAGCTAGTATACTTGCCGATAGTATAACGATAGCCATTTGGTACGCTGTTGATGCATAACCGATCCATGGGCTACGTAATTTAGCATCATCACGTTCTGCTTCTAGCTTAGTGGCTTTAGCCAATAATTCTTTTTTACCTTCGCCCGACTTAGGATCGCTTTCATATTTTTCAATCTTAGCCTTCATTTCCTCAGCACGGGCTTTATCTCCGTTCTTTTGAGCTTCGTAAAGGTTCTGTTCTGCCAATGACTGTTTTAGACTTTTTGCTTGATAAAAGTTGTAAACATCGCTAGCTTTGATAGTGTTGTTCATAACTGTACTGGATAGCTTACCACCATACCATACGTTAACGGCTAACAATAAAGCAAACACGTTGATTACCATACCTGCTTTGTCTTTGATCTTTGCTTCACGTTCACTGCGGCTACCAACAGGTGGCTTAGGTGCGTCCGAATCTTTTGGTTGTTTGTTAATTAAATTTAACATTGAATCTAATAATGCCATTGTTTGCTCCTTATGCTAAGACTCTGCTTTAGGCTTTTAGCTTGATAAAAGTTGTAAACATCGCTAGCTTTGATAGTGTTGTTCATAACTGTACTTGACAGTTTGCCGCCATACCATACGTTAACGGCTAACAGTAAAGCAAATACGTTGATTACCATACCTGCTTTGTCTTTGATCTTTGCTTCACGTTCACTGCGGCTACCGACTGGTGGCTTTGGTGCGTTAGGGTCTTTTGGTTGTTTGTTAATTAAATTTAACATTGAATCTAATAATGCCATTGTTTGCTCCTTATGCTATGTATCCAAAGAAAAATCCCACTGCCAGTGCTATGCTGACAAATACGGCAACATCTCTATCTGTCCAGATGGCTTGATATATGCCGTACTCCTTAATACTATTGGGCAGATCGCCCGGCTTCCATTTGCTCACGTGCTCGCTCCCCATTTTTTAAAAATTTAACTAACGGATCGATTTTTTTAAGCATCATTCGTCCGTCCTTGTTTACGAATTCAAATAGATCGCCCGCTTTCCAGCCTAGTGCATCTGTATTAAGTTCGTTGTCTAATAGCAGGTAATTGGGATATAGATCCCATTCGTAATCATAGTGTTTCATTAATAACCTCGCTTAGGCGATCAGCTGATCTTCTAACGTCTTGGCTTAATTGGCCAACACCCAGTTCGCTTTCAATGATTCTAGCTAAGTCATGTAATTTAATTACTGCATCTTCTAGTGTATCATATTTGTAATCAATCATTAATCTCTCCTTGCGTCATTCTTACC
>Ga0208497_1000043_pt1 | contig 70519 bp, 121 predicted proteins | sample CryBogCBE25Aug07_FD_184555 | JGI IMG/M metagenome (GOLD analysis project Ga0208497, IMG submission 184555) | Freshwater microbial communities from Crystal Bog, Wisconsin, USA - CBE25Aug07 (SPAdes) | ecosystem: Environmental > Aquatic > Freshwater > Lake | place: Crystal Bog, Wisconsin, USA...
AAATCCTCTCCCCACTCTCTGTGACCTTCACGAAATGCCATGTTTGATTGTTTAGTTAGTATTTTGTTCATATAAAAATCTAAATTCAGATAAATAATTATAACACAAAAAAGTCTTGTGTCAATAAAAGTGTTCCTCGCGGTTCTCCCAAACCCAGGAACTCTAACAGTTGTAAAGGAACTATCAGCATGAATATTTATTCTAATTCTCCGTATACCTATTTTCTAATGTGGTCAAATACAAAAATGAAATATTACGGGTGCCAACATGGCAAGAATGCCAATCCTCAGAATATTTTAACACACAAATATAAAACATCATCTAAGTATACTAAACAACATTGGAAAGAGTTTGGTCCGCCAGATATTATTGTAATTCACAGAACTTTTGTAAGTAAAGAAGAATGTCTTATATTTGAGCACGAATACCTAAAGAGAGTAGGCGCAGTTAAAAAAGATGACTGGCTAAACAAAACTGATAATAGGGCAATATCAACTGATACATACTCTCAAGATTCATGGAAATGTAGTCATGAAAGTAGACGACTACATATGGATTCAGATCTAACTTTTAAGAAGTCAATGGCAGAAAGATTTGTAAAGAATATGCAATCCAAATCGGCATCTGCTAAACGATCAAAAACTTTTAATGACATAGGGCATAGTAAAGGTGAAAAGAACCCTCGGTACGGAGTTAAAATAAAAGGAACGGAGCTCGCAACCAAAATATCTAGTGCCAGAAAATTACAAATTGAATTAAACAAACAAAATGCCGAAAAACTAAACGCTAAAAAATATGTTTGCGAGCACTGCAATACAGGAAATTTAAGTGCAGGCAACTATAAAAGATGGCACCACTTAAATTGCCGACATAAAGTAATCCTTAAATAAACTCGCCGTCTTCGCGGTGACCCTGGCGATAGGCCATATTTGATGGAGTTTCTCTGACTTCAACTTTTGAACACCAAACTCGGTCTGCTTCATACTTACCGCAACTTGGCAAGAAGATAGTATTCACATACTCATATAGAAAATCTGCAATGCCTTCGCATCCAGTCTTTTCTACTTCTGTAATTTTTGCCAAACCTAATTTACCTAACTGCTTGATGGTATCATAGTGCGGATCATCTTGAGCCAATAGTAGAACATGATCAAAGTGTTCTTCTAAAAAGTCCTTGAGTGGGCGTAAACCACCGTAATCAAAACACCAATTGCGGGCGTCAAGGTCATCACACTCAAATTCAAATTTGAATGATAGTGCGTAACCATGGACAAGATTACAATGACTGTCGGCCCTCCATTGACGATATGCCACTGGGGCTAAATGTGAATATTCTTTTGTTGATATAAATTTTTTAGACATGCTGTTTTCTCCTATGTTAATTATAGCATAGGCGGCAGAGTTTGTAAAGCGGGAATGACGCCAAGACCGCTTGAACTATTTAAGTTTCTGTAGCTCTTCCTTAACAATTTTAATGTCTGACTTGATATCGTTGATCATTTTTACTTCTTCGCAACGACCTTTGAATGTGAATATAATGTTTCCAATGAATAACAACCAACCAATAAAGCCTATGATAACAAATAAGTTTATATGAATATGTGCCATAATATAATCTCCCTTAAGTGAAATATTTACTCGTACTAGAAGGAGATTATTGTGATGGTTTAATTATCTTTTGGCCACAATCTGGTCACATAATCCATAGGCTAGTGCATCTGGTGCAGACATAAATGTGTCACGATCCATGTCACGCTCAAAGTCTTCAAATGTTTTACCTGCCGTATTATGTTCAACGTAAAGTTCTGTTAACCTACGTTTCCAAAACATAATCTCTTTGTAACTGATTTCGATATCTGACGCCATACCTCTAGCACCGCCTGATGGTTGGTGTATCATATGACGACTGTTGGGCAACAGATAACGCTTACCTTTGGCTCCTGCCTGTGCTAGGAAACTACCCATGGAGCAGGCTTGACCCATAACATAGGTAGCAACATCTGGTTTGACAAACTGCATAACATCATAGATACCCATGCCAGCAGTAATAACACCCCCAGGACTATTGATGTAAAAGTTAATATCCTTGTCGGAATCGGCACTCTCTAAATGTAGCATCTGTGCGATGACTAAGTTAGCAGAGTAGTCATCTACTGGGCCATTTAAGAAAACAATGCGTTCATTTAATAATCTACTGTAGATATCAAAGGCACGCTCACCTTGGCCGGTCTTTTCTACGACCATTGGTACTAAATTATCTGTAATCATTTATTCTACACTTTCGTATGTTGCTTCAAAAATATCTGGCTTGCAGGCATAGAACTCGCCCTGCACACCCTTAATAATCCAATCACCTTCTGTGGCAATATGTTTAACTGTTAAATGGACCCCATCTTCTAGTGTGCCAATTTCTGCTTCACCTAGGGCAGTAGGATGACGAGCTTTGCTAATGTTGCCAATTGTGCCGCCACAAAATGCCTTTAGATTAGCAATACCTTCTTCAGTATAAATGAATTGTACTGCATCAATTACCACTGGTTTTTTCCTAAACTTCATATGCTTTCACCTCTTTCTTCTATTCTATTGCACTTGCTACATTGAAATACATAGTATTGACCAGCAGGCTTTTCGTTATAAGTCATTGGGGCATGGCCGAATAATTTCCAATCATGCCAGCAACCGTGCCACAAGAACTGCCAAATTTTAATCATTATGCATCCTTGTTCATTTTAATATTTGCTAGACCTGCAACTACCTGGAAGTTATCCCAAGCAGTTTTAACAGCGGGGAATTTCTCTAACTCATCACTGGGCAGAGTTGCCTCTAACCAATAATAAGGCATGCGTCTGACATGATACCCAAACTTACGAGGTTGATGTAGCCTGCCTGTTTCCCAGAGTTCAATACTAACACTACGAAACCGATCTTCGTCTTCGTTTGAATAACTGGCCCACTCTGGAGCACTAAGTCCCAAATGGTCATGATATCCTTGCCAAATACCTTCCCACTGGTCATCATCGTGTGGATCAAAATCTGTACGAGCAATGACCACCAGTACATCATTAATGTCTACTGTGCCGTCGACAATATCTCTTACACAACGACTATATGATAGTCCAATTTTCATTTATTTTCCAATCATTTGTTTACGACATTGCATCTTAGCCGCTATAGGAAAGTCTGGATTTATTTCCGCCGTACTACAATTATACACTCTGCCATCTTGCTTGGGCAAGTACTTACAACAGATAAGTAGACCTAAAATAATAAATCCAATACCTATCCATAGGTCTGACATTGTGTTATTTGCTGGAGGAGTCTGAGTCATTTTTATCCTGTTCGTATTGTTTGAGCATTCTGTATAAATCTTCCATTCTCTTGGCAAAGACACGAGGAGCACCTGCTGCCGCTTCTTCCATATCCCACTCATTGGGATAATGTCGTAGAATATTTCTAGCTTCAGTTTTCATCTCGTCACTGAGACCACTTCGTTTATCAGCAATAGACTGAAGAAACTTGCCAGCCCATATTACCGCACGATATCTTTCATCAGGGAGCGTCATTGGATAATTCCTCTTCTGGAGTATCATAATCAATACCACCGTGTTCTTTACACATAGTTCTAACCCATCCTCCTTGGGGAAGTGTAGGCCAATTGGTAGTAGCAGGTTTACCACATTCCTCGCAGATAACTCCACTCATACTTTCTGCCATTGCTACAAGCCCACGAATATAGTCATCACCACCTGTATAGTAAAATCTCAATGTGCCAAACTTTTCTTTAACTTGATCTAATGTCACTTGCCGTACAACTTCTTTTTCTCTATTTTGCCAATCAATATAGCTTTGGATATTACCCATTAATTGATTCAAAATTTGAAACCATCCATCACCACATGAAAACCCCCAACACATTGCAGTCTCAGTCATAGGCTTGTCACGGTTTACCATCATCTTTGGGTATACTTTACATAGGTATTCGTCGTTTTCTTTTTTCATATATAGGTATCTACATTAGTGCCAACATAAAACAAGTATCTATAATCATTGTAATCATGATGATTTTTCCTAAGATTATAGAGATGTATATTCTCGGCCGTGTGTTTATGTTCTCTGTTCTTTTCTATTCTTCTTTGTTCTTGTAACTTTAATAGATTCTTCTCATGAAAATGTTTAGTAGCAACTTGAGCGTCATGATGTCTTTGTTGATCCAATACCAATTGATGATTATATTTTTTAGTATAATCAGCATGTGGCGTAGGATGATTGACTGGTACTGTTACATTAGACATTTTCTGAACGGTTGATCATCTCTTGTAATATTTTTTCTATCATTTGATTCAAGGTGATATCATGCTCATGTGCCAATTTCATAAGCTGTAACTGTAGGTCTTCTTCTAGGTCAAACTCGATCTCGACACGAGTATCATAAGGCTCGCCTGCCTTGATAGCTAGACATTTAGAAATAAAATCATCATCTACTTCTAAATCTATAAAGTCGACATCATCCCAGGCTTGGTTAGGACTGCTGGTCCTATTTTTTGCTTCCTTTTGAAACTTTTCAATCTTATCAGAGTGAATCATCCGATATGCACGATTGTTGGTATAGTCGCAGACTGAAACTTCAAATACCTTTTGGCTCTTGGTACTGAATACAATGTTGAAACTCCAACCACCTTTGTCGTGAAGTCCATTCCAACTACTCAATTGATATGCATGGTTGCCGTAGCAACTCCACATATAATCACTGCCTTCAGTAATCTTGTAGTCGACCAACTCCATGAATTCTTTCATTGTGATCATCTTGTTTTTACCCCCAACCTTTCAGTGGTAATTAGTGCTACAAGAATAATGGCATTAATTGCTACTATGTTCCATTCCTCGCGTTCAATTGAAATAGCAGTAATTGATGTAGTGAAACCAATCAAGAACCAAGATATTTGGATGTCATAGTCTACAAACCAATTAATGATTTTTCTGAATATGTTCATAATCTACTCCTAAAATATAATTATAAAGGAATATTCAAAGAATGTCAAGTCCAATTTTTAGAACATGTATGTTCAATAGTGTATTCTGGTATTTCAATACTACTTAATATTGTTAGCCAAAATGCAGTTCCGACAATTATACCTAGTAGGAATTTTTTCATTTTATTGCCAATACAATGTAATCAACATAGACCATCCACATTGCGGTGAATATTACTGCGGCCCATAAAGTTAAGTCTGGAATTTCTCTATCAAATCTTGTGTCTATGCTGGTATCTATTTCTTTTTTGGGTGTTTGTTCTGACAATGTTAATTCCCTATCAATGTATTTGACCTGCCAGGTTTCTGTATAAGGATTCGCAGTTTCTACAGAATCATCACTTACTACAACCTGACTGTGTTCAATATAATTTAGTGCAACTGCATCATCTGGTTTAAAATTGCTTTCTCCAAAGGGAAACAAAAAACTACCATCAGTTTCGATGTATAGTCCATGTTCATTTTTTTGAATGTTGTGTAGGCTCATAAGGGTAATGTCTTTTGTCGTATACAGTGAAATGAATAGCATAACCAAATATGCCTGCTATGATATTTAACCCTGCATGATCTTCCTGAGCACTATAACTAAAATAAAAGTTTATCAACTCACCTCCATAATAGCTGTGCTCTAACTCCCAACTTAGATGTTGATTAACTTGCCCGCGGACAGATCCTAGATGTTTGAAATATTCAAACGGTAATCTAATATTGAAATTAACATGTATTAATTTCATTCTTCGCCAAACCGATTTTTAATTTCTTTAGCAATCATACCAGCAGTCCAACTTGGATGCTCTCGGCACAATTTTAGGCACTCCATCCAAGTTTGTCTAACAATCTCTTTTGTATAGTAATCCATAGTAACAGGAAACAATGGTTCTGGATAGTTTTCAAGATCCTTAGTTTCCCGCCATGCTCTCAAATGGGCCATCCGATGTGCTTTTCTTTGTTTGGGTGTCATGCCCATATTTAGTACACATCAATGAGCCTCCTATGCCACTATCACCTGCATGGATATTACTACCTGCTTTAATTTGTTCGTTCATTTTATGAATGTATAGGATTAAGAAGTGGGGCGTTATACCCAAGGATCGCTCCTAATGGATTGGTGCCAACTAACATAGCATAATTAGCATCGTACACTGGTTGCACTGGTGGTTTAAGGATGCTTTCAAATGTTGGTGTAGCGGCTGTTGGTGCGGTGTAATATGGAGTATTAATTAAAATAGCCGAACCAGGTTGTGATCCTTGTGCTATTTGATAGGCTAAGAAGATATTGTTGGCAGGCGGGGTATTAGGTGCAAAGTCTGTGATTTGTACTATCCTTAAATTAGATGCAATATTTACCGGGGTGATTGCTGTGTTGTGAGTTGATGCCAAATAAATCATTCTATTTCTCCTAGTTCTAAATCTTGTGAGACCATGTCTACCATGCTACTATAACAAGTGGGGCAAAAAGCCACAGGTAGTATACCAAAGTAACCTAGTACCCCACCTTCATCTTCGGTAAATTCACAACTGCATACATTACACTTGTGATCTTCACCTATGTGTTTGAACCCTTGAATCATTCTTCAACTCCGAAATGTTTCCTAATCGCTTTTGAGCAATCATGTGTGCCTCTTGCCCATTCTGAACTTATTTTATGATCCAACAATAAATCACATTGATTGGCACATTCCCGCACAATCAACTCGGCGAACTTTTCTTTGTCAAAATATTCTACTTGTTCTATGTAACCTTTACCTCTGTAACCTTCATGATTCATGGAGAGAGTTGAAGTAGCCTCATCAGCAAGTTGTCTAATTCGTTCGTTCATTCTTCAACTCCAAGTCTTTCAAAAAAACCTTGCCATCCTTTGGATATGTGCCATCCTTTGAATAACAAATTTCCATTTATTGTTTTCCTATAAGAAACTGCACTATGATATAACAGGAATCTTTTGCCATTAACGTCAAAGAACAAGTATCCTCGAACAAATGCTTCAATAGTTTTGTTCATTCTTCAACTCCGAAAAATTGTTTGATACCCTTGCTGGCATCGTCCACTGCCAACGCATATCCATAGTCTCGGTCATGCCAATATTGCTGTTCTTCGTGTAAGCATTCTTTCTGCTCGTCCACAATAGTGATACATTCCCTAACAATCAACTCGGCGAACTTTTTGTAATCTTCTAATCTTGGATACTTAAAATCACCATCGTTTATATTAGATTCATTTGTCATCCAGTTGTGATAATTTAATCCAGCCTCATCAGCAAGTTGTCGAATTCGTTCGTTCATTCTTCAACTCCGAAATGTTTCAGCAAAAATTCTAAATCAGGATGACCTCTATGAAAGGCAGTATCAACACATTCCCGCACAACCAACTTGGCGAACTTTTCTTCATTCAATACATAAATGTAATGACTTTCACCTTCTCTGGCACGGTAATCAAATTTCTTTTCTCTAGCCTGTTCAGCAAGTTGTTGAATTCGTTCGTTCATCTGCCCTCCTTAGCATCATTATAACCAATCAGATAACCCATCACCAATGCAAACAACATACCCGCAATAGCAATGGCTGTGCCAATGATTGATTCCCAATTAAATTCATTCATGCCGGTCCTTTTCCCAAGGGGTAAATTCGTATCTGTAAATTGGTAACAGGCCAAACAACCATGTACCAACCTTTACTTGTTTTAATCCTCTATGCTCAACTTCAGGCCGGTATTGGTCTGGGGTATTTCTAATTCTCGTGAAGTCATCTTGAAAATTTGTTAGATTCATCATTCAACTCCGAAATGTTTCTTAATCAAATCAAATGCTTGTCCACGACTAACCATATCACGCAACATAGGTGCCAATGCTACTCCACATTCCCTAACAATCAACTCGGCGAACTTTTCTTTATTGAAATTATCATAACTTACTCCCCACTTATGTTCTTCGATAGTAGTGGCTTGCTTAACAAGTTCTCGAATTCGTTCGTTCATTCTTCAACTCCAAAATGTGCTCGAATATATTTGCTCACATAAGAATCCATGTCTGCTCGTTCTACTTGATCAGCAATATCACAACATTCTTTAACAATCAACTCGGCGAACTTGTCCTTTAGTATTGATAACTGAGAATGGGTCAGTGTAGTCCAAGTTTCTGGTATAGATTGATCCATAGCCTGTCCAAATAGTTTATTGATTCGTTCGTTCATATAATTCTACCTAAACCTTCATAAATGAGTTGATCTAATTCATATTGATAGTCTAAACCATTTCTACGCTTATGATAAATAGTAACAAGTAATTCTGTAGTAATTGATCTATCAACAAGGCCAAGACCACGAATTTCCATTTCGTCTAAAATTTCCTCATCATCAAAGTCTGCTAAATCAACATCGATTTCGACTTCTTTATAAACAGTTTGATATCTAGTCATTCTTCAACTCCGAAATGTTGTTTAATCTTTGACACTGAATCTGCTTTTGCCTCGAACCATTCATCTCTATATGAATCTTCTGGTCCACCAACTTGGATACATTCTTTTACAATCAACTCGGCGAACTTTTCAAACTGTTCAGGAGAAAAATCAATTGAATTGCCATTCAATTCATCATTCCATCTTGTTGCACCAGTTTGTTCAGCAAGTGTATAGATTCGTTCGTTCATTTTGCCATCTCTGAGGTCTGTGTTTTGACACTCTCGACACCCTTGTCTAAGATGTGTGCAATACCACTGAAACCTGCTGTACTAACAACGATACCAAATATCATACCTATAATAAAATTAAACATACTATGTGTCCTTTCTTACTTAAACACTTTTAATATTACAATATCTTCATTGAATCTACCATTGAGTTCTGTCTCAGTGGTTTTGACACTCTTGGTAAACCAAGTTTCAAATCGTTTTTGCGTATTTTGCTCTTTGAACTCTTTTAATTGTTCTGCAGGTTTACGCAGGGTCTTTTGCAGGCTTTTGGCAGTAAAGTTAGTTAGGCTTGTGCCTTTAACTCCAAAGCCTTCACTGGTTGTACTGACATAGTATCCAATCTTGCGATTCTTAGTATTGTAGACTACAACACCCTGTGCACGGATCATCTGTGCAGGTGGCACACTGGTGATAGCCAACTTGTCATCGCTGACACGGAATTTAAGTTTCTTAACCAAATCCTCTGCAGGTTTGATTTTCTTGGCTCGTACTTTCTTAAGTACTTTGGCTTCTGCGGCAATCTGCTCACAGGCTGTGGCAATACTTTCATAAAATGCAATCAATTTGTTGACATTCTTACGAGTGTTATGCTTGTAACCTTCACGCAACTGTTCATCTGCTTGACCACTGGCCAGTTCCAACAACTCATCATAACCTTTCTGGAAAAAGGATTTGATATAGCGAGCCTGTGCGGCCTTGGCACCCTTGCCACGCAGGAGATTAACAACTTTGAATTCTTTGGGATCAAATGCTTCTGGATTCATGATCCAGCTGTCAATTGCCGCATCTAACTCATCACTCATAGTCACAGCCTGTTCACGGATACGATCTTGAATAGTAACAATTTGTTCTGGTTGTTTGATCTTTACGGCTTCTGTGACTTCTTCTAGATCGTTAGCACCTGCAGCCAACACATTGGCAATTTCTGTGCGTAGCCACTCTACGGCACTACGGTCTTTGTTAAAACCTGGACGCACATCTGGCATACCCTTTAACAAACAACTAGCAATAGCACCCATGGTCAATCCAGCACGAGAATCTTTGGTTTTCTTAAATGCCGCAATGTCTTCTTTGGAATAGTCGTTAAGAGCCATCCAATCAATAACTTTGGGTTTGAGTTCTTTGCCACTGCTTTCCAAATTGTAATACTTCATAGCCTCACGGAATTTGGCCGCATACTGCTCATCATTCAGTAAATCTAAGTTATCCCACTTTGGACTGTGATCTCGTTTGGCATAGGCTCTTGCGGCCTGTGCTTTAGAAACTTTGGTTGCTACTGCTGTCATTTTTGCTCCTATTGTGTTGTACAATAGTTATATTATACAGAGATTTGACCACCCTGTCAACAGTCGGTTTTACCAAAAAATCTCATTAATTCTGTGGGAACCCATCCAGATTCTAACCGTTCTGGATGCCAGACTACTCCGGCTATGTTGTGATCTAGCCACGCTTCGCAATGCCCGTCTTCGTCAGTGGCTAGTATTTGGGCACTTTTGGGCAGTGTTTCAATATGAAAACGATGATAACTGTTGACTGGATAGTCGTGCCCGTGATATTGGACTTTGTGTTCGTTGTCTCTGTGCCCTTCTTTACGGCCCAAAGTTCCGCCTAAGAATTTGGTTAGCAGAAAACAGCCATGGCAAACACCTACAATTGGTTTATTCCGTTTCATCATAGCAATGGTCATTCGGCGTTCAGTCTTACGCCTTATAAGCCTGTTGTCGCCACCTGTAATGATATATCCATCGACAGAATCAGCAAGTGCATCAAAGTCTTGGTCCAATCTATTTGGAACAAACACAAGTTCATGTCCTTTGAGATACTCGTACCAAGCGGTTTCAATAGCATCATAGATGCCACCGTTTTTAGAAATAGTACGCTTGCTGAGTGCAATCTTCATCTATCATCTTTCCATTCTATGGGAACCCAACCTAGTGCTTTAAGGTCTTCACGGATCTCTTCTGTGACTGCACCTTCTGGTACATAAGTACGCCCGTCTTCTTCCTTTTTTGGGACAGTTCCGTCTAAACCATATCCGGTATCTTGACCACCAATACCCGAACAGTACCAATCAATGTAATCACCCTTTTCACGCATATTGGCAACAATACCACCAGCACTACGCCAAGAGCACGACCAACGCTGGTCCTTTAGTATAGGCACGACATCCAATTTTTGAAACTGCATATTACACATGGCCGCATACAAGTTTTGAGCATAGTTCTCATTGGCCTTGACTTTGTCGCAGATCCATTTAGTGCTACGGAGATCGTATTCCATATTGTCTTTTTGCCATTCTGGATCTACAATTTCTTCTGCTTCTTGTTCACGCCAAGTCTCATACATCTTGATGTACGCTGGATTGGGCAACTTGCCGTCTTTCTCACAGCGTTTTACGTACCCTTCTTTTTGAAAGGTATAACGATCGGGGCTTGAAGAAACTTTTTTAGAATCATCTGTCATTGCAAATAACCTCTATCCTTTTTTTCTAAGACGACATCTGTGGACATAGATAGAACTTTTTCAGGGTCACTGAACATCTCTTTGATGCTTTCTACAAGCTCGTCAAGTTCTTCTTGAGTGCCTTCAAAATCTTCAAAGCATCCAGGAGCAAATGTAACTTTAATTTTAGGAGTATTGGTCATGTCCACAGTGACTCACGAATTTTAATTAAACGAATCATCATTTGTTCTTCTTCTTTAGCATGTGCCGCTTCAATTTTACGAAGTTCTTTATGGGCTAGGTCGCTGGCTTTACGAAGAGCTTTACTATCCTTAGTACCATCCCAACTTAACTTGCCACCATTTTGTAGTCGATTAAGTTCGCAATAAGCAGTCCAACCGCTGGCATCATATGGATCTGGACGATTAGGATAAATCTCTGTCCACCAGTAATACAATGCTATGATCTCTTTGGCAGCCTTGGCTTGATGAGTAGGCTCTTCTATCTCACCTTCTTCAATAAAATCTTTGTTTGTAAGTGTACTAGCCCAGTCTAGATGTGCAAGACCAGCTTCACGACACCGCCAAGTTCTTAATCGTAACCATCCACTACGCCACCATGGCACTGCATATTTTTTACGAGCTTCACTATCCCACATTACATGATGCCATGCTGTTTCTACTTCTACAAAATCCACCAACTCATTAAAAAGGCAAGGAAGGAAACGATTGCCAACATCAGCCCAAGATCCTGGTTTAATGTCCTTAGGGTGAGCAGTGAGACTGTGAGAGCGAGATATCCAACGATTATTAATATAATATCTAATGTCATTTAGACAATCCACAGGGTAATATAAAAAACCTTGAATAGCATCCAATGCTTCTTCAGCTAACCAATAACGGAAACTGTGACGCATCTTAGCTGAGGTATGCCATTCATTCCATTCTTCACTAGTAGCCGCACTGAGTTTTTCTGTGCCTCTCAGCCAGTCTGCAAATTTTGTACAACTCCAGTATGTTGATCTCATTTTATTTTCCAATAAACGGTGTTAGATTGGGTGGTACCCACCCCAACGGTTTTAAAACTTTCCCATCTTCACGCTTGCGAACCTTGCCAGTTTCCTTATCAATCTTAGCAAAGTTAGTCTGCATAACTTCTTTCCAAGCACCTTCTGCATCGTAACCTGCTGAATGGATAGCACCAATAGTAACAACTAGTATATCAATTAGGGCATCTAACTGTTCAACAGAATCCTCAGCCAATGTAGCTTCGAGCAACTCTTGATGCTCTTCGTTGATGAGTTTGATATACATAGCATATTGTTTTTCATCGCCGTCGACGCTTTGGTCACAAGCCCGCATAAATTTTTCCATATCTCTAAACACATTCATATTAGTCTACCAATGTTAATTGTTTCTCGTTGTAGATATGTAGTGCACCTGCAATTTCTGGTACTGTACATTCTACAACAAGTCTACGCTCACCTGATAAGGTGTCAAATACTGCTACAACAATACCCGGCCATTTGTAGCCACTAGTCTTTTCTACTTTGTCACCAATTTTAAATTCCATATTATCCTCTTCCTGTTTTTGTTTTACTTATGGTAGGTCCGTCGCTGATAAAATCAATACCGGCCATTTTGCCTTCGTACATTTTGCCATTCCATATCATGGGAAGTTTAACACTTTTATTTAATACCACTGTAAGGCTACGACCTTCATTAAAATCAAATACTTCGGCTTCTACGGTCTTAGAAGTCTTTTCTTGTTTTACTATACACTTATCGCTATGTCGTGTCACTTCCATTTGGATTACCCCATCTTAAATAAAATTCTGCAAGTTTTTTACTGTCTAATTCTGCCATTATCACGTAGGTCAAACCAAAGTCAAACATGGAATTATAGCGATGCCATTCGGGTTGGCTAACCGCATTTTCCATAACAAACTTACCTTGATCACTATTTTGCCACTGCCATATTGGTTCCGCTACATACAGATCTGGATCTTCTACATCACCCATTCTAATCCTATGCACAACAACTTTGTGAATTGTTTTCACGGAATCATCTTCAACTGTATATCTTACTGCGGCCATACTATATTATACAACGTAATAAACTTTTCAGCATCTCGTTTGGAGGAAAATTGCCACATGTCCCAAGCCATTCTTTTAACTTTAGGCCAGGATTCTAATTGCTCAGTGGCCCAAATTACATGTGTATCTAATTGGGAGCTCCTAAAGATCATAGGAGGATTATTATCTACGTTCCAAACTTCTACCAATTGTATTTGCCAACCTCGTCCCTTGCGAGTTAATTCTGGCATGACTTTTGAACCAGCTGCCATAATTCCAGTTAGTTGATCAATGTCGGGATGTATTGTTTCTATTGCTGAACGCCAAATATTAAATTCAGGATTGTGGCTCACGTTTTTTCTTTCTGGAAAAGTTTCTACGCCTGGTAGGTTTATTTTCCTTGATGATCAACGGACCATGTACGCCTGCTTTTTTACTATTTTCCAGTGCGGCATGAATTTGTTCTGGAGTAGGATCTGGTTCATCGTCATAGTGATTATCGTCATCAAGATTCAGGCCTAGTTGACTTAATTTTTTATCTACGGCATCCATGTTCTCTTTTGAGATCTCATTTCTAAATGAACCAACTGGCCCTCTACTATCTTGACTGATATTGTGCCATGTGCGTATCTCTAATAGAGGTTCAATTTCGTTTGGAATAGCAATAACATAGTGAGGTTCATCGTTATATCCAGCATGTTCTAGAGTAAAACTATGTATAACTTCACCGCGAATTAATTTATTATTTAATCTTGCAATTCCGTATACCCAAACGGCATCCCCAATGTTGTATTCTTTTTTAACTTTCATAATTTATATCAAGCCTGAGCTTGCTCTTTAGTTTGGGTTTCCAATAAGTCTTTGACAAACTTAATTGCTTTACGATCAGAGTCATAAACATACTCTTGGTCTTCATCTTCGTCGGTACGCAGGGTTACTATAACACCATTACGTACTTTACGAATTTCTATGCTTTCAAACAACATGGGGAACCTTTCAGGGTTATTTTGGCACTGATAGATTGTAGTTAAAGTGGAAAATTCCAATATGCGCTACTTCTCTGCTCAGTTCTTGATCACACCAAATCTCATATCCAGCTTTTTGAGCTTGCTGACAGAAGAAAATATCTTCACCAATTTCGAGATTGAGTTCCGGAACATACTCTTGAAGATAGTGAGGGTGTGGAATTTTTTCATATACTTCACGTTTGCACAAGACCAGGCCATGTGGTAGGACATCAATCAATTCCATTGCTGGTGAATTATCTGTGGTATGGAATTCTACAAATGTTCCTGGCTTACCACTCATACCAGTAAAGTTAGGATTTGGAAAACGGCGTCTACGATAATTAGCACCGACAATATCTTTATTGCGAGCCAACAATCTTACTGGAGCATCAATAGGAAATTTCATATCACTGTCGACCCAGAAGATGTAATCAAAGTCACTCTTAAGGAAAATGTCAACTAAATTACGTCTTGCAATAGTGATCACTGATCCGATATTGAATGCACAATTGATCTTGATACCATTGGCTACCATGTTAGCGGCAGCCATGGCCAAATGCTGTGCAAATTCTGCATTGACCATTTCCATTGCTGGGACAGCAATCATAATGCTAGGGCGTTTGCCTCCTGCTTGTGGTTGGGAAGGAGTAGTGGCTGCTCGTTGAGTAGCGGCTGCTACAGCCTGGCGATTTGGAATATTAAGTTTACCTTTGTTTTTCATTTTTATCCTTAGATGTTTTATTATAGCAGAACACTTGATTCAAGTCAATGGTCAATATGCTCAATTCTTCTTTACCTTGGTGCAAACTCTTGTTGCAATTTAATATTATCAAAAAACTCTTTCTTCGTATTGCCATCTGTATTGAAGGCTCCTTTAAGTACGGTAGTTTGCGTTAGACTAGAGTGTGCCATAATTCCCCTATTCTCACAACATCCGTGAGTCATTTGAATATAAACTCCTAGATCTGTTGCCCCTGTGGCCTTGCCTATTTCTTTAGCAATGTCATTACAAAGTTCCTCCTGGAGAGTACCTCGTCTGGCACACCATTGGGCAATTCTGGAATACTTTGAGAGTCCGATGAGTTTCTGTGCGGCAATAATACCAATATAAGCAACACCAGATACGGGTTGGTGATGATGGCTACACATACTGCGAAGCTCACTGCGAACAACCAACATACCTTCGTAGCGGTCCTCCGAGTCATTTGGAAACGCTGTTGCGTCTGGGGCTGGGTCATATCTTCCACTCATTACCTCATTAATGTACATTTTTGCTAATCTACGAGCAGTACCTTTACTACTAGGATCAGTTTCTCTATCAATCAATAGTGCATCTAATACTTTTTCAAATGCTTCTGTTGCATTATTAATCAATTCTTCTTTATTATTTTCGCTTAGATATTCGCTAACATTATCGTTAGCCCAGAATCTTTTACCATCACGCTTCATTTTAAAACGAATTACGTTTGCTAGACTTGATTCTTCATAGCCTTTGTCTGACATATCAGCACCAGCTTTTAGGTAAACAGTTTTTGTAATAGGAACATATTCGTCCTTGACAAATTCCGCAGGTTCAGCTTTTTCATCTTCAATAAATTTTTCAGTTGTTTTCAATTTTTTATTCTCCGAGTTTATGACGTGGATGTCATTTGTTTATAATACACATTTATTTAGGTTAGGTCAACCTTAATAGTGTGTTTTTTCTTACCGCGGCATTTAATACCGACATATCAATACTTTGTTGTTCTGCAATCTTTAGTAATGCTGAAGTGTCTTTAGGAAAACACGCTCCACCAAAACCAAATGATCCATCTGGTCCTGGAACTAGCATGTGACTTGTGCCAAATCTTTTATCCATTTTTACCATATCGGCAATGGTATCGTAGTCAAATCCCATCTTTATTGCAAGATTATATATTTCGTTCATAAAAATAACCTTGGTACTCATAAAACAATTGATGGTATATTTGGACAATGCGGCTTCACCTATACTACAATATTTTACATTGTTCCCTAAATTCTGTTGGCCTAGCCGAATGATGCGTTCTGCTTCATAAACATAGGCACGAACCTTGCCACCTATAATGGCAAAGGTACCATTAGCGTAATCTGAATTTGCTTTTGCGGCAGTTAAGAATTCTGGTGCATGAATAAGATTAGGATATTGATCATTTAACTGCTCATAGACATCGGGAGGTGCAGTACACTTACTGATAATAACTCCAGTATAACCTATAGACTGTAAATTCTGTAATACACTTTCGAGGATACTTGTATCACAACTTCCATCATCTCCTTGTGGACTTGGAACACAGACAAATACTCCATCGCAGTCGGCTAGGTCTTGGTAGGTGTTTGTGTAGCCTTTGGCAGGATCTACAATTACAAGTTCATGATCAGAAAATGTCATAGATTCTTTTATAGCACCGCCGACGAATCCTAGACCGACGATTCCAATTTTAGGAAGATTTAATTTCATAGATTGACTAAAGATTATTTTGGCACCACCTAAGGTACCGGGCATAGGTAATTTCATATACACTATGATAACATAGTGTTATTTAAAGGTCAATGACAGATCCAGTCACGACTTTTGAAAGGTTTGCCATCTTCTGCTCTTGGCAAATATCTAATAACTTTCTTTTTTAATTTTCTTATTATTTCATGGTTGTGATCATGTTTAAACGCTTTGAGATACATTTTCCAACAACCGCCGCGAATTTGACTGCCCTTAAGATCTCGTCCCATGAATTTAATCGATTGATTCCAATCACCTCTAAATTTTTCCAATAGCTCACAGGCTATATTAAATCCATAGGCATCAATTTCATCGGTACACCCTAGATAACTTTGTTCTTCTCTGAGCTTGCTACTCGATGCCGAACTTGCATACTCTGGCAACTGTTTAAAATCTCTACGGCGATATTGACGCATATGTATGATCTCATGCAATAAAGTATCAGCAATAACCCCACAAATAGTGCGGAATTTTCTCAAACCCACTTTGATTTTTTTTACGTTTGGATTATAGACAAATGTTAATTCGATACATTTTTTATTGTCTTCGTCTTTGTCGCTGTAATACACTCCACCAACAAATACTATATGAGTTTTGACTTTTGGATCCCATTCTTGTACGGTAATCACCGGCCACAGTTTTCTAATATAACGAGTTAAAGTATCATGGAAAGTAGTTGGGGAGATAGGTTTATTGCAGATTGATGAAGACATTTCCATCAACATATTGATTATACTGTTTCGCTCTAAATTAGACCAATCAAACATATAAACCCTTTATGTACAAATATTTATAATATTGTACATTACAGTTTGATTAACTCAACTTTTACGGTGTATTTGTCCAATTAACTACGCACTTAACTCATTTTCTATAAAAATCATGTGCTTCTAACTTTCGAAACCATCGATCGAATTGTGGATGAACTATGGTATCGTCACAATTGGAAAATGCCCAACTTCTGCAACTCAGCGGATCGATGTTATCAATATTTTCTATGGCACGGACTACATCTTGGAATTCTCTACAACGAAATCCTGTTATACCTTCTTGTACAGTTTCAGTAAACCCGCCCCAATCTGTTGTAATTGCCGGAGTGCCACTCATTAGGCCTTCCACAACCATATTGCCAAATGGTTCAACATAATAGGTTAATCCCATAATAGCTCGGGCTCGACTCATTAGTTGACGCCTCTGTTCCGCATTTTGTATACCTAACACTTCTACGTGTTTGGGAGTAGTGGTATATCCTAGGTCCTTTAAGGATCCTGATCCTGCAATAATCAATCGAGATCCTGTAGCTTCTGTGGCCTGTATGGCTAGATCTATTCCTTTGGTTGAAATAATTCTACCGAAACAAAGAAAGTAATCATCTTTGTTTTGATTAAAATCAAATTCTGTACTGTCGATGGCATTATAAATTACTGTATCAAACCAACTAGGCGTCATTAACATACCTCGAGTTCCGTAGTACATATGCATCTGTGCATAACTAACAAACGCTCGATATGGAGCAAATACAGCAGTAGAATCATACCCTATGCTTGGCTCGACTGCTCTTAGATCAGGATTAAGATCACATGCACCTCGATTTTCTATGCCATGAAAACATACTATCATATCGCCGGAAGATTTTCTTCTATGAATTGCTTGTCCAGCTGTTAGATTATAGCTTGATACATTTAAGTCTTTATCATCGGTTATTACATCTAAACATTGGATAGTTTCGCAAGGTACATCTGCACCTACTACACTGTAATGCACACAGTCCCAACCGTATGAGGTCATGTATTTTATAAATTTAACTGCGGCAACACTAAAAGGATCTGATCTGTTATTAAGGTTAACCGGACCATAAGGGTTAGATAAAATATGTAATGTAGTCATAATAATAATTAGTCAAAAAAATAGGACCCGTAGGTCCTATTTTACATTGTAGGTCCGTTACCGTTCCTAAATCCTACCTGTCCTCCTTGCTCTTTGATTTTTTTCAAAACATCCTCAAAAAGGATAGGTGCAAAGTCAGTTTGTTCAACTGATACATTATAATAACGAGGATCAATCTCATCGCTGTATAAGATTTCACCAGTTCGAGCATCAACACCTCTCGCCTTCATAACACGATTGGCATGCAAATGCCCATGTATTGAGCAGCCAAACCTACCAAGGCTTGCTTCATGAACAGGAATATGACTTAAAATAAGTCCATTCATCACATGGTAGGCCCGTAATTCTCTAAAGTATTGACGATAGTCCTCGTCCTTAAAGATATCGTGATTACCACGAATCAAAACTTTGTCGCCGTTTAATCTCGACATAATACTTAACGCTCGACGATTGATGACAACATCTCCCAAGTGGTAGATTTTGTCAGTGGGCTTTACCCGTTCGTTCCACGCCTTAACCATTGCTTCGTCCATTTCCTCGGCTGAGTCCCATGGACGTAATTTTGTAACACCATCGTTACGTGTGAAACGACATACACCTGTGTGACCGAAGTGTGTGTCTGATACTAAAAATACACTAGGCATACCATATCTCCTTAAAGCCTTCTTCCTCAGTGGGCACTTCAAAATTCTTAATCATGTCATGCAGAACATCTACAGGAATCAGTTTTCCCGGACGACTTAATAATCTACGAGGCAAATCATCTACATCCGGGCATCGAAATACCACAGCAATATGTTCATAATTAGGAAGCATATTAAACTTTTTTGCACGACTAGCAATTGTAGTACTAGTTTGATCCCAAATAATGTCCTTGTCCTGAGTTCGAGCATCAACAACCTGGGCTGACATTATGTTTACAGCTTTAGGCATATAATCCTCAAACACTTCTGAATAAGTTTTACCCTGGCGTTCAGCTTCTAACTCTACCCAAATGTCTGTAGATATATAGGCACATTCTTTGGCCCAGTCTTGATTATTGACCCAAGTAGTTTTACCTGCTCCAGGTATTCCAATTAACTGATAACAACGTGCCATTTTTTAATACCTTACAAAACGGCCATCGGCGCCGTGAAAACCATAAACAAGCCAATCTGTTTCTACAATATTATCTTTTAATGATCTAGTGTAGAAGTAAATTAACGTCTCCATATCATAGTGTAACATCTTTGGATCCAAAAGTAAATCAACAATTTTACCAATTATATCCAATATGTTGTTTAATTGCTGACTTCCAAATCCAAATAATACAGTACTGTATTGATAAAGTTTATTATTACCTTGTTGTATTCTTAGATCGACCATTTGATAGTTCCACTGATCACTCCAGTCATAACACATCGGTTTTTTAAAAAATATATTGTCAGTATTTTGGTTATTAATATAATCTATACTAAAACTACTGTCTAAAAAGTATCGACCACTAAACTTAAAAATAAAGTCGTGTAACATTAATTCTGGTTGATACTTTCTGATAAAGTTTTTAAGAACGGTACACTCACAGAATGTTTTATTTGGATGTTTTCTTACTATATCAAATATTTCAGGAAACTCTTTTTTGATGCTTATAAATTTTAAATTTGATTGATATGTAAGTAATGATGCATATTCATTATAGTTTTCGCTAGCATCAACTAGATAAATTGTAACATCATCTTTGCCTAAGGCAAGATCAATTGATGCAATAGAACCCAGCGTTTGTCTCCATCGTTCATTACTACTAAAAGCTGTTCTTTTTATACTATATGTTAATGGATAATTATTATCAACTTCTATGCAACTAGTTATAATAACTGCTTTTTTAACCATGTTTGATATTTTGTATGCTTAGAGTTGATCCTTGCGTTCTCCAAAGATCTAAAACATATCTATGAGACATTCGATGTTCAAGGTCGTTTCCTTTCTCATAGTAAGTTGTAGCAAATTTTTCGTGCTCGACCAACATAGGAAAATTATAGACTATACCATTATAATTTGAAAATAATATATTTTCAACAAGTGGTTGTAGATCACCTATTTCTAATTTATACCCATTAGCACCTATTACTACGTTATCTAATATTTTTTTCACATAAGATCTACGCATTAACCCATGTGCTCCCCACCACCACCAGGCCCGTGGCTCTACTTTTAATTGTATAGTCTCTCCCTTGAATGGACTTTCTATACGCATCAATTGAACACACTCCCAATCAGCAGGCAAATTATCCATAAACTCTGACCACGTAAAGTTCCAATAGGGTATACTTTCAAGGCTAATATCGTCCTCGCAGAATATTGCATAGGGTTCATTGCAGGAGTTGTACCAATTTCTCAACATGTTTATATGAGATACAATGGTTCCAGTTTGGGCTTCAACACTATATGCATATATTCCAGAGATCTCAAAGTTATCTTTAATATCAACAAAGCGATCTGTAATATAAAAATTAGCTCTATTGATTCCATAGACCAAACACTGTGCTTCTATAAATGCTCTACGATCGTAGCTTTCTCGTAGACTTGTGCAGTTAATTGATGGGAAGTTATGTGTTTTATTCATGAATAATAATTATGGAGCGGGTAGCGAGAATCGAACTCGCAACCGAACCTTGGCAAGGTCCTGAGATACCATTTCACCATACCCGCGATATTTTATTTAACTATAAAAGATTGGTGATCTTATTTTTTAGGTTGTTTGAATATCTTATCCACCAAGTATAAGCAAGTACTCGCTGTATATCGAGTGATCGCATATTAGACATCAGGTGCTTAATTGTTCCAGGTGCATCATTCCAAGTTTCTACCTCTATTAAGGGATGGTCCTCACCATAAAGGTTAGCCCAATAATCACTTTTTTCTACAATAGGTAATGCCCCCATCTGTAGAGCTTCTGTAACCCGAAAACTATCTATATTATAATTTCCTGTAGGACATGGAACAAATAAACTGTTATTGTAAAATTCAGCCATCTGTGCAGGAGTTAGCGCATGTTTATTAGGTCCTCCCCAATCTTCCCAGGGATGTCGAAACCAGTGCATTCCATTAGGAACATTAATCATAGAGTTTACCATGTCTACTCTTTTAGGACTAGCAATTGTCCCACTAAAACTCCACGTGTATTCTCGATCCCATGTAGATTTGATAGGAAGTGTGCTTGGAAAAGTCATTGACCATCCTAATGGAAAAAATACAACATTATTAGCATTGATATTTCTGTAGTAATTTTTTAAAACTACCTTGGCAAATTTATAATGATCTGTTGGATCTTTCTCCCATTCGTCACTAAGGTGTATGAGTCCAAAGTTTATATTTTGTTGAACCATCTTTTCTATATAGGGTACAATATTTACATGATGGTTATAAATTATATAACTGTTATCGATACATTGTTCTTGATTAGGATCGATAAGAGTATTATGCGGAGTTTTTGAAAATATATATTCTATCCACTCAGGCTCCCAACATGAAGGATAATCCGTCTGCCAAATAAGTGTTATCATATCTATTCCTTGTATATTATTATCAGACTATTTAATGTGGAGTAGGTGACAGGAATCGAACCTGCATAACACTGGTTTGCAATCAGTCCCCTAGCCTTTCGGGACACACCTACATTGTTTGGCGGGCCATGAAGGAATCGAACCTCCGCTAATGGTGTTGGAGACCATCGCACTACCATTATACTAATGGCCCTAAAACTGGTACCTCGTGACAGAATCGAACTGCCGTAACCGCCGTGTAAAGACGGAGTTCTACCATTAAACTAACGAGGCTTTTATAAAATATTCAACAGTGGCCATTGCTGACGAAATTGCTTGATGCATGTCTAGATAAACATAGTTTCCGCACCTACCAATAAACGTAACTCGGTCATTGACTATTGATTGATATTTTTTATGTAACTCTTTGTTGGCCTGTGTTAGCACAGGATAATATTTTTCATTATTTACTTCATAGGGATCACAGGGTTCTTCTACAGTGATCGATGTCCAATAAGGGTTGATCCCATGTTCTGCTATATTCTTCCATTCAGTAGATCTAGTGTAAGGACTGTTATTAGTAAAATTAACAGTAGGTGATGGCTGTACTTTGGGTATTGGCAAACTATAGTGATGAAACTTTATCGAACGATATGGAAGAGGACCATAACACTGATCATAATAGTCATCTATGGCCATACTGTTGAATACATGGTCAAACTCTGCCTCCATGATTTTATCAAATGGTGTTTCTAATTGTACCTGTATTCTAGGCGAATCAAATATATTAGCAAACATTGCTTCGTAACCGTGTGTGGGAATAACTTGATAGTCATCTCTAAAACATCGGTCCTCACGATCTCTATTGATTTTTACTCTGTTTAGAACTTCTGGATCTAACTGATCAAAGTATTCTCCCCACATCTTTGTAGAATAAGGTTTGATAAATGTTTCAATGTACTTGGATTCTGGTACACGATCTAGTGTGTTCAAATTAGCAGGCCAGGGCACATAAGACCCATCAGACAACAGTGCTAAAATATGATGTTCAAAAGGAGTCCACCGTGTGAATTTACTCAACCAATCATAGACTTTTTTATTGCTGGTATGAAACAGATGAGGACCATATTTGTGTATCCTTATACCGTGTTCATTGAGATAGTCATAGGCATTACCACCTATGTGATTTCTTTGGTCTATAACAATAATGTCATGTCCCCGGTCGGCCAACATTCGTGCTACAGTTGCACCGGCAAATCCTGCACCTACTACCAAATACTTCATACTCGGTTATCTTCCCATAGTTGTTCCCAGTCTGTGACAAAGAAACTGATATCTTTTTTGCTGCCTAGATGTATCGCATGAGTACCAATCGGCATCATCATAGCAACATCAGGACTTGTCCAAACACTGGATAGACTACTACCTTCCCATGCACCCTCGACAGTACCTATATTCATCAATCGATTAAAATCTTTTTTGTACTGATTTAAAAGGTTTGTGGTTATCATAAATGACTCATGCGTAAACCAAGTAGTACGATAATAACGATCTGGTCCCGGAATAACAATACACGGCTTAACATATGTAGAATTAAACGGATTATCTTTGTGCGGATACAACTGATTAAAGTCCTGCGGAAATATTCCTATACTGATACTAGGATCGAGTTCACTGAAAGATTTCCAGGCTTTGATCATTTTTGATATAGCATCAGGATAATGCAGGTAATCATCCTCAACGGTATAAACTAATTCATCCTGTGGTAGCGCATACATATATTTGTAAGCAACACCCACTGAATACCTAGACCGTTGTTTAGGATTAAGATGCTCTTGATCTCTTGCAGGTAAAAAATCAAATGTAGTCCCCGCAGGTGCAATAGTCTGTATTTTATCTACAGTTTCTTGACTAGAATTATCATCTACAATATGTAACTGAAACTCTTGTCCACTAAGTTCTAATGAGTTAGACAATGACTTTAAACACCGCCATACACACTGATTTTTAGGTACTATACGATCACTTTGCAGACTTGCACGATCGCAGGTACGTAGGACAACATTGAGTTTCATTTTTTTTATTATATTGGATGCAGAGGGTGGAATCGCACCACCGATCTTCAGGTTATGAGCCTAACGAGATACTACTTCTCCACTCTGCGATAAATTTACGCTGTACGCTTGACTAAGTGATAGCCAAATTGTGTTTGTACTGGGCCAACCACTGTACCAACATCGGAACCAAATGCCGCATCTTCAAAAGGCTTGACCATCATGCCACGACCAAATGGTCCAAGGTCTCCACCATTCTGGCCACTAGGGCACTTGCTGTGTGTTTTTGCCAGGGCACCAAAATCAGCACCCGCTGTGATCTGTTCTTGCAGATTTACTGCTTCTGCCAATGTTGGCACTAAAATATGACTTGCTCTTACTTGCATTTACATTTTCCTTTAATATTGGTCTCCAGTGTGGGATTTGAACTCACATTATTCTTGGTCCCAAACCAAGTGCCATAACCAGATTAGGCGAACCGGAGATTAAACTTGTTCAACGATTATACCTGACTTCTTTAAGAATGTCAAGCCTGAATCGTCTCTGTACTGTTCACCAAACCAAACTCGTTTGATGCCAGCACCTAAAATACTTTTTGCACATTCCAGGCAAGGTGAATGAGTGATAAACATATCAGCACCATCACCACCTTCTGAGCCACGGGCCAGTTTATCCAATGCATTTCTTTCTGCATGAAGTACCTCTGGTTTGGTTGTTAAGGTAATGTGAAATCCGTCATCTGCATAAATCTGGTCTTCACAGTCGTTATCCCAACCTGCGGGCATACCGTTATATCCGATACTGATGATCCTATCATTCTTAACAACAATGGCACCAACATGGAGCCTGCGAGCATGACTTAGTTCAGCAAATCTCTTTGCTGTATCCATATATGCTTTGATGAATTTTTCTTTCATAATGATTTTCTAGCGGGATGGGAGAATCGAACTCCCGCCAGGAGATTGGAAATCTGCTGTTCTACCATTAAACTAATCCCGCAAACTTTATACTGCTTTACCAGTTTTATCTTGTTGATTGGTTAGGTATTTTTCCAATGCTTGTTCGTAGGCTTCTTCTGACAAACCGTGCCAGCCACAGCATTTACCATCTGGGCTACGGCCACAACCGCATGATCCGATTTTACTTGTATCTTCTTGTACTCTTACCTGCATTTTATTCTTTCCAAATATTGAATCGTAGTTTTGACTAAATTGATCTAGACTAACACTATATGGTCTTGGACGACTTCCTTTACTCATATTTTCCTCAAATAATCTCTGCCTACTAGGCCTGCTTCAATTTCTGCCAGCGCAGTAATAGTAGTGCCGTTCTTTGTAGCAGTATTTAATAGTGAACGATGTCCACGCTTTAATTCTCGAACACGCAATGCGGCCACTAGCACTAGATCAAATCTACTGCCAATATTTTCTACGCATTTATCTGTATTCACATTGTGTCGGGTAATTGATTTCATTGTTTTCCTTGGGTTATTAAAATGCTCTGCGGTATCTATAAAGTTGCTATTATTTTGTTGACCTGCTGTAAGTCTAAACGCAATCGATGAGCAATTTCACTAGAATCTAAATTTCTCTCTAACAGTTCTTTAATTTGAGCGATAACATCTTGATATGACATGCGATTCTCCTGAAGTATGCATATACATATATAACGCCTTGACCTCTCATTTCGTTTACAAATTTGGTGCGGGCGGTGAGACTCGAACTCACACACCTTACGGCAATGGCTTCTAAAACCATCTCGGCTACCAGTTACGACACACCCGCATTTTCCATTAGTTGATAGTACTCAAAACTTTACAAGTTTAGCAAATTTCTGAGTGGAGTTCGATTCTCCTCATAAGCCATTGCCCGAGTTATTTCAGGACTGGAAGATGGCCCTACCAGCCCGCCTAGAGTATGCGTCCATACACGATACCTCTCGAATACTATCAACTAATAATATTATATTAGTATAACAAATTTTTATAATCTGTCAATGCCTTTTTATGGTAACGCTACGGGGAATCGAACCCCGATTGCCAGGATGAAAACCTGGTGACCTAACCGTTAGTCGATAGCGTCATTATTATATTTCTGTAATTTATCTCAAAGTTGTAGTCTTATTGTTCAATGGTTGAATTTTCCAATTGGCTTCTCTATTAATATCTCGGACTTCTTTTATACAAGTTGTTTTTAGATCTAGATTTTGAATCTTATCACAGTCATTGGCATTGGATGTGGCAACTGCTATACACAATTTTTTCTTTTCAGTATTATGCTCTTTGACACATTCATCTAAACCATAGGAGGCCCAGCATTGCGAGGCCCTGATAATCAATAATATGACTAGGAATCTCATAACACTATATTTATTACAATACTGTAATATTTATAAATTATTTTGTAGGAACTGTCAATCTATAAATATCTTATAAACTACATACATTATGAATAAATTAGAAAATTTTCCTACAGTAACATACATTAATTTACACGAGTCATTAGATCGTAGGACGTTCATGGAAGATCAATGTAAAAAATATGGTTTACAAAGTACTCCATATTTTACCGATAGGTATGATGTTTTTAAAGATCAAATCGAAATTCGATGTCAGGTATACTGCGATTATCATCAAGGCAACAATATCAGTTATATAAATGCCATGCGGAGATGGTATGATACCACTGATGAAGAATATGGTTTTTTCTGTGATGATGACATTAGTTTTGAAACAGTTGATCTATGGAACTTCACCTGGCAGGAATTTATAGATAATCTTCCAAAAGATTGGCAATGTGTTCAAATGGTTAGAATCAACATCTGGGAAGACGGAATGAAAAATTATGGAATTCTTGAGATACCATCAATACAGATTCGTGAACGTGCTTGGAATGACTACGGATGTGCCGCAGTATTTAAAAGAGAATATGTAAAAAAATTATTAGATCGCCATTGGATTTCTAATAATGTCTATAGTTTTAATATACCTTCAAGATCTAATTCAGAATATTTTTATTATCCCATAGTTGAAAGTCTACTCTATAGAGAAATCAGCGATGGAGTTTATAACTGTCCATTACTGTTAGAAAATCAATCATTTGATTCAACAGTGCATTTTGGAGAAGAAGGCCGAATTCCTCATAGGCGTTCATTCAAGATTTATTCAACATTGTGGAACTTATATGGTAATGAACTTCCACTGTCTTATATATTAAACAAATCTTAATGTCTTGGCGGAGAGTGTGGGAGTCGAACCCACTCGACGGCTCATCACCATCGTCGGATTAGCAATCCGATGCCTTACCATCCGGCCCACTCTCCTTTGGTACGACCGGTAGGTTTCGAACCTACAAAGGCGTTGTCTAAGACTTTGCCCCATCCTGCCGAAACAGAGGTCTGCCATATTCCACTCACGGTCGTATATACAGTATATACTTATTGTGAATGGTTGTCAACTCTATGGAGGAGGGATGGTAGAATCGAACTCCAACCGCTTCCGCAGTCCATCCGCTTTCAAGGCGGTGCCAGACCCAGTCTGGATAACCCTCCGATGTTGTTGTTGGTGGTAATAGTAGGACTCGAACCTACGATAGGTTGCGTATGAAGCAACTGCATTTGCCGCTATGCTATATTACCATATAGAAACACACTATGCCACGCTCTGAACCTGGACTCTTAGTAATGTGTTTTTATATGGTGCGGGCAGGGGGACTCGAACCCTCCAACTTATCGGTTAAAAGCCGATTACTCTACCATTGAGTTATACCCGCATTATCTTCTTGTCACAGTCCATAGGACTCTCCTTTATTAAAAAAATGGTACCCCGGGCGGGAGTTGAACCCACAGAAAACTTCTCCTTTTGAGAGAGACGACTTTGCCAATTTGTCCACCGGGGCATTAAAAGAACTTCATCGTAGAACTATATTACCAGAGGATGAAGCCGTGTTATCTGGTGCCGCCCCCAGGGATCGAACCTAGTTCCTCGGTGCTTCAAACCGGTGCTATGACCACATCAGCTAAAGCGGCATTGTTTGGGCAGGAGAACGGGATTCGAACCCTGGATAACTGATCCACAATCAGTTGTGTTACCACTACACTATTCCCTGCGCATATGTTTGGTATCCAGTAGAGGTAACGCTCCTCTGTCTTTCGATTATCAGTCGAATGCTCTACTATTGAGCTAACCGGATATGTTATTTCTGGTCCGGCTAGGAAGAATCGAACTTCCATTACAAGATTAGAAGTCTCGTGTATTATCCATTATACGATAGCCAGTGCATTGGTGCAAGTACCCGGAGTCGAACCGGGACACCTATAAAGATATCAGATTTTAAGTCTGAGGCGTCTACCTATTCCGCCATACTTGCATGTTTGGTGCCCCCACTACGATTCGAACGCAGGACCTACTGATTACAAATCAGTTGCTCTACCAACTGAGCTATAAGGGCATGGCAGGGGATATAAGAATCGAACTTATGACGATGGAATCAAAATCCATTGTTATACCATTTAACTAATCCCCAACAAAAAACTTGGCTCCCCAGGGTGGGCACGATCCACCGACATTTTGATTAACAGTCAAACGCTCTACCAACTGAGCTACTGGAGAATAAACTTGGCGGTCCCAAGGGGTAACGATCCCCTTCTTCGAGCGTGACAGGCTCGTGTGCGTCCATGAACACTTTGAGACCTAATCTTGGTGGAGGAAGTAAGATTCGAACCTACTCATCCTTAGGAAACAGATTTACAGTCTGCCGCGCCTCTCCAACTGCGCCGTTCCTCCAAAATTTTAGATTAAATGTAATTCTTTTAACACCTGTTTATCCCATAATTCGATTTTAATGTCACTATACATTTTTCTAAACATATCGTATTTTTCTTTGTTTTCTTTACGGAAATACCCTTTAACTTCAATAAGTTTTACTAACTCGTCATTTTGATATATAAAGAAATCCGGCCTATATGACTTGTTTCCCTCTAACATATAAAAATTTTCTTCATATTTCCATTCAATTCTATGTTTGTCAAGATATTTTGCCACTTTTGCTTCCCAACTTGACCGAAATACTATTCCATTGTATTCAGTGCGAATGCCTCTGCCTAATCCATTTCGATTCCCTACCATACCACTAGAAATTTTCATTTTAGTGTTTACTGTATGTGTTTTACCAGCAAAGCCCGACGGCGGACACAATTGCCCTAGTTGATGTTTTTCTTTAGTTAATTGACTAAGATAATTTCTAACTTTGAGCGTATGAGTTTTGCCTGTAAACCCACTTTTGCAAACAATTTTGCTAGGGTTATCGTTACACCGAATGCTATGTTGAGCCAGACTCACATTAGTTTTACATTCTTTCCCACAATAAACACAGTTCATAATATGACCTTTTCATCTTATATACTGTATTTATACTTTTTGTTGTTAATAGTCTTCTGGGGTTACCAATTTTCCTACACATCCAATCGTAAATTATAACACTCTCCAGCTATGCAAGTCAACCCCTGTCAATGGGGTAAGGAGAGTGTGTATTAAAGCATACAGTCTGCGGCATCTCAGCCCATGTCAGCTCTATACGCTTTAATACGACGAATTTTTTTATCTACAAGAAGATAAGCCATCCTCGCCGCCGCCCGTTTGGAACTTTGTTTATAGATGCGTTCTCAGGACCTCGTTTCCTAACCTACATCTTGCTGTACTAGGCCGTTTTTTCAAGCGACTTTTCTTGCTTTTCTAAAGCCTTACAGTATTGTAAAGCACGTTCAAACTTTTCCTTAAACAGTTTTTCACGCTGTTCTGGGGTTAAAACATGTTTCCTATACCACTCGGCCTGTTGTAATTTGTTACTGTCTATTTTCATTTTTCCTTTCCTACAAAACAAAAAACCCTAGTTATTTCTAACTAGGGTCCTTGGAGTGTTTGTTTGTAAACTTACATTTACATCAAGTCCTCCCGGACCCCGGTTTCTGGTGTACGATCGTTCAGTGATAACAAACTGTTAATCGTAGCCCAATAGGAGGGCATAAAGCCTGCCTGTTTGGCTGTACAATTATGTTGTTGATATCTTGCGAACGATTGCATTTTTATTTCCATTTTTCCTTGAAATTTATAAGTTACTTTTTATAACCTATGTATCTATTGTATAGATTATTTAGTCTTTTGTCAACCCGTGTTGTAAAAATACAACAAAAATTAAATCCAATTTCCAAAGTCTGGAACCCAAGTATCTCCATCTTCTGAACGGTCACTACCCGTGCCCTGTGTACGTAGGAAAATCTCAACATTGGTATCCGGCCAGGCCAATCCCTGTGCATTTAATATTGTACCAATCATAAGCTCTGTGTGGAATTTAACATTGAGGTTCAGATTAAAGTGATCAACATGGTTAACTAGTTCACAGTAGGTTTTAATTGTATCTGGTAGTCCAATAGCAAAGATGGTGTTTATTCCACAAGATCTACGATTTTTAGGAGTCACTATAACATTGGGTTGGCGTAATAGATACTGACGAATTTGACTCAAATCCAACATTGGATCGATACCAACATCGGGTCTGGAACGTACAACTAGGTCATAGTCTATGCCGGATTCTTGTCTACGCTGATCACAGAGTTTTAAAATTCCGTATTCAGCAAAAAAGTTTTCCGGAGTACAATCAATGTTTTTATACTGGGTAGTGATCTTTGGCATATGGCTAGGATCTACTAATTCCACATGCACTAGTCTATGTCCTGCAGGCAATCTGGGTTCGATAAAAGTTCGTGCTTCTTCTTCAGTAGTAGCAGTCCAACTAGGGGACAGGTAATTACTACGTTGAAAGTTGTCAGACCTTTTTAAATTCCACAGCACTACATACCAGTCTATTTCACTGTTGACTAGATTTTTTAGTTGCATATCAAACTCTGCACAGAAACGTGCATGTCCGGACAGCAGTAGGGCGGTTCTCATGCTATTTCCTTATACAAAGTATATCACTCTCACCATATGGATGTTCTTGTTGAGCGTTCAAATCTAAAAATTCTGTAGTAAATCCTTGCTGATTTAACCAAGGTTCTAATTCATCTTTTACTACATGCCCTTTATAATAAGGACGTAATGCCGCTTCAGTATGTATTACTTTAACATCATCAATATATTTGCCTAGACCATTTAGTGCTCGAAATTCATTTCCCTGCACGTCCATCCAAATAAGATCAACACGATCTATACCTAATTCTTCTAGTATAACATCTAACCTACGGGCCTGAATACCCGGAACTTCTTTCCATGTTCGATCTTGATAATTATTATCCCAACCACCGGCCATGTGAATGGGTTCTAGGATCGATGATGCACCTACGTTACCTTCTACAAGATAAAATGTCACAGTTTCTTCAAGGTCACTACAGGCATATTCATAGACTGAAATATTAGGATAATTTTTACTGGCCGCTAAACAGATTTGGAATTGATCTGGGTTTGGTTCAAACGCCAGTATTTTTGCATCAGGCCAGGCCTGACTCATTTGAATACTTTCTTCAAGGTCTCTTGACCCAACATCTAAAATTACTCGGGGAGACCAATCTCCAAATTCTTTTTTTACTCTTTCTATAAAGTTTCCTGCTACTGGCATAAAATCCCTTTCTATGAATTACTTATATTCAGATCTCTTGACAAGACAAATTACTGATGCTTAAATAAGTGCTACTATAACTAACCCTATGAAAAGACACCTACTAATTATACTACGTACTTGTACTATTATCAACTCTGCCAGTGGCACCAATAGATACATACCTGTATCAAAACACGAACTAGTTCGAACCTGCATCAGCAGTCTTGTGGACAGTATCAATCAAGTCAAAGATTATGATATAAATTTCGTTGTACTCGATGATCACAGCAGTACAGAAGCTGTTGATGACATTCGACAAATCATCAGCCATTGCAAGTTCCCCACAGAGTTTATTGCCGTTGAGGATGGATCCGGTAATGGGCATACAATGAAACGAGTCTATGAGCAGGTTGAGGCCAAATGTCGAGATCTTTGGTATCATATCGAAGATGATTATTTACATGTGCCTGAAGCTATCAATGATATGATTGCCAGTGTTGATCAGTTTGAAGCCAACACAGGTAAATTGGTTGCCATCAATCCACACGATGATGTTTGGAGGTATACAAGAGAGATATATCATAGTATACTGTTATTAGGACCTTACAGACATTATAGAACAGTACAACATACTACCTATACTTGTTTAGCCAGCCTTAAATTGTATCAACGATATCGAAGTGTGTTTCAAGATTTGGTTAAGTTTACTATCAACAAAGAAGATTGGGTAGAAAATCGTTCTATCAATCAAATATGGCAACAACCTGATGTGATGCTGTTTAGTCCTATTCCGGGACTAGGGTTTCACATTATGGATGAAAGCGGCAAGGATCCTTACTTTGATATTGACGCACTATGGAACAGTGTTCCTAAACTATGGATAAAAGAATGAAAGTATACGACTGTTTTACATTTTTCAATGAATTAGATCTACTAGAAGTACGACTCGAAGAGTTATATGATGTTGTAGATTATTTTGTTATTGCTGAGGCTAATATGAGTCACAGCGGCAAGCCCAAAGACTGGATATTAGGGCCTAACATGGATCGGTTTGCTAAGTTTGCCGACAAGATTCGTTATTTACAAATTGAAGATTTTCCTGTGACTGAAAATAGTTGGGTACGTGAGAAATTCCAACGTGATGCATTACGTAGAGGATTGACAGATATGACCAATGATGATCTAGTTATCATCAGTGACCTGGATGAGATACCACGTGCCGACATCATTGAACTTATCAAAGAAGACGAAAACATGTATGAACGTTATGTTCTACGTGTTCCATTATTCCGTTATAAATTTAATTTCCTTAAATGGTATCAACCTGTGATCAATCAACAAATGATTGTAACTCGAGGACATGTATTCACTAATCCAGAACGTGAGCGTGACTATACACATGCTTGGTTGCCCCCAGCACCGGACGTTGTTTATCTTGACCACGCAGGTTGGCATTTTAGTTATCTAGGTGATGATCGTAATGCTGTACACAAACTACAGAACTTTGCACACACTGAACAAAACATCCCTGAGATTGTTGATGTATTCAGTATTGATCGCATGATTGCAGAAAAATGCGGACCCAATTCCAAAGACATTGAAAAGTTTGAGCACATTTTATTAGATGACTACTTTCCAAAGTGTGTTGTAGAAAATCAAGAAAAATACAAAGATCTGATTATTCCTAATGCTACTGTTTCAATCTATGAATTCTATCCAGAAGAGGTTTCACAATAATGAAAGTCTACGATTGTTTTAGTTTTTATAATGAATTTGAAATTTTAGAAATTAGACTGCAAGAACTTTGGGATGTCGTTGATTACTTTGTATTAGTCGAAGCCAACACAACATTTGTAGGAAGTTCTAAAGAATATTTCTTTGAAAACAACAAAGAACGCTTTGCACCTTATATGTCGAAGATACGTCATATTAAACTAGATGACAGCATTGAAACCCAACGTGAAGTATTCCCTAATCAGATAGATGATACCTGGGTACGTGAAAAGTATCAGCGTTATGCCGCATACAAACAATTAGATGATATTCAACCAGAGGACCTAGTGATCATCAGTGACTGTGATGAAATTCCTCGTGCTGATATGATTGAAATGATTAGAGATGATGAGAATGACTATGATAGATACATTATCTACATTGCACAGTTTAATTATAAAATCAATTACATGAAGATACAGCACCCTAGTAGTCATCCTGCTATTATTGCTACTAGAGGTCGTGTGTGGACTAATCCTCAGCAGGAGCGTGAATACTCTTTCTATTGGAATCCTAAACCAGCAAATACAGTATCTGTACATCACGGCGGTTGGCACTTCACTTACTTTGGTAATGAAGATCATTGTGTTAACAAGATCAAGAGTTTTGCTCACACAGAACAAAATGTTCCAAAGATTGTTGACGAGTACAATATTGCGTGGATGATTAGAAACAAGTATGGGCATGAGGGCATTGACAGCAAACACAACGAACGGTTTGAATATGTTGTAGTCGATGAATATTTTCCTAAATGCATCTATGAAAATCTAGACAAATGGAGTCATATGATCATTCCAGACGCGGTATTCCATGTAGAAAATCTCTATAGAGAAAATGAACAATATTAAAGGCAAATAAATGACAACATTTTCACATTCGGGAACAACTGGAGATACATTTTGTTCTCTGGTAATTCCTAAGATAGTAGGCCAAGGTGAATTTTATCTTAAGTTAAACAATCTAGAGCATGTAATAAACAGTAAACTAGGATGGAGTAATAAAGGTAATCGTCATGAAGGTCGTATGACCGAGGAAGATTATGAGGTGATGCGTGAGCTAATTCTACATCAAAAATACATCACCGATTTCAAAATATGGAACGGTGAAGACATTGACATTGAATTAGAAGATGCTTATGATCATTTAGAAACAGGATTTTTTCCAAGGAACTTTAGCAATCAATATGCACTAGCCGCTGGAATAGATCCACAAAAACATTCTAAAGAATTACAGATGTTACCCTGGATGGAATGTCGAGAAGAACGCAGATTTCCCGGGCGTCCTATTGTAATTCATCGTAGTCCTAATTATCAGGAAGGTAATCCTGTAAAAAGCCCAACCTGGCAAAATTTTATAGATCGAGGACTAGTTGAACAGGCCGTGTTTGTCGGTAGTGAAAGTGATCATGACTATTTTGAAAATACATTTAAGGTCCGAGTACCTTACTATCATACACCAGACTGGATGGAATTAGCCCGCGTAATTCAAGGAAGCGAGCTAATGATTACCAGTATGGGTGGTCCTAGTGCTCTGTGTCTATGTTTAGGTAAAACAATGATGCTAGAGCCACGCAAAAACGAATCACATGAGCGTTTAGAAATAAACTATCCCATGAGAATTAACATACAATATTTTTAAGGAATTACAATGGAACACTTTTATCGAGATATACCCGGCTGGTTTAGCTATGAGTACGTATACAGAGACATGGTCAAACAAGCCGATGACGATAGTTTATTTGTTGAGATAGGATCTTATAAAGGGATGTCTACAGCATTTATGGCAGTAGAAATTATCAACAGCGGTAAAAACATTCGTTTCGAATGTATAGATCCGATGGAGATGGGTGTGGGAAGTTGGACCTGTAATGAAGATGAACAGCAAGGATATACTGAAGCAGATTTTAACGAGCGACTTGCGTCAGTCAAAGGTTATTATAAGCTACACAAAATGTCCAGCAATGATGCTGTAAATTCTTTTGAAGATGGTAGTATAGACTTCCTAATGATCGATGGCGATCATAGTTATGAAGCCGTTAAACAAGATATTGAAAATTATCTACCTAAAATGAGGTCAGGCGGATTAATGGTGGGCGATGATGCCTATGAACCCGATATTCAGCGAGCATTGGAAGACGCTGCCGGACATCTAAACCCTACAAATAATGGGGTACAGTTTTTTATCAGCATTCCTTAACCTGCATCACCGCGTATAGATATTCTAAAGTTGCCCGGTGTTATAAAGACATTGTTTTGTCTTAAATGTAACGCTAGGGCACTTTCTGTATGCCAAGATTGAACTGTCTGAGTAAAAAAGTTTGTAGTAGCATGGTTGAACATATCACAATAAATGCTCATATGTTCTGAACATGCTATTGCAAACATATCGCACATTTGCGGACTATCTGGGCTTAGATGTAGGTGCCCTGCAATCTTATTTCTAGGAGTAATTATTGCTATTTTTAAATCCTCTAAATTAATAGTGGAAAGATCTAACTCATCCACCAATCCAATATCTGGGCGTATCCTTACAATCATATCATACTTGACAGTATTTTCTATTTCAAAATTAAGTCTTAACTGATTAACTTTATAAAGGTTATACCATAATTTGTATGCAGGAGTAGGAATACCTTGTGGCTCTTTAGGTAACTCTACATAATCACTATCCGATAGTTCAAATGATCTAACAAAATTATTTAGGGGCAACATGGCTTGTAGATTAGCAGATGCTTGATTAACATCAGTAATCTTCCTCCAGGCATCTGACGGTAATTTATTATGAGGTATATGTTGATTATCTCCGGTGAAATAGCAGAACCAGTCTGCTTGATCATATCCTTTGATGTTGTTTAATAATAAATTAAAATCATCAGTAAATCTCGGTTGTCCACAAATTAGTATAGCAATTTTCATAAAATTAATTCCATCTTCTATCAATAGGAAATTGTCTAATATTCGAATTAAAATCTCCTTTGATTGTTTTAATTTTATTTTTAGACAAATGATAAGCCAACAAAGTTTCTGGATGAAACCAAACACCTGCATCATTGTATTTTTTCATAGAATGAATTGTAGTGGAATAGACATTCATAGCTGGTTCTTTGCCAATAGCTAATAAATCATTAGACCAATAATCTCCCACTATACTACTCCACCCATTTGGCACACCATTCCAATCATTTTTAGGCATTATAATTTCATCATCATGTATATTAAGAGTAGATACATCCAAATATGAATTGATACTAACATCAGATCTTACACGTATGATAAGGTCATATACCACTCCATTAGTTTCCTGATAATGTTTTCTTAATTCATTGACCTGAAATATATTATAATGCATCATAAAGACTCTTTCAGGAACGTCAACCCAAAAAAGGTCTTTAACCTGTGGCCATTGCTGAAGATGACTGTTAGATATTTCAAACCTTTTAATAAAATTATTTTTTGGAAGTTTTGATGATATTTTACCTATTGCCCAGTCTGCATCAAAATTTTCCCAAGAGTCTGAAAATTGTACTCCTTCTTTAGAAAGAGTTGTATGATTGGTATTAGACAAATAAATGAACCAATCTGCAGATTCATATCCTATTAAATTTTCTAAAAATAAATTAAAATCTTGAGTAAATCTTGGTTGTCCCGAAAGTTGTATAGCAATGTTCATATCAATATTTAAACAAGAGAATTAAATGCGTAGTAAATACTGATATGAAAATAGCATTGATAACCAGTGGCCTGCCTAGATTTACACAAGACTTCATTGACTTGATGCATAAGGTAACAGGTTTCTCTGATACAGCAGATTTCTATATCTGCATGTGGAAAACCGAATGGGCTACTATTGATGACCAAGCAAGACAAAAAATAGAAAGAATATTGCTACCTAACTATAGATTAGCTAAAATCAAAATAGTCGATGAACCGCCCTATGAATTGCCACCTCATACATTTAATCTAGCACCCCCTCATCCTGAAAATACAACATGGTGGTATAAACGTATATTTGCACAATTTACAGGTCTTGCAATGGCCTACGATTTAATTGATCAAGATTATGATGCCGTGATTAAATTTAGAGTTGATGGATCTATAATGAATCCATTAGATGTTCGAAGTTTGAATATTGATCAACATCCGTTGATATTTCCATCTAACAATGGTGCCGGATTTGATTTTTGTCCGTTAAGTGATTTATTTTTTGTAGGAACCCCAGACGCTATGAAATTCTATTGTGATCTCAGCAAAGAGTTTAAAGAATTAGTTCCTGCGGCGGATCCTACTTGGGGAGATTCTGATATTGTCGACGGAACCTGGACATGGGGTACTGAACACTTAATAGGTTATTATATGAGGAAATATAATTTTCCAATAGCATATGGAGATTTCCAGGTAACTTTAAACACTCAAGGAAGGTCGAAATATACAGATAGACATCCTCATCATAGAATAGTTGTTGATCCAACCGAAATATAAATTATGACTATTTTATTATTAGGCGACTCACATTCTGATATATTCTTGAGTATACCCAATACTTCAAGATTTGACCTAGGTGCTTGCGAATTAAAAGTATTTACAGCACATAGATTTGTAAATCCCAATGACACAGACCTTTGGTCAAAATTAACACCTTGGTTTGAACAACAAACAGAAAATAATAAAACATTGATCATAACTTCAGGCGAAATAGATATTCGTGCTCACTATTGGAAACACATGTTGCCTTACGGTAATCTACTACAATATATTACAGATAATGCTACAAAATTTTATCACGCATTACAGCAGTTAGTTGAAAAATATAAATTAGAACATATAGTAGTTTGGGGTCCTCCTGTAGCCGAAGAACGTGCTCGATATGTTAGTGAATATCCGTTTGGTGGCTCATCTTATACACGAAATCTAATTGTTCACTGTTGGAATAGAGAATTTAATAGATTAAGTTTTAATAACTCTACCATTACACTAGCCACAGCATATTATAATTTTATTGATTTTGATACTTATCGAAGTATAGAACCTTCTGGATCACACGATGGAGTGCACTGGCATCCTAGTAGCGGTCCTACGTTTTGGGAACATTTTATAACACCTGCTATGTCGGGTAATAAAATTGTTATTGACAATGAAGATCAAATAGCACTTGTAGAAAAAACATCTACGGGCGAACATCAATATGATACATGGGCACGTACTGACCAAATTATTAGTCTTGACAATATCAGTAAAAGTGTTATAATTAAAGATAATTCCTATTCCTGGGTTAGGGCAGAACAACGAAATCAATTACCCCAACAATATAGAGAATTAGGACTACAAAAAATATGAATATCGTAATACCGATGGCTGGCCTAGGCAGCCGCTTTCCCCGAGATAAGTTTTATCTTCCAAAGCCCTTAATTGATGTTAATGGCAAACCAATGATACAACGTGCAATTGAAAGTCTAGATATAGATGGACAATATTATTTTACTCTAAGAAATGATGAGTTCCTTGGCATACAGAAAGATGTCATCCGTAAAATTGTCAAAGATCCTGTGTTTATCACAGTTGATAAAACCACAGAAGGGCCTGCTTGTTCGGTCCTGCTATTTAAAGACTATATCAATACAGATGACGAGTTGGTCACTGCTAATTGCGATCAGGTCATGGATTGGTCAAGTAAGTTATTTTTCCATAATGTTAGACTTTATGACGGTGCGGTAGTAACATATTATAGTGATACTGATAAAAACAGTTACGTTAAGTTAGATCGTACAGGTCGTGCTATACAATTTGCCGAAAAAGAAGTTATCAGCAATATTAGCCTAAATGGTATTCATTATTGGAAACAAGGCAAATATTTTGTTGATAGTGCAGAGGCAATGATCGCTGCCAATGACCGTGCACCTAATGGCGAATTTTATATTTCAATGACCTATAATTACATGATCGCCGCAGGACTAGAGTGCGGTATATTTCACATACCTAATGAGTGTCATCATGCAGTTGGAGTTCCTGTAGATTTAGAAAGATTCCTAAAACATGATAAAACATAGAATAGAAGATTTTACAAGAGGATGGCTCATTGGTAACTTTGAACCGTCTTTATTAAAAACCCCAGATTTTGAAGTAGGCTTACTAACACATAAAAAAGGTGAAGTATGGCCTAAACATTATCACAAGATAGGCACAGAATACAATGTATTAATCAGTGGCAGTATGACAGTAGACGGCACGTTGATGGAACCGGGAGATGTATTTGTATTCCATCCAGACGATATAGCCGATCCTGTTTTTCACGAAGACTGCAAAATATTATGTGTAAAAACCCCAAGTATACCAGGAGATAAGTATGAAGTTTTATAGAGAAAGACTAGAGATTGATTTAGAAAAATATTATATTGCTACCTATGAAATGGCAAGTTCAACCTCATTAAAAGATGCGGCTTGGAATTTAGCTATTGGACAGAGTGTAGGTAATCCCAATGTGCGGAACGAATGGGAAACAGATGATCTGTTTGAAAATAACAGTTGCATCATTGTCGGCAATGAAAAGAAACTAGAAAAATCTACAGAAGGTATTGTAGAGATCGCTTTCCCTGTTATCAACACAGATTGGAAAACTGATGGTATTAGTCATATGCTTTGTCAATTAATGGGCGGACATGTTGATATTGATATTATTACAAAGTGCCGTTTAGTTAAATTAGAGTTACCAGAGACGGTAACAAAACATTTTAAAGGTCCAAAGTTTGGCATTACTGGTATTCGTAAGTTTACCAAACAATACGACAAGCCTATTTTTGGTAGCATCGTAAAACCTAAAATTGGTATTACTCCTAAAGTATTATTAGAAATGGTCAAGCAAATGGTTGACGGTGGAGTTGACTTCATCAAAGAAGATGAGATTATGAGTAATCCTGCTTTCTGCAAATTAGAAAAACGTGTTGATTTAATTGCCAACTATCTAGCCAAACAAAGTCGTAAAGTTATTTTCTGCCATACTATTAACTGTGATCCACACGTATTGGTTGACAGAGTTAATATGGTACACCAATTAGGCGGCAACGGTGTCCACATTAATGTGTTCAGCGGCTATGGTGCTTATAACAGTATCCGTAAACAAAATTTGCCATTGTTCCTGCACTATCAAAGTTCTGGTGCTAAAGTTACTACTGATGTAAATCACAGATTCAGTATCAGCTGGCCTGTTATGTGTCAGTTGGCTACATTGATGGGTGCTGATACAATCCAAACAGGTATGGTTGGAGGATACAGCAATGATGATCCAGAAGAGATTAAACAGTGTTTAGATATCCTACGTGCTGGTAATACACTACCAACACTGAGCTGTGGTTTCCATCCTGGACTGTTAAATAAAGTATCTAGTATTGCTGGTAATGATTATTTGGCAAATGTAGGTGGTGCTGTACATGGACATCCAGGCGGTACTCGTGCAGGTGCAACAGCTATGCGTCAAGCCATTGATAAAACCTATGGTCCCGAATATGATGAGGCTATTGCCAAGTGGGGTCTAGCATAAACAATTTTTAATAAAGGAATTTAAATTATGAAATGGCAACAAGATCTAATAAAAGATATAAGAACAAACAGCGGATATGATGATGCAGACGGAAATGCCGGTGGTCGTATCATTAGAGATATTAAGGGAGATTACACATGGAGAGAATTTTCAGAAGGTAACCGAGAAGCTCTAACTGAATATTTCCTTAAAACTAAAGATACATGTAGAGCTATCTTAGAAATAGGTGTAGCTAGAAATGCCAGCGAAAGCTCTTGCCATGTGTTTTTAGGTAACAAAAAAGATGAAACTATCTATGTAGGTATTGATATAGATGATAAAAGTTTTCTCAACGATGCCAATAAGAATATTTTTACTATTCAAAATACCAGCAGTGATGTTGAAAACAATATAGAAAAAATTAAATCATTCGGAGTAACGGAATTAGATTTTATTTTCATCGATGGATGGCATAGTATCAATCAAGTCTTAACAGATTGGGAATACACTCAGATATTGTCTTCTAACGGAATTGTAGCATTTCACGATATATCCGAGCATCCCGGTCCTTATCACTTTATAAGAAATCTAGATACAAATGTATGGAATGTTGATCTACGATGCCTCAATGATTGGGGTATAGGATTTGCCTGGAAAAAATAAACTATATAGCACACAAAGGACTCGCAGAAAGTCCTAACTCAGCATAATTAATTCCATTTCGAATCAAGAGGAAATTGTCGAATAGTTGATTCAAAGTTTCCTTTGATTGTTTTAATATTGTTGGCTAGTAGATGATGTCCTAATAGTGTTTCCGGATGGAAAGCAATACCCGAATCGTTATATTTTTTTATTGAATTCACAATATCACAGTAGGTAGTAACTGATTGATCTTTGCCAATGGCAAATTGATCATTGGCCATTAATCCAGGAAATCCAAACCAGCCGTTGCTAGGCATATATATTTCATTGTCATTAATAGTTAGTTGAGACATGTCTATAGGACTGTTAAGGTTAGAGTCAGATCTTACACGAAGTATAAAATCATATTCAACATTTTGTTGTCTTTGAAAATCTATCCTCAGTTGATTTGATTTTAACAGATTATAGTACATCATCCATACTCCCTCTACACTAAATGTACAGTGTACGTTGGATACTGGGGGCCATTGTTGGAGATGACTATCAGAGATTTTAAATCTCTGTATAAAATTATTTCTTGGAAGATTTGATGAAATTTTATTTATTGCCCAATCAGCATCAAAATCTTTCCAAGATTGAGAAATCTCTACTCCATCTTTAGTACGATGAGTATGAAATTTATTCGACAAATAAATGAACCAATCGGCTTGATCGTATCCTATTAAGTTTTCTAAAAGTAAATTGAAATCTTGAGTAAACCTTGGTTGTCCGGAAAGTTGTATAGCTATTTTCATATCAATATTTATTGTTAGAGAATTGGTTAACTATAAATATTTTGTGAATAAACTTATTATATTTGACCTCAACGGGGGTTCTTATAGAAAACAACCCGGACAATTTTTTAAAAAATTATATGAAAGAATAAGATGATTTTGATAGCACATAGAGGACTTACAGAAGGTCCTGACTCAGAATTAGAAAATCGTCCAGACCAGATACTTAACAGCCTAGCCAAAGGATATCACTGTGAGATTGATGTTAGATTTATCAATAAAAAATGGATGCTAGGCCACGATAATCCAGACTACGAAGTTTCATTTGAATTTTTAGAACAACCAAATTTATGGATCCATGCTAAAAATCTAGATGCATTGTATATACTAGGTGCTAGTAGAAAATTAAACTTCTTCTGGCATCAAGAAGATGATTTTACTTTAACTAGTCAAGGATATATTTGGACATATCCGGGACATGAATTAACTGAAGACAGCGTTATGGTCATGCCGGAGTATGTTGACTCAACATTAGAAAATGCTTATACAGCAGAATGCTATGCGATCTGTTCTGACTACATTACCAAAATTGAATTAGAACGCAACAAATTAAACAAGGAATAAAAAAATGAAATGGCAACAAGACTTAAATTATGATATTAGATTTCATAATGAAAAAGATGATTATGATGGAGGAAGTTGGCAAGGATTCCCCCATCCCCAAGGATATGAGAGTGGCCATTCGGGTGAATTCACTGTAGAAAATAAAAAATACATTGAAAAGTATTTTGACTATGTAAAAAGAAATTGTCGTGCTATTTTAGAAATAGGTGTTTGTCGTAACTCATCTTATAGTTCTACACATTCATTTTTAAAATATAAAAATCCAGAAACAATTTATGTTGGTATTGATTTAGACGATAAAAGTTTTCTAAATGATCCTGCCAATAATGTTTATACAATTAAAAATACCAGCAGTAACATTAATCAGAACATGGAAATGATGCAATCATTTGGTGTTACAAAGTTCGATTTTATCTTCATCGATGGATTACACAGTGTTAATCAGGTATTAATTGATTGGGAATATACAAAATGGTTAGGTCAAGGTGGTATGGTAGGATTTCATGATGTTACTTGTCACCCCGGACCTCAAAGATTTGTAGAAGCACTAAACACTGATAAATGGAATGTAGAGAAAAATCTATGCCCTGAAGATTGGGGTATTGGTTTTGCATGGCCCAGACATTATTAATTCATGTTAATCTTAGTGTAATCATTGAAATATTAAATAGTATTATACCATAAGGTTTCCCATGACTTCCCCTAATAAAGTTTTATTCATTCTCAAACGCAGAGAAGACTATAATGATATCTTGCATTCAAATGTTGGACTGAGTACAGGCCTATATAACTCTGCTAATTTCATGAATGAAATGTTGATTGATCAAGGCATCGAATCTAAATTATTTGTAGCCATTGACAACAACTGTATCGATCGTCAAATTAATCTATATAAACCCACACATGTCATCATAGAAGCATTGTGGGTTGTTCCTAGTAAGTTTGAAGTACTGTGTAAATTACATCCCACTGTAACCTGGATCATACGATTGCACAGTGAGATGCCATTTATGGCTGGTGAAGGCATGGCCATGGACTGGGTAGGTGAGTATAGTAAATTTCCAAATATTATCGTATCCTGTAATGCTCCTAGAATGTTAAATGAAATTAGAATGTATATTAAAACCATGCACGGCTTAACTGACAATCAGGTAGCGGAAAGAGTTATATATTTGCCTAACTATTATCCACAGGATTATAAATCAAAGAAATTGAATAAGGATAAAGATACTATAGACATATGTTGCTTTGGTGCTATACGTCCGTTAAAGAATCATTTATTACAGGCTCATGCTGCCGTGGGATTTGCAGAAAAGATAGGTAAGAAGTTAAATTTTCATGTTAATGCAGGCCGTATTGAAATGAATGGTAGCCCTGTAATTAATAATCTAACTGGGCTTTTTGATCATTTGGCAGATAGTGGACATCAATTGATTAACCATCAATGGCGTCCAAGAACTGAATTTCTCGAACTATGTGCTATTATGGATATAGGATTACAGGTAAGTTTTTCAGAAACTTTTAATATTGTTGGTGCTGATTTAATTAGTCAAGGTGTTCCACTTGTGGGCAGTGTAGAAATTCCCTGGATAATGCCAAACTGTTCCGCAGATCCTACAGATACCAATGATATAATTAAAAAATTAACATCTGCATACAATTGGTCTAAAATGAATGTCTGGACCAATCAAAAGTGCCTGACAAAATATACCAATAATACAGTAAAAGTTTGGACGAAATACTTTAATTAAGACTTTGAGGCGATATCGTTAGCGATATCTGCTTTAATACTGGCTAGTGTATCTGGACCTATTACATCTTGAGTCCACCCAATAATAGTATCTTGTGATAAATCTGCAAAAGGTATATAGGAATCTGATATTTCTGCTACATCAAATCTAGCCAATCCTTGCTTACTGCTAGAATTAACTCCGTCTGTTCCAGTCATTTGCCACATTACACCGCCGAGATAATCATCACTAGGAAAACTGCCTGCAGGATATAGTAGGGTTTGGATTATCGATAATGTGTAAGAAATAGCCATTTGTTGTAAACTCCTAATATGTGCATTTATTTAGTTGGAATTAAGTTATTTTTAAATATTTCCCATGCCCTATCCCATGCCCAACGTTGGCTAGAACGTTCTACATCTTCTTTTTTTAACTTTAAACAAGCATCTATAGCATCTTTGAGATTAGTTCGCATACATCCTGTCATTCCTTCATCTATAACATCCTCCGGACCTTGACATGGATAAGCAGCCACCGGAGTTCCGCAGGCCATTGCTTCTATCATAACAATGCCAAATGTTTCCCAGCGACTAGGGAATACAAATACTTCTGCATTAGCGTAATATCTAGCTAATGGTAATCCTGTTTTGAATCCTGTGAAATGTACATCTGGATATTTCTTTTTGTAAGTTTCTAGCATGGGTCCACCACCCACCATAATTTTTTGATATCCTGGATAGTCCAATTCAAAAAAATCTTCTAAATTCTTTTCTTTACTTACACGGCTAACACATAGTAGGTATTTTCCAGGAATATCTTGTCTTAATTTAGGAGTGAATATACTACGATCAACACCTCGAGTCCACGGAATAACCTCACCATCAAATCCGTGTGCCTGTAATTCTTGGACCATACTATCAGTTGTGGTCAGCACTCGACCACTATGCTTGTGAAACCATTTAACAAAACGCCAAGTAAACTTTTCTGGAATACCAAATAGTTTCTTTAAGCCTTCAGGAAACTTAGTATGATAAGCGGTATTGTACCTATAATTATGTAGTGAAAGATACTTTCTAGCCCGCAGACCAAGAGGACCTTCTGTCGAGATGTGGATATAATCCGGATTGATCTCCTCAATCTTCTTGCCCACCTTCCGGGGATAGGTAATCTTGACTTCGTTGTAGCCAGGGCAATCAATATAGCGGAACCACCCGGGATGAAGCACCACAACGTTATAACCGTCCAAAATCGCAAGTTTCTCAATGTTTTTGTAAGTTGTGACAACGCCATTGATCTGATCCGGTAAGTTATCGGTTATTATCAGTATTGTTTTCATAATATGTTTCTTTAATGGCTAGAATTAAAGTAAGACTTACCCAAAGGATATACATTGTGATTATAAAGTATTTCATTATATTTTAATTTGTTAAAGTATCAGACTGGTCATTTTCTCGTATCCAGGTAATTATTTCCCACTTGCCATCATGATGTTCTACTAGTGCTGTACACGATTCAACCCAATCACCGGCGTTCATGTAAATGATACCATTTATTTCTTTTATTTCGGCCGAGTGAATATGGCCGCAAATTACTCCATCAAACCCACGCTTTTTACAGTAGTTAGTAATAGTATACTCAAACTTGAACATAAAGTCAACTGCCTTCTTGACCCTATGCTTAAGAAACTTGCTAAGGCTCCAGTAACCAAATCCTAAACGATGGCGTATCCAATTGAATCTACTATTTACACCGAGAATAAAATCATAGGCCTTGTCTCCGAGAAAACTTATCCATGGTGCTAGTCTAGTGATGCCGTCAAATAAATCACCGTGTGTGACTAGATAGTGTTTACCATCAGCACCTATATGTTCTATTTGATTACAGATTTCAACTTGTCCAAAGCTAACACCATAGGGTATCATGGGCCGCAAAAATTCATCGTGGTTCCCTGCAACATATACAACACGAGTCCCACGTTTAGCATGACCAAGCACACGGCGTACAACATTTGTGTGACTTTGTTTCCATCGTAATTTGTTTTGTTGGATTTTCCAAGCATCTATGATATCTCCTACTAGGTAAAGAGTCTCACAAGAGTTGTGTTTGAGAAAGTTGTTGAGAGCCTCGGCTTTACAATCTTTCGTCCCAAGATGCACATCACTCACAAAAATAGAGCGGTAAGTTTTGGCTTTCATAACCATATTTACCGCTCTATCCCTAGTACTTATATTACAATTGTATTACAGAACTATTCTGCTTTATCTTTGCGATTTGTTATAATGTCTTCTAATAATAGAAATGCTATTATAGAGAGTAATCCTAATCCAATAATTGATCCAATCATACTATGTTCCTTTATCTCACTGCCGCTGTGTGTTTATGTTTGATGCTTTTCTTAAGAATTTTAAACCAAAGTTCTTTGGCTTTTTTAAGATTATGTTCAAACTCAGCCTTATTGAGCTTCATGATTAATTTTTTAACTTTCATGTTATAGCCCTCCTTGATAGATATTTATCGATTATTTTTTAATGAACTCATAGTTTCATCACAGGTACTGTCTAAACTCTTAACTGATATAGTTTTAAGATGACAACGATATTCACAGGTCCTATTGCCCTTGTCATCTACAAGTGTTGAAATAATTTTACATGACTCAACTTCTGCCATCATGGCCACTGGTTCATTAATTGTTATATTCACCGTCTTAGGCACTATAGGAGCGGCTATGGCTATAGCTGTAGATACTCCTAATAATAGCTTGTGTGGTGTTTTCATACAAGTATTTACATACCAGTATCGCAAATTTAAGTAGCCATAAAAAAAGAGCCTTTCGGCCCTTTAGTGTTGGTTACGAGTTCCAACATCCACTCTATCGTTGTGGCCGGTTTTATTAATTTTATTTATCACTATACTTTATATCTAATATATTCTGTAATAAGGTCAGCTACATCTATACCGCAGTATTTTTCAAATCCACTGAATCCTGGATTGCTGTTGGCTTCACAAACACGAAACCCTCGGCTATCAAATAATAGATCAATACCACCTATGGTTAGTCCCAGTACACGAGCAGTTTCTCGGGCAATATAATCAATCTCCGGAGTAACTTCAAAACCAGATCCGGTACCACCATTGGTTATGTTAGCACGGAAGTCGCCTTCTGGTGCGGTACGCTTCATTGCACCTGCTACCTTACCACCTATGACTAACACACGTAGATCTTCACCAGGTGCATCTCCAAGATATTCTTGAACTAAAAGAGTCTTTTTATTGCCTAAACTCTCCACAAATTCAACAAGTTTCTTATAATCTTTCTTCTTTTCGCATAGATAAACACCAGCACCATAACTACCTGTGACTACTTTAACAACGCATGGATAGCCAATATTTTCATTGATTAATTTTTCATTGAATGGAAAGCGTACCATCATAGTGTTGGGTATAGCAATACCAGACCTGCTGAGTATCTGACTTGTACGCATTTTGTCCTTGACAGTAGATATGCTTTCACTGCCATTGATAACCAACACCCCCGCTTGTTCAAAATGTCTTAATACTGCTAGCTGGAATGGAAGTATACCTGCACCTAGTCTAACCAATACAAGTTTAGGAAGTTCGATCTCTTCACCCTTATATTTGATACCTTTTTTAATATCACGATCAACAATAATATCAAAATCGTCGGGATGGCAGACTCTAACAGAAATATCTTTTTGTGTAAAACTGTCAACAAGCCTGCTGGTCTCGTAGTCAGTAACAGCCTGTTTGGTTATAATAATTACGCTCATGGTATTCTTTATAGTACGATATATTTATTATATTGTACTATAATAATATTACACGATCATTAAAAAAGGCCCCGAAGAGCCTTGATATTTGTGTAAAGTTTTTATTAAGCTGGAATAAAGTCAATTCCACTTGTAGACAATACACCAGTTGTTGCCGGAGCAACGCCAACTAATCCAATTGTTTGTTGGAATGTTGTTAGATGTGCTGCCGCGTTCAACAATGCCGCTTCTGTTGTAGAACCAGTTGCCAATGCGGCAACATAAGGTAACGCCTGTACAGGCGTAGGTGCTGTACCCATAACATAAGTATAAACATTATTAACAAATGTAGCGTAGTCTGGATTGGCTGTTACAAACACTGGAGCAGTAACAATTGCCTGAGCAATCTGTGCACTGGTTGTTCCAGCATCTTCTAGTTTGATACCTAGACCTTCGTATGTGGTATTAACTGTTCCGCCAAACCCTGCTTTCAATAAAGCATAAACATCACCAGCATGACCAGTAATATCAAATGCTGTTGATTTGTCTGTATAGGTAATGCGTTGATAATTGTTTAAACTATAACTTACCACTGTATCTAATACACTGGTAACTTTGAGAATATTATTTGTATAGTCATTGACTACTGTAAAATTTGCAGACTTGTCGCCTACACTATATGTATTAACTGCGGCGGCTGTATCTGGAGTAACACTGATTACTGTGCTAATAGTTCCATTGCCAATTGCACCTACACCTGCTGTAGCGAATGTAGAAATTTTACCACCTGTACCAATACCTGTAACGATAATAACATCGTTGTTGGCAGGGGCGGCTCCACCTAGGCTTGTACCTGGAACTGTAATAGTATCGCCCAATGCATAGCCTGTGCCAAGATTTGCAGATTCGATAACTGTGGTGTAAACACCGTTAGTTTTAGTTACATCAAATTTTGCACCTGTACCAGCACCACCAGTGGAACCAGTTACTGCTGTATATGTTGTATTAATTGGTGTTTGTCCAATTGTTACGATTGTTGTCATGAAATCTCCTTAATTGATTTTGATATAATGATTGTATAGTATTTCTACTTACAAGTCAACAGAATATTTACTCAAATTTATGCTATTCGCTGTAATTCCAAGTAAACCAAGCATATTTTTGTAGAGAACGAATAACAGTGTCTTCTGTAGTGCCCAGTTCCTTAGATACTAATTCAACAAACTCAACCCACTCGTCGGCTATATCTTCTTTGCCCTGTTGCCACTGTTGATACATTTCATAAAGCAATCTTTCATTCATGATTTTTTATCTGGTTGTTTAGGGGGTCTTACTGCTTCTTTGGTTTCTTTAAGCAGTCTTTCAGTAGTGGGGCTTGAGCGATGCACCGGAATGGGCGGAGGATTTTTAACTGTGGGTTTATGTTTGAACCAACTCAAATATTTTCTCCTTGCTGTATTTAACAAGGAAATAAAATTTCTAGTTGATTTCCTAACGAATAAAGAAAGTTAAACTGCCAGCAGTACTTTGCCTAAAATCAAGAGCAGAAGTTGGAAGTATTTTTTTATCTTGAACTAACTTTCCGAACGCTTTTGATGATTTACTCGGTTGGTATTCATAAGAAAGAGTTGCAATGTTTAACATTAGCAATCCGTCATGATTTTCGAGAGACTGATAATAATCAAAATTTAATTTAGATGTTGCCAGAGATAACTTAAAGTAATCTACAGTACCATCTGGATTAATTGATGACATAATTTCTGGTTCGTATTTCTTTGTTATTTTGGGATTTGCATAATATATTTTATTAATAATTTCTACAAACAATTTTTGAACATAGGATTGACCCATTTTAGCAAAATAGTCGTTAATTCCACCTTCTGTTTTAGTTCCATTAAGACGTCTCCATCCTAGCTGAGCTATCCCACCATTTTTAACTTCATTGGAATTATTAAAGATAGGAAAATTATATTTTTTTGCAACTTTATTCAGTGCAGTAATTAAAATTTCTACTGCTTCTTTTTGTGCTCCAAACCCCTTGGTTCCTTTTAGCATAAAGTCGATCTTGGCCCCGCCAGCTTTAACTTCTATATGTGTATCGCCAACTGAAATATCTGATTTTTCTTTGTGTGCATTGATACCACAAAAAGCTAATCCCACTTCTCCCTTACCCCATTTAGCATTACCTACTTTAACTTCGTCGATCATTAAAAATTGTTTGACAAGATTTTCATATGCGGAGTTTGTCAACGGAATAGTACCCGATGATCCTTTCTCAGAAATCATTGATGAAGTTTGAATCACTCCGCCATTGAGACAATCTTTTAAGAATGCTATTACATTATCAAAAGAATCTTCTTTGTTTCTAATAATACTTTCAATCTTTGAAACAATAACAGGTAAGGATTCTTTTTGTGCTGTTAAGAATTTCTTTTCGACTATTTGATTTGTTAGTGTATAAACAAGTCTTTCGCCTTCTTCTCTTTCCTGGCCGGCTTTTTCGTAACTAGATTTTTCTGCATTAATAACATCATTTTTTAATTTTGAAATCTGTGCCTGTATTTCTTTAATTACTGCAGGTTGCCCTTTTAATTGCCCTATTAAATTTTCTAATTCTCTAATAGTTGTTTCAGTAGCAAGATCTTCTTGTACAGATCGGTCATTTTGAGAAAGTCCTAATGCTTTTTTTGCAAATGCTAAAATTAAAGCAAGTCCAGTTTTAACCTGCAATGCAATAGTGGGGTCGTTGTCGGCCGCTTGGGAAATAACATCTAGATCGGATTCAATCTGACGATCTGTAGATTCAGGTAGAAATTCTTTTGCTCTCATAATGAGTATTTAGCGAGATTCTGGATATTGAATTTCATCAATAAATCTGCGAATAACAGGTTCTTCTACACCCATACTAACCATACTACGCACTACGTGAGGATTTTGCTTTTGATAGTGGCAATAGCGATTTTGTGCCATGTGATAATCAGCCCCGCTTTCCTGTGTATTTCCTACGTTTGATAGGTAATACTTTAGACTTTTAATTGTAAGAGCATATAAATCATCTAGCTCATCACCTTCTTGTACATTACCTGCGGCAACCATATTTTTGCTGAATATATGTCGAGCCCACTCCGGTAGCTCCCTAGGCTTACTCCAACCGTATTTTACTGCTTCGTCAGCAAACCAATCCATCATAGGATGGTCAGGATCTCCGGCATTACTAAAATCATGGAAAGCACCTGTGATTTTATTGGGACCGCATACTGCATCAAATCCCCAAATAGGGCTAGGATCGTTGTAGTGCGGGAATATAGTAGCGTGTAGAATGTAGAGTTTATGTGATTCTCTGCGATCTATCGTGTGAATATGTGCCCTACGAACCCTAGGACCTGAATAAACCACTGAATGCCAATCGTATACAATATCAGGAGTAGTAAGCAAAGAGCCAGATAATTTAACCAGTCCCTCAATTTCTCCAGCCAGCGTTTGAACTTTATTCCAGACATTAGACATCGTAACTACTCATGATTTTTATTGCCCAGTCAAATGCTATATTAGCTTCTGGTCCTAAATCATCGGTTAGTTTACTGCGTAAATTGGTCATTAATAATTTAGGATCTTCAAACTCTAAACTAGCATGTGGTGCATCGACGATTTGTTTAATTGACTGTCCACCAAACATATCTCCCATATGCCAAGTATACAAATGTGCTAGAACATCTTTACTTTCTAGTCCTAGGATGTATTTGTAGTATCCTATAGTAGGAGATTTAAACGAATTATGAACTTCGCCTCCGGTCATTTCACGATAATCTTTCATCAATAGATGTGTACGTTCGATTCCAGGTAAATCGTCAAGATAGCCAGCAACTTTACACTGTGCTTCGATAACATTATAGAACAGGGCTTTTTGATAAGTCCAATCTATCCATATTTCTTTTGGTAATCTACGATCAAACACAGCCTTCATGAAAGGTGTTGATTCTGCTAACTTGTGTTTTTCTGCTGTGAGTTCTTTAAGGCTCATTCAGCCTCCGCTTTGAGTATTAATGGGTATCCATGACTGCGAGCCATATCTGATGCTTCTATAACTTTCTGCTCAGCAATTTCATGACTATAAACACCTACTACAGCACTACCTGCATTATGAATTTCTAATGTTAATTTTAATGCGTTATCTTGTGAATAGTTAAACACAGTGATCAGCATAGCAATAACAAATTCCACGCTGGTATGATCGTCATTGAACACGATAACTTTATACTTACTAGGCTCTTTGGGTATAGAGTTTGTAGTTTTTTTCTTTTCAATTACATCAGTTTGGATAGTCATAATATGTATATTTAATGCGGGGGCCGAAGCCCCCTAAAGTTTTTACTCGCCTTTGAGTTTTAGAACACGTGGTTTCAATGCTTCTGGAACCACACGTTTTAGTTCAATGGTTAGTACACCATTTTTGACTCGTCCTTCACCTACTTCCATGTGTTCGGCCAGTGTCCAACTGCGTGTAAAATCACGAGTTGCTAGGCTACGATGTAAGTAAGTGGGTTCTTCAAGTTCAACTTCTTTACGTTGACCCCTGACGATCAATTGATTTTGATCAATCTCAACAGTGATCTCGCTCTTTTCAAATCCTGTAACAGCGACTTCGATCTCGTAAGAGTCTTCATCATGTTTTAGGATATTGTAAGGGGGATAAGTGTTGTTGATTTGATTTGCAAAACGATTTTCAAAATCGTTAAACAATGTGTCAAATCCAAGAAGGGCTCTGTTAAGAGAGTTGGTGTCAAAACGAACTAATTGATTCATAGGTTTCTCCTTTATTAAGTAAGAATCATTGTTGGGCACTATACCCAGTATACGTAGAAGCCATTAGGTCAACTACGCATTTATTTATTATATTTGGATTCAAAATCATTGTCAACATGATCTGCTGTAGAAGTTTTGCCATTTAATGCTTGTTGATAACGTTCTCTATGCTCTTTGATATCAAATTCTACCGGTGCTTGTAATAGTTTGAATACAGGATGTAGAAGTTTTTGTGTAATTCTACGACTCATATCTTCCATGACTTTGACTTCATCTTCACCCTCGGCAATTCTCTGCAGGGCAATACCGCGTTCATACATATCAACACGGTGGCTCCATGATTCAAAATTCTCACCCTCTCTAAGTTTCATAATGGGCCGGTTATATAATCTACGGTACTGTTAATATGTGGTTTCGGATAAGTTGGTTCTACCTCTACTCGTAGCAATGTGTTTACTAGTCGGCTACGGTCTCGAACATTTCGTTGTCCTAGTACAACAACTCCAAACAATTCAGATTTCTTTTCTACCAGCATTAGCACACATCGTCCTGCAGGGTTAGTAAACCCAGTTTTACTAATTAGAATATTGTCATAGACAAATATTTCTGGATTAGTATTGCGTACATTGATGGTCAATGTTTTCTTGCCGTTTGGCACTTGCAAAATAGCATTACGCTCATTGGCAATACTACGGATTACAGGGTTGTCTTTGATTTGATGTAAGAATTCTAATAAGTCTCGTGCTGTACTGACATCACCTTGTAATAATCCTGTGCTGTCTACAAGGTGAGTATCAAACAATGCGTGATTGGCAAGATATGAATTGGCATCGGCCACAAACCTATCAAATCCACCAGGATGATGGTTAGCCAATGTTTCAGCGGCACGATTATCTGAACTGATGATCATTATCCTTAGTAAATCAAATCGTGACATATATACACCACGGGGTACATGTCCGTGGCTGCGACCGTCGACTTTGATTTTCTCATCAAGGCTAGCACCACTGTTTAGTACTGTGATAGCGGTAAACAATTTTGTAATGCTGGCAATAGGGCGTTGTTCCATCCTATTATTGTCAACAATATATCCAGCCTGTGAATAGTCGTAGAGAGCATAAGCATCTGCAGATGCGTAGATAGGCGAGATTAGTAATAGTAGTGATAAAATTATTTTGTTCATATACTTTATTTACAGGTTTACCAATCTGTATTTAGAGTAGGGATAATGCTCCTGTAGCCACTCTAGCAAGCCCGGTTCATAAGGTAATTGAATGCTATTGGTTGATTCCGTTATGTACATATTATGAGGCCCACCGTAGTAAAAACATTATATAATCTTGTTCTTCTTTGAACTCAAACACACCTTCTCCCATAAAACGCCAACCATCTATGGCACGATCACCTAGATTTTTTCTGCACCAATCTATACAAGGTCGCCATCCTTGGTAACGATGTCCGTTGACAGGGTCAGAGTCAACTATAGGGGCCATTACACTGGCCACATGCCACCCTGATAGATTATTCATCATGATCCCCACCTTAACAAAAAGTAAGTATGATCTTTGGACTCACGGAAATATAGTTTTTTACCAATAGAAAACCATCTACCACCAGCAGGACCATAATATTCTACCATCTCAACTAACATTGAAGTTGAAATACGGTTTAGTTCTACACCATGATATACATAATCAATTTCTGTCACTTTGCAGGTACTCCGAATATTTCAACAAAAACATTGTGCGTTTGGGTTCGTCATAAAAGTCAAGGCAAATAACATACTCGTTAATATTCTCTCTATAGAACTTGCGATCCTTTTCTGTTTCATACCAAATGTTATCGCTATGATCATAATCATCTAACTCTTGGGCTGTTCTAGGTCTATAACCCAAATGCTCGCGTACAGTGAATCCTAAAACTTCTTTCATCTTCCATCGAACCATTGTAACACTTTTCGGATGATCTTGATCCAGCTTTTTTCTGAGTTTATCCCAGTTTTTCGAAAATAACTTAACAGGCTTGCTCATCTTGTACTATCCGTCCATTGTGCTCTAAACTAAACAATATTGCATCCTTTTCACTGTTAAAGATAAACTCCATGTAATTTACATTGACATGTGTGTTAAATCTATCTCCAGGCAAACCAAACATTTCAATAGCACGAGCACATACTTCATTCCAATATGGTTCGTTGGCAGTTTCACGCACCCAATTTATTCTAACTGTGGTTGTCATTTGTTTTCTCATCAACTGTTGCCATAACAATTTCAGCTCTTTCAAATGCTTGCTTTTTGTTTCCTACGTTTAATGGATATTCTTTACCCTTATAGGTCAGCACATATGTCATTAATTTCATATCAAATTCTAATCTATAATTGTTCATTTTAGTATCCTTCTTCATGCCAACATTCATTATAATCTCTATGTTGAATCTCATATGGGTAAGTATCCCATCCTTTCTTAGGCCATTTAAAATCAATTCCGGTTCGAGGAAAAGATTTAAACAATTTTGGTGTTATTTCTTGACTGATATTATATGCATCATTCCAAAGTGGTGCATAATCATACAAATATTTTTCAGGTTGTACTAACATAAACTTAATTCTTTCATCAAATTCTGAACAATAGTGTGCACCTAGGTATGTTTCAACTCTAGTAAAGTATGGATAAAATTTAGCAAGGCTCCATTTATCAATTTTAACTCTATCTGTAATACCGTTATATTCTAAGGGAATATCAAACAATTTAATAAGGTCTGCGGTTTCTCCCCAAAAGAGATGGTCTCTAGGGTGAAACAAAAAAGATGGAAACATACCTGGTACAAATAATAAATTTTCTCGTTTGTTATTACTATAAAACTCATGCATCTTCATCATACTATCATATGAGTACAATTGATCAGCCCTCATTTTTGCCGAATGTTTAGTAGTAACTTTTTTAATACCGCCTAATGAAGATACAATTTGTAGGTTACGATTATCTGTACCAGGTTGAAATGGATATTTGTTAAAGACAGTTTTAACTCTAGGATTTTCAAATATATTTTTTGAAACGACATTGTCCCCCCAGCATGATAATATAATGTTATTAACAAAAGGCAGTTTTAAATATGACTCAATAATTGTATCAGTAACATCGTTGTAATTACCCTGAATAACTATATCCATGATAACTTCATCTTTTTTAATCAACAATTCGCCTTTATTACCTATTCCGAAATTAAAATTATTCATTTTTATACCTCAAATGTAAAGTTAGGATCAAATCCATTATCTTCTTCCCAAGGAAGATATCCTCTAGGGTTAGAAAGTATACGAGTATCTCCTATCATGTAATCCACAGGATCGTGCATATGTCCATGTACCCATGCTTTGATAGTTGGATTATCTAATATGAGCTCGCTTAACTCACTGGCATAGCCACCGTTTGTAGTAGTTTCATTCTTGTATTTTTCGTTCACACTCATAAAACTAGGTGCGTGGTGAGTTATGACTACAACTGGCTTGTCTTTATTAGCCTGCAATACAGTCTTAAAATATTCAAGACTTTGACGATGCAAATCTAATACAGCCTCTGGAGTGAGTTTATGATACAGATTCTTTTCAGGGTAGAAGTTTTGAATTACTCGAAAGTCATTCATGAAATTTTTAATCGTAAACATAGTCACTGGATCGCCTCGGTTAAGGTCAGTCCAAAGAGTAGCACCTAAAAATAACACTCCATTGTACTCAACTACTTCATTTTCCAATAAGGTTGTATTACTAGGAAGCAATGCCCGGATGTCATTATGAGTCTTATGTAACCTATGATGATAATGTTCGTGATTGCCTGCTACATAAAACACACGGTCATATTTGGCAAGTTCATTTAAGAATGTAGGATCATTCTTCAATGTTCTATACTCTGCAATATCGCCAGCAAGAATCAACACTTCACCACCAGGCAATGTCTGTGGTGCCATTTCTAAGTGTAAATCGCTGACTAAATTAATTCTCATTCTGTGCCCCATTTTAATAAAAACCATGAATACTCTGCATCTGTGGCAAAGTATATTCTTGTATACCACTGTGTAGAAGCCCAACACCAAGCAGGATTTGGAATATCTAATTTTGTGTATTTTTCTAATTCACAACTTGGGCCCCAAGTTTCCCAGCACCAAATTCTAATGTCTTGAAACTTTTGGATTTCGACTCTGGCAAATTCACTGCAATACTTAAAAGCATTGTAACCTGCAAATCTGCGATCTAATTTATGTGACTTCATATACTTATATTATACAGTCTGTTGGTAAATTTGTCAAGGGGAATTCTTTACCATTAAATAACATTACTATGAATAAAATTAAAAAAGCACTTTGGTTTACAGCAGGTATTATATTTTTGGGCATTGCTTATTTGGGCACATTTGTCCCTGGATTACCTTGGTCAACTCCGGCACTTTTGGCTACATGGTGTTTCAGCAAGAGTTCGGAAAAATTCCATAACTATATGCTCAATCATAAGTTATTTGGTCCAGTTATCCGTAACTGGGGTGAAGGTCGAGTGTTTCCGAAATATGCCAAGATAGCCATGTTCCTAAGCATGGACGGCAGCCTTGTCATCATGTGGTTTACTACACACAATGTCAAGGCTATTATTGGAATGAGCATATTCTTTGCTCTGATTCTAATTTGGGCTAGTCGCTATCCTGGTAGTAAAGAAGAATCAGATCGCCGTAAAGAAGCTGGTGAAAAACTAGGTTGGTTCAAATAATTACTTAGGCCTAATTTTCATTTTACTGTAAATGTTTTGAACACCAACTGCCTGTCGGATAGCATCCTGTAAGGCATCATGCTTCCCACCTTTGGGCATATCTGGATCAAATCCCAAATCAAACAATGTACGAGTGTCACGCAACTGCCAATAATTCCAAGGAACTGGTCGTCCAAGCTGGCGATAGAGATTTTCAATGATTACTAAATCAAATGTGGCTCCATGTGACCAGTAAGCATCACATCCCCAGGCAAACTTATGAAATGTATCAATAGCTTCGGTTAATGGAATACGATCATTGGGACTAAAAGCTTCTTCCATAATCTCTGGATCTTGTTTTGACCACCAATCGATAGTATTTGGATCTACTTCACGACCTAGAGCATCCTGATCGTCGATATTGATACGGAAATAAATTTTATCTCCATAACCATTCCCCCAAGGATTAAAATGCACTGCGCCTAAACTCAGTACCACAGCATTAGGAGAGACGGCCATGGTCTCCATGTCTACCATTAAATGTTTTGGCATTGGATTCTTTCTAGTAAAATAATTTATCTGCAATATCGCCAATCACAGTTGGCTTAAAGCGTACTGGATTCAATGCACCTTTGTCTAATCTTTTTTGTTCAATTTTGTTACCAACTGGTGCTCGATTATATTGATTGATATGTCTTAGAATTAACTCTTGTTCTACATCTCTAGTTTCCTTGTGTGGATCGTATATATTTTGACAAGGTGCATTTCTCATATCCCATACTCTTACTGCAATGTCGTCTTTAGTTAGACGTGGACGTTGCCGGGATATGTCTAAAAAATCCCTACCTGCTGAAGTACTACTAGGCAAAGTAGGCCAACCTGGCACTTGCCAAATTTGTCTATATATACGTTCACCGTCTGCTTCATCAGCAGATTCTCCGTATTTCAAAGTTTCATGTAAAGTAAAAATTTCATATGCAATTCTATCATAGCCTTTTAAGCGATGTTTAATGTCAATTGCTTCATACAAATCTTTACCTAAGATTGTAACAACTGGGAAGTCTTCTGGTTTTACCATAATATTCTTTCTGTTAAAATTATATTTTATATTCTTTCTCAAAGTCTGTCAATTTATTTTAAGACAGACCAAATCTTTTGTTTATAAAATAACGACTCTGCTTTTCCTATGCGCTCTTTGTAAGAGTTTGAAGTTAATACTCTAATCATTTCAAAACGTTCTTCGGGCATCATATCTCTCAACAAGATATTGTAACGCAATGGAATAATCATTAAGTTATTAATGTTATCAATGGGTCCGCCCATTGCACTAGGCACAATATGTTGCACACTAGGTTTATACCATTGTTTCTTTGCAACTTTCATTGCATCCTTTTCAAAGATATTAATAACAAAGTCGTTAAACCCTTGACGATAATCTAATGGACGATTGAAGTAAGGACAAATCCAAGGACAGATACTGTACAACTCTTTCCAATCTAAGTTTCCGTAACTGCTAGATCTGTTATATGCCCAGGGCATACGTACATCTTTAAAGGTAGGCAATTTTGAATCAGCTAGACTTTCAAAGATTTCAATAGTACCATATGCACTCTGCTCTTCTCGACTCCAGCTTTTCTTTTTAGACTTCTTTAGATTTGTAGAATGAAGACGGTCAAATACCGCCTTCGATTCTTCGTCTAAGAGATTATAAAGAGACTGTGTCTCTTGATCAAATTTAGACAGATTCATCTTCTTCTACATCCTCAAAGCCTTCGATGTCATCATCTTTAGGATCTGTTAAGAAAGTAGTATAGCTAAACAAATCGCCGTTACTATCTCGAATTTCAGTACCTGCATTGGTCCAGTAGGCTAACGGCACTGCAAATATTGATTTGTCTGTTGATTTGATCAAATCACTTTCTTGGATCATGCTGTACAAAGCAGTAGTTAAGAAGTACTCGACAAAGTTGTTACTAGAGATGTAACCTGCAAACGGCTCATTGTAGTCAACTTTGCTACGGACTTTGCCAAACTCTTTGTAGAAGGCTTCTGCCTGCTTGTGTCCGTCAGCATACTTGCTGATATGATAGCGTTCGTTCAATACTGTAGTAATAACCTTACGCATCTTGCTACGCTTGTTAGCAGTCAGTGTACCACTTGCTTCTGCTTTTGCGGTCTGTTTGAACAGTTCACAAATAGCCCAGGCTGGCTCATGCGGCATATATCCATCGTAGAAGGCATCACGCAAAATCGTATATGCATCTGATAAGTATGTGTTAATAACAAGTCCGTCCTCTTTTGTAGAGTATCGACCGTCTTCGAAAAACGCATAGAACTTGTCAATACGGAAGGCATCACCTTTCTTAAGCAGAGTTTTCTTGCCGCCTTTCTTCTTTGCACTAGGCACAAACCGCACATCGTGATTATGATTGAGCTCACTCAAATCATAAGCATGTTGGTCTTCAATGCGTCCGCCAACTTCTTGTTTAATTTCATCTCCTGCTTCTTTGTACATTTTAGCACGGCCAGATTTGATACGAAACTCGTCGTAGATTTCAGTTGGCTTAGGAATAATATTCAGTAACTCAAAGATATCAAAGTTACGACCTCGATTGTTAGTAGCAATAGCACGACCCCAACAGTATGGAGCACCTGTTAGTGCAATAAGGATAGCACCGTGACGTCCTTCGTTAACATCAATGTGTTTCCCATCTACAGTAATCCTAGCAGTGATACCCATAGCCATCTGGCCGTCATACTTCATTAGGATTTTTGCAATGTGTGGAATGTCTGTCCAACGCTGTGCGTCATAGTCAATACGCATCAAGTTCCAAGGCATGGCAAGTACACCTAGAACACCGAAGAAGCCTTGTGGAGGACGAACTCCATATTCATTACCCTGTGCATCTTTAAAGATCCAGCAACGAGATTTAATAAATTCTGCAAGCACTTTGGCAACTTCATCACCAAAGTCTTTCACGCCTTCGCCGGGCATGACAGCGTCTGGATAACGACTAAACTTTTTAAGTTTATCAATTACCTGTGCGGATTCAGCTTTTGTAAGCTGCCACATCTCACGTGGAGGTTTAGTAAGATTCAATCCAAACGCAGTATCAATATCATCCTGACAGTCGGGGTAGATACTATTATAGTCTGATGTATATGCACCCTTTTTAGGGTCAACAAATGCTTCGGGTAGAACGAGACGGCCCTGTATAGGGTCATAGAAGTTTTGCAACATAAAATACCTTTCTTTAGTTAAAAGTTGCGTGCCTAAACATTTAGCACAGTAATTATTATAGCGAAACTTCTATATCAAGTCAATGACTAATTTAACCAAAATCAAATAATCGTTCAAATTCGTTATCAGCTTGTTCCATGGCTCCGTAGTCTGTTGCCAAATGTACTTCACGTGGTACGAACAGTCTATCCATATATTTTGGAATTTGTTTATGCGTCATACCCAAGTCTTTTCCAAAGAACAAACCAAACTGTGCATTGTTTAATGGTTTCCTAACGGCACATACACATACATAATCTCTTTGGGCAAAGAAATCATACAAGTCTTGCGGTTTGTACCCGTATTGTCCGCATTGTTTTGGAACAATCTCAACCTGTACACTTGGACGATATTTGTCAATAGTATTTAGAGCACCTTCAATAACAAATAACTCACTACCTTCGACATCAATTTTGATAGCATCAACATCTTCAAAATTGTAACTGTCAATGGTTCTGGCAGGAACATCTACTACATACTGTGATTTTTTTACCTGGGTAGCGTTATAGACAGCAAAGTTGTGACCACCATGTTCTGGATGATCCTGTATACCAATAGTTCCTATATTTCGATTAGTCAACGCAACTTTATGCACATTAATATTAGCCACAATATTCATAGGTTGAGGAATTCCTTTCCAAGTAAACCAACCAACATCTACAGAGGAATCTCTATGAAGTTTACCCCCATGAACATCACCTTCCCAGTATATACCTTTTAAAGTAGACTGTTGAGCAATAGCAATATTAGCTTCCAACATGGTTAGTGTTGTAGGTGTAGGTTCAAATGATTCTACGTTTTGTGCCCATTCGGCATACGCTATGGTATTATTTCCTACATTTGATCCAACATCAATAATTCGTCTTGCATTTGGATATATAGTTCTAATCAATCTACTATTGTTTCCTTGATAGTATACATTGACTCCACTAAATCTTGGGCCTTGTAGATTGTCAATGGCCAGTAGCCAATAGCATCTACCAAACTTATTCATTACTAATCGGAATTTAGGATTGTTGTATAATCCACTAGGTTCAGGGAACCCAAATTGATTTTCAAATTCTTGAGGGGTGAGGGTAACTGTAATTAACTGCGGCATAATACTTCTCCTTATTATTAATATTTGCAGAGCGTCATGTTAGTTCAAACCTAACCATTGTTCGCAAAAGTATTTATAGTATGATTATACAGGAGGTATAGATCTAGAGCAAGTTAAAACAGTTTTTTAGGTAAACTTTGATCGCGCAATTTCTTCAACCAACGAGCCCTTGCGGCTCCTTTTTTACGCTTACGTTCAGTAGTGGGTTTTTCAAAAAACATATTGTCTTTGACTGTCTCTAAAAGTCCAGCATCATCGACTCGCTGTTTAAACTTACGCATAGCCGTATTGAGCGGCATGTCTCCAACAATTATTTTTACTCCACGACCACGATTATTTCTGCTCATTCTTTGCTTTTTTATCAAAAATTAGTATAGCTGGTTTTCCATCTACTGTGTCTTTATTTACAACAATTTTAGATAAACCCCTATCTACAAGATTAATAGCATCAAATTGATAGGGTAATAGAGTCTTTTCTATAATATTTTTAAGTCCACGAGCATTGGTTTTAAGTTCTTTAGCTTTTTCAGCAATATGTGTTAACGCATCGTCGTCAAATTCTAATTCAATTCTATCTAATTCAAAAATATATTGATATTGTTTGATTATACTATTTTTTGGTTCTAATAGTACACGAACTAGGTTTTCCACACTTAGTTCATCAACGTTGGTAATTAATCCAAATCTTCCAATAAACTCTGGAATAAATCCAAATTGTATAATATCTTTAGGTATTACATGCTGATAAAACTCAGTAGTTTCTTTTTTATCTATTAATTTAGCACTGAATCCAATACTATTGCTGATTGTTCGTTTTTGGACAATCTTGTCTAATCCTACAAATGCACCACCACAGATAAAAAGTATTCCACTGGTATCAATTTCCTGCATTTCACTTCCAGGATGTTTGCGTTTACCTGTATACGGAACTCTCATAACACTACCTTCAATCATTTTAAGTAGAGCCTGTTGTACACCTTCTCCGCTGACATCTCGACTAATACTGGCACTTTCACCTTTACGTGCTATTTTGTCTATTTCGTCAATATAAACGATTCCCTTAGATGCTTTTTCTATATCCCCTTCAGACTCATTGATCAATCGTAGTAGAATACTTTCTACATCATCTCCAACATATCCAGCTTCTGTGATACTGGTTGCATCACAAATAACAAATGGAAGATCTAAATATTCTGCTATTTTACGGGCTATCATGGTCTTGCCCGAACCTGTAGGTCCCAATAATAGTACATTGGTTTTTTCAAGTTTGATATCTTTGTTGGGATTATAGATACGTTTAAAGTGTTGACTAACTGCTACACTTAGTACTATTTTTGCATCTTCCTGACCAATTACATATTCATCTAGATAATCTTTGATGACCGCAGGATTAAGAGTTTGTCTATCAGTGGGGAAATTTTTAACTTTCTCATCTACTAATATTCCCACACATAAATCGATACAATCATTGCATATTGCGGCATGATCTCCGACTATTAGCTTTTCTACATCTTCTTTGCTTTTTCCGCAAAAGTCACAACTGTGGCTGGCTTGTTTTGGCACCTAGTATACTCTCTAAAAAGTCTTCTACTCGGTCAACTCTGTTTCCATTAATATGACTATAAACTGCTGATAAGTTTGTATCTGTAGTCTTATAGTATGTATCACTTTTTCCTAGAGCATAACCGCTTAGAGCCTGTGTAATAAAATTTACACAATCTATATTAATATACTTATACTCGCAACGGTTCAAGGCATATAAAAACCAAGATACATTTACTTCTCCACTATAAACATAAAAGTTTATGTTATTGGCAAAATCAGATTTAGCTAACCAGCGACTGATTACTTCTTGTTCATCATCTGATATATGTGCAAATAGGACACTGGTATTTGAATTTTCGTAAAAATCCGGAGGAGTAATAAGCGTTATTTTACCCGACATCTTATTCTTTCTTATCTCGAATAGATTGCAAATATTCCGTAGGAGTTATTGGCGCAGAACCTGTAGTAGCAGTTGACCAAAGGTTACTTTGTGATTGTTCCTCATTTTGTACGTAGTCATCTGGAAGTGGAATGATAACACTTTTATTTGGAAATATTTTAACCTTGTTTCTAGCTTCGATATTTTTCGGAATGGGCATCGGGGGTTTAACAACGGCAGGTTCTTCAGGAGACAACTGCACATCAGATGGATGATGATGATAATCATCTTCTTCATGAATCTCTTCTCCAAAAGTATACTCTGGGAATATTGTACTCGATGTTGTAACAGCACCTGTGGGTTTCTGTGCCTCTTCTTGTAAATGCTCAAGATATTCTTTGGATATAGGCCCATTGTCCTGTGGATATGCCGCAGTTAATGATTCCGCTACTTCATCAAAATGGTCTTCAATACTACTCTTACCTAAATCATGATGCTCACTGGTCGAATGGATTGGATCTAATTCTGTTTCACGTTCACGAAACTTTTGAAAACTGACCTGACTAGCCAATAGCAGTATGACCGCAAGTGGATCAAAGACAATAACAATGAGGATAATAATCCAAGTGACCGCTCGTTCAAGAATCGACGAGTCTGGATTGGCGCCGTATATAAAGGCCGCTATATATTTGACAGGTCCTACCTCTGCCTCGACCTTACGTACCTCTGCCGCAATAGGCGCTCTCTCATCGTTAAGAGTAGCAATGGTTTTTTGGGATTGAGTAATCTCTTGGCTAATGCGACCGCGATCTTTCTGTTGGGCTTTACGGATAGCAACTGCCTTGTCCGCACCTTTTTCATCTTGTGAGCGTGCCATAACTTGATCCACGGCCTCATCAAGTTGTTTGAGGATCTTGCGATTTTCATCTATATTTTCCTTTTCTACTTTTATCTTTTCATCATATACAGCTATCTTAGCCGAGACATCTCCACTGACAAGATTTTGATCATTGTGAGCTTTACTTAAAAAGCCAAAGATACCCATGCTGGTAATAAACATCAATAACGCAACAGCGATTAACAAATATGTTTTAATTGTCCAATGAGCAATTTTCCAATTTTGTTTCAACCAAACAGTGGCAATGAGTTTACTGATCTCAAGGCTAACACCCATAATTATAATAGGAATAACTGCGGCAGAAAATATTGCAGTAAGACCTGCTACCGAATAATATACTGCTACGGCTGAAACTGATAAGCCGCTGAATAACGCCAGATAGGCAATTATTTTTTCACTTAATGGTGTCTTCGTCATGCTTAACCTTTTCTTTCAATATCTTCTTCAACGCAATTCTCACCATACTGTATCTCGATAATTTTTAAACTTGATGTAGTTTCATTACAGAGCTGATGCCATGTTTTACGATGTATATGTGTATTATCAAATTTATTATAAATGCCGGCTAGTTCATAATCGGTACTAGAATCTTCTATAGTCAACACCGTTGCAGTACCTTCGGCCACAAACCAATGTTCAGCACGATCACCATGCCGTTGCATACTGAGACGTTTTCCAGGTTCAACAGTTAGTTCTTTGACCTTAACCTCATGGGCCTGTTCATGTAACACTCTATAGTAACCCCACGGACGTTGAGTTTTAGGTGCCTTCCATTCTTCTAGAATCCATCGACTGGAATTCTTTTTATCCTCACCACCTACACCGAAAATAAAACTCAATCTAGGATCTGTTATCTGCATTTCTGGAATATTAGTAGCAGTCCTATCTCCCCCGTTGGCAAAGACAATTTCATCGTTAGGGAATAAATCTAATATTTCTCGGATAAATGGTGTGCAACTACCGTCTTTATCCTCTGTGACTGAGACAGTCATATCTACCATTTTCAACTCTCGAATGACTGCATCACGCTCCCAGATGGGCATAAACGCACGGCCCTTTTTCTTAGTAAGCCAAGCATCACTGTTGAGCCCGACTATAAGTTTGTCGCCTAATGCTCGGGCTTCTTTGAAGTAAGCGATATGTCCGCTGTGTATGGGGTCAAACCCTCCTGAAACTAAAATTATTCTCATCAACGCCTCATTGTAGAAATTGCAACGGCTTCTTCGTCGCTGAATATAGGAACAGCATTGGACTTATGCATCGTACCAATGCCGATAATTTTTGTGCCTGAATATTTCGGAATTTGTTTGCTAGACACAGGTCCCAAGTGCCCTGTATTTAAACTCTTGATATGGCCAGTGTTGCCTCTTCCGGGCGGAGCCGATAAAGTATAAGACAAAGTTTCACTGGTCATGGCACGTTGACGCTTTTTGGTTTCAGCATCTACTCCCCACTTCTTTTGTATTTCACGCCACTCTCGATCTAATTGTTCAGCTTTGCGTTTGGCTTCAGCAGATGCAAATTTTACTTTGCCTTTCTTTTTGCCTGTAGTAGAATACATTGGAGGTAATAGATGCATTGTCATAATTGTTAATCCCAAAAAAGAATAATAAGAGAAAAGACCAAAGCCCAACCGAGGTGGCCTAACATCAATAATATTAACACGCCTACCCAAGGCATGTCAAACCTTTACCAATGCAGGAGTATGTGCAACAATCAGTAACTGTGTTTTCTTTGGCATTCCTGTAAAACGCAAAATAGTACCATCAGGCGCAATTTTGAAACTACCTGCCACTACCCAGATTTGATTACCTGTAGGGTCAATAACTGCTAGTTTACGAACAACACCGTTAAGAGTACCATCTACTGAATACTTGCCTGTATTCCAAGAGTAGGTAGCTTTATTACCTTGCCAGGTTTGAGAGTCACCTGTGGTTTGTTTGCAATAGTTAGATAATGATTGGATAGTATTTTCAATAGTTGACATTATAGATTCTCCTGTGTGTATGTCTATACACTATTATATGGTAAATCCAGGAAAAAAGCAAGCTCTTTAATATCTTATTTTTGCCAATCGTAAAAACTCAAATATCTTCAACCACATCCAACCGATATCAAACTCAAACCAACGATGACTGAGCTTTGGATTAGACGGGTCAGCATGGTGATTATTGTGTAGCTCTTCTCCACCAATCACAATACCAAGATTACACAGGTTACGAGATCCATCCTTAACCCTGGGGGTACTATCGCTATCATAATTTTTGTATCCTATCCAATGTGCTAAACCATTGATTACTCCTGCGGCCCAAAACGGTATCCAAATCATCTGGATGCCCCAAATTACAGCACCCCAGGGTCCAAACAATGCTAGATCAATCAATAACATTATTGATATTCCGGTAAAGTTGTGCGGAGTATACAGGTTGCGTTCAATCCAATCATCCGGAGTGCCTTTTCCAAACTGATCAATCAATGCCTTGTCTCGGGCGGCATAACTGTACAACAATGCACCACCGAATAATACACGCCAAATACCAAATACGTAGGGACTGTGTGGATCTCCTTCCTTGTCACTGTGCTTGTGATGTTTGCGATGTATAGAGACCCATTGACGGGTAATCATTCCAGTGGTTAGCCATAACCAAAAACGCATGAAATGTTGTAGTAGAGGATGGAATTGAATTCCTCTATGTGCTTGTCCTCTGTGCAGGAATAATGTAACGCAGACGATAGTTATATGTGTAACTATTAAAGTATAAAGTATTTCAATCATACAGTACTTATACAAAAAAAGGGCCTCTAGGGCCCTTTTGTATAATAAAAATGATATTTAAACCACTTCGTAATCTTCTTTGCCTACTCCGCATTCTGGGCAAGTAAAATCATCTGGAAGTTCTTCCCACACACCTTCAATTGCCTCCTCGTGGACATGGCCACAGACCACACATACATGTTCTGGTTTCATTATAGAGCCTCCAATACTTGTTGATATACTTCTGCATGACGCTTCTCTACTTTGAGTAGAGCGGCAAAACGCTTCTCTGCTTTGGCTAATACTGCTTTGAATTGCTGAGCATGTAGATTAGATTCGCGACCTTGTTCGTTAAACTCTTTAACAGCTTCAATATTTTGTTCAGCTTTGGCACGCTCTTCAAACTTTGGATACATTTCTGTATACTCGTAAGTTTCACCTTCGATGGCTTTTTCTAAACATTCTTTGGTTGTTGGTCGGCCAATTAGTAATTCCAAATGACCCCAAGCATGTTTGATTTCCTGATCGGCGGTATCTTCAAAATGTTTTGCAACATCTTCAAATCCTTCCTCACGGGCAATCTTAGCAAAGTAGCGATACTTGATATGAGCCATTGACTCACCGGCCAATGCACTCTTAAGATTCTGTAATGTAATAGACATAAGTTCTCCTTCTGTGTAAGTCTAGTAATAATTATACACTATTATTTACTGGGTAACAATAGGTTTTTTAAATAATTATTTCTATGACTGTAATAGGAATTTTTTATTAACGTACAGTCTCACGTATGACTACAGCACCAGGTTTTTGAAGAGTATCAGCACGGCGTTGATTGTATTCTGCGTTGTCAACTGCTAATAGTTGCTCAGTGACTTTAGTTTGACTGATAGGGCGGACCTCTGCCTTGGACTCAACTTCTTTGTCCAATTCTTTTTGTAGGCTGTCATCTGATGATGTATTCAGACTTTGTTTTTGTTGTATCTGTGCCTTTAACAAACGATTAGCATCACCAATTGGATAACGTACTAGAATAAATGTACGGTAGTTACGATTCTCACTTAAGATCTTAGTGTCTTCAATCATGTAACCAGTCATTACAGTATTGGCAATAACTTTCTTAACTGTAATACTGGTCTTGTCCGAAACAACTGAACCAGTCGAGTCTGACTTCTGTTGTTTGATCATAGCATTCATTGCACCATTGAGTGTATCTGCTAATTTCATTTGACTATCCAACAAGGCCTTTTCACGGCTCATTGCTAGATCGGAACTGTAACCAGTACCAGCAAAATAAATGTACTCTTCAGTAGAAGCAGGAGGTTTGATATACCAATTTGGCAAATCAATGGTCATAGGACTTTCAACTTTGCCAGCGGCCGCAATAGGCTGGTCTTTAGTCACTGCCGGTGTTGGACTAGGAACTGGTGTTTCCTTAGCCACCTGCGGTGCAACAGTTGAACAACCTACTAAAACAGTAAGAACGGCACTAGCAATAATTAGTCTTTTCATGATTTCTCCTTAAAGTGTGTGTGAACTAATTTAACCTAACAATTTATTGTAACAGAATTTTTACCACTTGTCAACCATTAGAATTATCGAATGCTTGATTTGGAATAATATCTACAATCAAATGAACCCTATCCTCAGTACCATTATTTTTAACTCCATGAAAGATTTTATTATTAATTTCATAACATTGTCCAACTTTCATATTGATAACTTCTTTGTTAACTACAAAATCAACTTGATCGTTGGTTATAATTGGAATATGGCACCGATGGACAGACTGCAAATAATATCCATTATCTACATGGGGAGGGATTATACCTCCATTTGCTCTTAATTTTGTAAGAAGAGTCCTTCCATTTTTTCCATCAAAATGATTTTCTAAATAATCTATAATAGGCCTAATAACTTTTTCCAGTTTATTTGTAGGATCTGAAATAGAATAATATTGGTATCCATGATTTGCTTGCCACATTAAAGGAAACATAGTTATGATTAAACTATGTGTATCTACATGTTGGGCATAATAATTTTGCCTATGGTCATCAAGCATCCATTCATGTCTAAAGTCTTGAACAATATTTTTAATATTAGCAATATCAAAATCACAGATGTAATTAAAGTTAAAATTTAAATCTCTTTTAAACATTATATATTTTTCCTATATATTAATTTACCACTTGTCAACCACTTGCCAATCTGTGTCTTGTATGCGACAAGCCACACCCTGACGTTGAATTAAATCTCCGACTCTACCCTCAGTTTCGATAAACCAACGGCAGTTAGCACTACGGTATTTGAATTGATTTGGAAAGTTAGGATGGGGTTGCAACTCACTTTCCAAAACATGATCTCCTATTTCTACCTTTCGTACCGTTGGAATTGGACGATCA
>Ga0208497_1000046_pt1 | contig 67204 bp, 96 predicted proteins | sample CryBogCBE25Aug07_FD_184555 | JGI IMG/M metagenome (GOLD analysis project Ga0208497, IMG submission 184555) | Freshwater microbial communities from Crystal Bog, Wisconsin, USA - CBE25Aug07 (SPAdes) | ecosystem: Environmental > Aquatic > Freshwater > Lake | place: Crystal Bog, Wisconsin, USA...
AGATAATGCTAGAGATGTTTGTAAATATCTTGACCATGATATGGTTAAAGAAGCAAAAGCCCATACTAAATTCTTTTGGGGTGACATTGATAAAATTAAGGAGGATGAAGAAGCACTAGAACAACCAGTAATGGCTATATCTCAAATGAATAATGATGCCTTGAAAAATGCGTTAAATAATCAAGGAAAGCTATCAGTCAGCTCACCACAACCACAACCAGCGCAAGAACCTGTGGCTTGGATGTTGATGGGTATTGAAGACCAAAAACCAAAATTACTTACATTGCAAATTATTGATAATGTTGAAGGCACTTGGACACCACTCTACACCCACCCTCATCAATGGCAAGGATTAACGGATGATGAGATACGACATTGTTTATATGATTTAGATACGCAAGACTTTTTGCAGTTTGCCCGTGCTATTGAAGCCAAGCTAAAGGAAAAGAATTATGACTAAAGACGAAGCAATACACAAAGCATTAAAAGTTTTAAATTGTTTAAATAACGACAGAGTATATGAAACTGCATGGGTGAAAGGCGCAATCAATGCGTGTGAAGAAGCACTAGAACAACCAGCGCAAGAACCTGTAATGATTAGTGACTGTAATGCGGCTAGGCAAATATGGGAAAACAATCTTAAAGAGTCAGAAAAAATATTATCAAAATGTAAATTTGCCAAATCTGATGACGAACAACCAGCGCAAGAACCTGTGGCTTGGATGAAAAGTGCATTAGATAATGCTAGAGATGTTTGTAAATATCTTGACCATGATATGGTTAAAGAAGCAAAAGCCCATACTAAATTCTTTTGGGGTGACATTGATAAAATTAAGGAGGATGAAGAAGCACTAGAACAACCATCGCAAGAACCTGTGGCTTGGATGTATTATGAAAAAGTTACTACGTCAAAAGAAAAAGCAGAAATATATGTAAATAATCCAATCCCACTCTACACCCACCCTGCACTACAGCCAGCGCAAGAACCTGTAGGCGTAGTGTCATGGCATGAAGGAGCAGTTATGGGTTCAATTTTTCCATCAAGCAATATGCCTAAAGATGGAGATAAACTCTACACCCACCCTCATCAATGGCAAGGATTAACGGATGATGAATATAAACAAATTGTAGAAGTTGGTTTTAAACTAGGATATGAAGCGTGTAAATGTGAACAAACATTAAAGGAAAAGAATCATGGATGAAATTAGAATGAAATTATTAAATGATGGTGCAATGCTTGAGGCGGCATCTTTAGCTTGTGAAAATAAAGGATTTGATAGTACGGAATTTCATTTAGCCCATATACATTTCATATTGGGATGGAAAGCCTGTGAACAAGCATTAAAGGAAAAGAATCATGGCTAATGCTACCCCACTTACTAGAAAGCAATGGCTAGAACTTTTGCGTAAGTTATGGCAAGAGTCATTATTGAAAGAATTTTATGAAAAAGAAGATTCTAAAGATGGCTTGCCTTTAATATCTAAAAAGGAAAAGAACAATGTGGGTTCTACTTGACGATGAAGGCGAAGTCATTAGGCGGTTTGATTATGCCCATGAAGGTGCAGTAGAAGTAGTAGAAAAGAAGTTAACCTTTAATGAAATGATTGAACAATTAGGAGAATGTTTATTATGAGTGAAACTGATAATGTAGAACTTATAAAGAAGTATGACCCTGCAATACAAAAGGCATGGAGTTTATTATCAATGCATAACACCGAATTGATGACACGAATACGTGAATTAGAACGACAACTAGAAGAACGTAGTGTAATAGGTTTAATTAAATATAAAATTTCAAACGCATTAAGGAGTAATAAGTATGACTACTGAAAACCAAGGCGCGGGAGTACCGCTAACAGATGCACAATTACGAGAAGCACTAACCAAGATGCACGTAGGATTAGTCAACATGCAGTCTAGGCTTGATGACCATGAGAAAGTACTAGAGAAAATTATCATGGCGATGGATAACCTATCAGCAACAGCAGTACCAAATGGATTCAGACAACCGAGCAGTAAGCACTAGTCAATGGGGGAAAGCGCACGGTATATTGTGCTCAACTTTATTAACCGTTCTCTTACGTGAGTACCCCACCCTTTTACGGAGAATAAAATGAATAAACTTATACTAGCATTGTTGTTCGTGTCGACAACATCATTAGCGGATGACCACACAGTATTCCCTAAAGGTGTAGTATTGACCACAGATAAAGCCAAGCTATGTGTATCAGGTTACTCGGCAACAATCCGACCGCCTGTGGCTTATACAAACAAACTAAAGAAACAATGGGTGCCAGCAGGACATAACCCAAACGAATATGAACTTGACCACTATATCCCTATTGCCCTCGGCGGCGACCCTAAGAACCCTGACAATCTATGGTTGCAGAAGTGGGACGATGCGCGGCGCAAGGACGTACAGGAAACGTTACAGCACAGAGATATGTGCAAAGGCATCTATACACCACAAGAAGCACAACAACATATAAGGGATTGGAAATGAAAGACAATAGAGTGAATCTATATAAATGGATGTGGTGGACTAAGGGCGAATGCGTCGTTGAAGTATTACGCACAGGGCATTTCCCTAACACCGCTATGGTTCGGCTACCTAATGATAAGGAAACCGAGATTGAGATATTCGAACTTGAAATGACAAGGGATTAATCATGAGTTGGAACTATAGGGTAGTGTATTTTAAACATCCTGAGCATGAAGAAGATGACTACTATGAAATCAAAGAAGTTTTTTATGATGTTGGCGGTAAACCTGTGGGTTATAGCGATGCTACTGTCGGTGCTGACACTTATAATGGATTGTTTAAAGTCGCTGGAATGATGCAATCTGCTCATGCTAAACCTGTATTAAATGAGGAAGAGTTCTTTACGAAAGAAAATAAAATGAGTACCAAACCATATGAATCAATTATGCTAGATTTAAGTGTTGACCCTATTCAATATTTAGGTAACGACGCAAAGCATACTATAGTAATTGATACCAGCGACCGCGGACAAGCGTTTATGGTCAATGGGCAGACGACACAAAAAGTAGAGATTACTTTTGTAGGGGAGTGGGAGTACCGCGATTTCTTAGAACAAATGCGCCGAGTATTGGAATCATAATGGCTTCAACACCCGAAAAGAAAGTTAAAGATGCTGTCACGAAAATACTTAAAAGCTACGATGCTTATTACTTTTATCCCGCTACTGGTGGCTTTGGTCGTAGTGGCGTTCCTGACATCGTTGTTTGTTTCAATGGTCACTTCATTGGTATCGAATGTAAGGCAGGGGATAACACAACGACTGCACTGCAAGACCGAGAGTTAGAAAAGATTGACAAGGCTGGTGGTATTGCAATGGTTGTTAATGAAACAAATATTGAGCGCGTGAGGGAGGTACTAGATGCACACCGCAATTGAATATATACTTTGTTATAGTACAGCTTTTCTATTAGGTGCTTTCATTGGCGGCTTGATTGTTGGTTACTACTATAACGAGCGTCAGCGTAAGCATGAGGTAATAGAAAGACGTATGAAACAAATCCGTAGAGATAATAGTAGGAGAAGGTATGGCTAGCTTTAACGATGTAACAGGTGACCCATTAGTCAGTCGCCCAAGTTCAAAAGAGTTTAACGAGAACTTCGATAAGATTTTTGGTAAGAAGAAAACCAATGGCGGATGGAAGCCACCGCTTACGCCACTAGCAACTACACCAAAACAATTTTTTGAGAATGGTAATCAAGTAGCTAAGAGCCTTGATGAATGGAATGAAGCCCGAGTCGACACCATCGGTCAGAATGGCAATGAAGGTTTGCACTACGAGGAAAATAAGTAATGGCAGATGAAGCAGATTTAGCACAGGCTAATTCAGAACTGGACGATTTGATTCGTCGCAAGTATACTAAGAAACCAACGCTTGAAGCAGAGGCTACAGGCGAATGCTTGAATTGCTTTGAACCCATTGATGAAGTTGGTAGGCGTTGGTGTAATTCAGATTGCCAACATGACTGGGAGTTACGAAGGAGGAGATAATGGATGGATTTGGCGACACAATTAATGATGATGGCTGTTCGAGTACACAACAGCTTATCAGTGGAGCAAACAGATATGTTTAGTAAAGTGGTTTATAAGATTGACGACCACAAGTATAAAGTTGAAAGTACCAACACAGACGGCAAGCTAGATAGGATTCAATACTATAAAAGTCTAGATGCCATGCCTGATAACTTAGGCGATAAAGTAAAACAGTTAATGTGGACGGGTACTAATGACCAAACAATCACCGACGAGCTTGGGGTGCGAATCGGTGATAATATTTTTTGGATTATCTAGGAGAATGATAATGGAAATGCAAGAACGTATCGACGCGCTCATTCGTATGCGCAAAGAAAAACCTGATTTAAAAGACCAATGGGATAGACTCAAAGGCAGACTACTTCGTTTAATTCCTGAAACAAAAACACACGAGCTAAATAATGCCTTCGAAAAGATTGAGTTCAATGAGGCAGTGGAACGATACGACCAGCTATTCAACGAGGTACTAATCGTTGGTAAAAAAGCACAGCAATCCTTAGATGAAATGATAATGGTTGATGAAGACAGAGGCTTTGGCGCCGTACCAATTAAAGCCGAGGGTAGTCGTGTAACGCTAGGTGGTAACGTAGGTACAGGAACATGGGCATCGGCAACAAGCACAGTCAAACACACAGTGACTGATGAAATGATTAAGGCATATACCGAATACAAAAAAGATAAGGCGACTAAACATGCCAAATAAACGAATTGATGATTTCATTGCAGTGGCGGCTCAACGCTATGATGCTAACCCTAGGGTGTGGACACACATATATGAACTATTAAGAAAGCTATTAGATTTTGATGATGCAAAAGAATTAGATGCTAAATGGCATTCCATCAAACATAAGAAAGACCTTGAGGCATGGGATGAACTGTTCCTAGAGAACACGATTGATGAATCAAAGCTAGCTAAAAGATACACATTAGAAGAAGTAGCTAAACTTCAACGCGAGCAATATGAATATCAAGCGCTTCAACAACGTATGGCATTACAGAATGCGTATCAATATACAACAGCTACAGGGGCAGGCGGGTTGCAACCAGTACAAACAGACTCAAGCGTTACCACAACATTGTGGGACAGAATGCTAGGAAGAAATTAATGAACATAATAACGCTAGACTTTGAAACCTATTACGATAAAGACTTTAGCCTTTCAAAGATAACCACAGAAGAATACGTACGCAGTAAACAGTTTGAAGTGATTGGTGTTGCTACTAAAGTAAATGACGGTCCGATTGTGTGGGTGTCAGGTACGTACAAAGAACTTAAGGCACACTTGGATTCATTGCCGTGGGGTAACCATCTACTGCTTGCACAGAACACTGCATTCGATGCGGCTATCCTCAACTGGCGATTCGGAATTAAACCCGTAGGCTACTTGGATACGATGAGCATGGCGATGGCTATTCATGGGTTAGAACAATCAGTAAGCCTAGCTAATCTAGCTAAGGTCTATGGTGAGGAAGATAAGGGCGAGCAGGTCAAGCAGTACATCGGCTATCATCGCAAGGACTTCTCACCAATAGAACTTGAGGACTATGGTGTGTACTGTACACACGACGTAGAGATTTGCTACAACGTGTTTAACAAGATGCTACCTAACTTCCCTAAGTCTGAACTACGCGTGGTTGATTTAACTATCCGTATGTTTGCCGAGCCTATCCTAGAACTAGACGAGAAGCTATTGGTGAATGACCTGATGCAGATTCGTGCTGACAAGCGTGGCTCTTTAGTTACCTTGATGCACTTGCTTGGTGTTAAGAATGAGGACGACCTCAAAAAGCAACTGATGAGCAACGACAAGTTTGCGGAGTTACTCAAGTCGCGTGGTGTTGAACCGCCTACTAAGGTCAGTGAAAAGACAGGCAAGGAAGCATGGGCATTTGCTAAGACAGACGAGGAGTTTACAGACCTCATGGACAGTGAAGACCCTTTGATTGCTACCCTAGTATCAACACGCTTGGCTAACAAGTCGACCATTGGTGAGACAAGAACAGAATCATATGCAGACATTGCATCACGTGGCACATATCCGTTCTCATTGAAATACTCAGGTGCGATGATTACACACCGTTGGTCAGGCTTTGATACTAACCCACAGAACTTGCCACGTGGTTCAACGCTACGCAAAGCAATCATGGCACCCGAAGGACATCAGCTAGTAGTAGCTGACTTGAGTAACATTGAGTTGCGATTAGGGATGTGGCTTGCTGGTCAGCATGATGCGATTGAACAGATTAACGAAGGTATGGACTTGTATCGTGTGTTTGCATCTGAGGCGTTTAACTTGGACTATAACAAGATTGGAAAAGATAGTAACGAGCGGTTCATTGCGAAGGTATGTTGCCTATCACTTATCTATGGTACAGGCGCATTAAAGCTACGTGAGACAATCCGTATCCAAAGCAAGGGCAAGACTACCGTGTCAGCTAACGAAGCGGAACGCTTAAAGAACTTGTATCGTGAGAAGAATACTAACGTCGCTGATGCGTGGCGCGAAGGTGGGTATGTACTGGAGTGGATTAAGAACAACGAGTCGCATACTGTGTATGACTTCTTACCTGTGCTTGGTTCAGCTGGGATTATTAAACCTAATGGCTTGGCATTACCTTACCCTAACTTGACCGAGACGATGGGTGCCAAAGGTATGGAGTGGCACTATGATGTGCGCCGTGGTCGTGCAACGATGAAGGACAAAGTGTACGGCTCTAAAGTATTCCAACGCACAACACAAAGCCTAGCACGTGACATTATGGCAGAGCATACCATCAACATTAACAAACGTTACTGGGTTGCAGGGTTAGTACATGATGAGGTAATATGTGTGGTACCTGATGGTGAAGTGGAAGAAGCAAAGACATACATCACACAGATGATGCGCACACCACCAGCATGGGCTAAAGACTTACCACTCGATTGCGAAGTAGGTTCGGGGAAACGATATGGGAATGCAAAGTAATTACAAACATACAACACCATCAGAGCGTAAACAATTAGTTGAATGGTTAGAAGGACAAGAAACTTTTTGGCTTAAGTACACAGGTAACACTTGGTATGATGATGGGCACGATACTGATGATGTAAATGAAATTGTTGCGTGTATAAGAAATGGCATAGACCAAGGCACAAGCAAAACGCTCAGGGATTATGTTGCATCAGGTACGTCGCTAGAAGATGCGCGGCATATGAAAGTACCTAAATGGAAACCCATTGACGTACTAGACCCTAAAGAACCAAAGGTCACAAAGGCAACTGTTAGAGAGCATTACATCAACATGCCGAATGTTACTAGAGTAATACCTAAGGTAATGGAAGCGCCTAAGTATGTACCGCCAAAGAGATACACAGTAGCAGAAGATTGCCAAGAAGTAGAGCGGCTATTATTTATTATCGAGGCAGTGGATAACATACAAATCATTCGGACACCTGAATCGGTTAAACGAATTGCTGGATGGATTAGGGCTGATGAACATATAAACTATAGATATAAACAACCCATCTCATGTACGCAAGTGCGTGAGATATTACAGAAAGTGTATGGATAACAAATGGCATATAGTTACTCGGCAATAAAAGCATTCAAGAACTGTCAACGTCAGTACTACGAAACACGGATACTAAAGAACTGGCCGTTTCCCGAAACGGAAGCCATCATGTACGGCAAGGATGTGCATAAGGCGCTTGAAGATTATATTGGTGAGAACAAGCCATTGGGACCGCACTCAAGGTTTCAACCGATAGCTGATGCTATCCTAGCTTTGGAAGGTGAGAAGCTAACTGAGTTTGAAATGGCACTGGATGATAACCTTGAGCCATGTGAGTTCTTAGGTAAAGATGTTTTCATTCGTGGTATCGCTGACATCGTAGTAGTAGATAAAGAAAAGAAACGCGCCTACATTGGCGACTATAAAACAGGCAGTGCGAAGTACCCTGATACAGACCAGCTAGAGCTTATGGCATTGATGATATTCAGATATTTCCCTGAGATTGAACATGTCAAAGCTGCCCTTTTATTTATCGTTCATGATAAAGTAGTGACTGCTGAGTACCACAAAAAAGACGCGAAGCCTAAATGGATTCAGTGGCTGGCTAAAGTAGAAACAATGGAACAAGCCGCCGCTATGAATATGTACCATGAGAATCCGACAGGGCTATGCGGATGGTGTGAAGTAACAACCTGCCCTCATAACACTAAAGATAGACGAATAAGGAAATCAAAATATGCCTAGAAAGAAAAACTTAGCCAAAGGTGACCCTGAGTGGCACCGCGAATGGGAATATCAGAAAGCCACAGGCGAGAATAAAAAGAACACCGAACGTGCCAAAGCTCGCAGAATGTATGATAAACTTGGAATCGACCGTAAAGGAAAACAGATAGACCACGTTAAACCACTTGAAGCTGGTGGTAAAACAACCAAGGGTAACTTGAAACTCATTTCTGTAAATGCAAACGAAAAGAAAAATCTCCATAAAAAAGGAGAAAAGAAAGGGAAGTAATGGAGATAGTCGATAACAAAGCACTTCTAGTAACAGTAAGAAACCCAAAAAGATTTACCGATGTAATACCAAGCAGTGTAAACCTAGGCGAAGTATCCGAAGGTATATACGAACTAATGGTTAAGTGGGACTACGAGAATGTAGATACGCTAACCAAGCTAGGCTTAAAGAAAGTACCATCTGTTATTGATAAAGAATATAGATGGGCAGGTAAATTCAAACCAATGGCTCACCAAAAAGAGACTGCTGGGTTCATCGTTAATAATCAGAAGTGCTTTGTTTTCAACGAACAAGGTGTTGGTAAGACAGCAAGCGCGGCATGGGCAGTAGACTACTTGATGACCAAAGGTAAGGTTAAACGAGTATTAGTCGTCTGCCCATTGTCTATTATGAAAGCTGCATGGCAACGCGACCTATTCCAAGTCCTACCACATCGTTCCGTAGGCATTGCACATGGCACACCAAAATCACGTCGTAATATCATTCAAGGTAACTACGAGTTTGTTATCTTAAACTTTGATGGTATTGAGATTGTGCTACAAGAATTAAAAGATGCTGACTTCGACTGTATCATTGTGGATGAAGCCAATGCACTTAAGTCTACACAGACACGTAGATGGAAAGCGTTTAAACAGTTAGTCAAACCCACCACTCGCCTAGTCTTAATGACAGGTACACCAGCGGCACAATCACCTGAGGATGCATACGGCTTGGCTAAGTTAGTCAGCCCACATAATGTACCAGCGTTCATGAGCGGATGGAAAGACCTCGTGATGCAGAAGATTAGTACATTCAAATGGATACCACGCCCACGTGCGAAAGACATTGTATTCAAGGCACTGCAGCCAGCTATCCGATTTACTAAAGAAGAATGCCTAGACCTACCTGACATCACATACGAAACGCGTGAAGTTCCTATGACTCCGCAACAAGCTAAATACTATGATGTTTTGAGGAAGCAGTTGCTCATTGAAGCGGCTGGTGAATCTGTAAGTGCAGTCAATGCGGCGGCAAAGCTAAACAAGTTATTACAAATCTCATGTGGTGCAGTGTACTCAGATGAAGGCGCTCCGCTTTACTTTGATATTAGTAACCGCTTGTCAGAACTAGAAGCTGTGATTGACGAGAGCCTAAAGAAAGTGATTGTGTTCGCACCATTCACGCATACGATTGAAGTCATCGAGCAGTACCTAACCAAGAAAAAGATTACCTGTGCTGTGATTAACGGAGCAGTATCGTCTAACAAACGCGCTTCGCATATCCAAAACTTCCAAGAATTACCTGACCCACGTGTACTGATTATCCAACCACAAGCGGCGGCTCATGGTATTACTTTGACTGCGGCGAACACCGTTGTTTGGTTTGGACCTACGTCAAGCGTTGAGACCTACCTACAGGCAAATGCACGTGCGCATCGTAAAGGGCAAGACCATAAGGTTACCGTTATTATGATTCAAGGTAGCCCTGCGGAGAGCCACATGTACACCATGCTGAATGGTAAAGTTGATTCCCACAACCAACTTATTGATTTATATAACAACATATTGACTGAAAAGACCGAATAAAATAGTTGACGACCTTGTATGATAGCGATACAATGGTTCCTGCTGTTTATATAAGGAGAATGATATGGCTGTTACAATCGATAAGTTGGTTGCTATTCATCGTAAGATGGAAGCGGCTATGGCTGAATATCAAGCCAAGATTGACGAGATTGAAGAACAGCGCCAAGAAGTTCGCAATACGATTCTAGAAATTATGAAGGAACAAAAACTAGAATCAGTGCGTACTGACCACGGCACTGTTACCAAAGGAGTCAAAGATAGATACTGGTCAAATGACTGGGCGGCATTATCTCAATACATTATTGAGCACGGTGCTGTAGGGTTACTGCAACAACGTATCCATGAAACAAATATGCGTGAATGGATTGCCGCGCATCCGAATGATTTTCCACCTAGTCTGAACATCGACAGGGAGTTTGGAATTACAATCCGTAAACCATCAACAAAGAAGGAGCTGTAAATGAGTGACGTTCAAGAAACGCCGTTGTTAAATATTGAACAGGCATCGAAGTATATCCAATTAAGTACTGCGACTTTGGCACGTATGCGAAAGGATAACAGCGGACCAGCGTATGTTAAGTTGGGCGCTCGTGTGTTGTACCGTAAGACAGATTTAGATGCTTACATCGAATCTAAAATCAGCCAATAAAGGAGAATGAAATGGCAACAGAACTATCATTATTTAGTGGTAATGCAGTACCAGCCCACATCGCTAATCGTGAATTAAGTAAAGCGACCTTAGCGCTAGCCAGTGCAGGTACTACTACAAAACGTATCTCTATCGAAGGCGGTGTATTCCGCATGATGGTAGGCGGTAAAGAGATTGCTAAGAACACAGACCGTTCAATGAATGTAGCTATCGTTAGCACAGCACCAGCGAACAGTCGTATCTATTATGACCCAGCAGTTCCATATGTACGTGGTCAAGCATCTGCACCGACTTGCTCATCAACAGATGGCGTTAAACCAAACCCAGGCACTAAGTCACCACAAGCGGCATCATGCGCTACATGCCCACAGAACATCTCAGGTTCAGGTAATGGTGAATCACGTGCTTGCCGTTACCAACGTCGCCTAGCAGTTGTGCTTGAAGGTGATATGTCAGGTGATGTGTACCAAGTTATCTTACCAGCGACATCTATCTTTGGTCGTGGTCAAGGCACACAACAATTGCCATTAGAAGCCTATGCTCGTATGTTGCATGGTAACCGTGTTGGTGTTGACTCAGTAGTGACTAAGATGGAATTTGATACAGACTCATCTACACCTAAATTGGTATTCTCACCAGTACGTTTCTTGGAAGAGAATGAGCAAGCTATTGTAGACCGTCAATCTGATACACCTGAGGCAGAACACGCAATTGGTTTGAACGCATATCAAACTGATACAGCATCAAGTGCACCAGCTATCGCGGCGCCAAAACCTACTCCTGTAGTGGATACTACAGCGGCACCTAAACAATCAGGTTTCCAACCAGTAGCGGCACCAGTGGCAGATGAAGAAGAAGCTATCCCTGAACCAGTCAAGGCTACACCAGTTGATGCAGATGCACGTTCTGCGAAAATTGCAAATGTACTAGACGCATGGGGTGACTAGTTTTATAATTCGTACACCTGCCCTCTTGGGTAGGTGTATTTTTTACGCCTTCGGAGAACAACAATGCAAACAAAACTAAAAGATTTTACAGTTCATGAACTTACAAGGCTCGTAGAAGCACGTTCAGAATTAATCAAAGATTTACAAGCAGAAATCAATATATTTACAGCTGAGTTAGAATCACGCCAAGACCCTAATCGTCCAGTTCAACTAGAATTATTTTAACAAAGGCACGTTATGAATACGCTTATTAATAGCGTGGTGCCTTCTATTGGGACCTACTGCCTCACTACCATTCAAGGTAAAGCGATTGTACAAACCTTTTACGACAGTAAAGATGTACTCGTAGCCGCTGGTATTGACGCGTCAGCGCAAGGTAAAAACGCATACTATGCTATGGCATCGTTCAAAGATGCAAGCACACGCACACAAGATAATGTGTTGCGCCTCAAAGCGTTTTGGCTTGACGTAGACTGCAAGAACAAAGACCCCCTAAAAGACTACGCAAACAAACAAGATGGTATCCTTGCCATCCAAAACTTCTGCGCACGTCACTCGTTCCCTCGTCCTACTATCGTTGACTCAGGCAATGGCTGGCATGTTTATTGGATTTTAGACACCGAAGTTACAAAAGATGAATGGCAACCTGTTGCCGACAAACTAAAGTCATTATGTTTGAATGATGGCTTACGCATTGACCCAGCATGTACAGCGGATAGCGCTCGGATTTTACGTATCCCAACCACAATGAACTATCGCTTTGACCCACCATCCTCAGTTGATTTAGTGATGGAAGGTAAGCCTGTTATGTTCGATGCCTTCAAGGGTTTGATTGACCTAGGCTTCGCGACACTGAATATAAAGCCTACACTGAAAATTGCTGGTACACCTACAAAGAAAGAAATGAGTGCTGTCACTAAGGCATTGATTAACAATTCAACTTCATCATTTAAAAAGATTATGAAGCGTAGCTGTGCAGGTAACGGATGCGAACAGTTGTTTCATGGTGTGACTGAACAAGCTACTATTGATGAACCTTTTTGGAGGGCTGTGCTGTCTGTAGCACAACATTGCCATGATAACGATACAGCAATACACTTGGCTTCTAATCAGCATCCTGACTATGACTTCGATGCTACTGTGGCGAAGGCTGAACAAACAAAAGGTCCGTATACTTGTGCTACGTTTGATTCTCTGCGTGGTAATGTATGCCATAACTGCCCTAGTTTTAATAAGATTACTAGCCCAATCCAGTTAGGTACAGAAGTCCTTGCAGCCACTGCGCCAGTAACGGTATCTACTGCACCAGCACCAGCGCCTATTCAAGTAGCACAAGTAGCACAAGTAGCACATCAAGAAGAATTAGCGGACATAGAGAAAATTGAACCAGTTGATACAGCAAAGATTGATGCTTCACTTGCAGCTTTTTATAAGGACAAAGACAAGGTCACAATCCCCATCCCGCCTAAACCGTATCTACGAGGGCAGAATGGTGGGGTATATAAACAAACTAAATTAGAGGACGGCACGTTCGAAGACGTAATGATTTATCAAAACGACTTCTATGCGTATGCTCGTTTAAGAGACCCCGATGAGGGACAGGTTTTGGCATGTAGACTGCACTTGCCATTAGACGGTGTTAGAGTATTTAACATCCCATTAAAATCAGTAGGTTCGAGAGACAAGCTGAGAGAAATAATCTGCAGTCAAGGTGTAGCGGCTAACGACAAAAAGATAGCGGAGTTAAGCAACTACTTATTAGCATTAACAACGGAGATTGAAACTATGCAACATGAAGAAAAAGCAAGAACCCAAATGGGTTGGCAAGAAGATGGTACGTTTGTACTAGGCGCACGTGAGTACTCTAAGAATGGTATTCGCAATTGCCCACCATCAAATGCCACAACTAACTACCAAGCTATGTTCCGTATGGAAGGTGATATGGCTAACTGGCGCAGGGTGGTTGATGTATACAATGCCCCAGGATTTGAAGTCCACCAGTTTATATTCTACTTGGCGCTAAGTTCACCACTACTACGAGCAATGGGGCATCCAGGGATGTTGACTACGCTTATCAGTGATGAGTCAGGTATTGGTAAAACAACTTTAGGTATGTTGTGCAACAGCGTATGGGGTCACCCACGAGAAATGCTTTCTATGCCACACGATACAATCAATGCAACAGTTAACCGCATGGGTGTATTCAACAGCGTATCGCTATTTCTAGATGAGTTTACTAACAAGACACCTGAAGTATGTAGTGACATTGTTTATATGGCTACGATGGGTCGTGGTAAGAACCGCAGTACTATCACTGGTGTAGAGCGTGTGAACAACACGACATGGAATCTAAACTCATTTGCTACAGCCAATGCTGCATTACGTGATAAGTTAGGTTCATTAAAGGCATCTGCTGAAGGTGAGAACATGCGTCTGTTTGAGTTTGATATGCGTGGTACCCCTGTACTACCTAAAGAGATTGCAGATACTATATTCCCATTGATGCAAACAAACTTCGGTATCGGTGGTCACTTCTTGGCATCATGGTTGGTTGAGAACGTTGATAATCTACGTCCGATGGTAGAGCGTGTACAACGTAAGATGGATTTGAAATTCAAGTTCACTAGCAAGGAACGTAACTGGTCTATGAGCGTAGCTTGTGCATATACAATCGCTTACGTGGCTAAAGAATTAAAGATTCATGACTTCCCTATCCAAGAAAACATTGATGCAATGGTTAAACAAATTGACCGTATGCGTGGTGAAGTAGAACAAAGCGTTACTCATTTCGATGCGTTGATTGCAGACTTCTTGGTAGAGAACCATAGCTATATCCTAGTAGTTGATGGCTTACCTGATGCTAATGGTTTACAAGCACTGCCGCGTAATAGAAGCATCAACAAAATCGTAGCGCGATATGAACCCGATACTGGCAAGTTGTATGTGGCTGCCAAAGCGTTACGCGACTATTGCGTAGACCGTCAGTTCTCATTTAACAGCTTGATTGCATTATCTAAAGCAGGTCTAGGTAACAAGCGCTTATCAGCTGGGTCAGGTGTTGTAGCAGGTAATACTCGCATCGTTGAGTTTGATACGAACTTGGTCAACATTGATATGGGTATGTGGCATGACATGGAAGCGGAAGCGGATGATACTCCAGCTGCCTGATGGGGTGGAGATGGAAGTGCCTATCGAACACATGATTGTGAAAGATAGCGTTTTCATCCCTACACTAAAACCTACGGAATTGAGAGTGATAGTAAAGCGGATTGCTAGGGAACTAGAAATTACTATAGAAATGCGTAATGCAGTTGAAGAAGGTTACTTAGGCTTAATGGTATGGAGAGTCCAATAGTGTCCATTAATGTCTTATACAGTATCATAATGTATTGATTTGTATTCATCTGTATAGTATAGTTCGCCTTGACAGTTGTTGCATTCTGTCATTCTCCGTAATACCCCTTAAACCCTCAGCCTCTCCAGCTGGGGGTTTTTTTTATTCGTTTTCTGCTCTAATTTTTCTAATTGGCATTGCTCTTAAGGTAGCTTCAACGTTCGCCATTAGCTCATTAACCCGTTGTCGTTTCTCTTCAGATGATAGGTTAGGGTCGTTCTCAATAATATTTCGAGCGTGACTTACATCATTCAACTGAGCGTGAAGCGCTTCTACAGCATCATGCATACCAATCAATGCGCGTTTCTTAGGGTCGGCTAGATATTCTTGTAGCTTCTCAGGGTTTTGTTCAGCCGCTAATTGGTTAGCAGTGTTGTATGCCTTATCGGACATGTCACGAAGTGCGTAGTACTCTTCAGCGTTACGACCGCCAACAGTTTTTTGTTGGAATGAACTGATGATAGGAAGTTTATCACTAGCCATCTTATTGCTACCCATAGATACGTCAGCTAATTGAAGTAGCGCACCAGCAGATGTACCACCGATTGCATTAAGGATGTAATCAATCTGTATTGGGGATTGACCAGTAATCTCACCAACTTCTCTAGCTAATCCACTTGTACTTGCTGTGTATTGGAACTGAGGGTCTATACCTTGTAAACGTTGACTAACAATCGGTAAGTCTGAGAAGAAGCTCTTATTAAGCATTAACTCAACAGCAGGTGTTACACCATACACAGCGGCAGGTGGTAGATACCCAGCAGCAAACGATTGTAGTAGACCTTGGCGTAAGCGTTTAGCTGACTCAGGGCTATCTGTACCTTCTTGCAGTACGTAATCTGTAATGCGTTCAGGTACTACTTTAGCCAAGAAGCCAACATCGGTAGGTACAGGAAGCATAAACTTAGTGCCTGGGATTAAGAAGTTACGGTCAGTGATTACACCTTTTTGGTCTTCATAATCATCATCGCCTGACATCGCCATAGTGTATGCAATAACAAGACCCGCGTACATTGCCATGTTACCCCAGTAGGCTTTAGCGGCAGCTTTACGAGCTTGCATAGAGTTACCACGACCAACCATACTGCGATAGTTAACATCCATACCTTGAAGGTATGCACCCAAGAACGGAATAGTTTGTTTTAGCGTGTGCATTAACTCGCTTGTACCAGCCTTTTGGAAGTTGATAATTTCACGAGCGCGCGTAGCGGCAAGCGTTTCATCACCAGTTTCTGCTAGTGTTTGACGATAGATACCTAAACGCACTGCTAGGTCGGCACTGTAAGCTAACTTATGTAAGAAGTTATATGCTGGGCTCTGTACCCATTTATCAGTAATTGTTTTTGGTTTTTCACCTACACCAAACTGAGTAGCACGACCACGAGTAGTATCCATCGCAGTAAAGTCAGCACCACCAACAACGCCGTGTTGCATTAGAGTTTGGATGTCTGCATGTTGACCACGGAACGCTTCGCCTGATAGGAATGATTTATAGATATGACCCATCATAGCCCAAGGATGTTTAACACCAGCTTCAACAAAGGCACGTTGTGAGTCCATTACTACTTGGCGTAATGGGAAGGCAGGGAACAACACAATGCCAGCACGTAGAGTACCAAGCGCTTTACCAATAGCTTTCATTGTAGGGCTATTTATACCGCGTACTGATTGGAATGCAGCTAGGTCATATGGGTTATCAACAGTCCAGAACGTAGGCTTACCATCGGTATAGGTCATTACCACGTGAGCAGGATTAACACCGCCTGGACGACCTGCGTGGCGCGTTGCTGTACCCATAGTGGTCATCGTTTCGAGCGCACTATTAGCAGTGTGGTTAGATACACCTGAACGTACACACCAGCCAATCATTTGTGCCATGTTCTCAAGCATGTCATTAACTTCTTCAGTGCCACCGACAAGGGCTTTCATCTGTTGCAAGTCGACCATCTTACCCATGTTGCCAAGTCCAGGCATTACATCTTGGTAGTCTTTCAAGCGTAGCCACGGTGCGTATGAGTCATCTTTTAGGAAGGCATCAGCCTTCTCTTTAGTTAAAAACCCAGCTTTACGTAGGAACTTAACCATCTGATTCTTAGAACCAATGAACTCATTTTGCATAGCACGTAGTTCAGGGAAAGCATTAAACGCTGCCATTGCCGCATTGATTTGTGCTTGAGTTGGAACCATACGTGGGTCTTTTAACCAATTCTCAGGCCACTGGTCTTTAGGCAATGTATCAATAATAGCTTTGGCACGGTAGTGATAGAACGAATCGGTAATCAATTTACGTGCTTGCTCTACACCAATCTTATCGCTTAACTTTTGAGCGTGGCGGAAAATGTTGTCTACACTGTACTTACCTTGTTTAGCTTGGATAGCACCGTTACCTAAGATGTCAATGTCACCAAAAGTAAATACTGAGTTGATGTAGTTGTTAGTATTATTAGCCGCACTCAATAACAAGTCAGCGCGCATTTGACCATTAACATTATAGAAAGCACCATCATTATGGTCTTGGATAGCTGCAGATAGATGAGCCGCCTTATCAATACCTCTGACACGGACACGGTTAATCATATCTTCAATCATACCTAGCGCACCAGTAGGACTCTTATAAGCTTGAGCAACAAAGTTCTGTGCCGCTTGTGCAGGTGTAATAGTTGTTTTAGGTGCTGACTGAGCAAGCGTACCTGACATACCAGCGATGAACTGATTAGCTTTAGCTTGCGCTTGAGGGTCAATATGAAGGGCAAAACCTGCATTCCCTGCCGTCTGTTTCACTGCTGATATATCAGCATTTAATATGCCTTCAGATGCACTTAATACTTCTGACAATGCTGTGTTAGCACTAGCAGGTAAACCTAATATGTTGCGGATAGTATTAACGAACTCAGACCATAGGGATTGATTAGCGTTATATGGGATAGATTCCAAATACTCTTGCATGTCTTTATCAGTTAAAGCCCATGTCACCATCTCATGCAAGTTGTCTAATGCATTATTGTTTCCTGCTAAAGCATCCTGCTCAAATTTAGTGAGTTGGGTTTTACCTAATTTAGATTCTGCTACACGTCTATTAAAACGATTAAGCACCATGTTGCGTACATCATTTAATTTAAGAACATCGGCACTAAATTTAGTACCAGCTGCCCCTCTAGTATTACCAAATGTAATAACCGCTTGTGTAGCCGCATGGATTAACTCGTGTAAAGCCGTCTTAAATGTAGTTCCTACATTACCTTCGCTAAAATCAGTCCCTTTAAGGTAGACATGCACAAAAGGATTCTTAGCTTCGTAGCTATAGTGAGAAATACCTAGCACACCATGAGGATGTAATTTTTGTGGAGCTATATCACCAAGATGAACAACAGTAAGTTTTTGGTTAACGCCAGCGTCTTTTAGTTTTTGTAATTGAACTGCTACCTTCTCAGCAATTAATTTCATTGACTTGTCAGGCGCATGTTCAGCTAACCACTTAGCAGCTTCAACTTGATTCTTGCCTGTAAGTGCTTGTTCTACTTGCTTAGTTTCTTCGACAGGAGCAGCCTGTGTACCTACAGATGGAGCAACTTCTTCGGATGTAATCTTTTCAAGTTGCTTTTGCAGTTTAGCAACTTTCTTAGCAGACGCGTCTTTCTTAGCTTGTGTAGCTTTCTTATCAGCAAGTAACTCAGTGTGCGCTTCAACAGCTTCGTCTAATTTTTTAGATGCTAATTGAGCAGCCATTTCAGGACTACCTGTAGCTATCTTATTAGCCACATTTGTTTTTGCTACATTTGCAGTTTCTATACGTTCAATGTCATCTGCAAGGTCTTGTGTTAAGTAGTTACCAGCATGAGCATCTTGTACTTTATTTTTAGCAATCTTAGATAAATCAACGAATGGGATATCACTAAAGTACGACCATGTAGTTGCAACAGGTTCTTTCTTCAATGCAGCTGCAGCTTCTCGCGCAACCTTTTTCGGTACTGGTGCTAGTGTACTTGGTTGATTCTCTGTGCTTCCTGGAGGTTGTCCAATGTTTCCGTCAGTAGGTTCGCTAGATACATCCACTCCTCCTCCGACAGGTTCTTCAACTTTTGTAGTCGGGGCTGCTTGTTGTTGTACAGGCTGTCCCATGCCTTGCTTACTTCCTGGCTCGACAGTAGTAGTTCCGTCCTCTGAAACACCAAAGAGGTTTTGTTGTACAGGTTCTGCTTGGGCTTTTGTTTGCGGCGCATTAGGAACTCCAGAGAAGTCAGGTTGAACTGCATTAGGATTGTAATGGGGGAACGCTTCTAAGATGCGGTTAGCTTTAACACCAAAGTCAGTATTGGTTGATGCCGCTGTAGTAAGCAAGTTGTAAGTAGTTGGGTCAGATAAATGTGCATTCTCTAACGCTGTGTATTGTTTAGCGCGTGGAGTAATACCAAATGATTTTAATACCGCAGGGGTAAGGGTACCCTCTCGAGCAGCAGGTGCCTCGGTTGGCGCTACGCCGTATGTGCCAGCTTGAATTTGTGGACGTAGCTTATTACGTTCCTGTGTAGTCAAGTCAGGGAAATACACCTTCATGTTCTTAGCAAGTTCAGCACGACCTTCTGGTGTTTGGTTTAACTCTTCAATCTGTGCTGGTAAACCTTGCAGACGAGCGGCCTCAACAGATGCCTTAGCTTCTTTAGTTGGTGCACCTCTTGGTGTAAACAACTCGCCTTGTCCTTCAGGTACTGGTTGCTCTACAGGCGCTTCTTCAGGGGCTACAGTAGAGATAGGCTCTTGGCCTGGCATTGTAGTTGTTGGTTCTGGAATCGGTGCTTCTTGTGGAGTGAATAGCGGTTGTTGCTCCATTACCCCAGTAGCTTGGCGCTGTGCTTTCTCAACGGCAGCTGCTTTTTCAGCTTCATCTTTAGCAACAACTTGTTTAGCTTCACTGCGTTCTTGTACATTACCAATAGCACCCAATGGACCGAGCAATGCTGTTTGGTATGCAGTGTCTGCATATTCTTTTCGTGCATCTGCATCAGTTAAAGATAGACCAGCTTGATAACGCTCAAGCATTTGCTGTGCAACTTCGGTAGGAACTTCGGCAGCAACGCCTTTTAATGTACCTTCTGCAAGCGTACGTTTTAATGATTTAGCTACAACAGCATTAGCAGCTTCAGTACCCAACTCTTTAACAGGAATACCCATTAACTTACTGAACATTAACTTATCAGTAAAGACATCCAATCCAGCTTGAGGGACTGCAGCTGCATATGCAGCACCAGCATTAATTGGTTTACCTTCTTGGGCTTGGCGTTCTAAGTTAGAACCTGATTGCTGTACGTATGATGGAAGGAAAGCGCCAGCCAATGCACCTAGTGGAACGGTAACAGGAGCGTAAGGTCCGCCTAATTCACCAAGCGCAGCGCCAGCTCGTGCACCTGCTAGATTAACACCTAGGTTAGATGCTTGCTCTGCAATGGCACTTGGGACTTCACTGATAGCTTCACGTGCGGCAGGGAATAAACCTTTTTGACGGTATACGTCTTTGACTTTTTCTAGACTAGCACCAGGTTTTTCAGTGATAGCTTCTTGACGGGCTTGTCCAGCTTTAGCAGCTTCTTCAGCGCCGAATAGACCTGATACGCCTGTCTCCATAGAACCAAGCATACGCTTTGCACCACCCATGAAGGCTTCGCCAATACCAGCAGTTTCAGGACCTTTAGGTGCTTCTGTTGTAGCGGTAGGAGTAGCTTGAGCTTGGATATACTGTGTTAAACGTCTGGCAGCTTCTTTATCTCCAGCAGCATCTGCTTTTCGCAAGGCGCTGTAGAGTTCTTCCATAGTGTACATGCACTGCTCCTAATTAACCGCGGTATTTACTCATTATATCAGTAATATCGTTTGGAATGGCGGCCATCGAACCACCTGCTCCTCCAAGCCATTTCTCATAAGATAGTGGTTGTTTACCGTAGTTAGCTAAGTTCTTGCTAAAGTCACTAGCATATTTATTGTATTGAGTTAGTTTATTCTTATCTGCACCAACATCCGCACCATAAACACTTGCCGCGCCTTTAGTTAAGTATGCTTGTTTAAGAGCATCGGATACAGACATCTCAGGATGGTCAGCCATAATAGCTTTAGCGATGCCTTTAATCGTTTGTTCGTCTTTACCATATCGAGCGTTAGCACCTTGCTCTTGCATTTGTGCAATCTGCATTTTAGTTTGCGCTTCAAAAATAGTTTTAGACAACTCGTTTTGTTGGTCGATGCCTTTAACACCTAGATTAGCCAAGTTCATACGAGCAGTTTTTACTGCATTATCAGCATCTTTCAAATCAGCCTTATTACCTGTGTATTGTGCTTGGTTAAATTGATTTTGTGCAAGTGCCAATGCATTACCTTTATCAGTAAGTTTCTCTTGACGGGCTTGTTCTTTTTCATCAATCTCTGTAGCTGATTTACCATATCCAGCAAGACCACGAGTAGCGGCAGTAATGAATGAAGGAGCAGCCTCACCTGCTTTAGGCGCTTGTCCAAGACCTTCTGCTAATGCAAACCAAGGCATTGCGGAATCTAGTTTAGAACGCTCTGCAGATTTCTCTTTCAGTTTATCAAGGTCCTCACGTTGTGATTTGTAAATGTCAGGGTCAACACCAGCGGCTGTAGCTTCTGCTTTGTTTCGGTCAGCAATCTCGCTATATGTCCAAGGTTTACCAGTATCAGGATTATTTTCGCTACTAAGGATAGTTTTTAATTCAGAGTCGTCATACGGTTTAATCTTGTATGCGCCAATGCCTTGACTACCTGCACCAGTACCTTTAGTTTTACTGCTAGCTGAACCTGTGTCACCTCTACCAAAGTATGCATCTAACTCAGCGTTCCTATCTTGGGTCTGTTGTTGATTCTGTTGTTGGTCTTGTTGTTGGGCTTGTTGTTGCACAGCTTGTGCACCCATGTTATTAAACCCAAATAGACTATTAACATAATCACCCACTTGAGGATTATTGTTAGTAGCATCTGCTGGCTGCGCATTTGCTGCTGGGCTAGCAAGATTAATAGGTTTATTACGTAAAGCAGCCAAACTAATAGGTTGCTTAGTTACAGGGTCAATGACCATTTTGTTTTTATTACGTAAATTAGTTATGGCATCGCCCAAATAATCCATGCCTCTACCCATCATTCTAGGGCCAGGGAAAGCTAAATCAGTAGCTCCGTTTACAATCCATGAGTTATTTAAGTCTCTACCTAATGGGTCCTCAACCAATTGCTCTCTACTATCTTGTAAACCAAAACGTTTAACTTCGCCACCTTCATCAAATGCAATGATACCACCAGCTGCCATACCAGCAGCAGGTAAGTTAGTAGGCAGTGCAGGTACCCCTTGACCATAAGCCATGTCTTGTTGAACAACAGGTGGTTGTTTAGGAGTTTGAGCAGCTACTGCCATCTTAGCGTCTTTAGATTGTTTGATTTTAGAAGCCAAGACAATCTGACCCACTTGTGGGTCAATCGTACCGTCACGTAGTGCTTGTTGTAACTGAGGGATAGATAGCTTTTGGGCTTGAGACATTTGGCTCATTGGGTCTTGCATACTCATAATTATTCCTTATAGCTCAACAATTCATGTAAGTGCATTTCATCAATGCCTGTACCACCACGCTTACTAATTTCTTTAGTGCTACCACCCTTTTTAGCGCCAGCTAATTTTGATACCCCAACGGCACCAGCACCTAACGCACCAATTTGAGAAGCAAGACCAGGCTGTGCTTGGTATGTTTGAGTCGTTGTAGACTGCATTGGTAAACCGTGTAGCAAATTGCTGATGTTGCCCAACTGCATCATTGGGTATTGTTGTGCAGTCGCATAGTTTTGGATTGCTTGGTTAATCATATTTTGTTGGGCTGTTTGTTGTTGTGCGCCCATTGTATTTTGTGTACCTAAGATACCTTGTTGTGCGGCAAGTTGATTAGAACCTAGATTGCCTAATGTACCAGCCGCAGTGTTAGCTTGACCCAAACCTTGAAGCGCAGTTTGTTGTCCTTGTAGCCCTAACCCAGCACCATACTGCATTGCGTTTTGTGCTTGTTGATATGCAGTATTGTAACCTTGACCGATAGCTTGTTGTTGCGCATTCAATGCATTTTGCTGTGCTAAGTTTTGAGCAAGAGCACTACGAGTACCACCGAACGCACCTGAACCTGTAGCTTGTGAAGCCGCTTGTGTCGAAGCAATATTGCCTTGTTGGGCTAACTGATTAAGCTGTGGTTGTAATGATTGGCTAACATAAGGGTTCATGAACGCACCAACCGCATATGGGTTAGTCGCCATCTGATTGTATTGATTGCCAGCTTGTGAAGCTTGACCAGCAACCCCTAGAGAACCCATACCCGCTGCGCCAGCTAGACCAGTAGCTTGACCATATTGGCCAGGCAATTGTAAGTTAGCTGCTTCATTAAATGATTGTTCTTGTAACGGAGAGAATGCGGCTTGATAGTCCTGCATGTTTGTACTGTATGGTACGTATGGTTGGAACCCTGATACATTGCCTGTTGTAGGGTCAGTAGTATATACCTGTTGTTGCGCTGCGCCGAGCATTGACTCAACGTATGGTTGTGCATAGGCAGGGATAGTATTTTGGTTAACCGTCGTTGTTGTAGGAGCTGATTGTCCACCGCCGCCACCTACTCCAAAAGTAAACTGGTCAATCATAAACCATTTAAGGGCTTTTAATAAACTCATATCAATTTCTCCACTACTGTCTCAGTAGGTATTAGTCCAAGTTGTTGTTGGTACAATCTAATGCGCGCACCTGAAGCATGCGCTCTAATTTTAGTAGCGCCTTGAGATTTGGCCCACGCAACTACTTGCTCCATTACTTCTGGGTTTGTAATGCCTTTGCCCCCAGTGGCGGTTAATACTGCGACTCTATGATTTGGGTAATTATACACGCCAATAGAAGCAGCACCTATGATTTGGTTTTCTTTAACTGCAACTAATAAGGCTTGTGCCCCAGCACCTAACTGGCTTTTCAATTGGTCTATAGTGCAATCTAAATCACCTATAGCCACATCACATGCGGCTTTTAACATAGGCCCTACCACATCCCATAATTGAGGTACTTGAAGCGTGTCAACTTGCTGTATTTTTATCATGCAGGCATGAACTTAGCTGGGTTGATTTCTTTGCCTTGTTTCTTAGAACCTGTGCGAGCCTTACGAACTTTATCCATCATGTTGTAAAGATGTTTAGCACCTGCATCTGTTGAGCCATTACCTAAGTGACTTACTACATCAGCTGGAACTACAAACTCACCGTCAGCCAAACGAGCAGGCTGTTTGCCACCAATTGTAGCTGGTATGTTATCAGACATTCCATCGCCAGGACCTTTCAATAAACGTGGGTTACCACCCGCAGCGTAGCCACCTAAACTATAACCTGCGATACCACCTTTAGCCATACCTACAGTTGGTTGACCTGTTAGTGGGTTTGTATTTGGTTCGTAGCTTGCCATTGCCTGTTGTGCGCTAGTTGGCATCTGAGTTGGTGTTGCGTAGAAAGAACGTTGTTGCTGGCTTTGTGGGTACATATCACCACCCATGAAGTCTACGTTAGCTGGGGTGTTATCCATCTGACCACCTGAAGCTAAAGCCGCAATACCACCTTCTGCATAATGCGCTGATGGGTATGGACTAGGTAGTGGTGCAACATAACGAGTAAACTTATTAGGGTCATATCCAGCAAGGTTGCTTTTCTCTGGAACAATAACAGGTTGTTCAGGAATCTCAGGGTTCAACGCACCATAAGTCAAACCAGCTAAACCTGAATACATTGCTTGACCGCCAAGACCTTGATTAGCCCACCAGTCAGCTGCTCGATTAGGCAAAGTGCCAGGTGTTGTGTATTTACGAATATCAAATCCAGGCTTGTCGCCAAGTAAAGTTGTACTAGGTGTAGTAGAAGTACCTGCAGCATTGTTAATCGCGTTCTGCATAGGGTCGCCCATAATGCTTTGGGATGTGTCTACTGGAGCAACTTCTTCACCACTTGGAACACCGATACCTTGTGATTGACTAATGCCACCAAGATTATTGATATTCACACCTGAGTTAGTTAGTGTAGGATTTTGAACTGCGTTAGCAATTGCATCTTGTTGTAATGTTTCAGTGGCTGGCAATACTTGTGGATTAACTAAATCTGAAATACCTGCAGGAGTTTGTGTTGCTGTACCATAAGTAAATGCAGGGTTAACGCCATCTGCGCCAATACCTACTGTGTTAATTGCTGTTGGTGCCCCTGTTTCTGCACCTTGTAAGATTTGATTTGAAGGTCCTAAGATAGCACCTGTAATACCGCTCATTGCCCCACCAGTAAGACCGCCAAGTAAAGCAGACTCTAATGGGTCTTGTCCTGTAGCAATAGCTTTAGCGCCACCAAATGCGGCGCCGATAAGGGCAGCTTCACCAATCCCACCCCCAACGTTATAGCCTGGGTGCTTTAAAATACCTACGCCGAATTTACTGTTAAACATAATTTAAATCCTTGTTTATTTGAGCGAATAATACCATGTATTAAACTGTTGTACCACTAGCATTGACCCAGTGACTGCCACTCCACCAGATAGGAATGTTAAGCGTGGTATCAAAATATGTTTGTCCTATTTGCAAATATGCAGTGGGTCGGTTTGCAGTTACTCCGCTGTCAGGAATATTAGTGCCTTGAGCAAAGTTATCAATCTGTGCAAAGTACAGACGCATCGCGTTGTTTAACTGGTCTTGGTAGGACTGTGCATACTGCACTGGAGCAATGGGTAAGTTTGGTGCCTGTGTTGGTCTTAAAGACCTGATTTTTATGGTTGTCGCCATTATCTACGCCCGTCTGGTCTAATATCAATACGTGGGGAACCTAACTGCCATGCAACACCTAAGCCTGTTGACTCAATACGGAACGCCATTTGACGACCACGAAGTCTTGTATATACCTGACCTGTGAATTGCTGCACTGTATATTCAGGCGCTGTCGTATAGTTCTGTGCACTTTGAACTTGTGGGTTATCCGCACTACCATAAGGCGTACCTGAGTTCTCACGTGGTTTAACCGTCATTGTGACTGCGGGTGTATTTACTGTTGAACCATTAAAGTTTACATCAGGCAAGATACGCCATACAAACCCAAAATTGTGTCCATCCCCAATATCAAAATCAGACGATTGCACGTATGCATCAATAGGTTGAGGGCTTGCAGTTGATTGGTCATCACATCCGTTTTCATGGTATAAAAGCCTCCCGTTATAATCTGCTGCGACTGGATATTGAACTGAACCTGTTTGTGCCCAAGCAGTGCGAGCCATTGTGCCATAGTACCAAACGCGGTCAAGATAGTTATAGATTACATATTTATCTACTGTGGTGTTATCACTTGATTCACTTACATAGAACCACCACACTTCATTGAATGCTTCGTTAGCACCTGCGAATACTTGGTATGCTTGGTCTTGGTTAATATCATCAAAAATGTATTGACGTAATGCGCAAGGTAACACTTCAACACGACCTGAGTACATGTAGAAACGGTCTCGACCCATCCAGTAAGTTACGTTATTCACAGTAATCATTGCATTAGGTGACATGATAGAAATATTATCCATCAAAATCTGGAAGCCCCAAACATAAGGCGCACCTAAGTACTGCATAGAATAGATAGCAGAATCAGTCCATACTAAAATTTCTTGGCGAGTCGCACGTGCCCCCATGATGTATGAGCCGTTAGTTAAAGTATACTCACCTGACTGATTAGCTACGGTTGGTACCCATTGATATGGATTAGCTTGGTCAGACCAGCGCACTAACATAGGGTTAAATGTCGTTGCATCGTTATTAGGGCTATATGGGTTAGCACCAAAGGCAATTACAAACTCTTGAATCGCTGAAGTAATTACTTGATAAGTAGAGGTTGGAACAAAGCCACCTGCATAAGAGAACGAGTAGTTACCTGAGCTTGCACCTGTTGTCGTTGTTGTAATAGGCACAGTTGTTGAACCTGTTAAATAGCCTGATGCTACTTGCGTACCTGCGGGTAAGTTAGTCCCTGTAATCACCATATAAGGATAAATATAAGGTGCATTAGCTGAAGTAACAGTAATACTTGTTGCTGAACCAGAGAATGTAGACGCATCTGTAACCGCAGTTGCTGAGTTAGCCAATGTACTTAAATATTGCGCACGGGTACTTACACCACCTGAATCTGACCAATAAAATAATGGGCCACCACGAGGGGCAATGACTAAATCACTACCAAAGTTATCCGCTGACCAAAGTCTTAATTGCTGTGCGACACCAGATGAGTAACTAGAACCCCAAGTACCACGAGACCAAGGACCTGCACCCCAACCTGTACCGATTGAAAATGTATTTAGACCAGTAGGATATTCGTATTGTGCGCTGACTGACCCACCGCCTGTTGTAGATGATGTTGCAGCTGTAGCGACTGTAATTGTATAAGTAGTTGATGAAGGTACGGTAATAACTTTATAGTCACCCGCAATTGTTGTACCACCTACTGTATAAGTACCATTAAAGTTGACAAAGTCGCCAACGCTAGGGTTATAAGTAGCATCAGTTACCGTTACAGTTTTTGATGTATTGACTGTAGTGAATGGGTTAGTTAGTGTGCTTGTATGTACAATGGGGGTAATGTCATTGTAAACACCCCCGAAGTAAATATAGTATTTAGAACTTGTGCCTACACCTGTATAAACGTTACCAGCTCCAGCATCCGCATCAGACCAAATCCAAATAGAACGCGCTACGCCTTGATAAGTATTATTAGACACTTGCGTCCAACCACCAATCTTCTCAGGAAAGCCTGAACGAAAGCGAACTTTCTCGCAATCGTACCACCCGCCTTCATTAGAATAATCTGTACCTTCTCTATTAATACCAGGTCTAAATTGTAGCTTCTGTAATGGCATCTTTATATAACCTCATGCTTATTGGCTTTAGCTAAATTTTGTTTAGCTGGTATAACTTGTAAATTGTGTATTGTATGCAACCCGCTAACACGTTCATTTCGTAAAGGCACTATATGGTCGACATGCCAAGCAAACCCATGAAGTCTGGTCCGTGCTTCAGCCAATATATAAGCTTCTTTAATTAACCAGCGCTCATCTGCGTCTACCCATTTAGGAGTTCGTAATTTTATATATTTTTTACGTGCTGTAGTGTTAGCTATTACTTGGCCTGGATTATCTTTTTTCCATTTAGCAGCACGAACCCGAGCTTTTTCTTTTTGTTCTTCATTGGTCGACAATGCACGACGTGTACGTTGCTGCTCGTTTTCCCTAGCTTTATACTCTGGGTCTTTACGTTTTTTTGTGCGCCAAGCATTTTTATATGCGTTCTTATCTTGCATTATTTATATTCCGATGTGCCTGAAGCATTAATAGTTAACTTTTGTCTACGTGGTACCATGCCAGCCATAGCAAATCCAATATGGCACCAACTATTAAACTCCCAGATAATTTGGTCATACCGAATATCACTATTAATAATTGCTTCAACGATATCTCTAGGCGTACCAAAAGCAGGGCATACAATATCTGCAGCTAGTCCTTTTACATGATAGCTTGTTGGTTTACTTCCTACGATAGCATTAACTGCAGGTGCACGATACGCAGAATTAACATGGATAGGATGACCTAATAACAATCTTACTTTCTCCAATTGCTCAGCTAATACTTTTAAATTAGCCAATACTACTGGGTCAGTAGGAATGTTATTAAGATTGTGCCTAGCTGCAACTTCTGAAGCGGTAAGTTCTTCTAAGCTAAAATGCTCAGAGATTTGCATTATGCAGCTTTAGCTGGGTTGCCTAGTTTTGTATTTGCTGCAGCAACTGCTGTTTCGATACCTAGGTTTAAAGCCCAACCTGCTGTACCTTTAACTGCTGAACCTAAGTCACCTTCTGCTGCTTGCAATGAAGCTTTAACTGCAGCTTGTTTTTCTGCACCTGATTTATCAGTTCCCAGTTCGATTTGGACTAGGCGTTCTATTTCTGCGAATACTCCAGAACCAATGATTGCTTGGACTAGGTGGGCTAGAGCTGACATTAAAAAAGAGTTAATCATATTATTTCCTTTATTGTTTACATGTTACTTTAAAAAATATACCGTCTATACTACTTAACCAGCCATTAGGTCCCTGAGAAGCCTGGGAAGTTCGGGTTTCCTTGGTCATTAGCTCCGCTGACGGGTGACAATCCAACTTTGTCGGAACTAACGACTGTGGCTGTTGGGTTAAGGAACAAGCCTGCAATAGCAACAATAGCACCACCAATAGTAAGTAGTTGGTCATCACTAATAGGAAGGGAATAGCCAAAGGTTTTAGCAAGCGCAACAAGCGCCCCCAAAAGACCAGCAACAACAGAAGCCGTAACTTGCCCATTTTTCCAAGCTGTAGGATTTGCAACTACATTTCCTTTTCTATAAACCTGTAATGCTGCTAAAATTTTATTCATATAATACTCCTTTAAACTTTAACCCAATTTTCAGTTGGTATTGTAGGCCATATAATATTACCATCTACAGGATACACTGCATATTGACGCACTGCATTTCTATATGCAATAAATTCAGTTTGGTTAGCCAAATATGGATTGCTCATGGCAGGATTTCCTACGTCAGCAGTGCCAGCCCAGTCAGTTTGACTTAATAAATAAGATGCAGTTGATTTATTTTGTTCAGCAGTTGAAACATAAACAGGAGGATAATATCCTGTAATATTCTCCCATCCATTAGTGATAGCAGTATTAATTAAATCTTGTTGATTTAAAGGGTCGTAGCCATAAACTTCGCCCATCGGTGACTTAAAATATTCCATAATTTATCCTTAGCGTAATTCTGACCAACCCTGCCATGTAGCAGAACTTGAAAGTGAATATGTAGAGCCGTTAGGGACAATCCAGCTCATTCCTAAAGCTACCGCACTATTTCCAGATGAAGTACTACCCAAAGCTACTCCATTAACATAAGCAGTTAAACTATAACCATTGCTAGAGCTTACTAAAACGTAAATAGGTTTTCCTGTTGAATTAGTATATGTTGTATTAAAAGCTCTAGTAGTGCTATTAAATACAGTCCATGTTTGATTTACACCAATACCAGCATTTAAATTGTTAGCTGTTCCTGAAGCGTTTGTAGCAACAAGATTGCTTGGAGTTCCTAAATCAGGAGTTGTTAATGCAGGACTGTTAGAAAGTACAGCATTTCCAGAACCTGTAGAAGTTGTTACACCTGTACCGCCCGAAGCAACAGGAAGTGCTGTTCCTAACCCACTAATGCTACCACCAGTAATATTAACATTATTGGCATTTTGAGTAGACATTGTTCCTAATGAACCTGTGGCGTTTGTCACTGCAGTTGTTACATAAGCTGTTGTTGCAATCTTAGTTGAGTTATCACTTGAAGATTGTGTTGTGCCTGTAACGGTTGAAGCTAGTGTCCCTGCAATGGTTCCTGAGAATGTTGCATTTCCTGTTACTGACAGTGTACCGCCAATTGTTTCATTACCTGCTACTGTATTGTTACCTGGAATATTAAAGTTACCTGCAACACCTGATACACCTGAATAGAAGTTAGTACCATCACAATAAACGAGTACCGAAGCACCATTAGGTACAGTCACTAAAGTACCTGTTGCACCACCCACAGTAATAGCATATCCGCCTGAAGTATTGTTGTTGACCATATATACTTTAGGAACTAGTGGGGCAATTATTTGACGAATCGCTGAGTTTGAACCGCCAACAACAAGCACCATGTTACGAGACTCATCTGATACGCCGTTAAGCACTGATAAAGTATAGTTAGCATTTGACATGGTGATGGCTTGAACGCCAGCCACTGCCTGCTCGATAAGGTTCCAGTTAGTATTAGTAGTTGTACCCCAAACACCTGATTGTTCGCCATTACTAATTAGCTGTAGTTGTAGACTTGTACTATAGGTCGAAGCCATAATTTATCCTTGTGAATCATCTATATTCGTCCATGAGGACGATTGGGTATTGTTTATATTATCCCAGTTTGTGGAAGTATTGTCATTAATCTTTGTCCAAGTATTTGATTGAGCATTATTAATAGCATTCCAGTTTGAGCTTTGGTTATCATTTATTTTAGCCCATGTAGCAGTTTGCGTGTCGTCAATCTTAAACCAACCACGTGGGAACTGTTGGTCTAGTAAAGTGAATGATTCAATAATAGCTGCTTTAAACTGTGCTGTTACTTGGTTTCGGTCTGCTAAATTAATGTTTTCTGAAATGCTCGATATAAAAGCGGCAGTAATTGTTGCAGAATCAGCTGCATTGAAGTTCTCAGTAATCGAAAAGAAATACACTGAGATGATGGTTTCAATGTCAGCTAATGTAATGTTTTCTGTAATACTAGAATTAAAGTTTGCAATTATACTAATTGCGTCAAGTAAAGTAATATTTTCAACAATACTTGATTGAAATTGAGCCGTTATTGCTAATATATCTGCTGAAGTAATTGATTCTGTAGTACTTGATTGGAACTGAGCAGCAATAGCTACTACATCAGCCATCGTAAAGTTTTCCGTAATATTTTCAAGTGCTGCAAAATATGGTACTAAAACATCTTGTATATTACTATTTTCAGTTACGCTTTGTGCAAAACCTGCTGTGATTGACTCTGTATCGCCCAATGTAAATGGTTCAGTAATGCTTTCTAGAAATGTACTTAGCTGTGTACTTGAATCTCCTAGTCCAAAATTTTCATTTATACTAAAAATTAAAATAGACCCTGCTTCAGAGTTATTATCAGTTACCCCAAAGTTTTCAGTAATTGTCTGTCCAAATGTCCATGATTGAGTATTTGCATTAGCTACGCCAATATTTTCACTTATTGATAAAGTATATAATACTCCAGGATTACCTCCAGCAAATGATGTTTGCGCAAATGCGCTAAAACCAAACATTAATTTATAACCTCAACCCAAGAAGTAGTAGATTCATCCCATCTATAATTTTTACCATCCGTAGGCATTGGGGTTGGAGCTTGCCATAGCCATGTATCATGATTTAATACCCATGATGGAAATGGGCTTTGTGAATAAAATACATCATATTCAGAATCATAAATCATGCCAATACCAGCATAATTACCGCGCAATGCAATACCGCCATCAGGTATATTAGAATCAGGAGCATAATGCACATTACCTCTTGTATTGTATGAGGTTTGTAACCATGTACCTGGTGATGAATCTACAAATGTTTCAAAGTAACTTTCATCTGCTGAAATTACTTGTATTACTTCACCATTTAAAACTTTTGCGTAATATCCCATTATTAATCCCTAAGCAACATAAGTTCCACTAGCTGTGAATTTAATGATTGTATTTGAACCTGAAGTTGTCACCGTTGGGGAACCTGTTACTGTACCTGTATAGTATGTCGTAGGAACAGAAATAATTACTACACCTGAACCACCTGCACCGCCTGTAGATGAAGAAGCGTTATTTGAGCCTCCGCCACCGCCACCTCCAGTATTTGCACTTCCTGCCGTGCCTGGGTTTCCTACTACACCGCCTGTGTTACCAGTTGAAGCAGTAGAACCAGTTGAGCCACCACCAGCATAGTAAATAGCTGTACCTGTAATTGAGTTTTGTGTAGCTGCACCGCCAGTACCACCAGCAGCACCACTTTGACCAACAGCAGCAGAACCACCACCAGCACCACCATAGTAGGGAGCTGCACCGTTTGACATACCAGTGCCACCAGCATTGCCTTGTCCAGCAGTACCTGAACCACCACCTTGACCAGGATAACCACCACCGCCACCTGACCCACCAGCACCACCAGCAGTGCTATATCCGCCTCCTCTACCACCACCTGAAGCAGTTGTAGCAACGCCTGTTAATGTAGAATTATTACCTACTGTTCCACTTGTTGCTCCACCGCCAGCACCACCTCCGCCAACTGTCGCAGTGTATGTAGAACCAACTGTGAGTGTTTGTGTTCCTGTTAAATATCCACCAGCACCGCCAGCACCTCCAGCACCTGAACCTGAAGGAGTACCACCGCCACCACCACCGCCAGCAACAACTAAATATGTCGATGAGTATGATGTGTTTAATGTAGTAATTGAGTTAGATGCAGCACTTGATGCACTATTACCAACTGCGTTAGTAGCATAGACAGTAAATGTGTACGTTGTATTAGCGGTTAAACCACTGACTGTAATAGTACCTGAGCCAGAAGTGGATAAAGTTCCAGTAATACCGCCAGGACTTGATACAGCTGTATATGAGGTAATTGGAGTTCCACCGTTGAAGGATGGAGCAGTATATGAAATTGTTGCTTTTGTTTGACCTGGGGAGCCAAGAGCAGCAGTGCCAATAGTCGGAGCATTAGGCACCGTCCAAGTTGTTACAGAGTTAGATGCGGCACTAGATGACCCATTACCTATAGCGTTAGTAGCATAAACTGTAAATGTATATGCTGTATTAGGTGTTAATCCTGAAACTGTTATACTACCTGAACCCGATGTAGATACTGTTCCTGTTAATCCACCAGGGCTTGATACCGCCGTATAAGATGTAATTGGAGTTCCACCGTTATTAGTTGGTGCAGTATAAGCAACGGATACAGAAGTAGAGCCTGTAACAGTGGCAGTTCCAATAGTAGGTGCACCAGGGACTGATAACGTAGTAATTGCATTGGAAGCAGCACTTGCCGCACTATTACCAGCTTGGTTAGTTGCATACACTGTAAATGTATATGTAGTGCCAGTAGTCAACCCTGAAACTGTAATTGTGCCTGAACCTGACTGAGAAACGGTACCTGTTGCACCGCCTGGGCTTGCTACCGCTGTATAGCTAGTAATCGTATTCCCTGGGCCTCCAGTATTAGATGGGGCTGTATATGTCACAGTAGCTGATGTAGCTCCTGTGGTTGTGGCTGTGCCTATAGTAGGCGCATTAGGGACTGTAAACCATGCAACAACTTCCCATACTCCGCCATAGTAAGACTCAATTGCACCAATGTCTGAATTTACACGGGTCATACCACTGTTTGGAGTTCCTGGACGCTGAGTCGATGTTCCAACTGGAAGACTAAAGTATCCAGTACTTGTATTTGATTGGTCTGAAACAAGCGCTGGAGTAATCAATGTCCATGCAGTTGTTGACCCGTTTGTTTGCAAGAAGTAATTTGTTTTGCTAGTTTGAGATGGCAACAATGCATTTAATGCTGCATTTGCTGTCGTTTGGCCCGTACCCCCAGCTGCAATAGGTAATGTGCCTGCAGTTAAAGCGTTAGCAGATGTTGAGTATAATGCATTATTAGCTGCGCCAAATGTTGTTAATCCTGTACCACCATAGTTATAGGCAATTGGATTACCGTTCCAAGTACCATTAGTAAGCGTTGCCGTACCAAAGTTAGCAGTTGTTGTACTAAAGTCATATGAAGATGGGATATAGCTATAAGCAACCCATGTACCTGCGGTAGTCCCATTAGCAGTTAATACTAAAATAGAAGTACCACCAGTAACAGTTGTATCTATCGTAGTAGAAGCACTGTCTTTAATAGTTACATTGCCAGTTGAGTTATTAGCAATAGTAAATGCTAACCCCTTATAGAGCGTTGTTGCATTTGGTAGTTGGATAGTTTGTGTTGTTGTACCTACTACTTGTTGCCAGCCTGAGGATGCGTTTGTTAATACTGTAGTACCAGCAGCTGCAGTGATTGTATTAAAGCCTAGATATACGTTATTTGCATATAAAGTACCAAGACCTGGGTCTGGATTACCACCTAGTGAAACACCGCCAGATGCATATAACGTCATTGAATCTGTTGTGGCTGTAGACGCGTTTTGAATAAAATGGATGTTATTATTATTCCAAGTAACAATACCTAAGTCCGCCATATTAGATTCAATATAGTTTACGTTAGGTTGGTTTACTGAGTTATTTGGGTATCCAGCCGCAGAATAGCTATAAGTTGAGCTGTTTGTGCCAAGCTCTAAAAAGTACCCTGTATTATAGTTATTTGCGCCTACTTGAATAGAACTATAGGCTGTATTACTTGAACTTGTATTTTGAACAGTAACAGTATTAACAACAGGTTCAGCAGAAGCAAAAGTAGCAAGTTGACCTAATTGAGCAAAGTTATATGTCCCATCACCTACGTTTAAAGTACCAACAGTAGTAGATGTGTTAGGTACATTGGTAAGGATATTAACTGAACCATTTGCATCTATATTGACAGATTTTTCAGATGGGTATGTACAAAATACATTAGAAGCCCCAACAAGTGTAATTGGAGCTGTATTACCGTTAGAATTAGATAATATGGTAGTTCTAGTAAGAGTAGGCCCAGTTGTCGAATAGGTACCAATCCCAACTTCCCATGATGAACCATTAACAATACAATAAAAAGTACTATTACCATTACCAATAACCGCAAATGTTTGAAACCCTGATACGGCACCGCCTAATGTAATGGTGCCTGTACCAGTAGTAGCTGTCGTCTCTTGAACGCGGTCTTGTAACACTAGAGCCATTTAGGACTCCTTAGCTTGTTGCAGTTGTAGAGTATGTAACGCTTACTGTATCACCAGCTGTTGTAATTTTGGCTGTTGCAAATGCGCCTGCACTGTATAAAGTACCGCTTGTATTGTTTTGAGTACTTGAAGCACCTGAACCTGTAGTTAAGAAACAACCACCAACTGTACCACCTGCACCTGTAATAGTGTAAGTAATAGCTGTAGCTGTAGATGTTGTTACGTTAGTAGGTGTTGTACCTGTTGAGCTTGATGCACCAAATACTGCTGTGCCACGTACTGCTGAACCACCAACTGTGTAGTTAACAAACTCTGTCCAACCTGAGTGTGATGTCATTGTATCAGATGCAGCGAATGTTGGGCTTGCACCTGAAATCAAACCTAAGAATGGACCTGTAGTTGTATAAGTACCTGATGTACGTAATAGCGTATCAAGCAATAATTGTTTGCCTACAGCATTTACTAAGTTAGGAAATGAATCTTCCCATTTTAAGTTACCAGCTGCATCACGGCATTCAACGTGATATACACCCTCAATACCAACTGTTTCATTATCAGCTACATTTGTAGCCATTGTAGCTACAGCATTATCACCGAAGCCTTGTAGTTCTTTAATCATGTTGTTACTCCTATGAAATGCGAATTACAGCGTTCGATGCGTCGGCTGTAGGAAAAGTTACTGTAAATGTATTTGTTGCAGTTTTATCTGACCCAAAATTTAGTACCGCAACCGCGGCTCCAGTAGTGCTATTATATATTAATGCACCCCTAGTAGTGAAACTTGCTGGATTCCAGGTTACGTTATTAAATGATACATAAGCAGTTGAACCGCTGTAGGCTGGTGGAATAATTACCAAAGTCCTACCCCCTGCTGTATACCCTGTACCTGTAACCTCATTAACTGAAGTATATGCAGTTGTTGTAGCATCTAAATTAGCATTAGCATTATATAAAGCAATCTTATATACGTATGGGGTTGTTAAAGAGAAGTTCTCTAATCCATTCAATAAGTTATCTTTAAATATAGTGCACTGGGTTTGAACAATAGCCATTATAGACCTTTATATTCCAAGCTAGTCTGCCCCTTGCGGTAAGCATCATTACGTTCAAGACCATCACCAAGACGTTTAACTTGCATCAATGCTTCTTGATATTTTTGCTCGTAGTACTGAACCATATCTTGCTCCCCCTTCATGAAGATGAGAGCCTCACGCATAGCGCCATAGAATAATACTGGGTCGTAGTTATCACCTAACCATGAGGTACCTTTGGTGTTAGATATAGCCGTTACAGCAATAGAAAAGCCTGAACCTGAATTACCAATAGTCGTAGTAGATGCAGATAACACATCACCAACTACATAAAAATTACCACCAAACTTCAAGGTTACTGAAGTAACTGCACCGCCAACAATCACGATGTCAGCAGAAGCGCCTGAACCTGAACCACCTGTCAATGGAATATTTTGGTATACGCCATTGGTATATAGTGAGCCACCACTGAATGAAGCGGTATTAAGCGTAGTAATTTGACCTTGCACAATGGTAGGTGGGTAGTAATAGTAATGCATCTCTACACCATAGCTAGCATCAGGTGTTGGCCCTAAGATTAAAGACATCTCATTGATGTCAGTGTACTGAGACCCAAAAAGCGCATAGTACTTAGGCAAGCCTGTAGATGTAGGGTTTGGATATGCTTCGCGCATATAGTTCACATCTTTGTTTAGTAGGTAGTTATAGTTACCTGAAGCATCAATCACAGCAATAGAATAATTCGATAACCAATCACTTGGTAAAGATACATATTGATTAGTCGCTGTTAGTGTACCTGTTACGTTCTTACGTAATGCTGGAATTTGAACAGAGTTATATATGCGGTCTTCAGCTTCCTGAATAAAAACAGGAATAGAGGCAACAAATAGTGACTCTGTGTTTTCAGCATAAGCTTGAATGTTGTTATACAGTTGCTCGTAATTCATCTAGTTACATAACCTCAAATTTATTTCGTTTTAATCTAGCTATTTCTGGGTCTTTATATGGCATTAGGCTAAAGGCCCACGTGCTTTAGTACCTTTAGTAGCTGCGCCATTTCCGCGAGTAACAACACCTTCTGATTTAACTCTTTCAACTCTATTGCCAATACTTACGCGACGTGCAGGCATGCCGCCTGGAGTAGATTCATTAGCCGCCATAGAGTTAGGGTCAGTAGCCCATTGGATATCTTCATTACCGATAACCATAGGTTGTTTATAGACATTAATATCATTGCCACCACCTGCTGGATATTTAAAGCCTGTGTATGCGCTAGCGTCTTTATTTTCTTTAGCATTACCTAATGGATAAGCTTCTGCTGGTGTTGCTTTTACAAAATCATTTTTAGCCATGATGTTATCCTTGGTTTTTAGCACGTGCCAAATTACGACCAACTGATTTCATTGAATCAGTAGTAACGCCTTTTGAGCCTTTGCCTGATTGAATGCCGACTTTTTTACCGTCGTCACCTAGATTTGTACCTTTTGTTTTACCTGACTTAGTGATGCCGTCAGCTGCTGTTCTATAACCCATTTTAAAACTCCTTTAAGTTGTTGTGATTGTAACACTTCCTACTAAACCTTGCGATATTAATGCACTAGGTGTAAGAACGGAGTCAAACTGTCTGGCTCCACCCACAGGTGCCCAACCCCATTCAAATTGTCGACTACCGTCTGAGATAAAGCCATCAGCACCCAAACCTGAAGTATAGTAACTAGTATCAGGGCGTGGGTCTCTAATCGCTTGCGGGTCATTCACTGGGTACATACCCAAATGAAGTTGCGGTTGGTCAGGGTCCCAGCACTCAGGACAAACTAGTATGTTCACTTGTTTCGTCTTGATAATAAGCTTCTTTAATTCCTTTAGCTTATATCGTTCACCGCATCTATCGCATTCGGCAATTGCGTTCTTACCACTAGCATACTTGGTAGGCATTACTTACCTCGTGTAGCTCATGTTGCGTGGTACAAATCGAATCGGTGCTTTCTCTCTATCTTCATCAGCAGCTAGTTGGAACTGTTGTTCGTAGTCTGCTTTTAAACCCATGATGCGGTCAGATGCTACACCTTCTAACTTAACTGACAAGTAGTATGCTAAACCAGCAACCATTGCTGGGATAAAGCGGAATGGGATGTCTTCTGTATTAACACCATCACCTGCATTGTTTAGACGACGTAAGCGCCAGTAAATCAATGTGTATTGTGTGCCTGAAACACCTGTAGGCCAGATGTTTACGTTAGGAAGTCTTGTAACAGTAACGCTATCACCAGATGAATGTGCTGCTGCAGTTGTATTATTAACGCCACGATAGCAGTTTAGTAACTGATTGCCACTCACGTTTTGATATAGGATAGTCTCTGAACCAATGTTGATATAGCCTTGAGTAGCTAGGTTAGCTGCGCTTGTCACATTGATTGTTGTATCAGTTGAGGCTATACCTGCTGATAATGTCGTTGTAGCTGACATATTTATATTGCCTGATTGGCGGTCAACCCACACTTGAATCGGACGGCCTGTAGCATTCTTATTAGGAATGGTTGAGTAGGTAGACTCAGAGATGCGGTTGATGTTGATGTCAGTTTGGTTTTGACCAGTACCCGTACGGATAACCGTGTCGAGTAAATCAATAGTATCAATCGGTAGCGGGTAACTAATCTGACTGGCATTGATGTTGATTGGGATTTGACCTTGCTCGATAGTCCACAAGTTAATACCGCGATTAGCCCACTCAATCGTCATGATGTTCAATGAACGACGTGCTGTACGGAAGTCATAACCTGTACGAAGTTCTTTACCACAACGTTCAAAAGCCTCTTCAATGAGGTCATTTAAATCTAAATTAAATGTTGATACACCAGTAGTTGTCATGTAGTTACCAAATAAAAATAATTTGAATCAAACCTAAGTTAATGATGAGATAGTCATCGCCTTCTAGTTCTTCATATTCAACCCCAAACATTACCCCTTTAATTAAGTTAATGCTATGGAGTTCAATCATTATTTTAGTCCTTTTAAAGTTTCAGCCAATCGTACTCGTTTACCTAACTTGCCTGGTGCTTTCGCTGCTTTAGCTAATTTCTTAGCAGGGATTTTTTCGCCTTCTTTTACACCAAGTTCTGCACGTAGTGCGCCTGGCTTACGGATAGCATCGCCAATCCAATTAACCTTACCGCCTTTTTTATATTGGGTAAAGTCCGTATTATCTCGACGAGATTTCTTTTCACCCTTCGGCATCTTTGAAGGATTAATATCACCCATGCCACGAGACGCGCGCATTATACAAATCTTCCTCTTGTTTTACCACGGATAGCACAGCCATCTGCACGGGCTGAAGCTGAACCACCTTTAGCCATTTTCTTAACTTTACCACCGCGTTTCATACCTTCGCTAGCATCATAGCCACCAGCATTTACTTGACCCATATTAGCGCCTGTTTCACCTGATGCAGAACCCATGTCACCAGAAAGACCGTCAGCAGACCAGTAGTCGCCACTTGTATCTTTAAGTTTTTTAACTGTAGCTTTAGCCTTAGGTTTAGCTTTAGGTTTTTCTTTCTCTACAGCTTTAGCATCGCGACCCATATTAGGGCCTACTTTTTCATCGCTGAAATCCTGACGTGCCATTACTTTAGCTTGGTCTGCTTCTTTACCTTTGTACGGTTCGTATGATTTAGATACCGCTTTGTTCCATTCATTAGCCATGATTAAACAATCCTTCCACGAGTTTTGCCACGTTGAGCGCAACCATCTGCACGAGCTGAAGCAGAACCACCTTTACTATACCCAACTGGTTTAATTACTTTATTAATTTTTGCTTGAGCACTATCAGGATTCTTAGTATCTTGTGCTTTCATCTCAGCAGCAGCCTTAGCGTTTTGCTCAGGTGTACCAATAAAAAACTCTTTAACCTTTGTTAGCGCACTTTTATCTTTGTCGTCAGCCATTATACGAAGGTTCCTCTAGTTTTACCGCGTTGAGCAATACCATCAGCACGAGCTGAAGCAGAACCACCTTTAGCAAGTTTGAGTGTGGTTTTCTTGCCACCATGCAGTTGGTCATCGTGTTGTTTGATTGCTGATTTAATCATGGCTTTATCTTGAGCCATGTCCATTTTTGTATCTTCTTTAGCCATACCGCCTTCTTTCATTTTTTTACATCCACATGATTTACTCATTAGCATTTCCACCTTTTTAATGATGCTGCCTTGCGTGTTGGTTTGCCGTTCTCATCTTTCATAGGGCCTGGCATACCTGACATACGTGCGCAGAATGATTTTTTACGTGGACCGCCTTCTGGTTGAGGGGCTTTTAGATGACTGCCTGTCTCGCGATTGTATTTTTCACGCCCTTTGGCAGTTAACCCAGCACCTTTTTCGGTAGATAGCTTTTCACCACGACCAACGGCAAGTGATACACCGCCTTTTTTAAACTTTTTACCTTTATCAGCGGCAGCAAAGTCTTTACCTACAGACTGTTTGATACCAACCTTTTTAGCAAATTTAGGGCTATTAGCCACTGCTTCCATCAAGTTGTGTTGTTTTTTAGATACGCTTGGCATAATTATTTACTCGCATGTTCTATAAACCAAGCTACTAAACCGCCAACAATACTAGCGGCGCTACCAACGGCAAGAAGCATTCTCCAACCGCCGTGAGCGGCAGACAATGTGTCATTAATTTTAGCAAGAGTGTCTTTAATCTCCTGCATGTCTTTAACCATCTTGTCCATATCAGCTTGTAAGTGTTTGATTTCGTTTGCATGGGTAGCTAACTCTCTGGCGGTTTCTAATTCAGCAGGAACACTCATATCTCACCTAACCGTAACAAATAGTAACTGAAGTAATATTAGAAGCAGCTACATAGATGCCATTATTAACTAAGATACCTTCACCTGGAATAATAACTTGGAATGGTTGTACACCTGAGCTTGTTTTAGTTTGCCAAATGATAGGACCTGTATTATCGGTACCATCATAGAAAGTAACTGTACCAGCTGTACCATTACCGATAAAAACAGCTTGTTTAAAACGAGCTCTTCCTGAAGTTAACTGAGCTGGGAATGTACCCGCATAGGCGCTCTTTACATCATATTGCATAGTCATAATTAATCTCCTTAGATTTTAAAGTGGGGATCGAAGTCCCCTAGATTAATTAAACTTGGCTAGGGTTAGCTGAACCGTCAGAACCACGTACGATGTATGTAGCTGAGATAACACCTGAACCAGCAGTTACAGTACCGAATGTGTAAGTAATGATAGCATCAGATGAACCTACGTTTGTTACCAATGTTGGGTTTGATGTACCGATTGCTAATGATTGTTTACCTGTGCTACCAGTAGAAATAGTAATTGCTGAAGTGATAGCTGAACCATTTACGTAAACTGTGATTGTGCCTGTACCACCTGAAGTGAAAGCTACGTTTTGGAATAAATCAACAGCAAGGATTGAAGCACCTGCTGGAAGAACAAACGCTGCGGTAGCTGTGCCGTCTGTATATGTTACTGGAGCTTGTTGAGCAACGATAGTTGCACCCATATTGCGGATTGTACCTGCAGTAGTTCCTGTGGTATTCTTAACTGTGCCCAATAACCAAGGGCCTAAATGTGAAGCGAAAGCCATAATAATTTCCTTTATGCAAAAGTCTTCTTACCATCTTTGCATCGTCTGCTGGGGCAGTTGGTAAGAATATGTTTCCCAGATAGTTGATTTATACTTGAATTTTTAAATATACGCAAGTGGTTTTGGAGAGTGTATGCCGTATAAAGACCCAGAACGTAGACGTGCCAAAGCAAGAGAGCTGTATAAGGCTAACCCCGCGCCAAGCATAGCCAGAGCAGCAAAGACAAAACGCAGGGCGCGAGCGGAGTTCGCTGAATTTAAAGCCCGACTTTCCTGTGTTCAATGTGGCGAAAACCACCCAGCAACTTTAGATTTCCACCATCACACCCCCCACCCCGACAATATCAAGATTAATGAGTTAGTTCGTTCAGGCAGATTAGGTTTTGCTATGGAAGAAATTATGAATAAGTGTATTGTCCTCTGCAGCAACTGCCACCGAAAACATCACTACGAAGAAAATAAAGCTAAAAAAGATGGTGCCCAGTGAGAGAATCGAACTCCCGATATCCTCATTACAAGTGAGGCGCATTACCACTCTGCTAACTGGGCAAAAGAACCCCCAAGCAGAATTAACCGATGGGGGCCGTGTTCACGTTCGGCTAGGTACCCCCAGCCCGTATGAATTATAACTTATTTATTCATTACGTACATAGTCACTTCAAAGCCAAAACGCATTTCAGTAGCAGCTGGTTTAGTCCACATGATGTATCTCCTAATAGTCATTAAAATATCCATTACCTCGGATAAGCTTCACTATAGACACTTTTATAGCTACTACAATACGTAAAATCATGAATTACTGAGCGGTAATAAACAACAAAAAAGCCCACCGAAGTGGGCTTTTTATTACCGAGCGGGATTAAGCGCCTGGAGAACCGTACATACCTAGTGGGTCTGAGTAACCAAAGCTGTAACGTTCACGAGCTTTGTAACGTACGTTACCAGTGTCGAAATCACCATCCATAGAATTTTGCAATGGTGTACGAACAAAGTGTTTCATACCGTTTGGTACATCTGTAGTCAAGAACCAAGCGTTGTTGTCGGTCAAGAAGTGGTTAATTGTGTAACCTTCTGGAATTGAACCATTGTTTTCAATCGCATTGATATCATTGTCTGTAGTACCTACACGAAGCTTAGTTTCCAACAAACGTGTTGCAACGAATTGCAATGCTGGTGGAACGATAAGTTTCTTAGGTTTAGCTGCAATCAATAGACCACGTTCATCAGTCCAAGCTGCGATTTGAATAACTGCATTTTCCAATGAAGTTTCGTTCAAGTCAGCTGCAACTGTTGGTGTGTTGCTATTAGTGCCACCGTTAACAAGAGTGTGTGATGTAGAGAACAATGATACACCGTCGCCACCAACATAAGCGCCGTTGAAACCGTTATTCAATACAGCAGCAGCTTTAACTTGTTTAGTGTAAGCCATAGCGCGAGCCAATGCTTTAGTATAACGAGCAGACAATGAGTCATACAAGTTATCTTCAACAGCTTCTTCAGTTAGAGCGAAGCCATAAGCAATTGTTTCGTGGTTGTATCGAGCTGTCCAAGCTTCTTGAGCATTGTCATAAGCGATGGCTTGGCCTTCGTTTTTAACTGGAGCTGCTGAGAAGCCAGACAATTTTGTTTCTTCTTCGAAAGAACGTTCTGAAGTTTCTGTTTCATAGATTTCAGTATGTTCTTCACCATATCGTGCATACTCCAAACCGAACAAAGCGTTCAAGCCTGGGAGTAACTCTTTCAATAGTTGTGCGCGTGAAATAGCCATATTATATTACTCCTTAAGCTACGTTATAACGATGAACGCCAAAGTTCGTTTTCACCAAAGCTTCTGGTGTTTGAACTAAAGCAACGGTACCTGAAACTGTAGCTGTTGAAGCTGTTACAGTTAAAGTTGTACTACCTGTTGTAGTAACAGTTGATGCAGCTGTCAAGCTAGAGCCTGTAAATTGCAATTGACCGTTAATTACGTTGTACACATCTGTACCGATTGGAAGTACTGTACCTACTGGTAAACCAGAAACAACTAATGAAGTTGTACCTGTACCTGAAACGTATGTACCACCTGTTGATACTTGTGTATCTGGAACTAATTGCAATACACGGAAGCCAGCAGTAGTAGCCGCTGGAGCAGTAGCTGCAACAACACCCATTGATGAATCACCGTTATTTACTGAACCAACTTGTGTACCACCAACTACGTTACCACCAACCAACAATTGTGAGAATGAAGCAACAGCTGTAGAAGAAGCTGAAGCAGTAGCTACAACTTTCAATACGACATCTGGGTCATCAACAATGATAGCTGTAATATCACCAGCAGTAACACTGCCTGGATAGTACTGTGAGTACAAACGTTGTTTTGTTGTTGGGTTTGTGTAATAACAACCAGCAAAATAACCAACTACTTTATTAGTTGAGTTAACTGGGGCTGTTGCAAGTGTTGCAAAACCTGATGTAATAACAACAGGGTCGCCATTGTAAATAGCATTAGTGTCGCCGTATGCGATAGGTAGGTTACGTGTTGAACCTGCGTATACTTGACCGCCAATAAGATTTACAGGCTTGAACCCGTAAGGGGCTGAAACGGTAGGATAAGCCATAAAATACTCCTAGATTAAAATTAATTGCCTTTGCCAAATGATGTTGTAGACTTACGCTCAGAGAACATAGGCATACGGGCATCGCTTTGACGCATTATGTTATTATCTACAGACTCTGTTTGAGATTTTGACAAGTTGTCGAAATGTGCATTTCGTTGCTCAACAAACTCTTTAGGAGTCTTACATAGTAATAAACCGCCGATTTCGATATTGTCTTTATAACGACTATCTGGGTCGACCAATATTGCCAACTGTGGTTGTTCTTCAACCTTTACTGCTTCCCAACCTTCTCTGAGTTTGGCAGATAAGTTACGTGGGTCCGCAGCGTTTAGTGTTGATACGCGAATCCAGCGGTAAGCATAACCTTCTTGCTTGTCTGGTTCAGGTAACAACTCAGGTTGTTGCCACTGTTTAGGACGTTCAGTTACTGCACGAGTATCTATATTGCGAGTGATTCTTGTATCGGTCATTTTAAGCCTCCAGTTTCTTCATTGCGATAGCATATTGCTCATTAGTTAATCCTAGTTTTTTAGCTAGGGCGACTTGCCTTTGTGTCAGCTTAATTTTGTTTGAAGCTGTACTACGCGTGGCTGGAGCAACAACAGTACTCAGTTTTGTAGGAGCACTTTCACTTTTACTTTTTGAATCCTCTGGTTCGGAATCCTCAAAATACTCTGAAAATCTCTTCCGCATTGTTTTGTCCAACGTAGAATAGTAATCATCAGAACCAACAACAACACCATTACGTTTAAGTTTTTCATGTAAACCTAACGCTGCTGCGGTCATCTCTTCATCTGCGCCAAACCAATCATTTTTGTCACGCCATGCTTGTGCTCGTGCATCTGGTACAGCTACCGCGGGTTGTTGATACTGTTCTTGCTGACTTTTTACATTAAAGTCATCGTCTTGTAAAGGGGGTAGCTTAAAGCTCTTAGCTTGAGCAATCTTAATACTTGCTTCTTGCATCGCTTGTTGCGCTTCGACCAGGCGGTCACTGTCCCCATTATCATACGCATCTTTGTAAGCGCGCTTCGCCATTTCAAGCTCTAGATTAGCTGTTGCTTGGATTGACGACACGTACTCTTTCTCGCCAGTAGCGAGGGTACTCTTTAACCGTTTGTTTTCTTCTACAACACGGCGAGCAAGTTCAACTGCTTCTTGCTGCTCCCTGTATGCGGACTCCTTAGCGCGACGCTCGTCGTGCCAGACCTTACGCATTTGTTTAAGTTTTTCTTTTGTTGCCGCATCGTATTTAGATAAGTCGTCATGCTCTAACTCATCAACGATAGCTTTTGGCATTGGTTCCCGATTGCGGTCTTCTTCAGGTGTGTCATCTTCGATTTCAAATTCAATCTCAGGTGCTGACGCTTTCACCTTTTCATCTTGCTCATCAGGAAACGTATATTCTTCTTTCTCAAATTCAGGCATCTTGTCCTCCTTATTTGCGAATAATACCGCGTGGCTCATCAACAGTAGCCTCAACAGTATCATCATTGATTAAACGGAACTCACGACCGTGAATTACCAACCTACTCCCAGAATGCGGACGCACTAAAACAAAATCGCCCTCTTTGCACCAAGGACCGCTCGGAAAGCGTTTTTCATCCTTATAGCAATCAGGGCCAAGCGCAACTACAAATAGAACTGTAGTCAAAGCTTCTTCCATCTTAAGTGTTTCATCAGCCTTAACCAATCCACTGTCGTACTCACGTTCCTTCTCAGGAATGGCGCATAAGATATGGTAGCCTGACGGCCTTGGTAATTGAGCTGCTTTTTCTATATCAGTCGCATCACCTACGATTGCTCGTATTTCTGCTTCTTCTTGGGCTTCCTTCTTGGCATTTTCTGCCAGTTTCGATAAATCTAGTGCTTGAGCTAAATTTATGTTACTCGTCATCTGCATGTTCCAATCGTTTTTTGAGGTCTACAATTATGGCACAAGCAGCTTCGAGACCCCGTAGCTGGCCACTTGTGTATTTATACTCTTCGAATGATGCGCAGTTACCTCTCGCCATAGCCTCTGTGAGCATGTTGATACGGTCTCTGTACTCCGTTAGAAGAACATCAAATAAGTTTGAATCCATGTTTATTCACCTTTTGTCGGTTCAATATTTTGTTGATTGGCAATCGCATCAAGGATGCGTTGGTCTTGCTGATGAGCATGTTGGCCTTTTTGTTGGGCTTGTTGGTGGTCGTGAGCACCGCTCTGTTGTTTTTGTTGGAAGCGTTGTTGTGATATTTGTTTCATCACTTCAACACCTTTATCTACTGCATGTTGTTTTTGGTTAGCTTGTAACTGCGCAGCTGTCTTCAATAATTCATTCTTTTGTTGACCTTTACTTGACTCATGCTGTGAGAGGATACGTAATTGCTCAAGCTTCAACTGTTCAGCTCTGAACTGAGCATCAGTCTGGTCTTTCTGCGCTTTACGTTGTTGTTCCGCTTGTTTCAACTGCATGTCTTGTTGTTGCAACTGCACCATTGGGTCTTGCTGTTGTTGAGCTGCTTGTTGTTGAGCAACTTGCGCTTGGTTTTGTTGTAGCAATTGTTGAGCAGCTTGAGCCAACATCGGAGCCAATTTAGCTTCTACTTCTGGGTCCATGTGCATGTCTTCACCCATCTCATCTTTCTGAGGAGGCAACGCCATACCAAGTTGTTGTTCAATCTGTTGACGGTATGCAAAGCCCATGTGCTCATTGATATGAGCCATCATTGCAGCTTGTAGCTGTTGTGCCATAGGGTTACCCTGTAGCATCTGTTGGATTTTAGGGTCTTGCATTGCTGACATGTGCACGGTGATATGTGCTTGATGGTCTTGATAGTTAAACGCCTTAACTGGCTTCATCATTAAGATGTTTTGGTTTTCAGTCACAGGGTCTAATGGTTTTTGGTCTTCATCCATCGGAACCAACTTAGCTGCTTCTTTAATCCCAAGTACATCTAGCATCTGACGATGTAGTAATGGCATGTTGTAAATCTGTGGTGATTGTGTAGCAAGCTGCATAACTGCTTGATATTGAACAATCTTTTGCGCCATTGTTGACGCATTAGGGTCTGAAACAGGGATTACCGTAACGCTGTCGTAGTCTGATTTCTTAGCTTTACGTGAACCTTCTGTTGGCTCGTAGTTGTATTCTTCAGGTGTATAAGCAGCGATGATGCTTTTTAGTAAGCCCAACTCTTGCTTCATTGAATAGTGGATACGCGCTTGTACAGCACTCATTACTTTTAATGTACGCTCAAGGATTGCTAGTGTTGTACCAACTGGAGAGTTAGCTGACATATCACTGATTTGCAAATCGGCTGTATTAGCGAAGCGACGGCCTTCATCAACGATTTGACCAAGCAATGCCATGAGAACTTGTGATGGTTCTTTGTATGGCAACGGCATGATGTTGTCTTTTAGCGCGCCACTTGGTACATCTACATCACGGAACTCACCTGGAGCTATTGGTGTGTCATCGCCTTTGACTCGCAAGCCACGCGTTTTGAAACCACTTGGGAGATTAGATAATGTACCCGCATCAACCAATTGGCGAATAAGACTAGTACCAGACTTAGCAAAAGCCCCAACAAGATGTATGAGACCGAAGTAGTAAAAACCAAAGCCAGGCACGTAACCATAGTGCACAAAATGTTGACGTTTTTGTCTTGTATCATCTTTAGGGTCCCAGTTACGGCGAATAGCCAAGATAGTATTGCTACCTTTTTCAAGGGTCACAACGTATGGCAATGCAATGCCAGTCAACTCACCACTATCATCTTTGTCTTCATAGCCTGGTAAATCAAGGTCGACGTGCATCTCTAGAAGTTTATAGCGGTCATCCGTTGAAGCACGGAAGCCCATCTTCTCTGCAATCTTCTTCTCTACTTCATCCAGTGTGTTATTAGGTACGCCCAAATCTACATCTAAGTAGAAGCCAGCAACCTGCAAACGACGTAATTCATTCTCAGTCTTACGCATGACATGCGTTACACGTTCTGCTGACTCAAGGTTTGATGCACCATAAGGTACTACCATATCTTCAGCTGGGACAAAGATTGATACCTGACGGTCTAGATGTGGGTCGAAGTAAACCTTTTTAAATGCGTTTCCGCTTAATCCTAGGCCCCACAGCATGCGTTCGTGCTCTGGTCGATACTCTGTCATCACATCCATTAATTGATAGTTCATATCGTCTTGGACGCGGCTTGCTGACTCTTTTTTATCTTGTGTTTCTTTACCGATGATTTGCGTCTTGACTGGACCCATTGCTGGGAACATAGACATCATGGTTTCTGCTTGGAATTTTACTAAGGCTTCTGAGAGTAGTGGGTGGTAAACACCACATGCACCATCCCAAGGTTCTGTACGTTCTTCAATCTTTAGACCTAGCAACTCTAGGCCGTCAACGTAAGTCTGCATCCAGTCTTTACGAGAACTAATGTCTTCATCGAAATCAGCATTTAACGTAGATGCCAATGACTGTAGTTCGCCTTCGCTGATGTACTCAGCCAAGTTATCATTGAACTCGTCTTCCATTGGGTCTTGAGGTTCCATCAAGATATCAAGCCCATCCATATGAATCGCAACTGATTCAGGGTCTTCAATCTCAATTTCCAACGGTGATGCTGTTGGGTCTTCAGGTACAATCCCTTGCGGGGCTGCGTACAAACTCTTTTCGATGGCCATAGAAATTCCTTAGTAATAGGCTGCTTTACGTTGATACCGATATAATACATCATCATCTGCTTCATCGCTAGGTAATCGGATAAAGCCACCTTTTCTAAACCTGATGAGTGCTTGTGAGCAACTATCCACAAAGTCATCATGCGTACCTACAGGGAAATCCGCACACTCCTGGATTACTTCCCCAGCCCATCGTCTATCTGTCGGTGCCCAGACCATGCCTGATGCAAACAGGTCTGTAATAGAGTTAACTCTAGAAATCTTATCTTTTACTGGTGTGTACTCAGAAACAGGCATGCCCATTGAACGTAGCTCCTGATAGAGCGCTGCACCGTTTGACTTCTTCTCCACCAGGAACGTATCAGGTTCCCAGTCTTTATACTCCGCTATCATCCTACGTTTGAGTTCTGGGAACTCCATACGTTCTTTCCACGCATCAAGCAGGATTATATTATTCTGATTGGTCTTTTCATTGAAGAACACGCCCCAGATTGTAACGGCGTTATAGTCGGCACGGTTGTGGGATTCTTGAGCCGCGTCCAAAGACATAATCGTATACTCACACTGCGGCGGCCTTTCATCATCCCAGTGCTGCCACCATTCTTTCTTAATGAGTTGAGCGCCTTCTGCAGTCGGATTTTGCAAATACTGGCTCGACCAGTAGCGTGTATCCATACCAGCGCGTTTCTTTTTGAGTTCCTCAAGCGGCCAAAACTCAGGCCATAATGACCGTTCTTCATCTGTGTTCTCGTCTAAAATCGCTGGAAATTCAACAACTTCCCACTGGTCGGCATCTGGATTCTTGACCATGTGATTAATTAACTGACCTGTCAGGTCCATCATAGACCAGCGTGTCATCACCACGATGATAACCCCGTTAGGCATCAACCGTTGTAGCGGACCAGACTGGAACCATTCCCATGCAGATAGAAATACTGAGGGGTTACCTGTCTTGGCTTCCTGCTCTGAGTGCGGGTCATCAATCACAAACACGTCAGCACCACGACCTGCAAGCGCACCGCCCACACCAGCCGCATAATACTGACCACCGTCGCTAGTGTTCCACTGCCCAGCCGCCTTAGCGTCCTGATTTAGCGAAACATTAGGAAAGACACCACGATACTCATTACTACCAACCAAATCACGAACTCGACGACCGAAAGTAGTAGACAAATCAGCAGTATGTGTGGCCATGATAATCTTTTTGTCGGGGTGGTGTCCAAGAAACCAAGCAGGAAACAGGTAAGACACCAGCTCAGACTTACCCATACGGGGTGCGATATTGACAATAATGCGCTTCTTATCCCCATTAATGGCATCCTCTAGTAATTTAGCTAGTCTTTTATGGTGTGCACCCACCATATAGTTTGGATACACCGCTTTTACGAAATCTAACAACCCACCTTGCGCAGCTTTACGCTTAACACGGGTCATTTTCTCGTCAATCAGGCTTAATGTCTCTTGTTGCTCACGTTCAGGCAGCTTTTTTAGGTTTGCCAGGAACTGAATTCCCTGTTCATAGGGTAATGTTGCAACATATTCCTTCAGGCTACTCACCGATTAGCGCTCCGATGTCTATTTTCGGTACTTCTGGTAGGGGAGCAACCTCTAAAGGGTCAGTAATTACAGGTTTGGTCGTACCTTTGGAAGCATTCCCCACTTCTTTTGGTGGTTCCGCTACCTTTTCAAAGTCTCCTTCGATAAGGAGGCTCAGTTTTTCGTTGAGTGCTGCGTCAATTTCTTCATCTGTACGTTGTTTGTAGGTGATTTCCTGTTTCTCGACGAACATTCCTACGTCCGCTAGCTTGCCTAGCAGCTCTACAGCCTTGAGTTGTACCTTCGGGTCTTTGTTTCCTGACAGTTGCAGTAACTTATTTGTCACTATCATCCGAATTTGGTCCGCATGCTGGATAACTTTCCAGTCATACTCTGTCACTAGGGCTTCTAATTTGATAATTGCTTCAGGTTTGTCTACCTTAGAAGTAGTCAATGAACCTTTTTGCCCTTCGAGATAGGTCTGAAATGCCTCTTCTGCATGAACTGCATCTTCTTCGGTGACCTCGATATCGGGTGCACCACTCCTACGGAGTATATCTTTAGCTGTTTTGGCAGCTGCACTTACAAATTGTTCAGGCATTAAGTCCTCAGTACGCATTGGTGTACGTAATAAATGCGGTTCGTATGGAACCACTCCTTCAAGCAAATCATATAGTTGTATTCTCTGCGAAGCCATAGGGCGTAACATACCCCATAAATCAATCACTTGTCAACATATAGCAGCTTGCATGTAATATTTTGCTTTTTACTCTATGCAAACCGCATTGCTTGTAACGTATGCGATACAAAACCCGTAGCTTGTAACGAACTCCAAAAAATTTTACACAAAAAATTTTAGACCCACTCATATAAAGTCAGGGGGTGTCATGACATGAGAATAGAAAGATGCTTGTCTAAAACAGAGAGGGGAGGGGAAGGTCTCAATTCCAGGAAAAATGGGGGTAGGGGGTGCGCCTGTACCATGCGGACAAATGTCCGCGCGGGCTTATGATACCTATTGACTTCTTATGATACTTCTATATAATGGACACATCGACCAAGCGCAAACATGCAGGCGGCGATTAACTTAATAAGGGGTTTACCATGTCTAAGCAATCTTCAGTAGCAGTTGTAGTAACAGTTTCACAAGAGCAGTTCGACCAAGCGCTTGCTGGTATCGCTACCAATGGCGCAAGTATTAAAGAGCAGTTCGTAACAGCGGCGCAATTCATCGCTCAAGCGACTAACAAGCGCGACCAAGATGCGGCAAAGAAAAAGCTGGCTGTCGCATACCAAAAGCTTCAAGCGACATTATCAGGCAAAGAATTCAAGTTTGACAGCGCGACCAAGTGGGTGCAACGTAGCGTGAAAGGCTTGAGCGGCAATACCAAGTTTAAATGGCTGGTAAGTAAAACCACGAAAGCGACAAAGGCAAGAGCGGCGCGAGCAGGTGGCAAAGTAGAAGCGACAACAGCACCAGCCGCACCAGCACCAGCGAAGCCAACCAGCATTGAGCAATTGCGTAACGCGCTCATTGCAAAAGAAAAGAAAAACCTAGACGATTTTGTGAATGTAATTCCTAGCGGCAAAATCAAAGAATTTGAGCAAGCTTACGCGGCTTTCATTCAAACACTTGAAATCATCCTAGCATAAGAAAGGCGGGGCGGCGAAAGCCGCCTTGTTAAAATCATGTCTAAAACAAAATTCTTAATTGGCTACTACGATAGTAACAGTTGTTATAAATGCACGATGGCTTATGGCTGGCGCGATTTGATTTACAAAAGATTAACGCTACTAGTCACAGGGCAGTTATACGAAAGTACTGAACCCTTCTTTAATTAAGGCTAATATGAAAATGAAATCCTATCAGTACGCGTGCTACCAAATGATGACAATGCAAATACTTTGTAACCTTTATTCAAAACGATTATACAGACAGCGTTAAACTTACCAACCCACATCTTAATTGATGTGGGTTTTTTTACGTCGGAACGAGTGACAATAAGCAAGCCAGCCAGTTAGCCACCCGACCACGCAGTGTGTGCGTAGGTGCGCGCCACGCGAAAACCACGCGCGCGTTTCCTCTTGACATAACAAAACAACACAAGTCCCATTCGGACAAATGTCCGCGTGGGATTGTTCACATACAAGTTGTGCCGCCTTATTTGGCGCGGGTTTCAGCGATGTTACAGGGAAGTTCACAGGATAGCGAAACAGTCATATGATGTCATACCCTATGTTACGTTGACACCGTAACAACTTACCTGTAACTGGAACAATTCGTGTGACGCTCGCAAAGCCAATAGCAGTGCGGTGTTACAGGTAAAAAAAGCATCGCGGCACGCGTTACATAAAAATATATAGAACCTAGAAATAATAATAGACTGTAACAGTAACAGAGATATAAAAAGACGTGAATGTGTCACTCGTTCCACGAATGTCTAACCCTTATATGTTTTTTTGTGTAACGCGAGAAATCACCCAATTCTATTATGTAACACCGCGCCATTAAATGCTCTCAGAGCGTCACACGTTTTGTTGCAGTTACAGGTAACTTATAACGTAACATGCCAAAAACAACCCCGTTACAGTTGGCTATTATGTAACAGACTGAAACGATTGTGTAACATGTAACGCTTTACTGTTGACAGGATAGTTGACAACCGAACCCCAAACCCATACACTTCTGTCATGTAACTGTCAACGGTTACAGTCTATCTATTATGTAACAGTCAACAAAAGGAGTTTTAGCATGGGTGAGTTTTTATTAAGTATTCTTGGATTTTCCGCAGATGAAAGTCATTTGGTTTATGTCAAAAAAGTATTCCGTTCAAAGTTCAATGTGGGTGATGCAGTCAAGGTCGCCTATCCAAATCCGAAACGCGAAGTGCAAACGGCATACTATCGTATATATAACGACTTCTACCCGATTGAGTTATTGCATGAATTAGTGCGAACCCAAAACCCAAACATCATTGACCGCGATGGGTTCATTCCTTATCAACGCGAGTTACGTGATGCAGATATTGTAGTGGCATTATCAGAGGGCGCACCAATTGAGGCAGTGGCAGAGCAGTACGGCTGGCATCATGAGGCTATAAAGTTAGCACTCGTTCGTCACAAAGCAAGACAATTTGCAAAGCGCGAAGCTACGTCTACACTGGCTGACGATGAACCACCCCTACACCAGCAACCACTGACCGCCGAACAGATAGCCAAGCGTGAAGCGTTACTTGCTCAATGGGAGTAAGCGATGAAGATGAATTCACCAGAGTTTATAGAGGCAATAAACAAGCACTTGTCTGACCCAATGGTTCGCTTAAATGAACACATGAGGCAAGCGCAATTACGTAGAACAATGGATGAAATAACCGCGATGGAAAGGCGCGAAACTGAGCAACTATGTAATGATATAGAAGCCATCATTAAGTCTTATAAAACATCATAGCTTGACATAAGAACTCATCAGAGTATAATTATAGATGTTCGGTTAAGACATGACCGACAAACCCTTTCCCACGCGGACATTTGTCCGAGTGGGTTTTTAATCAGATATTACGGAGAACAATATCATGTGTAACAAATGCGTAGTACCAGCAACACAACTACTCTCACGTTGGGCAGAGTTAGGCGATAGACCTTATCGCCATGTAGTCATCCGCGACCTCTTAAAAGAGCAACATCAATCAGAAAACCGCGAGCATTGGTCACATGCTCGTCACTCATGGGTAACAGACTATAAACCGCGCAACCAGCAAGTAGGTCACGACCTAGCTAAAGCCAAAGCCATTGTCCATAAACAGGCAACGCGCGAACCTGTTACCCTACTAGAGATGGCTAGCTATACCACATATTTTAAGTCGCTAGAGCATATCATCCCTAACGTAGGTCACAAGCTAGAGCCAGCGTACATGGCAACCCAAACCAAGTTCCGCGATGGTACATGGGAAGCGATTGACATCATGAACAAGCTACATCCATATCCTAACAATACAGCTACGTCATCGCATGACGCGTATGTAGACGCGCAGACCGCGTTCATCACAATGAACCGCTTGCACAACGTACACATATCAACCGAGGACATCAATCAGATAGCCTATTATCCAACGCTTGCTCACATGCGCGCTGGTCGCGAGGTTCGTACCCGATTAGGTCGCTATCTTACCAAGTATCAGTCCGCGCTACGCTTGACCGAGAATGACATCAAGAACATGACAGAGAAACACGCAAGCAATATGCGCTCTCGTGGTGGCTGGGCTGTAGAGTTCGTGGCGCACGATGACCCCGATGGTTGGTATAACGTGTATTCAGGCGGTGTACAGAGTTGTATGCAGAGCGAGCCAGCAGTACGTATCTATGCGCATGAGCATAGTGTGTTGCGCCTAGCGTATGTCAAAGCTGGTAACGATATTATTGCGCGTTGTATTGTGCGTGAGGATGGCGATGCCAAAGGCTGGTTGCGTGTGTACCCTGACCCGAATGGTCATGCAGAAGGTCGCTATCTCTTGGACTATCTCAAGACACATGGCTATGACCAGCATACCAACCTTGACGGCGCACTGTTACAGTTTATAGAGGAACGCGAGGGTATCGTGTGTCCATACCTAGACTACGGCAGTGGTGGTGACCAAACTGTGGGCGAAACACATCATAATGGCAAGCGGTATCTTGTAGCTGGCGGTGGTGACTACAGCGCGACACAGACTAACGGCTACGTTGAGAATAATATGACATCGTGTGATGAGTGTGGTGATAGCATTGACGATGACGAAACGACTTACGTTGAGCATGATGGTTGCACTGTGTGCGAGTGTTGCCTCAGCAATAACTATACCTATGCGTATGGCTCACGTTATCAAGACTACTTCCCACAAGACGAGTGCGTACAAGTCGGCGAGGATTATTATTGGGTTGATACCATTGACAACCATGACATCGGTCAGTGCGAGCGTACCTATGACTACCATCCTAACGAGGAATTAGTATCTACCTATGATGGTGTGTACCACATGGACTACGTTGTTAGTGTTGACCGCCATACTGACTATGAGTATGTGTATATGGACAACGTGCATACGTTATCAGATGGTTCAACGTGTCATCAAGATGATGCAGACCATTACCAAATGGAAATTGATATTGAGGCTGGTGCAGTATAACCCACGCGGACAAATGTCCGAACGTAACTAACAGGAGAATTAAAATGGAACAACTAATTAGTATTCTAGAAACACGTCGCGAACATGACAGCGTAGGTGAGGCATCATTCATTGACCGCTTTATCAAGCCACTTAACCCGACACCTTTTGTCAATCCCGAGGGCGAGGTCATTGCGTATGTAGTAGACAACTCACATGGCACAAGCAAAGTACTATGGTCGGCTCACATTGACACCATGCACAGGGACAAAAAGGGAACGAGTGCGCCTTTGACGCAAGAAGTTTGGGTGTCCGATGACGGCATGGCTTTTGTTACTGACCAAGCTGATTGTCTAGGTGCTGACGATGGTGCTGGTATGTATCTCATGTTCAATATGATTATGCAAGACATTGCTGGTACGTACATCTTTCATCGTGGCGAGGAAGTCGGTTGCTGGGGTAGCGGTGACATGGCTGTGCATCATAGGGATTGGCTCAAGCAGTTCACTCATGCGATTGCATTTGACAGGCGCGGTACGACTAGCATCATTACCCATCAGCGTGGCGAACGTGCGTGTAGCGATGCGTTAGGCGAGCAGTTAGCTAGTCTGTTCAATATGCGCTACGAGTTAGACCCGACAGGTGTGTACACAGACACAGCAGAATACATGGACATCATTCCAGAGTGTGTCAACGTCAGCATTGGGTACGACAGCGAGCATAGTCACTTTGAGACATTAGATACTAGCCATGTGCTTGCGTTGCGCGATGCTATATGCGCACTGGATTGGGACACCATCTCTCTTGTAGTAGAGCGTGACCATACCAAGCGTGACCATACCAAGCGTGAGTATCTTGCACCAAAACATAGTACATATAACTGGGGTGCGTGGTCAGGCAGTCATCATACCAAGACACCTCATGCCATGAGTCCGTACGAGATACCTAGTGTTGAGCGTATCTTAACGACATCCACGCGTAGCCTTGCGCAGTGGGTAGCAGAGGCTGACCCTGAGGATGTAGCTATCTTGTTGCAAGACCTAGCCGACCAAGTAGAGGAAGCTAGCTATGCACTCAACGATTACTATGACGAGTCAGCTTATAACAACTTGAAAGTGGGGATGATGTGATGAGTTTAGTCTATGCGTTGGCATGTGCGTACTGTGTAAGCGAAGGCTCGTATGGTTGGGCTGTATTTTGGGCAGCGTGTTATTTATGGGAGTTAAAGAATGAGTAAGATTATTAAGTGGGGTTTGTATTTAGTTAGTTGGGCGGTGCTTGTCTATGCGACAAAGGATTTGTCTATAGGTTTGTACTACATGGTGATGTTCAGTGCATTGGGTTTGTTTGTATCGGGGGCTATCAATGACTAAAGAACGTAAGGTACGTATCCGTTGGGATAGGATTGGTGCGACTGTGCTGGCTGTACTGCTACTCATAGCAGAGGTGATGTCCGAGAACTACCCAGCCTTTATGTGGTGCGGTGTGGCTACCATGTTCATGGTGTTGTTATTCCGTGAGCAAGACCGCGCACTAAATGCAATGGAGACCGCCGTCAAGATGGCGATGGTGATTAAAGCAATAACTGATAACGATGGAGATAACGATGGCGACAATACGACACAGCCCTAATTGGAATAAGAGAAGCAACCATGAGTACGATGATGTGGTAGTACCACGCTCACAGCTTACTAACTTTGTGCGTGACTATCTTGAGGCTTGCTTTGATGGTAGGGAAGTGACAGTAATACCCAAGTACCAAGATGAACTTGACCGCCTCTTGTGGTAAGAATTGGTTGGGGTATAATGGTAGACCTAGTAAGAGATAAGTGTTGTACCCACTCGGACATTTGTCCGAGTGTAATTTAGATGAGGAGAAGTATCATGCCAAAAGGTATTTATAAACGTGTTAAGAAAGTAGCACAACCTGTAGTAGCGAAACCAACAGTATCAGTCAAAGAAGCTATTGAAGTATTGGCTCGTGCAGTAAGTGTAGTAGATGGCTTGGACATCAAGGTATGGGATGACGCAGTACTGTTTGATGTGGATGGCTCACGTTACTCAGCGACAGCGAGCAATGCTATGCAGGTACTAGATGCAATCAAGCTATTAGCTTCACATAAGTTTGACTAACAATAAAACACAACGGAGAACGATATGAATAATGCATATAACTTTGCGGTCAACCACCATGAAGCTGCTTTATTGGTGCGCACAAATGGTAACAAAGTATCATACATCTTTGAGGGTGAGCCAGGGGTTGGTAAGTCCAGCATCTTGAAGTCCCTCAAGGAAATGATGGGAACGAGTGATTACGACTTTGTGTACGTTGACGTGCCACTCAAAGATATTCCCGACATTGCGCTTTCAATGCCTGACCATGAAGCCAAAGTCACACGTGCGTTTATCAATGAGATTTGGTTAGGCACTGACCCAAAGAAACCTAAAGTCATTTTGCTTGATGAAGTATTCAAGGGTACAGACTTTGTAAAGCTGATGATGAACCGCCTACTGCTTGAGCAACAGGTCGGGGACTACAAGTTACCTGAGGGTAGTATTGTGTTTGGTACAACGAACTTCGCGACTGATGGTGTGGGTGACAGAACCAATGCGCACAGTAACAGCCGTGTCGTTCGTATACCAATGCGTAAGCCGACAGGCGATGAGTGGCAACCTTGGGCTATTGATAACAATATCCATCCGCTTGTTACTACGTGGGCTAAACAGAACCCAGCTATCTTCCATTCATATAAGGATACTGAGTTCGATGCGAGAGCGCACAAGGATGGGCAAGGGATATTCCATTACATATTCCACCCACAACATAACAACCAGCAGTACGTATGCCCACGTACATTAGAGTTAGCTAGCCATCAAATTTATAGCATGGACATAACAGGCGAGGCTCTCATGACTAAGGCATTGATTGGTACTGTAGGTGCTAAAGCTGCGTTGGATATGAGCGCGATGTTCGCGTTGGGTAGTGACTTGCCTACACTTGATGACATTGTGCAACAGCCCGACAAGGCAAGAGTACCAAGAAGCGCACCAGCCCAGCTAATGTTGGTGTTCAAGTCATTACAATACATTGATGCTGGTAACGTAGATGCGTTTGCTACTTACTTCCAACGCTTGCCAAAAGAAGTAATGAGTACATGGATTAAAACGATTGTATCAACGGACAAGGTGAAAGCCATTGCCCTCAAGAACCAACAGATTAAATCGTTTGCTATTGGTAATAGCTGGATACTATGAAAAAGCTAATGCTTCCGTTCTTAATTGAGTGGCTGATGAAGTATGGTACTAACCCAACGGCTATGTCAGACATGGGATTGTTTGACATGGCTGTATTTTACAAGGCAATGCGTAAAGGGTTCATCATTGAGGTATCTAATGGGGTTCCAGTCATCATGAAGCTAACTAAAGAAGGTGTGAAATACTTACAGGAGAATCAGAAATGAGTTCATTAAATGCAGCAATCGTAGAGTTAAACGTATCAACATGGACGGCGCGTAAGCTAGACAAGAATGCGTCAAAAGAAGTTAAGGTAAGTAAGGGCGCGAACAGCGATGACGCGGCGCGCGTTAACAAGAACCTACTGGCTGGGATGAATAACCTCAAGCGTGTGACTGACTTCGTAGCACTAACACGTAACGACTTCTATCGCTTGACCTTGCCTTGGTCTGATAGTGGGCAACGCTTAGTACCTATGATGCAGTTCTTTGAGTTGAAGCAATGGATTAACGACCGCGAGGCTACGTTTAATCAGCTAGTGTCAGAGTTCTTACGTGACTACCCGACATTGATTAGTGCGCAAGCATTCCAATTGGGTGCGTTGTTTGACCGCAATGAGTTCCCCGATGTTGAGGAGATTGCTAGTAAGTTTAGATTTAAGGTGGGGTTTCTGCCACTACCAAGTACTGGTGACTTCCGTATTGATGCACCGAATGAAGTTGTAGCTGACATGCAAAAAGAATACGAGGCTATGTACAACGAACGTATTGAACAGGTGAACCAAGACCTATGGAATAGACTGCATGACACGCTTACACACATGAGCGACAGGCTGGGCTATGATACCACAGGCAAGGCTAAGATATTCCGTGACAGTATGGTGGACAATGCTGTAGAATTGTGCGACATGCTAAAGAGATTGAACGTAACCAATGACCCTAAGCTAGAGAAGGCTAGGGCTAAACTAGAGTCAGCACTACTTGGTGTTGATGCCGATGAACTACGAGCAGAGGGTGCGCGTGATGAAGTCAAACACAGTGTCGATACCATCATTGCCGACTGGTTCTAGAGCTTGGGATATGCTGGACGCTAACGCTAGTAGGATGGATAAGATAGCAATGTGCCGAGAAGGGTTGACCGAATGGTTGTTTAAGTTTGGCACCCGCTGGGTAGCATGGCAAGAGATAGGTGACATGGTTGGATTAGGTTTCCCCGAACGTGAGGGATATGTTGAGCGAAAGACGAAAGAAAATTTTAGGGACACACCTTACCTACACTTTAGGCTGACACAAAAAGGATTGGAGTTTATAAATGAGAAATGATGGATTGAATGCAGAGCAGTTGATTAGCAAAACCAAAGTTGCTATTATGAATGACGATGAATGGAAATGGCTGGCTGGCATTGTCATGATGGGTAGCAGTGGGATTGTTGAGGCTGACCATAAGGTTAAGACCGCGGCGACTGACGGCTTGAACGAACTATACAATCGTGACTTTATTGAGGGGCTATCATTATCACAGATTAAGTTCATTGTGCTACATGAGAACTTCCATAAGATGTTTAGACATCTGTTTGTATGGCAAGCCTTGTGGAAAGAAAGTAAAGACCTAGCCAACATCGCTTGCGATGCTGTGATTAACACGCAGTACTTATATGGTAAGGCTGGTCTAGAGTTCGTTGAGGGTGGTATCTATATGCCTGAGTATAAAGACCCTGATGTGTGGAACGTCAAGGCTGTGTACGATGACCTTAAAAAGAATGCTAAAGAAGTACCACAAAGCGGGCATGATACGCATGACTGGGAAGAGGCTGACCAAGTAACAGAGGCAGAGGCTAAAGAGATTGAGGTACAGGTAGACAACGCATTACGTCAAGCGTCATTGGTTGGCAACATCGGTGCGAGTATGCCTCGTAGTGTTACTGAGATGCTAGTGCCTGAGGTTGATTGGAAAACATTACTTGCTGAGTTCTTTAAGAGTGCGTGTAGTGGTAACGACAAGCAGACATGGCGCAGACCGCATAAGACTTATGTAGCGTATGACTTGTATATCCCAACACCATACAGCGAGAACATTGGTCGGGTACTGATTGCTGGTGATACGTCAGGTTCTATTGATGACCGTATGTTGTCCGTCATTATGGGTCACATGCAACAGCTAGTAAACGAAACACAGCCAAGTGGTGTGGACATTGCATGGTGGGGTAGCAAGGTTGTAGGTGTAGATAGTTTTGAGCGCGGTGCTATGGATAACCTAGCTAATGCAGTTAAGCCTATCGGCGGTGGCGGTACAACCCCAGCATGTATTACTGAATGGATGTATGAGGAGAAGCGAGATGATTACGTATGTGCAGTTGTCATTACCGATGGTGAATTTTATGGTGACTCTGTCGGCGATTGGGGTGATTTGCCTGTGCTATGGCTTGTTGTTAATAGTCGACCTGTGCCTAACATTCCTGTCGGACAAACAGTCCAAGTAAAGGATGTGTCGTAATGGATACGTATGAAGAATGGCTGACTGCGTTGTTGATAAAGTACGGCACGTACAAACCATTGACCATAATAATAGGCAGTGATTTTGAGCATGGTAGAAGGTATGGGCATATCGTATATAAATTCAACCACGCTGATGTAGGAGAACATCTAGGTTGGGTAATCACAGATGCGGCGGTTAAGTATTTGAAAAGGAAACAACGTGAACATATCTTATAAGGAATGGCTGTTAGATATACTAATCAGATGCGGTGTTGGTGTGATTACTAATAGTGAACTTCCTTGGAGCTTCTTACAAAGGGCAACAGAGATGGGGCATATAACCTACATGGATGACGATGAGTTTAAAACACTTGCCTACGTACTAACACCTAGCGCGGCTACATACTTGGAGAGATACGATGGCATACGTATCAATGTCAACGCTTAATAGATATGCAATAGGATGGAGTGACCCTATGGGAAGTTTTGCAGGCGCACCTAATATGAATACAGGTAGGACAGAACCAATGCGTGAGCAACCATACGATGAGTGGTTGATGGAGATGCTTATCGAACATGGGACAGCCGTATTTCATGGAGTACCTCACATTAAAGGAGTGGCGGGTATGGCTATTGGGCATCTCGAATCATTAGGATTTAGACCTGAGGTAGACAGTGAGCAGTTTAGATTAACAAACAAAGCATCACGCTATTTAGACATTATGAACAAGGAAACTGAATAATGATTATCGTCACGTACGGCGGTGGTACTAACTCAACGGCTATATTAGTTGGTATGTATGAGCGTGGAGAAAAGCCTGACCATATTATCTTTGCTGATACAGGTGGAGAAAAACCCCATACATACAACAACATCACCGAAGTAAATGCGTGGTGTACTAAGGTAGGGTTTCCGTTAATCACTGTCGTTAAAGGTAGTATGCCTCAGCAAGTATTGGATGGCTCACTAGAAAACGAATGCTTGCGATTGGGTACGCTACCATCAAAAGCCTATGGGTTCAGCCAATGCTCACAGAAGTGGAAGATAGACCCAGTTAATAAGTATCTTGTGGCACTATCTAAACAAACAGGGGTAGGGTTAGAAAACATGGTGCGGTATATTGGGTTTAATATGGGTGAAATCCATAGGTATGAGAGGTCGGAAAGTTACAAGGCTAAACATATCAACCCACAGCGATACCCACTTATAGAATGGGGATGGGGGCGCGATGAATGTGTTGCTGCAATTAAGCGCATGGGTTTATCACAACCAGGAAAGTCAGCGTGTTTCTTTTGCCCATCATCTAAGAAGCATGAAATTATATGGCTTAAAAAAGAACACCCTGATTTATATGCACGTGCGCTTGAGATAGAACGCAAAGCAATTGCTGGGGAAGGTAGGGCAGAACCAAGCCGATGTGGACTAGGTCGCTACTTTAATTGGACTGATGTTAAAGATGCGGATGATAACGCGTCCATTGAAATTGATTGTGGTTGTTATGATGGTGATTAAATTAAATAAGGAGAACGAGTGATGAGTAGTTTTTACGGCGCAACAACATTAGCACCAACCAAAGAACAAATTAAGTCACGTGAAAAGAAAGTGCGTGAGGCTATCGCATACCTTGGTGATAAATACTTATTAGCAAAACCTGTGGAGAAAATAAGTGGATGATTTTAATGCGAGGGATTTGTTTGCGGGGTTGGCTATGTGTGGGATGATGGCAGAGGGAGATTGGTTTGGAAATGTAGGGCATTGGAAATCAAAAGAAATAATGACTGAAACATACGCAAAAGAAGCATACGACATAGCAGAAGCAATGTTAAAAGAAAAGGAGAAGCGTGATGGCGGCGAATCTAAAGTATCAAATTGAAGGTGAACAAAACCGAGTAGCAATCCTTGAGTACCTCAAGGGTAAAGAATTGTCAGCAATGGATGTGGGTTTCGGCTTGGGTATGTCAAAGCAAAAGGTTGAGAACTATCTACGTTCATTGTTGCGGTCAGGTCACATCGTAAACTTTAAGACTGTTAAGAATAGATTTTTCTACAAGCGCACCAACAAACCATTCTATACGATGGCAATGCGTGACCAACAGATTGATGACCTATACGACGAGTCACAAGACGAAACGATTGCACCACCAAACCCACATGCACGTGTGATTAGATTGTTAAGTAAACCACTGCCTCCACCACCACGGTCGAAGCGCAGAAGCACAGGGTACGGCAGTATGCAGAGTGCGATGAACATGTTTAGCTTGGAGGGATGATGGACTTACTTAATAATGAAAAGCTATACAATAACTTTGGGTTCAGACTTAAAGCATTAGTTAAAGACTCACGAGATAATGTATCGCTAGCGATGACAGTAGAACACATATATTTATCTTTACAAAAAGAAGCTGAACGCGATGCTAGGGAGGCGCGAAACAAATGAATCCATTTCATGAGGTAAAACAGAAGTCGATTATCCGTGAGGCGGCGATACGTGAAGCTATGCGTCCTGATGCTAAGTGGGTTAAGTATTTTAACTTTGATGCGACACGCATTCCTAATGACATACTGGCTCAAGACCCTGTGATTGCAGACATTGGCAGTCGTCATCCGTTGATAGGTGGGGTTGTGATGTTACCGCCGCATACGTTTTATAACTGGCATAAAGATACTCGTAGGGGTGTTAGTATAAACATGGTGCTGAACCCTCAAGACGGACTAAGCCATTGTGTGTTCACTCCTGATAAAGATGTTGTGGTAGGTGAGTTTGTTGAGTTACAATATAAACCCGACACTTACTATGTGTTCAATACACAGGTCGACCATATGGTGTTGAACTTTGAAACCCCTCGATTGTTACTGACGATTGAATTTGGTGAGGACAAAGACGCGTTATCTTATGACGACTTGTTGCTGGAGATACTGTGATGAGAGAGTTAGTCAGTGGTGTTATACATGAGAAATGGATAAACGGAGAAAAGGTTATGGGAAGCGGAGCAGATAAAGATTGGGTAGACCATGAGGTGCATCAAAAAGCGCACCTAGAAATGCGTGATGCCCTAACAAAACAAGAAGGTGGCAATCATTACAAGGACATGGCTATTCAGCCAGTAGAGTTTATCACGGCTAACAACTTAGGGTTTCTAGAGGGTAACGTGGTGAAGTATATCTGTAGGCATCATGCTAAGAACGGTGCTGAGGATATAAAGAAAGCAATCCACTATTGTGAGTTGCTATTGCAAACTAAGTACGGAGAAACAAAATGAGTGACTATTTTAAGGTAATGGGGTTAGTGCTACTGTTAGTATTCTCAGTGGCATTTGTAGGGTTCTTTGGTAATCTGATTGGATTAGGTAGTTATGCTTTCTTTGCACCGAAGATAGAGCAAGTGCGGTACAACACGTTCAAGGAATCACAGACATATAACGACGGAATGCTACGTGATTTACAAGAACTAAAGATGCAATACCTAACAGCAAACGATGACCAAAAGGCGGCACTACGTGCGATTACATTACAACGCTTTAGTGTCTATCCAACTGATAGATTGCCTGCGGATTTACAAAGCTTTTATTTAACACTACGAGGAAACTAAAATGAATAAACTATTATTAGCACTACCATTGGCATTAGTATTAACAGCGTGTGAGGAAAGACCTAGGTCATCTGATGATGTACAACATGCGCAACAAGAACAGATTATGCAACAAAGCAATATGTCAGTAGGTATGCCAGCGATTGTAAACTTCCAAGAAAAACGTATTCTTAAAGATATTTATGAGCGCAGAGATAAGGCAATTGTTACTATCACGTACACACAAGACTTAAATGCAGGGCTTCATAAACTATGTGACAGTATTGGTTATGGTATTCCAGCCGCGACTCAGTATACAAACCCAATGCACGTATCTCGTGAGCATATTGGTAACGGAGAAGGTTCAACAATCGTAACCCTACCACAAGCAGACCCGAATGGTTTGTTTAGCCCACCAAGTGCAGAAGGTACATGGGTAATGTGTAAAGACCCTAACAGCGATAAAGTAGAGCCTATCTATTCAGAGCCACGCATCATTGTTAGTACGTTTCCATTAAAATAATATGCGAGCCGTTATTACAAACTAAGTACGGAGATAAAAATAAGGTGGGTGAATTAAATAACTTTATACCTGCATCATATGCGGATGAGATTGAACATACGTTATCAAGTTCAATGTTTCCATGGTATTGGAATGAGGCTAGTATTGTATATGAATATAAAGGTACAGTGGATACACCTTTTTCAAGAAAAGATTATCAGTTTACTCACCGATTTTACGCTGACAATGAAGCGGTCTCTGATTATTTTATGTTGATAAAGCCATTGGTTTTATTCTTTGAGTCAGCAACAGGTATTAAAGTTAAAAGACTTGTTCGTGCTAAGGCTAACTTGACTACGCGTATAAACGTGTCTGATTCAGAAATGCTCGAAGCAGTTCATGTAGATGCTTATCATTGCGATACTCAACACATTTCAATGGTGTATTACGTCTGTGATTCTGATGGTGATACGGTGGTGATGGATGATAATTACAACATTGTTGCTTCTAAATCACCAGCTAAAGGTACAGCGTTTTATTTTTCATCATTTGATAAACATAGACCTACTCCACCAGTTGAGTATAAACGGCGCATTATAATTAATATAGTAATGGAGATAGAATAATATGTGGGTTCTTCTTGACTTTGATGGTGAACCGATAAGATACTATGACTTTCCAGCTGAAGGAACGGTTGAATTGTGAATGTGGAGAACATGATGACCTCTAAAGACGAAGCATTAAAGATGGCGATTGAATATTTGGAGTACGAAAAAGAAATATGGAGAGGGCAAGGCGCAATTAAAGGTGCTGAATATTATGATAAGCCTATCAACGCCTGCAAAGAAGCACTAGAACACCCACTCACAAGAGATTGGAAAGAAACAATAGACGAACGTATTGCTAGAGATAGTGAGTTTAAGGAAGCACTAGAACAACCAGAGATAGGCGATGCTGAAATTAAACAGATGCTAAATGATATTGAGTATTATCAAAAGCGTATTGAAGCACTAGAACAACCAGCGCAAGAACCTGTAGCTTGGATGTTGATGGGTATTGAAGACCAAAAACCAAAATTACTTACATTGCAAATTATTGATAATGTTGAAGGCACTTGGACACCACTCTACACCCACCCTCATCAATGGCAAGGATTAACGG
>Ga0208497_1000050_pt1 | contig 64216 bp, 56 predicted proteins | sample CryBogCBE25Aug07_FD_184555 | JGI IMG/M metagenome (GOLD analysis project Ga0208497, IMG submission 184555) | Freshwater microbial communities from Crystal Bog, Wisconsin, USA - CBE25Aug07 (SPAdes) | ecosystem: Environmental > Aquatic > Freshwater > Lake | place: Crystal Bog, Wisconsin, USA...
AGCGAGACTGATTGATCCATGATTCCGCATGGAACGCCAACATAATCATTTTCAGCCTTTTGAGTCGCACGGGCCAACTCGGGAAGTGAAAGTCTAAGATTAAAGGCGTGATTTACCGCAGTGGCGATCGAACATTCCAGAGCGGCGCTGGAAGATAGCCCCGCTCCGAGCGGCACTCGACCATCGATAAGGAGATCAACCCCAGAATCCACGCCCAGCACCCAAAGAACACCGAGAGCGTAACGCGCCCAACTCTCACCCTTGTGAGGGGCGAGATCTTGAAGGTGCATCTCCACAATATCGCTGCTCTTCTGCATAGAGGCGATACGAATCAGATCGTCAGGGCGTTTAGCCAGTGCAACAACGGTGGTATCTGAAATTGCAAAGGGCAAAACAAAGCCATCGCTGTAGTCGATGTGCTCTCCGATGAGGTTCACGCGACCAGGCGCGGCCGCTAGAACTTCCGGAGCTTCCCCAAAGAGATCGTGAAACCGCTTGGCTATTTCCAGCATGACGTTCTACTTATAAGTCAGGGTATAGGCCAAGGTGTACTTACCTGGCTTGATGATGTACTGCGGCAAGGTGTCCGGGCCACATGAAGCCGTTCCGAGTCCGCGATGCACCGCATCGATCGCTACGACAGTGACGTTGGAGTGCTTTAGCTCAACATCGTGAGTCGCACCGACCAAGTCACTGGCACGATATGGCGTTACCGAGACTTGACCTGGCTTATCCAATTCGATGCGAATCGTCTCGCCATGATTATTGAAGACTTCAACCCAACGCACATCAGCGTGTCCACCATTCTCCTGCGGTTTCACGTAGGGAATGTATTGCTCGGCCACGGATGATTCGTAACGGCCAACTGCACTGAGATGGCGATCTGGATAGGTCTCGTTAGGTCCAGTGCCGAAATAGCGCATCTGCGAGAAGTGGCTATCAAGTTCGAAGGTGGTTCCTACTCGAGCGACATCACGGAGAATTGGAGGCAAGGTGGTCTCTTCAACAACTCTGAAGCCATCGATCACTTCTGTCAGAGTCTGAACCTGCTTTATCTCTATCCCCGCGCTTGTCCGATAAATAGATGAGACCTTGTAGGTGTTACCGGATTTTGTGATCTTCACCTTTGTCCGTTCGAGGTTATCAATACCCCATTCGTGCCAACGCCTCGAGATATTTCCGATCCGATCATTATCCGTGGGTGCGCGATAAAGATTGAGATGTGCGTTGAAGGAACCAAAGCCCATGTAGATCGAGCCGTCGTCGTTGAGGGTGTTCGAAAGGGTCTTTGGTGGCATTGCCTTTGCCTTAGGAAGTGCCTTTGAAGGCAGCTTAAACTGCGCCCAACCAACCTCCGTAAAGGCTGGTGCCCACGCTGTCACCGATTTGCGCACTATTGAGAAGGTAATAAATCGCTCACCTAACTCGGGTGCACTCTTTAAGAACTTTGAATTCACTTTAACCGCAGCCGTACCTTGTGGTGCTATGACGGGAAGTTTGACGCGACCATAGTCGAGTACTTCTCCTTCAACTGCGATATTCCAAGAAATCTCGTAATCCTTAGAATCGACGAAGAAGTTTCTGTTCTTCACCTTGAAGGTTCCGGCAGATGCACTTGTTGCCGTAATAAGAAGAGGGGTTGCGATCGTCTTGAACTCCAGCATCGCTGGCTTCGGTGTTCGGTCAGGGAAGACCATGCCATCGCAGCAGAAGTTTCCGTCATGGCGCTCTTCGCCAAAGTCTCCGCCGTAGGCTGAGCGCTTGCTGCCATCTGAGAGAGTCTGCTCGATTCCGTGATCCCAGAACTCCCAAATAAACCCACCTTGTAGGCCAGGAAGTGTGTGGATCGCCTGCCAGTACTCCGCCAAGGTTCCATTGGAGTTACCCATTGCGTGGGAGTACTCGCACATGATGAGCGGACGAGTCCCCACGTTGGATTTTGCGTAGGAGATGATCGCATCGATCGATGGGTACATTGGGCAGACCACATCGGTAAGCGCAGGGTTCGCCGTCCAATATGGACGAATCGCACCCTCGTAATGCAGTGGACGTGATGGATCGAATTTACGAACATACGCTGCCGCAGCTTCGTGGTTTGAGCCGGCCCCAGATTCATTTCCTAGTGACCACATGACCACGCTCGGGTGATGAATATCGCGCTGCACCATACGGGCCACGCGATCGACCCACGGCGTCAGATAGCGCTGATCATTGCAGAGCGAATCTTGGAAGGCATGGGATTCAATGTTGGCTTCACCGATCACATAAAAACCCAACTCGTCAGCGATATCGAGGAGCGCTGGATCATTGGGGTAATGCGATGTACGGACTGCATTGAAATTGAACTTCTTCATCTCAATGAGATCGGCGCGCATATCGGCCGCACCCACTACACGACCAGTCTTGCGATTGAAATCGTGGCGATTGACTCCATAGAAAATCACGCGCTTACCGTTTACCAAGAAATTTCTACCTTTGATTGTTACATCACGGAAGCCGATGCGCTGCGTGAATCTCTCGATAACCAGTCCGCTTGGATCCTTGAGCTCTACGTGTAGATCGTAGAGATTTGGTGACTCGGCGGACCAAGCTTTGATATTTGGGAATTCGGCGTTGAGGCGGACGAGTCCTGGCATCGGAGGTTCTATCTGTTCTACAACTGACATGATCGAGGCGGGAACTTTGCCATCCCAATATGTGCCGTGGAAGAAATCCTTACTAATGCTCTGAATATCGGCGGGCATCTCTGTCCACTCAATTCGTGGCTTTCCCTGCAACGTCGCGCTCAACGCTTTCGTGCGCCCTACGCCTTCGATCTTTGCATTTAGAGAGTAGCCAATAAAGCTGGCATCTTGCGCAGCAGCAACGTAAGCACGAATATCGAGCGTGCCCGTCTTGCCATCAGCCTTTAGACCGACAGTTGGATAGAAACGTGCAAGGTGCACGCGGGGAGTTACAAAGAGCTTTACGCTACGAGTAATTCCGCCATGCCACCATTGATCTTGATCTTCGATGTATGTGGCATCTGACCACTTAACAACTTTGATTTGAATCCGGTTCTTACCGGGGTTTATAAACTGTGAAATCTCAAAGTCTGCAGCTAGACGCGAGTCTTTTGCCATGCCGACTTCAACTCCATTTACGCTCAAGATCGCGACAGATTCAAAGCCACCGATCTGGAGGACTATGCGTTGACCAATCCAATTATCAAGGACTGTGAAGTCACGCTCGTAGATCCCTGTTGGGTTTAAGGCAGGAACGTATGGAGGCAGCTCATCAAATGGCATCTGGACATTGGTATAGATCGGACGATCCCAGAAGTGATGTGACTCCTCTTGCGCCGTCCAAAGCCCAGGGACAGGGATTGTGGTCCAGTTTCGTCCAGGGTGATCATCGGGAGAACGGAGAAGTTGAAAGTCCCATTGACCATCGAGCGAAACTGTTTCTTCATGATGAAGATTTAACATCGGCTCGCGATTGATCGCTGTCGTTTCAGGGCTATTCCAATATTTCATTCGTTTACTCCAAAAAACTTTGATAGTAGTATCAAGGAATTAGCGCCATCGGCACTGAACCACTCTAAATCCGATTACTAATCTAGTAAAGGATGTCTACGCGGTTCGCATCTCTCTAGGAGGAATCTTGTCACACGCAGAAATCATCACCCTCTCCTCGCCAAGTTCTTCAATAATCTTTGATACCTCTGATAACAATTTAGTTATCAAGTACTGGGGAGCAGCCATTGCGGCCCATGGCGGAGATGTGAAAGCTGCAACGACAGATCCCATCGCTCACAGTAGTTTCGATTTGCCACTCGTCTCCGGAGTAATCCGTGAACACTCGCGAGGCTTTCTGGGTCACCCCACAATCAGCGGTCATAGAAATGGTCAGGACTGGTCCACACTCTTCTCGTTAACAAAGGTAGAACACGGTGCAGGCTCTCTATCAGCCCACTTTGCCGATGCAAGCGCAGAGTTACAACTCATCTTGAAATACAACCTCAATGAGTTTGGAATTTTGCAGGTGAGTGCGAGCCTGACTAATACAGGCTCTACTTCTTACAACCTCGAAGCCTTCACTTATTGGCTTCCCCTCCCTGATCGAGCCGATGAGGTGCTGGATTTCACCGGTCGCTGGTCACGCGAACGCCATCCACAGCGGACTCCCATTCGTTATGGCTTGACCTCTCGTGAGATCCGCGAAGGACGCAGTGGCCACGATTACACAATCGCTCAATTGGCTCTGGCTGGAAAGACAGAATTTGGTCACGGCGAGGTCTGGGGGCTATCAGTTGCATGGAGCGGAAATTCGATCCATCACGTGGAACGACTTGCTACTGGCGAGACTTCAATTGGCGCAGGAGAACTTCTTGAACCTGGCGAGATTATCCTCGAGCCAGGCCAGGTCTATGAGCTTCCGCCTGTCATCGCTAACTATTCAGACCAAGGTTTTGATGGCCTCAGCGATAACTACTACCGCTGGTTACGCGCTAGACCCAACCATCCGACAAATATCCGACCTCGCCCTATCACCCTCAATGTCTGGGAGGCGATCGACTTTGACCACGACGATGAGAAGATCAAGGCCATCGTCGATGCCTCTGCCGCGGTCGGCGTGGAGCGCTTTGTATTAGATGATGGTTGGTTCAACCTCCGCCGCCACGATCAAGCAGGTCTCGGTGATTGGGTTGTCGATAAGAGCGTCTGGCCTAACGGCTTAGGGCCGATCATCAAATACATCAACGACAAAGGCATGGAGTTTGGTCTCTGGTTTGAAGGAGAGATGATCAACCCAGATTCCGATCTTTACCGCGCGCACCCTGAGTGGATCCTCCACGAGGCGGGCAGAACCCCACCTCTTTGGCGCCACCAACAAGTCTTAGATATCACCCACCCCGGCGCCTTCGAACATGTCTTGGGTCAGGTGGATGCCATTCTGAGCGAGTACAACATCGCTTACATTAAATGGGACCACAACAGAGTTCTCGTCGATGCAGGCCACTTAGGACAGGCTGCGGTTCACAACCAAACCGCCGCTATCTATCGCCTCTTTGCGGAACTCAAAAATCGCCATCCTAAGCTCGAAATTGAAAGCTGTGCCTCGGGCGGCGCTCGCATCGACCTTGGAGTGATCAACTATGTCGATCGATTCTGGACCAGCGATAACAACGATGCCTTGGAACGTCAGACCATTCAACGCTGGACGGGTATCGCAATTCCTCCAGAGTTGCTAGGCACTCACATCGGCCCTCGCCCCGGAAATCAAAATCGCAGAACTACGGAGATCAACTTCAGGGCGATCACCGCTCTCTTTGGGCATGCGGGAATCGAGTGGGATATCACTCGCGCAACACCTGCGGAGTTAGAAGTAATTGCTAGCTGGGTCGCTTTGTACAAGCGCAAGCGCGGACTGCTGCACTCGGGCAAGGCGATTCGCGTGGATCATCCAGATCAGAACTCGTATGTATACGGTGTTGTCGCGCAAGATAAGTCAGAGGCTCTATTTGCGATCGCAGCTCGCGATATGTCTGAATCAACATTCCCCGCAGTTGCACGGATACCGGGACTCGATCCTGATCGCATTTACAGAGTAATGGCTCTCTCCGACGCCGGAAATGGTCAGACGATGCAGCGTGGATATCCGAAGTGGATGCAGATCCTCAACGGAATTACGTTGAGTGGCGCTGAGTTAGCAAATGTGGGCCTACGTCCACCAATCCTGGCGCCTGAGAACGCGATCTTGATTCAGATCTCAAGCGCACAGTAATTGGAGGGGTGCTTCAACCTTTATTAACCCTTGGTTGAACCAAGGGTTAAGCCTGCAACGAAGTGCTTACGTGCAACGAAGAAGACGATCAGCGTAGGAATAAAGGCCATACAAGCACCAGCAGCCAACAAGTTGTAGTCGGTGTTGAACTCGCCCTGCAAATTGGAGAGAGCAGCGGTAATTGGGCGCTTATTTCCTGTCTTTAGCAACACCAGTGACCAGAAGAAATCGTTGTAGATCCATGTGGTCATCAGAACACCCAGTGAAGCTAGCGCTGGGCGAAGTAGTGGGAAGATGATGCGCCAATAGTGGTTCCAGACATTGGCACCATCGACGAGGGCAGATTCCGAAATCTCTTTTGGAATGGTGCGCAGGTAGTTGGTGAGTACGAATGTCGCGAAGCCAATTTGGATTGAGACGTGCACCAAGATCAAACCCAACTGCGTATCGTAAAGTTTGTGATTTTGATTGATGAACCCTGGTACCCAGATGTGCAAGAAGGCGCGATAGAGCGGGATGTAGAGCAGTTGAGGTGGAAGCAAATTACCCGCGGTGAAGAGCATCAGCATAGGAACCGTAAATCGCGATTCGTAACGACTCAACACGAAGGCGATCAAGGAAGCCAAAAATAGTGTGATGACAACTGCTGGGACTGCAACTTCAACTGAGTTAAGGAAGAAGAGCCACATCCGTGATTGCCCAAAGGCGTGGAAATAGTTATCAAGCGTCAGGTGGTTAGGCCACGACCAGACACCCTTTACAACTACATCCGCGAAGGGGCGGAATGATTGCAGAATCGTGAAGAGGATTGGAAGAATCCAAATCAAGGAGAAAACGAAAAGAAACCCAATGGTTATACGGGCGCCTGTCTTACTCTTTTGACCGGTAACCATTAGTCATTTCCTTTGCTGAAGTTTTGGTAGAGATAAACCATGATCGGGCCGAGACAGATAAGGAAGAGCATCGTCGCGTAGGCCGCTCCCCAACCAAGGCGAGCGGATTCGCCCTGAATGTTCTGGAAGACCTCAACACCCAGAGTCTGCAGACCGTTAGTTCCACGATTGAGGATGTAAACGAGGTCGAATGCGCGAAGTGATTCGATAACAGTGATAACCACGATGATGACGTTGACGGGGCGAAGAGAAGGGATGATCACGCGACGGAAGGTGTACCAGTCAGTGGCACCATCGATAGCGGAAGCTTCACGAAGTGAAGGGTCAACAGATTTCATACCTGCTAAGTAGAGCAGCATTACATATCCGATATGTCGCCACGAGGCGATAACTAAGACGACCCAAATATTCTTATTCGGATCTCCCAGCCACGAAATGGCAGTATCTGGATTGGTATCACCGAGGATTGAGTTCAAAACTCCGTCAGTCCGGACGATGTTATCCCAGATGATTCCAGTTACAGCGAGAGAGATAACGAGTGGAAGATAAAAAGAGGTTTGATAGAACTGCGTTCCCTTGAGGTTCTTATCAATGTAATAGGCGAGCAAGATTCCAAGTGGGCTCGCGATAAAGGCGAATACGACCAACCAGAGAATGTTATTGCGAATCGCAATGTGCAAATTGTCATCGAGGGTAAAGATCTGACGATAGTTGGTAAACCCAACCCACTTGATGGAACTAAGACCACCAATGCCATCCCAGAATGTAAATGAGAGGAGGATGGTGCAAACGGCGGGAATCCATACCAAAAAGATGTGGATGAGGGTCGGTACTCCAACGAAGGCCCCGAGGGTTACTCGATCGCTCCCACTAAAGTTGTGGGAATTCTTCCTTTTCTTTTTCTTTGCTGGCGCTGCTGCGGCCGGAGGATGATCTATTACGCTCGTCAATTTTTTAATCCTTCTCCTGGTTCATTACTACTTGATGAAATGGGAATTTCCGCCGGCGAGATAACTCGCCAGCGGAACTCCCTTTTAGTACTGAACTTGTATTGCTTAGGCTGGTGGTAGAGCAGCCCATTGTGCAGCGAGATTCTTAGCAATTTCCTTAGGATCTCCGCCAGTCAAGAACTTCTGCAACGCTGGACCGAAGATTGGGCCAGCGAAGTCCGGACGTGAGTCACGGTCGAAGAACTGAGCAACGTGCTTTGTACCTTGTACCAACTTCACCTGTGACTGGACGAATGGATCTCCAGGAACAGTTGCGTACTTGTTAGCGAACAAGGTTGGTGAGATTGCTTGAATGATTCCTGAGTAATCGGTTCCACCGATGAACTCAAGAAGAGCGTTTGTAGCTGCTTGGTTGCTTGTAGCTGTTGTTGAAGCCAAGACACCGTCGATAGGAGCATCGATCGAATCTGTTCCATTTGCAGGATCAATGATTGGGAATGGAATCAGAGCTAGATCTGGGTAGTCAGCCTTTGGATAGAGACCAGAGGTGAATGAGCCCATGATGATCATGGCTGCCTTCTTCTGAATTACGAGCTTTCCAGCATCCTGGTCACCAAGATCTAGAGGGTGGGTGCTCATGTATGGACGAAGAGCAGACCAGTTGGCGAATACCTTCTGAACGCGTGGATCTGTCCAAGAAGCACGACCAGCTGTTAGATCGATATGGAACTTGTAGCCATTGGTACGCATGTTGATGATGTCGAAGACACCCTGTGCTTCCCAGCCACCCTTATCGGCCTGTGCGATTGGTGTGTAACCCTTTGACTTGAAAACCTTACAAGCGTTGATCAGGTCAGCAATTGTCTTGATAGAAGCTGGGTTTACGCCAGCAGCCTTCCAGACTGACTTGCGGTAGTGGATAGCCCATGGATACCAGTCGGTTGGCACGAGGTACTTCTTGCCATCGAGACCAGTTGCTCCGCCAGCGAAACCAGCCGTGAAGCTGCCGCCAATTACTTTCCAAACATCATCAATTGGGGAGAGAAGACCCTTTTGAGCGAAGAACTGCATGCGGTAGCCAGAGAACCAGTCAAAGGCGTTATCTGGAGTACCTTGCAAGTATGAGTTGATGTTGTTCTGGAAGGTGTTGTGATCTACAACGTTAAGAGCAACGTTGATTCCCTTTGCCTTCGCAGCAGCTGTCCAAGCAGCATCTTGCTCTGGGCCAGGGCCATTCGAGTTGTTTGAACCGAAGCTCACGTTGAGTGCATCGGCAGCGTTAGCTGCTGGTGCTGCGAGGGCTGAAGCGCCTACGCCACCAACGGTTAGCGCAGCGGCACCAGCAGCTGCACCCTTAAGTACGGAACGACGTGAAACTTCGTTCTCGGTAATGATCTCTTTCATGTTTTTCCTATTCTCTTCTTCAGAAGTTATTGAAAAACGACCCCACCTGCACAGGGGAGACAAGGAGAACCTAACCCCGGGTCAAGGGTTTTACAAGGAAATTTTGGTAACAAAGCGATAACTAAAGACTGGAACCCCTCCTACGGGAGAGGGAGGTAACAAGTTGATAACAGTCAGTACGCCACCGCTTGAAAGACCCCTGAAACGATCAGCTTCCCGCTAGGGTCCCTCAGTTCGGCGAGGGAGACTGGCGTACCAGAGGGAATATCTGCCGCACAGATACCGATGTAGCGGGCGGTATGGTGTGGTTGCAGGGTGACGTTCACCTGTTGACTGCAGTAATTCGAGCCATTACCCATCCGAGCCGGGTCGGCAGGACCGTAACTCTTTCCAGCGCCAGTAACTAAATCAGGGACGCTCTTAAATTGCTGGACTTGATCAGTCTTATTAAGAATATCGATATTAATGTGGCAAATTGCTCCGCGACAGGTCATTGGATTTTGTGGGTCTACCACGGTGAGTTTATAAATCTGGCTTGAGCCATTGTCCTTCACGGTGTGGAGATGATTGATTCCAAGTTTAATTCCAGTGCCGATAAAAAGGATCGCGAAGACGAGCAATATTAGGTTGCGAATTAGGTGGCGTTCTAAAGCAAATATCAATTTACTACCAAAACGTCCATCCTCTTTCTTGAGGCCCGGTGCAAGTACATCATCAATAACTTCACCACAGCTCTTGCAGTAGTAGGCATCGCGTGCCACCTTCGCATCGCATTTTACACAGAGCATATGAGGAAGCTTGTTCTTGAACATATTCGGATTATGACAGAGGGCGGTAAATAATAGGAATCGTCTTAACTTGCCTGGATTGGAAGCGTGATCTCAATACGCAGGCCGCCCAGATAACTTTTACTCAGCTTGAGTGAGCCGTCATATCTATCGACCACCCCGCTAATAATGCTGAGTCCTAAGCCGGATCCTCCACCTTCTTCGGATCGATGCTTCGTAAATCGCTTGAGGGAGCGGGCCTTATCGGGATATTCCGCTAGCCCGGGTCCCCCATCCTCAATAACTAAGTGCGCTTCGCTGCTCATTTCTAGAAGTGAAACGCTTACCGCTGCATCTTCAGGGGTGTGACGACGGATATTGGAGAAGATATTTGCTACTGCCCGATCAATCAATTTCCGGTCTGCCTGAACCACAACGCCGTCTGCGATCGAGATAGTAACTGCCCGAAAAGGTTGCAGGGCTTCTAGTATCTCAAGATGATCGCGCAGAATTGGAGCAAGCTCAACAGCCTCAATCTCATCTCTCTCACCCTCCCCAACTTCAGCCAAGAAAAGCAGGTCTTGAATAATCGATTCCATGTGAAAGATCTGGACTGCCGATTTCTCTAAATAACCCCTTCCCTTCATAGGGTCGGTCGTGGCGAGCGCTAGATCTACATAACCTTTGATGACCGTTAGCGGAGTACGAAGTTCGTGTGATGCGTCTCCCATAAACTTCTGCATTGCACGTTTTTGTTCTTCGATCAATCGACTAACTTGATTTAATTTTCCATCGCGACGAAAGACGAGAAAGGCAACTAGGCCCGCGAGAAGATCAATGACGAGAATAAAGAGAATCAGATCGCGAGTGAGGTTTTTGACATCTGAATTGATCGTGGCAGTTGACTCTACGAAGATTAACTCTTTACTGCCCCCCATTTTAAATGTGCGAATACGCAGGTTCCTTCCATCATTGACTGGACCTTGCGCCCCACGGAGTCGAAGACTTTCAGGTGGTACCGAAGAGATTGAAGGTCCGGCAACAGTCAGCACAGTTACCAGACCCGTCTCGGTGCGATACTGCACCGTCACGGGAATTGCGGAAACTTGTGCCAGGTATTGAGCCACGGTGAGCGGATCTTCTTTACTAGCGCTTAAGGCTTTAACTTTGGAGTTGAGAGAGTCATCAATGGTTTGGATGAGACTGGAGTGATAACGATCGATTGCAAAGTAACCGATGGCCGATGATGCGACAGTCAAGAAAAAGAAGATCCAGAGGGTGACTCGGAGTACGAGTCTCATCCTCTTTCCACTATCTGAAAGCCAACCCCTCGTACTGTTTTGATTCCTTCAAAGCCATCTCTATGTAATTTTTTGCGTAAGTACGAGATATAGGTTTCAACGACTGTGGAGTTATTCTCGAAATCAATCCCCCACACTGCATTGAGGAGCGCATCTTTTCTTACGACTTTGTTTTTCCGCTCGATTAAGTAGTGCAGCAAGTTATATTCAGTGGGAGAGAGTTCAACAATCTCCTCTTCGTGCCTAACCAGATGTTGATCAACGTCTATCGAAATAGGTCCACAACGCAAGATGTTGGTTGGCTGTTGGGTTTGGGTGCGACGCAAGATCGCCTCGACGCGGAGCGCCAACTCTTCGATGCTAAAAGGTTTGGTCACGTAGTCGTCAGCGCCAACGCGGAACCCTTGGTGAATATCATCCTTCTCGCGCCGCGCGCTGAGGAGGAGTGCAGGGGTGGGGTCGCCAGCCGCCCGGACCTTTTCCAAAAGGACTAGGCCATCGATTTTGGGCATATTGATATCGAGAACGTAGAGGTCGAACTTCCGTTTGCGAATATGGGAGAGGGCATCCAAGCCGTCGCTTGCGACGGTTACGTCATATCCCTCCAACTCAAGAACATCCCCAACCAATTCGCGCACGCCAGACTCATCGTCAACCACCAAAATCTGCGCCTTTTTCATGTTTGGTAAGCCTAACTATAAGGATCTGACCCGCAAGAGCCTGACAAGAGTTTCACATGGATCTCACAAAGTTGGGTCTGATAGTTAAGCCATGGGAACAACCCGCTCCCAGTGTTGTAGCGCTAACCGCGCCTAACCTCAGTAGTACTGAAAAGGATAGAAAATGAAGAAGAACCTTCGTAACAGAGTTGTCGCAGGCACCGTTGGCGCCGCGCTCCTTCTTGGCCCAACCGCAGCTTTTGCCGATACTACGCCAGCTCCAACTACATCTGCCGCTCCAACCACTCCAGCACCTACAAAGACCAAGGGTGGTAGCGTCGATATGACTGCCTACAAGGCGGCCCTTGCCCAATACCGTATCGATCTAAAAGCTTGGCAAGATGCCCGCAACAAGGCACAAGCAGATTACAAGGCCTCGATTGTCGCTTACCGAGCTGCAATTGCCGCTAATCAAGCCTCTCGCAAGCAGATCGAAGCAACTTTCAACAACGCTGTTAGCGCTGCTAAAGCCGCCTTCGATGCTGCAACAACTGGAACAGTTACAGCAGCTGCACGTCAAGCGGCCCTCAACGCCCGTGTAACTGCTGTGGCTGCGGCGACTGATGCTCGCGCCGCTGCCATCAAAGCGCTGCCAACGATCCCAACCAAGTTGCCTGCGCCAACAATCCCACCTAAGCCAGTGGCTCCAGTAAAGCCATAAGTTCTCACTACCCGGTGAGACTTACCTGTCGGGGGTAAGTCCGAACCCGCCCACTTAGCGCCTGCTAGGTGGGCGGGTTCTTTTATCCAGCCAACTCTCAGAAAACTCCCATTTTCAACTGAGGAGTATTTACTTGTCGCCTCAGGTTAGACCTTGATGATCCTCCCAGACCCCACGCTAGGTGGGCTTGATAGGAGATAACCCAGATGATCGCACTGCTCGCTATATTCCCAATTCTGATGTTCGGAACCGTCGCTTATGCCGCTTTCGCTGCACATACGGAACATGAAGCTCGTGAAGAGGTTAATGCAAATTTTGCTTGCTGTGACGAGCGTCGCGCCGCGATGAAAGAGCACCAACTCGTCGCCTAACTACCGTCAATCTAACGTCAGGCGATATTCATCTGCGTTGGTTACTCTTCATCGCATACTGGTCAGCTCATAAATTGGCTCGATATTCCAGTCTGATAACAATGAAGATAACCGAGGAGAAGTAATGAATAGCGAGAGCAAGTGTCCATATAGCGGTAGCAAATTAGCCAGCGAAGGTACCTTCAATCAAGACTGGTGGCCCAACCAACTCAACCTTAAAGTCTTGCAATATAACTCGGCCCAAGCAGATCCCATGGGCGCTGACTTTGATTATGCAGAGGAATTTAAGAAGTTAGATCTCGCGGCACTGCGTAGCGACTTGCAAGCTCTGATGACAGATTCGCAGGAGTGGTGGCCAGCGGACTACGGACACTACGGTCCCTTCTTTATTCGAATGGCCTGGCATAGCGCTGGCACCTACCGCACCTACGACGGACGTGGTGGCGGTGGCTCCGGAATGCAACGCTTCGCTCCCCTTAACAGCTGGCCAGATAACGTCAACCTCGACAAAGCGCGTCGTCTGCTCTGGCCAATCAAGCAGAAGTATGGCAAGCAGATATCTTGGGCTGACTTAATGATTCTGACGGGCAATGTCGCACTCGAGTCTATGGGTTTCAAAACCTTCGGGTTCGGTGGAGGTCGCGCGGATGTCTGGGAGCCAGACGAAACGTATTGGGGCAAAGAGCAAGAGTGGTTAGCCGACAACCGCTATAGCGGAGATCGCAATCTCGAAAACCCGCTCGCTGCTGTTCAAATGGGACTCATCTATGTAAACCCTGAAGGCCCGAATGGAAATCCTGATCCGCTCTTATCTGCTCGCGATATTCGCGAGACCTTCGCCCGCATGGCGATGAACGATGAAGAGACAGTCGCACTCATTGCAGGTGGACATACTTTTGGTAAGACTCACGGAGCTGCTGATCCCGGCAAATATGTTGGTCCAGAACCGGAAGCCGCGGCTATCGAAAATATGGGTCTGGGTTGGAAGAACTCTTTCGGCACGGGTAATGGTGCAAGCACTATTTCAAGTGGTCTCGAAGGTGCGTGGACCCCAACGCCAACAACATGGGATAACTCGTACTTCGAAGTTCTCTTTGCCCATGAATGGGTACAAACAAAGAGCCCAGCGGGAGCAACGCAATGGATTCCTGCTGACGGTGCGTCATCAGACGCCGTTCCCGATGCGCATGAAGTTGGAGTTAAACACCCACCTGTAATGCTGACTAGCGATCTCGCACTTCGCTTTGATCCCGCTTATGAGGCGATATCGCGTCGCTTCCTTGCAAACCCGGATGAATTGGCCGATGCCTTCGCCCGCGCCTGGTACAAGTTGACCCACCGCGACATGGGCCCAATCTCGCGCTACTTAGGTGATTTGGTCCCTGCGGAGCAATTGATTTGGCAGGATCCGCTTCCCGCTGTTGATCACGAGTTGATCACCGAAACAGAGGTCGCGGAGCTCAAATCGATCATCATCAGTTCAGGTCTATCGATCGGGCAGCTGGTTAAAACAGCATGGGCCTCCGCATCGACCTTCCGCGGAACAGATAAGCGTGGCGGGGCAAATGGTGCACGCATCCGCTTAGAACCACAGCGCAATTGGGCGGTTAATGATCCAGATGAGTTGGCGCAGACCCTGGCTGCACTCGAGACCATCCAAACTGAATTCAACGCCAAGTCGAGTAATAAGAAGGTATCTCTTGCTGACTTGATCGTCTTGGCTGGCGGAGTTGCCATCGAAGAGGCGGCAAAGGCGGCCGGAACACCTGTAGTAGTTCCATTTACCCCAGGCCGTACAGATGCAACTCAGGAGCAGACCGATGTTGAGTCCTTCAAAGTTCTCGAACCAATCGCTGATGGTTTCCGCAATTTTGATAAGAGCGGAGGGTACCACCCGGCCGAATTCCTCTTGGTTGATAAAGCTGCGCTCTTAACTCTGACCGCTCCCGAGATGACTGTTCTTGTGGGTGGCCTGCGTGTTCTGGGGGCAAACGCCAGTGGATCTAAGGCGGGAGTCTTCACTAAGAACCCCGGCACCTTGACCAACGATTTCTTCACGACGGTACTTGATATCGGAGTCGGTTGGAACGCCACATCTGAAGCGGCAGATTCATTTGAAGGTCGGGACACCAAAACGGGTGCGATCTTATGGAGTGCAACGCGTGCAGATTTGATCTTTGGATCTAATTCTGTGCTCCGCGCCCTTGCAGAGGTTTACGCCAGCAACGATGCCAAACAGAAGTTTGTACATGATTTCGTCGCTGCCTGGAGAAAGGTGATGGAGCTAGACCGCTTTGATATCTAAAGAATAAATTAATTGAAAATAACGTAGCCCCGCCACTGAAAGTGACGGGGCTGCGTTATGAAGTTTTACTTCTCTAATTTATCCAAGAAGTAACGGATCTGAATCGCTGCAGCAGCGCCCTCACCTACTGCTGAAGCGAGTTGCTTAGTGGAACCACCACGGACATCGCCCGCCGCAAAGACACCGCGTGCTGATGTGTTGAACATCTGATCGGTCGCAACAAATTTGCGCTCATCTAGCGCGACTGCACCGTTTAGCCATTCGGTATTTGGATCGAGCCCAATAAAGATGAATGCACCCTTTGCGGCATGGACGGTACGTTCATTAGTTATGAGGTTTTCGAGCTCGACTGCTTCGAGCTGGCCACCCTCAGTTGCTTTGAACGATTGAACTGCCTCGTTTAGTTTTACCGACATCTTGGGATGGTTGTAAACCTTCTCCTGGAGCAACTTTGATCCACGAAGTTCGCCACCACGTTCGATCACCGTGACATGGTTTGCAAATTGGGTCAAGAAGAGTCCTTCTTCTAACCCCGAGTTTCCGCCGCCTAAAACAACTACTTCATCGACGCCCTTGTAGAAAGGGCCATCGCAGGTCGCACAGAAGTGGATACCGGCGCCGATCAGATCGGCTTCACCTTCTGCTCCTGTACGTCGATACGTAGAACCTGTTGCAACGAGCAGCGCCAACCCCTCGACAGTTGCACCCGTAGAGAGCGTGATGTCGAGACCGGCATAACCCTCAGAGTTGTCGACCTCCTTGAAGGATTCAACTCCGACTGCCTGCAGAATTTCCACGCCATACTTCTTCGCCTGCTGCTCAAAGCGACCAGCTAGTTCTGCACCGCCGATCCCATCAGGAAAGCCTGGATAGTTATCAAAGCGTTCGGTGACTCCCGCCTGTCCTCCGACCGCGGACTTTTCCACGATGAGAACCTTGAGGTTCTCGCGCGCAGCGTAGATCGCGGTGGTGAGTGCAGTTGGCCCACCTCCCGCGATAACGAGGTCGTAAGCAGACATAGCTGCCTCGCGCACAATGCCCAACTTTTCAGCGAGTTCATCATTGGATGGCTCGGTCAAAATCGAACCATCAGGGAAGATAATGGTTGGAATTATGCGCTTACCGTCGTTGATGCGCTCAACCTCTGCCTGCGCTGATGGATCACTTTCCATATCAACCCAGTCAAATTCAATGCGGTGTTGACCCAAGAATGTCTTTGCGCGCTTGCAATCTGGGCACCAAGAAGCGCCGATTACCTTAAGTTTCTGCTCCACTCGCTATTCACCTTTTCCTGAGGTTGGGTTGGATTACTTCTTGGGTTCGAGCTTGAGTGAGACTGAGTTGATGCACCAACGCTCATCTGTAGGAACGTTGTAACCCTCGCCCTTAAATACGTGGCCGAGGTGTGAACCGCAATTGGCGCAGCGCGCTTCAACGCGGCGCATGCCAAAGGAGTTATCTTCAATCAATACAACGGCATCAGCTTCTGTTGGCGCGTAAAAAGAAGGCCATCCGCAGCCGGAGTGGAACTTTGTGTCGCTGCGAAAGAGCTCTTGGGAGCAGACCTTGCACGAGTAGACACCCTCGGTTTCGGTGTCGGTATAGGCGCCACTAAATGCCGCTTCCGTGCCGGCCTGGCGTAAAACCTTGTACGAGAGCGGATCGAGCTCATCGCGCAATTGGGCATCATTGACTTGGAAGGGATAGAGAGAGCCATCAGGTTTGATGGCAGATACCTCTTCGTGCTTCATTGCCTTACCTCCACCGCAATTGGCAGCAAATCTAGTGAAAAACTAGGCGCTGGTTACGGTGGCAAACAAATATATTGCGTGAACTATTCCTCCACACCCCGCCTTGACGGGCCCGCGGGGTGTGGAATCCCCCTTTAGACCAACTCTTCCGAATCTGCGGCTTCCACCGAGAGGTGAGGCAGACCCTTATCCAGCCAGCGTGGAATCCACCAGTTGCTGGATCCGAAGATATGCATCAGGGCAGGTACCAAAACGGTGCGCAGGACGAAGGCATCGATAAAGACGGCGGAGGCGAGGCCCACGCCAAACTCCTTAATGACCTTCTCGCCACCGAAGACGAAGGAGGCGAAGACAGTGATCATGATCAGCGCCGCTGATGTGATGATGCGCCCTGTCTCACTCTGTCCTACGACTACGGCCTTGCCGTTATCTTTGGTGTGCACCCACTCTTCGTGCATCCGGCTTACTAGGAATACTTGGTAATCCATGGAGAGTCCGAAGAGGATTGCCAACATAATTACCGGCAAGAAGGCCTCGACTGGGCCTGAGCCAATGTTGAGCAATTTTTCGCCCCAGCCCCATTGGAACATCGCAACCACGATTCCGAAGGATGCTCCCGCGGCGAAGAGATTCATCACTCCAGCGGTAAGAGGAATTACCAGGCTACGGAAGGCCAAAAGTAGAAGCAGGCAACCCAGCACGATGATGACCCCGATAAAGAGCGGAAGCTTATGAGCGATCACGCTGGCAAAATCATCAAAGATCGCCGTGGTGCCACCGACATAGACAGCTGTCTTCTCGCCGGCCAACGCTTTAGGAATCACCGTGGTGCGCAACAACTTGATTAAGTTACTGGTCTTAATATCTTGTGGTCCCGTATTTGGTATGACCTGCAGAAGGGCAACACTTCCATCAGGAGATGTGATGACCGGGCTAACTGCGACAATTCCTGGAGTTGTTGCCAACGCAGCGGAAACGTTCTGCAGGGACTGAGTATCTGCAGAGGAATTAATCTGCGCAATTACTTGGAGTGGACCGTTTGTTCCTGGTCCAAACCCCTTGGCAAGTAGGTCATAAGCAGCGCGAGTAGTAGTTCCCTTTGGATTATTGCCTTGATCTGAAGAGCCTAAATGGAGTGAGAAGAAGGGAATAGATAGGAGCACGATAAGAGCGATTGCTACAAGCGATAAGGACTTTGGGGTTTTGGCAACTGTGCGCGACCACTTTGCCCATGCGCTCTGCTCGTGATCCTTTACATCTCCCGAGTCAATGCTTCTGCGTGAGCGACGTGAATGTACGCGACGCTTCATAACTCCGAAGAGAGCTGGTAGAAGGGTCAGGGAAGCGATCATCGTTACTAGAACCGTTGTGGTCGCTGCAACTGCAACTCCATTCAAGAAGGAGAGTCGCAACACGAATAGCCCAAGCAAGGCGATACACACCGTGGCACCTGCGAAGAGGACTGCGCGACCAGATGTATCAACCGAGATAGCTGCGGCATCTTCGGGATCAACGCCTCGAGCAATTTCACGCCGGTAGCGCGAAACAATGAAGAGTGCGTAATCGATTCCTACACCGAGTCCGATGAGGGATCCCAAGATTGGCGCGAAGGTCGCGATGCCCATCGCGTGAGTAAGAAGTGTGTCGATTCCACTGGCAGTGACAAGAGAGATAAGCGCGACACCGAGCGGCAAGAGCATGGCGAAGAGCGAACCAAAAGAGATGAAGAGGATGATTCCTGCCGCGACAATTCCGATAACTTCGCCGGGACTACCCTTGGGAGCGTTGAGTTGACCTACAGCGAGACCACCAAACTCAACTTCAAGATTGGAATTCGAAGCGGCTTTGCCAATGTCAACTAGCGCTTGCACATTCTTAGTCTTAATCGCTTGACCCTGAACTGTGAATACGACTGGAGCATAGGCAGTCTGTTGATCCTTGCTGACCTGGATGGCATTGGCTGGGTCATAAGGAGACTTCACAGTTCCAACTGTTGGAATATTTGAAACCTTAGAAAAAACTGCGTCCATCGCGCTTTTAACAGAAGGATCGTTCACGGTTCCTGAGCTGACGTGGAAGACAATCGTCTCGGTATCGCCGGCCTGTCGCGGAAATGCCTTGCCAAGCAGCGTGAGCGCCTTTGAGGACTCAGTGCCAGGCAGCGAGAATGAATCGCTATAAGCCGAGCCCACTGACTGTGAGATCGCAGTGATAGCAACCAGGGCTAGCAGCCAAAAACCGATGACGTAAAACTTATTACGGAATGCGAAACGACCTAATGTCTTCATGAGTTCCTTAATTGCCGGAGGAATCTGATCGATTGAGAGATGGCGATTCTACTTCAAGGAGTTAGCAACGCACTCGGCGAGCGGCTCCTATGCCATATGAATAGGAAACCGCTTGATGAATTTTCGGTGCAGGTAGGCGCATATCAAGATAATTCCCACTCCTCCACCGAGTGGAGCCCAAAGAAATGACCATTGCGCATGATCGGTAATGACGATGATTGGAACGGCGACCGCCGGAGGATGGAGAGTATGAGTGGCCTCCATCACAAAGAGCGCAATAGCCACGGCGATGGAGAGGGTCCAAATGTTGCCTCCCCAAATGTGAAAGAGAGCCAAGCCCGAAATTGCACCGATGAGGTAACCAAAAAATAGATTTTTAGTCCGCACAAAGGGGCTATGAGTAACGGCAAATACAAGTGAGAGGCTCGCTGCATAGGAAGCTATCAAGAGTGGATGTTTCATCAAATCACCAAGATACTTGAGGAGAAAGATCACCGCCCCGGCAAATATCGAGGCCAGAGTGATGCTCTGCCAACGGTTGAGATTCATGCGAATTGGTGAGTTCATAGGAACCTTGTCTACCTGAGAAAAGGAGAACTTGGATGGAATTTACTGGTGGCGGGTGAAGGATTTGAACCTTCGAAGGCAGAGCCGGGGATTTACAGTCCCAGAGTCCCCCTTAAAGAATTAATAGGTAAATAGATGAAGGGCTAAAAAGCCCGTACTGGCCGAACGTAGACGGTGACGAACTTATTGGTGATGGTCTGGTAGCCATTGGTGAAGGCCAGGTACCAGGCGAAGCCCGGGTCGTACTCAGTCGAGGACCAGTAGCCGGCCTCCACGAACCCTCCAACACCGATCAAGTTGTCATACATCAATTTCATCTCACCAAGTGAGCCCAAGAACCAGTCAGACTTGCCACCTGCCGAACACGAAGTGGCAAAATACGCTGCATTGTTGGTACTATTGTCAGCCGTAAAAACCGCCTTAATAGCAGCTGTATTTGCTTGACCAGCACCGACAGCACGCGCTGCCCAGCCTCGGGCCGCAGTCACATCCGTATTTGCCGAAGACCAAGTTTCCGAAGCGCTCTCACAGGATGTGGGCGCTGCCTCCAGATAGTTGAACGTCGGATAAATGTCGTTGTAATCAACGAAAAAGATCGTTCCACCACCAGGGCCAGTGTCACCAATTTTGTACGTGCACTTGGTACCTATGCAGTTGGCGCCCGTCACGATTGGGGCTGCTACACCACTTGCTCCTGTTGCTCCTGTTGCTCCTGTTGCTCCGGTTGCTCCGGTTGCTCCTGTTGCTCCTGTTGCTCCGGTTGCTCCGGTTGCTCCGGTTGCACCAGCAGGTCCAACCATTGAAACACCGGCAGGCCAGCTTCCGTCAAGATTCTTTGGACCAAATAGCGTTTTTGTTACAGAGTTAATAAACATATCTCCTGGTGCACCCCAAGTGCTCTCAGGATCTTTCACACCGTTCCATAATGTTTTTCCATCTTTACCGGCTGCGCCATCTTTTCCAGGTAGTCCTGCAGCGCCGGTTAAACCATTGGCACCTGCTACTCCTTGTGCGCCGAGAACAAGTTTCTTATTTCCTTTGGGACAAGTTGATGTTCCAGGGTGAGTGACAACCTTTGTTTTTGAATTAACGCAGACGAGATATCCGCCTGATGCAGTATTGATTCGAACTGTTGCCTGAGCTCCAACGCTACCAACAATAAGAGTAAGTATAAAAAGCAATAAGCTAGATCTATATTTGGAACCAGAGGTTAGATTTCTTAACATAAACACTCCACTAATGTTGAAAACACTCTTGCAACATAGGCAATAGTGATGGGGCTATAGGAACAAGCCCAAATATACAAAGTGAGAATGGCTGCGCTCAGAAGTTTTCAGAGGGCTAGCACTAAATTAGTGTCAATAGGTTCCGGCCATCCCGCTACGGGAGGCAGCGAGAGGGCATTTAAATATTTCATTTGTTGATTGATAGGAAAAATCGAACTGGTGGCGGGTGAAGGATTTGAACCTTCGAAGGCAGAGCCGGGGGATTTACAGTCCCCTCCCATTGGCCGCTCGGGCAACCCGCCAGGGCTATCTGTGAAGCAGCCTGCGTAGATTACCCCATTTTGGGGAGGGCAAATAATCCAAGTATCTGAGCACGAATTCGCGAACTTAATCCTCCTCAGCAGGTGCGATGAAAACTTGTGCGTCGTAGAGCGATTGATACAGCCCCCCGGCGTCAACCAGATCAGCGTGACGGCCACTTTCAACGAGACGCCCCTTATCTAGAACCAGGATGAGATCCGCCTTCTGCACCGTGGAAAGGCGATGCGCGACGACAAAGGTAGTTCGATCTTTCATCAAGGATTCAAGTGCCTTTTGAATTGCACTCTCGGATTGTGAATCCAGGGCGGAGGTGGCCTCGTCGAGAATCAATATTCTCGGATCACGAATGAGAGCGCGTGCAATCGCAAGGCGCTGCTTCTGGCCGCCGGAAATTCTGGCACCCCGCTCTCCCACTAGCGTGTTCACGCCCTCTGGTAGTTCGCTAACAAACTCCAGCGCATTTGCAGCGCGCAGTGCATCGCTAACGCGTTGATCAGAGACAGAGCCAAGCCCGTAAGTGATATTTTCGCGGACCGTACCTTCAAAGAGAACGGACTCCTGCGGGACTACTGAAATATATTGTCTATAACTACGCAGATCAAACTTTGAGAGATCACCACCGTCGATACGGATAGTTCCTGATTGTGGCCGCAAAAAACCGATGATCAGATTTATCAACGTTGATTTTCCAGAACCCGAAGGGCCAACTAAAGCAATCATCTGACCTGGCTCGCCTTGCAAAGAAAATTCAGAGATTGCGGGTCGGTTACCTTCTGGGTAGGTGAAGGAGACCTTTTCGAAGCTCACCGCGCCAGATACTCGCTGCATCGCAGGCTTTCCTGAATTCTCCTCCAAATCAGGAGATTCCAAAACCTCCCCGAGCGATCGGATTGAGGCAAAACCCTTCGATATTTGTGGCATCAGACTGGAGAACAAGATCACTGAGCCAATGAGCTGACCAAAGAATGATGTTAGGAGAACTACGTCACCGATTGTCACACCAAATTTGTGTTCCAAGGCGCAGTAGCTCGCGAAGCCGAGACAAGACACGTTAGCGAGTTGGAAGGTCACCCAGGCGAGAGCATTGAATTTTGCGTTAAAGATATCCAACCTAAACCCGGCACGTTTAACATTGCTAAAAGAGTCGTACATAGTCTGCAAGGCGCTCTGCTCGAGACCATGCGCTCGGGTTATGGGAATCAGAGTGGTCATTTCATTAACGCGTGCCGACATGACTTCAATCTCTGCACGAAACTCTTCATTTCTGGCGCGCAATCTAAAGCGAAGTTTTGCAATAAAGATCGCGATCAAAGGAGCTAATAGCAAAAAGAAGGGTAAAAAGAGAGGCACCTTGATTGCCGTGATCACAATCGCCCCGACAACTCCATTGATTGCAGTCGAGCCACTATCTGAGAGGTTTCGTACCATCTGCTCAATATTTTCGACATCGCGGATAATCTTGGTCTGTAAAACACCGGCGTTTGATTTGAGATAGAAACCCATGCTCAGTTGCTGCATTCTTTCGACCAACGCAGAGCGCAGCCGATTTTCTACTTCTCGGATTGCGGTGCTTTGATACTTCACGTAAATCAGGTTCATGGGCCAGTTTTGGAGAGTCACCAAAACCAAAATCACAATATTTACCGTGAGTTTTGTTAGGCCCTTGTGGCTGGCAATCACGTCAATAGTGTTTGCGGTCAGGAGCGGAATAACCCAGGTCGGCGAGTGCTTGATCGTAAAGAAGAGAAATGCGATGGCGACTCTAAGTTTTTGCTCCTCAAAGAGGTAGAGGAGCGTTCGAATCGGACTCTCGCCGACATACCGGTGCTCAACTTCAGAAAGGTGAGGCGAGCGGGTATTCACTCTCTAACCGTATCCCAACGCATTACGAGGTAGCGGCTGGCTAAAACGGCGACGTCAGATATTTGCAGCTAACGCCGCATTGAGAGCGCTCTTGAGGTGTCCCGCTAGCGCCTGTGAAAATGTGGCGGTCATGTGGCCTGGATCGAAGTAGGTGAGGATATTGCCGATAACGACCGGGCAAGGATCGGTTGGACAGACCCAGAGCTGGGGTTTGATGAGGAATATCGAATTTGCTGTTGCGATCTGAGTCTCCAAGGCAATCCAATCATCGGAGATCGCTTGTGATACCGGCGTGGCACAAGCCAAGGTGCTCTTCGGATGTGAGGACAAGCAGATCAGCGGATCTTGCGCCAGCGCCGGGGTATCAGACATCAAAACGACTTTCGCTCCGCTGCTTTGCAGTTGGGCGATGGTTCTATTCATTCCCGCGAGGAACGGTGCCTTTCGCGCATCTCCTGTTGTCACAACTCCTTTCACTTCAGTCTCAAAGCCACTCGTCGATGCAACCAGAACCATGTAAGGGTGAGCAGCGATGATGCGTTGAATGGAAGCGGCACGCCAAATAGGACAGTTCTGCATGAGTGATGCAGTAGAGGGGTTATATGCCGGAATATCTGCGGGCGAACAAGCGGACATGGTGAGCGATAAGAGTTTCCAGTGGTTCTCCTTAGCCACTTCATTGAAGGCAGGGAACCACGCGAGAGCATGACTATCCCCGAAGAGAACTACAGTCGTTGCCGAGGTTGTATCGCCATAGATACACGGCTTGGTTGATGGTTTGAGATTAAGTTGTGTATGACAACGATCTGCGTATGGAAGTGGACGATCATGACCAGCGTTCAAAAGAGCGGGCTCCAAATTTGCGGGTACCGGAAAATCAATCGTGACTGCGCGAGCCGGAACAGTGTTCAAAGGCGTGCTCTTGATGGTGAGCGAATCTACGTAACTACGTAACTCGGCAGCGGTCTGCGCGCCGTGCTTACCGCGAAGTGAGGCCGTGGCTGCATAGTCAGCACCAAAGGCAGTCATCGCTAACAGCGAGGCGAGAACTCCCGCAATCGCGATATTCCGGATGGGTTGCAGAGAGATTACAAAACCACGACGGAAGGGACGTTCTACAAACCTCTCCGTGAGCACAGCCAGGACGATGGAAAGCAGTGCCAAGAGCAAGCGCTTAACAAGCGTCAGATGATTACCCGCAATTACCTGCGGGATAACGAGAACCGGCCAATGCCATAGGTAGAGCGAGTAACTGATCTTTCCAATTCTCTGCAGAAGTTTGAAAGAAAGTATTCGCGAGGGAAGCGTTATCTCTTTTACTGAACCCGCCGCGATAATTAGGAATGCACCCAGGGTCGGCGTAAGCGCTGTTGAGCCTGGAAATTTAAGAGGATCCGATTGGGTCAACCCCGAGAAGATGACCAAGCCAAGGCCGACGAAACCACCGATCATGGCAATAAAGCGGGGCAACCTTGACACTCCTTGTGCCAAACTCGATAGAAGAGCCCCAAGGATCAACTCCCAAGCCCGAGATGGGAGTGAGAAGAAAGCCCAAGGCTGATCAGTTTTTAGAAGGAGATTTGCAAAGGTCAACGAGGTCGCGAATACAAAGATAGATAGGAGGAATACGCGGAAAGATTTATTTCGCTTCTTCCATGTTGCAAAGGCCACGAGCAGAGGCCAGAAGAGATAGAACTGCTCCTCAACTCCTAACGACCAAAAGTGCAGAACGGGAGATGGAATCGTCGAGTTGGAGAAGTAATCTGTGGCTCGAATAGCGAAATCCATATTTGATACGTAGAGGCCAGCACTGGAAATATCCACTGCAGCTCCCGGTAGTAGAAGCGGCGGGAACCAGATGGCGACAACGATTAACGTTGTGAAGAGGACCAGCACAGATGCGGGCAGCAGACGCCTTATCCGCCTGGCATAAAACTCTTTAAAGCGAATCTGGCCGGTACTTTTGACTTCGCGCAAGAGATTGCCAGTTATTAGGTATCCACTTAATACAAAGAAGATATCTACTCCGACAAAACCGCCTTTAAAACCCGGAACAGAGGCGTGAAAGAGCAAGACCAAAAGTACGGCAATGCCGCGCAGCCCCTGAATATCTCCGCGGAAGCGATTCTCACTGAGTGGCACCTCGCCAACTGCACTCTCTTGAGAGGTCATACTGGAGTTTAAGTTCTACGCAGAACGATCGTCCACGATATTGCAGAGTTCTCAGGAAACTGACAAGTTATCTTGAGCGGGCGGAGTTCACCTTCTGCATATGGTGCTTACGACAGAGCACTTCATATCCAATGGTCTGGGGAGTTCCCACATCACCAGGCAGGATCTGATCACCTTCGGTAACCATCTCGCCATTTGCGACACGGGCATTATGGGTCGCGCGCGCTCCACACCAACAGAGAGCCTCGACTTGTAGAGGCAGGACGCGGTCTGCCAACTCAATCAACCGCTCAGAACCAGGGAATAACTTGGTTCGAAAATCTGTCAAGATTCCAAATGCAAATACATCGATGCCAAGTTCGTCTACTACACGCGCTAGTTGTTCAATATGTGCTCTCTCGAAAAACTGTGTCTCATCACAAATGACGTACTCAATCTTCCTACCGGTCTTCTTCTCGCTCACAATGTAATCGTAGATATTAAAGTCGGGACTAACTTCGTGCGCTGTAGCCTGTAAGCCCAAGCGGCTTGTGATGACTCCCGTACCGCCACGATCGCGATTGGTCAGGATCAATCCTTCGAGGCCACGACTCTTGCGGTTATGTGCTGTCTGCAGTGCAAGGGTGGATTTACCACTATCCATCGTTCCGCAGTAATAAATCATCTCGGCCATGCGAGAAAATTAGCGTATAACCATTAGAAGATTGGTTATTGGACTAAGTTACGTCTGTGACGGCACCGACAGCAGAGCGCGTCGACCGCGCGAAGTGGAGTCTGCGAGCCACCTTCTTCTTTATGGGAGTCGCGGTCGCAGCCACCTCTGCTCGCTTTGCAGAGATCAAAGGACACACGCACAGCTCCGATGCCATCTTCGGCTACTGCATCATGGTCGGAAATCTGGGCTCCATCTTCGGCAACTTCTTCGGCACCCAGTTGAGCCGCAAAATCGGAACGCGCCGTACCGCCCAGCTCATTATGTGCGGAGTTGCCGGATCACAAATTGCATATGGATTTGTTAATCAAATATGGGAGATCCCACTCGTTGCATTTGTCGCGGGCGCTAGTTATTCACTAATGAACATCGCCTGCAACTCGCAAGGATCCATGGTGCAGGAAAGCGTCGGCAGATCCTTAATGCCCTCTTTCCATGGCTCTTGGTCGGTTGGCGCCTGCACTGCATCCTTTGCCGCAGGAGCCATCGCGAAATATGTTCCAGTTGAGTGGCATCTACTCGGCAACTCTTTGATCGCTCTCTTTGGCTGCCTGGTAGTTTCGCGAGCGCTCCTACCAATCTCCGTCGACCGCCACGATGCGGCAATCAATTCGGATGTGCCTCACAACTTGGCAATTCCTATCGAGATCAAGAACTTCATCTGGATGGTCGCAATCGGCTCGTTCCTCGCGACGATCGCTGAAGTATCTGTAGGTGATTGGTCATCTATCTACCTCAAAGAGGATCTCCACATACCTATTGGGATCAATACTTTGGGTTACACCTGCTTCGTCTTGGCCCAAATTCTGGGCCGCTTCTCCGTGGGGCGGTGGATCGATCTGTATGGAATTCCGCGGGTGATCCGGGTTGGTGGCTTGCTTGGCGGATCTGGTTATCTAATAGGGCTGATCATCGCCAACATTGAACGGGCCAATCACCGCTACACCGCGCTAGTAATAATGTGTATCGCTTACGCAATCTTGGGATTTGGCGTAGCCCCTATGCCACCGTCGTATGTATCCGTCGCTGGAAGTATTCCAGGAATTCCCACAGCGCGAGCGCTCACACGTCTTGCGGTAATCGCTTCGACGGGATTCTTGGTTGGCAGATTTACGATTTCTAGCCTCGCAGGGCTATTTGGTCTACCCACGGCCTTGCTCTTTCCCGCCACCGCACTAATTGGCAGCGGGATTCTCGCTCACTACTTAGATATCAAGCGGCTGAAGAGCAGTAATTAACCATTCTTGGAAGGAGCGGGAGGAGTTGGAGCTGCGCTTCCGGCACCTGCACCTAGACCAGAGAGAAACTGTTGCAGCTCTTGACCCAGCTGAGTTGAATTTAAATTAGATCCTCCGCCATTAGAAGAACCACCATTTGCACCGTTTAGAAGTTGGCTCAGAGTTCCGGCTAAATTCCCACCGCTAGTGCTGTCAGGTTGAACTTGATAGCGGCCATAACCACCGTCATCAAAGCCGCGACCAAATCCGCGATCGTGCCCGTGTCCACTAACACCAACTAGCAGGATGAGTGTTCCGAGTGCTACCCAAGCCAGCGTTCCGATAGCGCCAATCCAGATGGCGGCGGTAGCGAATGCCGATCCTGACTTGGTGTGCTCTGACTTATCGATCTCGCTCTTTGCGCGAATTCCCAGGATCAACCCGACGAATGGAACAAATAGGCTAAGTACAAAGGCAATAACCGAAGTATGGGTGGCCTCTTGTAACTGAATAATCTCCTTGCGATCTTCCTCTTCCAGCATTGGAAATCCCCTCAAAATAGATGCGCGCGATTCGGGCACATAAGTATCACATCATCAGCGCCGAGCGATGCGAGCGCCCCCGTTAGAGTGCTCCTGTGAATATTCTTAGTCTTATTGAGCCTCATGGCACCGAGTTCATCGCTGAGGGCGAGCGCCACGGTAAGGCCAGCTCCCTTTTCTGGCCGTGGGCGGCTGGAAATGTCTCCTTACTCGCTCTCTCCTACGGCTCCATCTTCCTGGGCTTTGGAATTTCATTCTGGCAGGCAACCTGGGCGGCCATAATCGGCACAGTTGGTTCCTTCATCCTTGTCGGGGTGAGTTCAATTGCAGGAAAGCGCTCCAACGCGCCAACCATGACGCTTTCGCGGGCGGCGTTCGGAGTGAAGGGCAATGTCTTACCTGGCCTGCTCTCCTATCTCGTCTTTGTCGGCTGGGAGACCGTTCTTGTCTCGCTAGCAACGCTGGCCGCACAAACAATCTTCGCCCGCGTCGGCCATGTAAATCACAACGTCGCCGGCATTCTCGGATTCATCGTGGCGGCAGGGCTGACCATATTTGGCGGCGTCTTAGGTTTTGCAACCATCATGCGGTTACAGCGCTGGCTCACCCTGGCCACGATCGTACTTACTGTTGGATACATCGCACTGACTATTCATAAGATCAACTGGCATGCGGTGCAATCAATCCACTCCGGTAGCCGCTCTGGGTTCATTGGAGCGATGATCTTTGGCATCACTGGAATTGGTCTGGGATGGGTTAACTCCGCGGCTGACTATTCAAGGTACTTACCGCGCAAGACCTCAAGTGGCAGCGTAATTTTCTGGACCGTCTTCGGCTCATCCATCGTCCCTATCATTCTTGTCATTTATGGGGCGCTCCTTGCCGGTTCATCCAAGAGTTTGGGAGATGCCGTCGCCTCTGATCCCATCGGCGCGCTCACGACGATTCTGCCCACCTGGTATTTGATTCCCTTCGCAGTTGTAGCGATCTTGGGGCTAGTTGGTGGAGCAATTCTCGACCTGTACTCCTCCGGTATCACCCTGGTCTCCATTGGATTGCCAGTAAAGCGCCACGTGGCGGCTTCTATCGACGCGACGATCATGCTGGTTGGAACAATGTATTTTGTCTGGATCGCACCGAACTTCACCACACCCTTCCAAGGTTTTCTCATCACCTTGGGTGTGCCGATCGCGGTCTGGTCGACAATATTTGTCGCCGATATTTTGCTGCGCAAGGTTGATTACGCCGAATCTGAACTCTTCTCAACGACCGGGCGCTATGGCATATATAACGTGCGCTCCATCGGACTAGTCATCTTTGGAACCGTTGTCGGCTGGGGATTGGTCACAAACCCTCTCGCGTCGTGGCTCTCGTGGCAGGGCTACTTTATGGGCTTGATCGGCGGCAAGAGCGGAGCGTGGGCTGGGGCCAACGTCGGGGTAATAGTGGCCCTAGTTATAGGCTTTGTCGGACACATTCTTTTATCTCGCACCAGTATTAAAAAGCAGGAGGCGCACAATGGCTGATTCCAGTTTCGATATTGTTTCAGAGGTCGACCACATGGAGGTCGACAATGCTTACAACTCTACGGATCGCGAAATCTCAACACGTTTCGATTTTAAAAATACCGGCACCTCAATCGTTAAATCCGGCGAGAAGTACAACATCGAGGCGGACACCGAAGATCGCGCGAAAGCGGCGCTTGAAGTTTTCAAAGATAAATTGATCAAGCGTGGAGTTTCGCTCAAGCATCTTGATGCTTCAGAGCCACAACTCAGCGGCAAGATATACAAGATCTCTACAACCTTTAAAGAGGGCATCAAGACAGAGGATGCAAAGAAGATTGCAAAGCTCTTGCGCGATGAAGGTCCCAAGTCACTGAAAACCCAGATTCAAGGGGAAGAACTCCGCGTCAGCAGCAAGAGCCGCGATGATCTACAGATCGCCATTCAGATTGTGAAAGACCACCCGTGGGAGTTCTCCGTGCAATTTCAGAATTACCGCTGATTGCGAGATATGAAGAGTTATAAAGTCGGTCTTACGCTTGGAATTGGTGCTTATTTAACGTGGGGGTTATTTCCTCTTTATTGGCCGCTCCTTGAACCGGCAAACTCCATCGAGATCGTCGCGCACCGCGCGGTATGGACTTTTGTATTCTGTATCGCCCTCTTGCTCTATACGGGAAAGTTGCGCTCCACATTCGCCTTGCTAAAAGAGAGGCGGATTGTTCTACGCCTCCTCGTCTCAGCGGTCTTGATCTCCATCAACTGGTTGGTTTACATCTGGGGAGTTAATCACGGTCATGTTGTGGAGTGCGCACTTGGTTACTACATCAACCCACTCATCATTATCGCCTTCGGGGTCTTCCTCTTAAAAGAGAAGATGCGCCGCTTACAATGGATCTCGGTAGCGATCGCTTCGCTCGGGGTCATCGTCTTAGCGATTGACTACGGAAGGCCACCGTGGATAGCGATCGCACTCGCCACTTCCTGGGGTAGTTACGGTCTAGTTAAAAAACAGTTGGGCCTGGGAGCTTTAGAGGGTTTGGCAATTGAAACCACCCTCTCGCTCATCCCGTATGGTGGCTATCTCATCTGGCTTGCTCATAATGGAACCGGTCAATTTGGACACAAGTTCGGTCTCACGACCCTACTCATCTTGGCAGGAGTTGTAACTGCAATCCCTCTCTTGATGTTCAACGGCTCAACAAATCGTTTGAAATTTACGATTATTGGATTGTTGCAATACATCACTCCTACTGTGCAATTTCTTATTGGAGTTTTGATCCGCCACGAGGCGATGACCACGGGACGTTGGATCGGATTCTTGATTGTGTGGGGTGCGCTCTTCACCCTTGGTTACGACCTCGTTAAATCAGGAAGTTCTGGTAATAATAGTTTCGCAGAGTTCGACTAAAGCTCGCTTAGCGGCTCCATCGGGCAGGCTCTTCAACTCTAATTGGGCTTCATCAGCATACTTGTGGAGTAGCGCTCTTGACGCCGCCATCGCAGTGTGGGTGCGGAGCTTCTTCAGAGTATCTGCAACGATCGACTCATCGGTGATGGGTGCGGAGAGAATTGTTTTTAACTCTTGATCAGTGGGGTCATCTGACTCTAAAACGAAGAGCGTTACCAAGGTCGGAACACCTTCGCGGAGATCGGTACCCGGCGTCTTTCCGCTCTCGTTTGATTCAGAGGCGATATCAATAACGTCATCGGCAAGTTGAAATACAACTCCGATCTTCTCGCCAAAACGCGTCAAAGATTCAACGATTTCGGGAGTTGCACCCGAGAGAAGCGCCCCAAAACGCGCCGAAGTAGCAATCAACGATCCCGTCTTATCAGCTACAACGCTGAGGTAGTGATCCAACATCGATAGGCCAACGGTTGAACCCTGAGTCTCGGTGATCTGTCCGATGACGAGTCGCTCAAAAGTACGAGCCTGTAGCCGCACTGCTTCGGGCCCCAAGTCGGCTAATAGGTCCGATGCTTTTGCAAAGAGGTAGTCACCGGTGAGAATTGCCACGGTGTTGTTCCAGCGCGCATTTGCGCTCTCAACGCCGCGCCGTAGTGGCGCTTCATCCATCACATCATCGTGGTACAGGGTTGCAAGGTGGGTTAGTTCGCAGACCACTGCCGCTTCAATAATCTCTGGACGTTTTGGATCCCCAAATTGGGCTGCAAGTAAGGCGAGCAATGGTCGCAGCCGCTTGCCTCCGGCCTCCACCAGATGCCTCGAGGTTTCAATAACAAGGGGGTAGTCGCCTTGAATCTGCTTGCGAAGTAGATCCTCCACGCGCTTCATGTCGGAGCGGATGGAGAGTTCTAGCTTTACGTCGAGGTGCGGAATTCCAAATGCCATAAATTACTGCGCAGCCTTGAAGGCGATATGGACCGCGACGATTCCAAATGTGAAATTCTGCCAAGCTACTGTTTCCCAACCTGCGCTCTTGATCTTCTCGGCCAATTGCTCTTGTGTCGGCCAAGCTTGGATGGATTGCGCAAGATAAATATAGGCATCGGGATTTGAAGATAATTTGCGCGCCAACTTTGGAAGCAAATTCATCAGGTACTTCATATAAATAGTGCGGAACAAATTATTGGTTGGATGTGAAAACTCAACCACAACCAAACGGCCACCTGGCTTGGTAACACGCAACGCCTCTTGCAGAGCCTTATTCACGTCATTGGTGTTGCGCAACCCAAATGAGATTGTCGTGACATCAAATTCATCGGAAGTAAATGGAAGGTTGAGCGCATCAGCCAAAGTAAAGGGGAGATCTGGGTGGCGCTTCTTGCCCGCGTCCAACATGCCTTGCGAGAAGTCGGCAGGGATAACAGCTGCACCAGCATCGGCAAGAGGTCGGCTCGAAGAGCCAGTGCCTGCTGCGATATCGAGGATCTTCATTCCGGCCTTTGGCGCAATAATGGCTGTCGCCTTGCGACGCCACGCCTTGGTTTGACCGAGGCTCAGAAGATCGTTCATGAAGTCGTAGCGCTTAGCGACGCCATCGAACATGGAGGCGACCTCTTCAGGCTCCTTATTGAGATCTGCTGACTTACTCACGCGTACATTCTTGCGATAGTAGGCTGGTAAAACAACTTCAAACCAGACTCACGCGGGTGTATGGTGCAGGCTCGAAGGAGAACCAAATGTCGATTTCATCAACCGCAACGCTGCGCGGTGCCTTAATTGCTCGTAGCACCATGGCCACCAAGATTGCACTCGTTGCTGGAGGCGCCGCCTTTCTTGCACTCATGGCGCAAATCTCGATCGCAGTGCCTGGTTCACCAGTGCCTGTCACAGGACAGACTCTCGGCGCACTCTTGCTGGGAAGCGCCTACGGCGCATCACTTGGTTTTACAACATTTGCTACCTACCTGATCGTTGGCTTCTTAGGCGCGCCAGTATTTGCCTCGGGGGCGCATGGACTCTCGCGAATTACCGGAGCTACAGGTGGTTATCTCGTTGGAATGTTACTAGCGTCACTTATCACCGGTTACTTAGCTGGTCGCAAGTGGGATCAGAAGATTGCAACCGTTATTCCCACAATGCTCCTGGGCGATGTCATCATCTTTGCGGCTGGCCTTATCTGGCTCCATCACTCTATCCACGCCAATTGGGCCACAACCTACAAGCTGGGTTTCTCCCCCTTTATCCTCGGCGAAGTGATCAAGATCGCAATCGCTAGTACCACCATGCCGACGCTCTGGCGTTTTGTGCCAAAAGAATAAAGGTACTTAACTTACGCCTATGGCGTTGCGTATCACCACCGAATTACTTGGGGATCATCCTCGCCTCAGTGAGATTACAACTCACCTTCCCTTAACTGCGAGTTGGATTCGTGGCGCCGATGGATTTATCGCATTTGGGAAATATAAGAGCCATACGGTGCAAGGTAAGAAGCGCTTCGCCGAAGCCTCCGCCTGGTGGCAGAACGAACTCTCGCAATTAGAAATCAAGAACAATGTGCACGGCGTCGGAACTGGTCCAATCATCTTCACCTCATTCTCCTTCTCCGAAGATCAACCTTCGCTCCTTGTAATTCCTGAAATTGTTGTAGTTCAGAAGAATGGAAAGTCGTGGATCACCTGGATCGGCGACAAACAACCCGAATTGAGCGCGCGGGTGATTCCTAGCAGCGGATTGAGTTTGCAGTGGGAGAACGGCGCACTGACAGATAGTGAGTGGTCAGGCGCGGTTGAAGAATCTGTTTCGCGCATTAAAGCCGGCAATCTCGAAAAAGTTGTCCTCGCCCGTGATCTCGTTGCGAAGTCTGACAAAGTAATAACACCAGCGGCGCTCATTCAATCACTCGAAAGTGAGTATCCATCTACCTGGCTCTTCCTCGTAGAAAACCTCATTGGCGCTACTCCGGAGCTGCTCGTGCGCCTCAGCAAATCACTAGTGACTTCAAGAGTTTTGGCAGGAACTATTCGCCGTACCGGTGATGAAGAGCGCGACTTTGCCTTAGCAGGCTCTCTCGCTAAATCTTCTAAGGATCTGGAGGAGCACGAATACGCCGTGCGCTCGGTAGCTGAAGCCTTGGAGCCTTTCGCGTCTTCAACCAACGTTCCAGACGCACCTTTCGTCTTACACCTGCCAAATGTCATGCACCTTGCAACTGATGTCACCGGGGTCATAAATGACACTGCCTCGAAGGTAGATATATTCAAATTGGTGGCCGCACTTCATCCATCGGCTGCTGTTTGCGGAACTCCAACGGATGTGGCGCGAGAGCTGATCAGTGAGCTGGAAGCGATGAATCGCGGACGATACGCCGGACCCGTCGGTTGGGTAGATGCCCATGGAGATGGCGAGATGGGAATTGCACTGCGCTGTGGCGAGATTGCCGAGGATCAACTTTCGATTCGACTCTTTGCAGGTTGCGGAATCGTTGCGGGATCTAGCGCGCAAGAGGAGTTAGCGGAGAGTCAGGCTAAATTGCTCCCGATGCGCAGCGCGCTGACCAGACTCTGAGTAACTTCTTTTAGGGAGGCCGCATTGCTCTCCCGGTCCGGCACTTCTACCACCACAAAATTTAAACCCAGTGATTGATGGACAATTGAGTGGAGCAGATCGGTGCTGTTCTTTACCTTTGTAACGCTCCCTCCAAATCCTTGAATTACCCGTTCTAAATCCAAGTTATGTGGCGTCGCGAATATCTTCTCAAACCCCTCGACTCCTGATTGCGGCAAGGTATTGAAGATTCCCCCACCGTTATTATCGATAACAAAGAGCGTCAGATTTGCAGAAGTTGGGTTGGCCAGCGCTGAGATATCGTGGAGGAAGGTGATATCTCCGAGGATGGCATATGAACGCTCGAACTTCTCCGCTATTCCAAATGCGGTTGAGATATTTCCATCGATCCCAGCTAAACCTCGATTGGCGAAGGTGTGAATTCCGCTGCGCGGCACAGCGAAGGCCTCGATGTCGCGCACCGGACGACTGCTTCCGATAAAGAGTGCCGAGCCCTCGGGCAAAGCCGCTGTGATGGATGCGATTGCCGCCTGTTCAGACCAATCAAGGTGGAGTACATCTCGCGCTTGGGTAGAGATCGCTCTCCATCTATCGAGCCAGACCGAGTCTTTTTCGCAGGAACCATCAGGGAAGTTTGCAAATACTCTAGAAGCGCTGCGATCTGTATCAACGGTCAGAGTACGTGGATCGATCACCACGACCTCTTCGCACTCCTTTATAAATGTGTTGATACTCCGTGAAAGAGTCGTGCGGCCGACCACGACGATTTGATCTGGTCGGAGCATCGCGCGGATATCGGGATCGGTGAGAAGTAGCGCAGCGTGGGCGATCGCTTCTGGGAATGAGAGCGGATCCTCGGCGATAACGGGCCAACCTAATGAGTTAGCAAAGAGAGAGATTGCAGCAGGATCAAAACCGGCTCGATCATGTCCAACAATCAGCAGACCGCGCCGCGCTGGAGAGAAGAGTTCTTGAGCCTTGGAAAGTTCTAACTCCAAAGCTTTCGGTGCCAACCCAGCCAACCAATCGCTGCGATCATCACTGAGTAGCGGCTCATCAAATTGAATGTTGAGATGGACTGGTCCACTTCTTAACACTTCGGAAACGTTTATGGCCGAGGCGATATCGACAGTTTCAATGGGGGCAAGCAACCCGACCTGCAAGGTTGTCTGATTAGCTCCCGTGCGTCGTAGATGTGCAGGACGATCTGCGGTTAAGAAGAGCAATTTATTTGCGGAGTGGTAGGCCTCGAGTGCGGCCGGATGGTAGTTGGCAACTGCGGTTCCACTTGTGCAAATCAAAGCGACGTAGGTATCCGACGCCTTGCTCAATCCGAGTGCAAAGAAGGCAGCACCCCGCTCATCAATTCGCACATGGAGATCCATCAGCCCTGCCTGCTCTGCTTCATAGAGGGCAATGGAGAGCGGGGCGTTACGAGAACCAGGAGAGAGCACAAAGTCTGCAACCCCCGCCTCAATTAACTGGCGAACAATGCTGCGAGCAAGGGTCGTTGAATTCATTAACCCTGCCCTTCCATTAATTCCAACACTCTTAGGATACGTTGCTTCCAGAATGCGGTGCGCTCTGGAGTAGCGAGGTACCTCTCAAAACCAATTGGCTCGCGACGCTCTACCGCGAGAAAGCCATCTGAAACCAGACTCGAGGGGGTAGATGTATCACTTTCAAGCAGTGCGACAGTCCCGAGGCCACAGGCGTAGTTAAATCCCGAGAATGAGGCTGCGAGAGCCAGGCCGTGCGAAATCCCTATTCCGGTCTCAAGCGCACTTGAGATGACAACTGGGAGTCCCACCTCTTCGGCAATTCTGTGCGCCGCAACAAATCCACCGACGGGCTGCCACTTCACAATCGCAATATCCGCGTAATGAGAGAATGTAGAAAATTCTGCGCTCAGGTTCTTTCGAATAGATTCATCGACTGCGATAGGGATTGCAATATCGTTCTTGATCTCCGCAAGATCGCCCAGCGATATGCAGGGCTGTTCTACGTAATCAAAGACCTTTCCAAAGCGAAGGTGGTACTCGAGCAGGTTAGTGCGCGCCTGTTCGGCACCCCACCCACCATTAACATCGAGGCGGATGCGCAACTCTGGATTGCAGTTGAGGGCCTCCTCAACCATTAAAGCCCCTTTTTCAAAGTCATCGACTTTTATCTTTACAGTTGTGCTTCCGGGAAAGCGCGCGAGGATTTCGCGAACGTGCGTTGGTTCAACCATAGGAAGGGTCGCATTTATTGCGACTCGACTTCGGAATAACTTCGGCCAAGGTGTGTTAGCAGCCTCTTGTGCGGCGCGCATCCAAGTAGCGGCTTCTTGATCGTCATACTCTAAAAATGGACTGAACTCACTCCACCCTTGTGTCCCGCGAAAGAGAGCGACCTCGCGGGTAGTGATACCGCGAAACTTATTGCGCAGCGGTATCGCAAGGACCAGAAGATCCGGACAGTACTCGTCTAACATTTTTAGGGGCGGCGTGGAAATTTATTGAAATCAGGCTCGCGCTTCTCCTTGTAGGCATCGCGGCCCTCTTGACCTTCTGCAGTTAAATAGAAGAGCAGGGTTGCATCACCAGCAAGTTGCTGCACACCGGCAAGACCATCGTCGGCTGCATTAAGCCCAGCTTTCAAGAGGCGCAGCGCCATTGGTGAGTGACGTAACATCTCACGGCACCAAGAAACGGTTTCGGCCTCTAGCTCCGCAATTGGAACTACGGTGTTGACTAGTCCCATATCAAGTGCCTCTTGCGCATCGTATTGGCGGCACAGGAACCAGATCTCGCGCGCCTTTTTCTGACCGATGTGAGCCGCAAGAAGTCCGGCTCCATATCCGCCATCAAAGGAGCCGACCATAGGTCCAGTCTGACCAAACTTTGCATTGTCGGCAGCAATCGTAATGTCACAAACGACATGTAATACGTGGCCCCCTCCGACCGCCCAACCAGCAACCATCGCAACGACAGGCTTTGGTAAGCGGCGAATTTGAATCTGCAAGTCAAGAACGTTGAGGCGACCGATCCCCTTCTTGCCGAGAGCGTCGCTTCCGATATATCCATCATCTCCACGAACGTTAATGTCACCGCCAGAACAGAATGCTTCACTGCCCGCACCCGTAAAGATAATTACTCCGACGGACTCATCATCGCGCGCCAATTCAAAGGCGTCTTGCAGTTCGCTTAGCGTCTCGGGACGAAAGGCATTTCGAACCTCGGGGCGGTTGATCGTGATCTTGGCCATGCCATCGCCAACCTGATAAATAATGTCTTTAAATCCTTCGCCGCCGGCACCGACCTGCCAATCAGGAATTACTCGGCTCCCGACTTCACGCTTAAACGGCTTGCTCACACAATCTCCTTATGGTCCCGGCTCTGCGCTGCTATTTCACTTCCAGTATTTCGTTCCAAGCAGATAGCCTACGGGGGCTATGGTAAATAAGTCACCGCGAGAGCTATTAGAAGTTCCCTCTGCGTGGTCTATCCCACAACTTATGGACTCCCTGGCCGCTGCGTTGCATGGAGAAGGACCAGCCTTGGCCTTTGCGCCTTCCCGATTTAACTCCGTCCCAGAGAATGTCGCTGTAGTTATACCAACCAGCGGCTCTAGCGGCGCACCTAAAGAAGTCGCTCTCTCCGCGGCGGCGCTCCGGGCCAGCGCCAGATCTTCCAACAAATACTTGCAGGCACAGAGCGGTGATTCCTGGTCGCTAGTACTTCCAACCAATCACATCGCCGGGGTGAATGTTTTAGTGCGTGCACTGGAGCTAGGTTCCAAAATAGTTGAATCTGATTATCAGTTCACAGCACTCGTCCCTACCCAACTCTTCCGCGCCCTCAACGAGGGAGGCGAGCTCTTAGCGAAATTGCAGAGCGCTAAGGCAGTTTTGGTTGGAGGCGCTGCGACTCAGGAAGAACTTTTAGAGAGAGCGACTGACGCGAAGATTAACGTCGTGACCACTTATGGCATGTCAGAGATGAGTGGCGGGTGTGTATATGACGGCCACCCACTAGAAGGCGTAGAAATTGATATTCGTGTAGATGGCCGCATTGCGCTTCGAGGAGCGATGCAAGCGGAGTGCTACCTAGGGGTTGCCGAACCGCTATCCGACGCAGGTGGTTGGTTCTTAACGAACGACGCAGGTGCTCTCGTGGATGGAAAATTAGTAGTCACCGGCCGCATCGATGATCAGATTATTTCCGGTGGCGAGAAGATCTCCTTGAGCGCTATCGACTACTTCCTCAACACAAATCTGGAGAATGAATATATGAGTTGTGCCATACCCAGCGCGGAATGGGGTCAACAACTCTGCTTAGCAAGTTCTAGCCGGATTGACGAGAGCACGATCTCGGAATTGCTGCGCGAGAGATTCGGCAGACATGCGGTGCCCAAATTATTCTTAAGTGAGATCGAACTACCTCGCACAAGTATCGAGAAGGCTGACAGGAAGAGATTGGCCCAAATGTTTGAGATGATACGACCATGAATCAGAAGAATATTTGGGTGGCTGGTGCGCGCCCGCGTACTCTTCCTGCTGCAATCTCGCCAGTTCTCGTTGGAACGGCTCTCATTCGTCGCGACCATCATTCGATTAATTATCTCAATGCGATTCTTGCTCTCTTGGTGAGTCTCCTGCTGCAAGTCGCAGTCAATTACTCCAATGACTATAGCGACGGCATTCGAGGGACAGATGACAATCGCGTCGGTCCTGTTCGCCTGGTGGCTAGTGGGCTGGCGAGCGCCAAATCGGTAAAGCGCGCTGCCTTTCTCTGCTTCGCGGCTGCTGGAGTGCTCGGCCTTATCCTCTCGATCCGTGTCTCCTGGTGGCTGGTCCTTGTCGGTGCCATAAGCATTTTGGCAGCTTGGACTTATACAGGTGGAAAGAAGCCTTATGGTTATTCTGGCTTCGGTGAGGTCTCTGTATTTATCTTCTTTGGAGTTGTAGCAACTGTTGGAAGTTACGTGGTGCAATCGCATCGCATCACTTGGCAGAGTTTTCTCGTCTCGATTCCAGTCGGAGCGCTCTCTTGTTCACTCCTTGCTATAAACAATCTGCGCGACCTTCCAAAGGATTCGCTCGTCAGTAAGCGCACTCTGGCGGTTCGTCTTGGAGATAAGCGCGCACGTCAGATGTTTATTGGGCTTCTCGTTCTCGCCCACGGTGCGGCGCTCTTTGCAGCCTTCATCACACCCTGGACGCTGGTCACTGCAGCCTTCATTCCCTTCACACTGCAGATCGTCAAAGGGATTCGCGCTGGGGCGCAAGGTCGCGAGTTGATCCCAATGTTGGGGCAGATCGGCAAATTGCAACTTTTTATCTCACTCTCGCTGGCAATCGCACTTCTGATTTAGCGAGTAAACTCAAACCCATGTTGGATGTGCTCATTGTTCTCGGTGGCCTCGCGCTATGGCTTTTTGGTCTTATCGATTGCGCACGCACCGATCAAGAGCGCGTCCGCAATCTCCCTAAGTGGGCATGGCTCATCATCATTATCTTCTTCGGCTCACTCGGAGCAATCGCTTGGCTGGCGGTAGGACGTCCAAAAACTTCATCGCGCCCGCGGATGCGCCCGGGTCGGATAATTCCACCCGATGACAATCCGGAGTTCCTAAAGCAGATTTAGATCTTACAAACCTGAATAGGTATGTAACCCGGTTCCCCAAATATTGACCCAGATGTAATTAAAGAGGAATGTCGAGCCGGCAAAGATACATAACCAGGCTGCGCGGCGACCACGCCAACCCACGGTGACTCGGGCATGGAGATATGCCGCGTAAGCAACCCAAGTGATAAAGGCCCAAGTCTCCTTGGGGTCCCAACTCCAGTACTTACCCCAGGCTGACTCCGCCCAAATCGCACCAGCGATAACTGCGAATGTCCATAAAGGAAATACAAAGGCGACCAAGCGATAGGAAAGTTGATCCAAATTCTCTAGAGAAGGAATCTTCTCCGCCCACTGCGGGCGTCCGCCCCGCTTCTCGTACTTCTCCATCAACAGATAAGTAGCGGCAACTAAGTTAGCGACCAGGAATACCCCGCCAGAGATAATCGCAGCTAAAACGTGGATCGCTAGCCACGGAGATTTGAGCGCTGGAACCAGCGGAGCACTTGGGCGATAAAGCACCGTGATAGCTGTACCCAAGGTGAGCAATACAGAGATCGATACAGGTAGACCGAGCCAGCGCACCTTGTATTTCACATAGGCAAAGAGAAATGCCCCTGTCAGCATGAAAGCTCCCGTGATGGAGAACTCATACATATTTCCCCAGGGCACACGGTGAGCAGAGAGGCCGCGAGTTAAATCGGCGATCCCTAAAATAATAAATCCGAGAACCATCATCGCGGTGCCGAGCCGTCCAGCGCGCGCGGTCTTATTAAGATCGAACTCAGTGCGATCGTGACCCTCTACATTTTTTACAGACCAAGAAACTTCATATGTGTGAGCAAAGAAAGCGATAGTGAAGATCGCCAAACATGCGTAGATCGCGCCATTTGAAAAATAGGCGAGGTTTGTTGATGTCACGCAGCACCTCCCTTACTTTCGTCGAGCGCTCGCGCCAGCGCTACTAATTCTTCTTCCAGTCCAGGGATTCCATTCTTGGCAAGACCCGCAATTTCAACATCATTACCCACCTTTACCCAAATTCGGCGCTGGCGTGTGAAGAGTGATATCAGTAACCCCAAGATCGCAAAGATAGCCCCATACAAGGCATAAAGTTTCCCAGGATCATCGACAATCTGCAGGTTGACCCAATCTCGCCAGCCATCGAATGTGATGGATCCGACACCGAAGTCATATGTGCTTCCCAGGGTCAGTGCTTTCAAGCCGATCTTCGCCATCTTTGAAGTATCGAGAGAGTAAACGGATTGCGGATTTCCGCTATCGAGCCCCAGATTGCCTTCCCACGCAGATAAGACGAGACGCGGATCGAGCACCTCTGGATAGGTGGAGAAGATTCCGCGCTTCGCGCTGCTACCTGCAGTAGGAATAAAGGAGGCGATAAAGCCGATCTGTGGCGTCATATCCGGAATTTTGATCGCACCCAGTGAGCTCAAATTGCTATCTTGGGGAAGGAAGATCACGGGGCCCTGGAAGGTGATGTGGCCGCTCTTATCGCGCACCGTCACGATCGGTGAGTAGCCATTTGCCTGTAGATAGACCTTGGTACTTCCAGATGTCCAAGGTTTATTTACCTTGATAACAACGGTTTTCGGGGTTGAACCAACTGGGTTCGCAATCTGCGTGGTCAGCACATAATTGCTGGGCTGACTGGTGACAGGGTCGTAGGTTGCAGCAAAATTTGTAACGGTGAGAGAGAAGGGAATCAGCGAGCCCTGCCCTTGAAACTTTCCGTAATTAATATTGTCATACGAGGTCGGCGTATTTATAAATCTATCCCCGACATTCAATATTGCCTCGCCCTTCATTCCAAAGAGCGATCCGAGTGCCACGCCTACCAAAATTAGAATCAGCGAAAGATGAAAGAGCAGGTTGCCAGTTTCACGACCATATCCCTTCTCAGCAGAGATTGAGTTCTCTTCTATCCGGATACGAAAGCGGTGGCGCTTTAGCCAGGTGGCGGCGGTTGCCAACGCTAGATCGGGATCCGCCGCAACGATGCGATATCCCTCCATCCGATCCAGATTGCGCGGAGTCAGTGGCGGCTTCTTTCCGATCGCTGCTAAATGATGGAAGGTGCGCGGCAGGACGCAACCGATGAGCGATATGAAAAGTAAAAGGTAGATCGCGCTAAACCAAGGAGAGGCGTAGACGTTGAAGAGGTGGAGACGGTCCATCCACTTGGCGAGAGTCGGGTCAGATTTGAAGTAGGCGTCAACGCGCTGCGGATTCTGGTTGCGTTGGGGGAAGAGCGAGCCTGGAATAGCCGCAACACCAAGGAGCATTAACAAGATGAGTGCTGTGCGCATGCTGGTTAGTTGGCGCCAAGCCCAGCGCAGTAAACCGATAAAGCCGATATCTGGCACGGTTGCTTTTGTCTCGCTCATCAGACCACCGGCACAAAACTAGAGATACTGCCGCGCAGCGAGTTAATCAAGTGGCCCCAGAGACCAGTTGCCTGTAGGAATCCGATGATGATCAAGAAGACACCGCCTGAGATCGTTAACCAATTTCCATGCTTAGAAATAAAGCGGCGCAACTTCTGCGATTGATCAAAGAATAGACCGACCGCAATAAATGGAACACCGATTCCAAAGCAATACCCCACGCTCAATATTGCTCCGCGCAGCGCGCTCGAACTTTGGAATGAAAGCGCTTGCACCGCGCCTAACGTTGGGCCGATGCAGGGTGTCCACCCTAGGCCGAAGAGAAATCCCAGAAGTGGAGCTCCTAGGAGTCCAGCGTTCGACTTCCACTGTGGCTTGAAGGAGCGATAGAACTTTTGATTGAAGAGAAAGATCGTTCCCATACCCATTGTAAGAATTCCTAGGACGATCTGTAGCCAATGTGTTCCACTGGAGATCTTCGCACCCAGTGATCCAAAGAGCGCCCCATAGCTAATAAAGAGGACCGAGAAGCCCGATACAAAGAGAATCGCGCCGAGCGCTGTTCGCCCCTTGTTCTTAACATCGGTCATCCCTGCTGAGTAGGCAAGGTAGCCAGGAACCAGAGGTAGTACGCACGGCGAGAAGAAGGAGATCAAGCCGGCAATCACCGCAACGAAAAGCGCTAACAAGACATTTCCGTTAAGAACCTGATGGACGAAGAAGTTATGCATGCGGTGGATCTTTCAAAACCTTACCGATTAAATCCGAAAGCAGAGCGACGGTGACTTCTCCACTCACTCTTGCCGCCACATATCCATGTGCATCGATAATGAGCGTTGTTGGAATGGCATTTGGGACCAAAGAATTGCGGAATTTTGCGAGGACCGAATCATCGATAAAGGTTGGGTAATCCAACTTGAAACGTTTGGCGAACTCTTGCGCCGCCGATACGTTATCGCGCGTCAAAACTCCCGCGAATTGAACTCCTTGTGACTTGTACTTTGTAGCAAAGTCAGAGAGGAGTGGAGCCTCCGCCCTACAAGGTGAACACCACGAGGCCCAGACATTGAGTACCGTGACTTTTCCTGTAGGGAGCGTCAGGTTCCCATCTGCCAAGGTTGCTCCGGAAAGAGTGGGAGCGGGCTTTCTGTCGGCTGGCTGTACATAGACCGCAACGCCATCCCCCGAGACGAAGGCGTTTTGATTTGCGGTGGAGAGCCCGCCGGTTGAACACCCAGTCAGCAGAAATAACGAGGCAAAGGTAATTACAACTAAGCGCTTCATTTCTTCTCCGGCAAGAGATGGCGTGCCGGCTCTGAGTAGCTGACTCCTTCAATATCCCCATTTGAGTCGAGGTGAAAACTAGTCACGGAGGCGAGAGTGCATTCGCGCTTGCGCGGATCGTGCATCATCCGGCGACCTTCAACTGCAGAGCGGAGAATCCAAATAGGTAACTGATGCGAGATTGCAAAGGCATCTCTCCCGTTGGCGGCATCACGCGCGGCAAAGAGCGCAGCGAGCATCCGCTCAACCTGCTGTTCGTATGGTTCTCCCCATGAAGGGACCCAAGGTCGGGTCAAATAACGCCATGACTTTGGATGGCGCAAGACCCCTGATCCCATCTCAAACTTTTTACCCTCAAATACATTTGCCGCCTCAATGAGATTTTCATTTGTGACGATCTCAAGGTTGTGCGCGGCCGCTAATGGACGTGCGGTTTCTTGTGCGCGCTGCAGTGGCGATGCAAAAACGGCACCCAGGTCGAATTGCCTTGACCACTCTGCGACCGTTTGCGCCATCTCCTGCCCGCGCTCCGAGAGATACCAACCGGGTTGGCGGCCGTAGAGGATCTTCTCGGGATTATGGACTTCTCCGTGTCGCAGGAAGTGAACGGTAGATGTCATGGAGTAAGCATAAAGGAGGCGCTCAATGGAGCCTGCGCGAGAGATTCACCAAGGGTGGCTAGGCTAGTGATATGGCGCTCACCCAGAAGCGAGTAGCTTTCTTTGATGTCGATAACACCTTGATGCGAGGCTCATCCCTCTTCTTTCTCAGCAAGGGGATGTATCAGAGAGGCTTCTTTACAAAGAAGGATATCTCCAACTTCGTGATGGCCAATTTAAGGTATCGACTCTCTGGTGTGGAGAATAAAGAGGAGATTGCGAAAATTCAGGGCGCCGCCTGTGAATTCTTCCGCGGGCATGAGGCCTCAGTTATCGAGAAAATGGGTATTGAGGTCTACGACGAGTACGTCTCCCCTGCTCTTTGGCAGGGAACTATTGAAATTGCAAACAATCACCTGGACCAAGATGAAGAGGTATGGCTCGTCACAGCAACCCCCAAGGATCTGGCAGATCTGATCGCCAAGAGGTTGGGATTCACCGGAGCGCTGGGAACAGTTGCCGAGGTTAAAGATGGCGTCTACACGGGAAAGTTGATCGGCCAACTCCTTCATGGTCCCAATAAAGCGGTCGCGGTCCGAGAGCTCGCTGCAGCGCAAGGCATAGACCTAGAAAACTCCTACGCCTACTCCGATAGCCATCACGACATCCCCCTCTTGCAAGCGGTGGGCAATCCCAGAGCTATCAACCCAGATACCCTGCTTCAGATTCATGCCCTACGCGAGAATTGGCCGATCTACGACTTTCGGCGGATGCGGGGACTCAAGAAGTTGGCCGCCCCTGCGCTCGGTCGCTTGGTCAAACTTGGCACCCTGCTCTCTCCAAGAAGTTGGCGGCGCGGCCGATAGCTAAAGCCCAGTAATGTAGGGCAGTTATGTCGAACTCAACCATCTCCTTCACCGAGGAGCTTCGCAACCGATCTGATGATGAGATCAAAGCGCTCTTTACGCTGCGCCCAGACCTCATCTCTCCAGTTCCGACAGATCTCATGGCCTTGGCCGCCCGCGCCAACTCGGCTCCCAGTCTGCTGCGCGCTCGTGAAGGCCTCGATAGGTTCCGTCTCGATATCTTGACCGCGATATGCACTCTCGAGGAGCCTGTCTCCCTCCATCAAATCATGAGCGTGACCACCAGCGAAGCGGTCGGCGCGGTCAACTCATTATGGGAACTTGCCCTGCTCTACCGGGATGGCGAGCGCTACCGGATCCCTACCAACGTGCGCACCCTGATCGGCGAGAATCCAGCAGGTCTCGGGGCAAAGAGCCAGAAACCTGTCGACTTCGCTCTCCTAGAAGCGGCGCCCAAAGGGGCAGTCGAAACTTTGCAGAAGATGGTCTGGGGACCTCCCAAGGGTCAGGTTGCCGATGTTAAGAAGGCGCCGCCTGCCATCAAGTGGCTTTTGGAGCAGAACTTTCTTATCCCATTTGATTCACAGACCGTGCTCCTGCCTCGTGAGGTCGCGATGCACCTGCGCGAAGGCAAGGTCTTTAAATCCCTGCAGCCGACTCAACCTGAAGTAGTAGGAGTTGCCCGCAAACAGAAGGCCGCCGATCTCGCCGCCATCGCCAATATTTCAACTTTTGTCCGTTGGGCCGAAGAGTTAGGCCATAACTGGTCCGATGAACCACCGACAGCGCTGCGCTCTGGAGGAGTTGGCGTTCGCGATCTCAAGAGGACTGCAGAGCATTTAGGAATTTCCGAGCCCTGCGCCGCATTTGTCGCAGAACTTCTCTATATCGGCGGACTGATTGTTATCGATACCGATGATCAAATACTTCCTACAAGCGCTTTTGATCTTTGGCTCACCAAAAGCATTGAAGAGCAGTGGCATGCACTCACCACTCTGTGGCTAGAGACCTCGCGCGTCAGTGGACTCATTGGTAAAGCAGATACAAAAAATATTGCTGCCCTCGGCCCCGAATTAGACCGCGGCGGAGTTTCTACTTTGAAGAAGGCGGTCTTGCGATTGCTCTTGGAACATCGTGAGATTGATCCCACTCTTGATTCGATGACAGCGACAATCGCGTGGCTGCTTCCGAGCCGAGTCAATCGCGATTACATCGAATGGATCTTGCGCGAAGCGGAGTGGTTGGGTCTCACGGGACAGGGCGCACTTTCGTCATTTGCTTCAGCGCTCTTACGACAAGAAGACCTTGGCATTGAGGCAGCTCTTCCAAAACCCGTTGACCATATTTTGATTCAAGCTGATAACAGCGCTATCGCCCCCGGGCCTCTCACTTTGGAGCTAGCCAATGCAATTGGAACTATCGCTGATATCGAGAGTAGAGGTGGCGCTAGCGTCTATCGCTTTAGCGAAGCCTCCATCCGCCGCGGATTAGACCATGGACAGACAGGCGACCAGATCAAGGATTTCCTGAAGAAGATCTCTAAAACACCGATGCCCCAGCCTTTGGAATATCTGATCAGCGATGTTGCAAAGCGCCACGGTCGATTGCGAGTGGGGAGCACCAACTCTTATCTGCGTTGCGAAGATGAGGGGTTGATCCAAGAAATACTGCACGACAAGCGCATTGATCATCTGCGTCTGCGCAAGTTGGCACCGCAAGTTCTTATTTGTGATGGCGAGAGCAATGAAATAATGCGCGTGCTACGTGATGCCGGATATCTACCTGCTGCCGAAAATGCGACTGGGGTGCTCATCACCGCCCCAACGGTGCGCCGCGCGAAGGCTCGCCCAAAACCTCCTCGTGTGGTCGCCGAGCTGACCTCTCCCGGAGAGACGCTAATTGCTGCAGCACTCCGCGCCCTGCGCGCCGGGGAGCGGGCCAGTTCACACAAACCCCGTGAAGTGCCGCGAACCACTGCAAATGAGACTGTCGATCTACTCCACCAATACATAGAGGAGCGCGCCAGTCTTACCATCGGTTACGCGGATACAAATGGTGGCGTCTCCAATCGACTCATTGATCCCTTATCCATCTCCTTAGGAACGCTCGTAGCGCGCGACCACGCGACCGGCGAAATCACGCACTTTCGCATCCCTCGTATCACCGGCGTAAGCCCCGCCAACTAGGCTTATCCAATGACATTCTTCTCAGAGCTCCGCGAACTTGTCGAGTGCCAATCCCCCAGTGAAGATCTCGCAGCATGTGCCCGAGTAATTGATCTTGCCGTAGAAATCTCCAACCGGAACCTGGCTTCTGCTGCAGAAGTACGTAGCTACGGTGGACGTCCAGTTTTTTGGTGGGGCGCTGACAAACCCGACGTGGTCTTGCTCTGCCATCTCGATACCGTCTGGCCGATTGACTCATATCTCCCGCTCTGGCGCGAGGAGGGTGATCAGATCTTTGGCCCCGGAATTTTTGATATGAAATCTGGCTTCCTACAAGCTATGTATGCCCTTAAAGATATTCCAAATGCTGCAACCAAAGTTGCGCTTGTTGGAACCACGGATGAAGAGATCGGTTCACACGCCTCACGAGGATTAATCGAAGAGTTGGCGCGCGCGGCCAAAGCCACCCTTATCTTTGAATCTTCTATCGATGACACGGTCAAGATTGGGCGCAAAGGAACGTCGATGTATCGCATCACTGTGCACGGTCGCGCCGCCCACGCCGGACTGGAACCTGAAAAGGGAATCAACGCAACTGTAGAAATTTCCAAGATCGTTCTAGCAATGGCGGCGCTGGAGAGCTCTGAACACGGCACCACTGTTGTGCCAACCTTGATGCACTCTGGATCCACCACGAACACAGTCCCCGCGATCGCCACGCTCGATATCGATGCCCGTTCCTTCTTAGCCAGTGAGCTAGTTCGTATCGACACTGCAATCAAATCTTTGCAACCTAGCAATCCCGAAGCTCGCATTGAGATTGCAGGTGGAATAAATCGTCCACCGCTAGAGCACGCTGCGACCGCCGAGCTATATCAACGCATTGAAGAGGTTGCCAAGAAGTTGGGGCTTCCACCGGTTGGTCACGTCTCTGTGGGTGGAGCGAGCGATGGAAATATTGCTGCGGCGGTCGGGGGCAGAGTTCTCGACGGGCTTGGGGCATCTGGATACGGAGCACATGCAGCCCACGAACATATCTTTGCGAGTCGAATCGAAAATAGAATCTCGCTCATCGCGGGGCTCATTAAGGAATTAATTAATGGCTGATGGCCCGCTAATCGTTCAGAGTGATAAGACCTTACTTCTCGACATAGATCACCCACTCTCTGACGAATGTCGCAGAGCAATCGCCTCCTTCGCTGAACTAGAAAAATCTCCCGAACATATCCATACCTACCGCTTGACCCCACTTGGGCTCTGGAATGCGCGCGCTGCAGGGCTAGATGCCGAAAAGGTCATCGATACCCTCTTGGAATACTCTCGCTTTGCAGTTCCACATGCGCTTTTGGTGGATATCGCCGAGACGATGTCGCGTTACGGCCGCTTGCGCTTGGAGGCCCACCCGGTGCATGGGTTGACCCTGGTATCGAGCGATCCTGCGGTGCTGCGCGAGGTAACCCGCGGCAAGAAAATTGCGCCAATGCTCGGGCTACAGATTGATGAGGAAACTCTCGTTGTACATCCAGGACAGCGCGGATTTCTTAAGCAGGCACTGCTAAAACTCGGTTGGCCCGCAGAAGATTTCGCGGGCTATGTCGATGGCGAACACCACGAGATTGCGCTCCGCGAAGAGGGTTGGTCGATCCGCAAATATCAAGCGATGGCAGCCGAAGGTTTTTGGCATGGTGGCTCTGGAGTTGTCGTGCTCCCCTGCGGCGCCGGTAAGACAATCGTGGGAGCCGCCGCCATGGCGCATGCAAAGGCAACAACGCTGATTTTGGTAACCAATACAGTTGCCGCACGGCAATGGCGCGATGAGTTATTACGCCGTACAACGTTGCACGAGGATGACATCGGCGAGTATTCGGGTGCCAAGAAAGAGATCCGCCCTGTTACCATCGCAACGTATCAAGTCATGACAATGCGCCGCAAAGGAGTTTATGCACACTTAGACCTCTTTGACGCGATCGATTGGGGTTTGATTATTTACGATGAGGTTCACTTACTTCCTGCACCGATCTTTCGCTTTACTGCTGATATCCAGTCACGCCGTCGTTTGGGTTTAACAGCGACTTTAGTTCGTGAAGATGGAATGGAGGGTGAGGTCTTCTCGCTCATCGGACCAAAGCGCTTTGATGTTCCTTGGAAAGAGATTGAGTCACAGGGTTATATCGCTCCCGCTGATTGCGTTGAAGTTCGCATCACCCTTACCGATGCAGAGCGCTTGAACTATGCAACGGCAGAGCAAGAGGATCGTTATCGTTTCTGTGCGACAACACTTACAAAACATAGAGTTGCAGTCGCTCTCGCTCGAGCACATGCCGATGATCAGGTGTTGGTGATTGGTCAATACCTTGATCAACTTGATGCACTAGGTGAAGAGCTGGGTGTTCCAGTCATCAAAGGTGATACTCCAGTGAAGGAGCGCGAAAGGTTATTCAACCTTTACCGCAGCGGCGAGATTAAGTGTCTCGTCGTATCTAAGGTTGCAAACTTTTCAGTGGACCTTCCCGATGCAACGATCGCGATCCAAGTCTCTGGAACATTCGGTTCACGCCAAGAAGAGGCGCAACGCCTTGGTCGAATCTTGCGACCTAAAGCTGATGGACGAGGGGCGCGCTTCTACTCACTCGTGGCCAGAGATACGATTGATCAAGATTTTGCCCAAAATCGTCAACGCTTCTTGGCGGAGCAGGGCTATGCCTACCGCATCATTGATGCCGATGAAGTTCTCTCAAAAGACAATTAGTCCAAAAACTTGCTAGTTGGATGAAAACGCCTTGCGGAAGCGAACTGGATCGACTCGAAAAAAATCGTGCTGCTTATGGTCGATCTGAATGACGGGCACCTGCTCGCCATATTTCTGCTCTAGCTCAGCCACCCCATCGATAAAGATCTCTTCAATCTCAAAACTCAGTTCTTTCTGCAGCAATTTTAAGGTTGCCAAGGCATCATCGCAGAGATGGCATCCATGGCGGGAGTAGATCTGAACCTGGTGCATGGGTCCTATCCTCGCAGACCACTAAGATTTTTCACTATGCGAGCCCGATTCTTGATTAAACCCGTGCTCGCCAGCCTTCTACTTACCCTCTTCTCCAGCGTAGCCCCTGCACAAGCGCTCCCCGTCGAGAAGGTTCCAGCTCCTTGGGTGAACCTCTACAAATCCTCCGCCGCTCCTAAGAGCAGCTCCCCCCGCGTCACAGCCCCAATCGCGCCGCCACTAGGCAAACATGTCGGAACTCTCAGCACCTTCAAGGTCACCTATGTAAACGTTCCGGTCTCTGACCAACTCGCGGTGCAGGCGGCGATAGATACATGGTCGGACAATTGGAGCTCGACCGTTCCCGTCAATGTTGTTGCTAATTTCGTACCGGAAGGGACATCTGGAATTTTGGCGGCCGCTTCACCTGTGAGTTTCTTCCACGGCTTTCCAGGCGCACCAGATTCAACTCTCTGGTACTCCTCAGCGATGGCCAACGCGATCGCAAAGAAGGATCTAGATCCTGCTAACCCAGAGATCTCAATCAACATCAACTCAACCATGGCAAATGCGTTTTACCTTGGGACTGATGGAAACTGTCCATCAAATCTTTACGACTTAGAGTCGATCGTCTTGCATGAAGTTGCTCACGGTTTAGGTTTTCTCTCCAACGACTCATATGACCCACTCTCGCAGTACGGGAGTATCGATCAGCCCACTCCATTTGATGCTTATGCCCAAACCCCCGATGGTGGGCGCCTCATGGATATCGCCTCACCCTCTCTCGCGCTGGGCGCTGCGCTACAAAGCACGATCGTCTGGTCTGGAAGCAACGGCATCGCAGCGAATAATGGAATCAAGCCCCTTCTATACACACCGCGGCCATACGAAGGTGGCTCCTCTGTCAGCCACTTGGACGAGACGACATTTCAAAATGGAGCAGACGCCCTTATGACTCCGGCTTGGCCCGGTGGAGCTGTCTTTCATTCGCCGGGATCACTCGTCCTTGCCATGCTCGCTGATATGCGTCTCAAGCCTCCCGCAGGTATCCCCGTCGGGATCCCACACGCCCCCCGAAATGTCTTTGCACTAGTTGGCGATAGCTCCGCAATTGTGAGTTTTGATCCGCCTGATAACGCTCGAACTTCGCAGGTCACCTCATACAACGTGACTGTGAACGAGACCGGAAATTCAATTCAGAGTACCTCAAGTCCTGTCACGATCAACGGGCTAAAGAATGGTTCGCACTACTCATTCACTGTCACGGCAAGTAATCAATTAGGAACATCACCAGGGCAGTCCAGTAATGCCATCTTTCCGCAGGCGCCTTGGAAAGCCACCACTTTGGATGGCACCGCCGATGCAAAGTTTCTCGCTACCACCACCTTTAGAGGCTCACCCACCGTCGTATATAGCGATGGGAAGAGTGGGGATCTAAGGATCGCGATATGGAACGGTAAAACCTGGGTAAAGAGTGTCGTCGATGGAAACTCCACTGTAGGCGGTCGCACAACCGACAACGTTGCTGGAAATGTCTCTGTCTGTACCTCGGCCGCTGGAAAGAACCAACGACTCGATATCGTGTATGCCGATCTTTCTAATAAAGAGTTGCGCTACGCCGGTTACGACGGCAAGAAATGGAACTTCACAACCGTCGATGGCAATGGCTCCCAAGTCATTAAATATGACGATATAAATCGAGTAAGAACTGCCAGCGATGTAAGTGGTGCAAATGCCTGCGTTGATACGGCCGACGGACTACAAATCTTCTATCGCGACAATAGTGAAGGAATTCTCCTAGCCGCGGTGCAGCTCGGCTCCACCATCGGATCATGGGAGTATCAAGTAGTTGACGGTGATCGCACCACCAATGGAAGAACTACAGGCGATGTTGCATTCCATCTTAAGGCGCTCAACATTGGACGCTCCGTCTATGTCCTTTATGACTCTATCTTGCAGGTAAATCAGATGAAGCAGGCGTTGCAAGGCGAAGTAAGGCTCGCGAAACGGGCCAGTTCGTACCCCGAAGATTGGCAGTACACCTCGCTCGATTCCTACGGAGGAGATGTGGCGGTGGCAGGCTATGACGTTGCACTCTCTCTGGCCGGTAAAGATGTGAGCGGCGTCTGGATGGCTGCTAGTGGTTCGTCGATTCCAGATCCTAATCAACTTCGCATGGTTGATATCTCGAATAATGGCGTCGTGATACCTGCCAGCACGGATATTTACGGTACGCCAAGTGCACCATTAAGTACTGATGGCGCGCATACTCTCTTCAACTGTCAAAACCGCCTCTGTGCAATTAATAATGCCGATCAGACCGTCTCACTCGTCACGACAAACGATCTCTCAAACTCTTTGGGAACTTCGTGGATCACAATAAATAAGATCCGCTACGCCCTCGTTGGAGTTGGGGGCAAACTCCAACTCTTCAAAGCAATTTAAGACTTCGGAAGTTGAACTACTTGGTGTGAAGGATAGTTAGGAAGTAACTGCCCGCCCCTTGAGTTAGCAGAACCACACCAACGCTAGGCTGATATTGCAGAGATAGCGGAGTTCCCTGAACCGAGTAAGCCGCTTTTAATACTTTATCTTTCAGCGAGCTCTTCAATAGGTAATTGATTCCTTGAGGGGAACCTAGTCCAAGAACGCCTTTAACAGATTTTGTACTGTTAAAACTCTGCCAGCCATATGCTGCGCTTGCTACATAAAAGTTCTGTGAGCTTTGTACGGGCTTTGTGGTCGTGTTTTTTACGGGGCCTATCGCTCCTAGAGGCGAAACCGTTACGGCAAAGGTTGGAAAGCCTGACCGAGCGGATACCCCTTGCATTATGAAGTTGCTGCCTTTTATCGCAATGGAAGTTGGGATATCCACATCTGGCAGATCCTTTGTGTAGGTGTTGAGTAGTGCGCCTGCAGAACTCACCTCCCAGATGGTTAAACGGGTTAATCCAGATAGTGAGGAGGCGGGGTTCGTGGAGGCGCCCGTCACCCAGATATTTCCTTGGGTATCCACGCAACCAGCGGTCGCAACATCATCGCCGGCGGTGCCCAGGCGCAAGTCCCAGGCTCTACCTCCCTGTGGCGTAAGAGCAGAGATAAATCCATCACTCCCTCCGAGGGGAGGTGAGGTAACCAACTGAGAGGTAGTCGTTTCAATGGTTCCGAATAGGAGAATATTTGTAGGACTTATCAGCAGTTGTGAGATTTCATCCCCACCGGTGAAATTGGTTGAAAGAGTTGGTGAGAGCGGAACCAAAGGCAAAGATATAGGCGCCGCCGTTGTTGTTGCGGAAGCCGAAGAGGCGAGGCAGATCGAAAGGGCAAGAGCGAGAAGTGTTCTCTTCACGCCATGGCCCGAGAGCGATCAGCAGCCGCCTGCATCGCCCGTGCTACTAACCCTGGCAAATCCCCTTGAGTAAATACCTGCAAACCCTCGTACGTCACACCTTTGGGACTGGTGACATTTTCGCGGAGTACCGTCGCACTCTTGCCGGATTCCTCTAACATCTTTGCGGCGCCAACGATGGTCTGCACCACCAATGTGCTCGCAACGCCCTCATCGATTCCCATCGCAACGGCTCCTGCCACCATCGCCTCAACAAATGCGAAGAAATAAGCGGGTCCTGAACCGCTCGTTGCGGTGGCCGCATCTTGTAATGGCTCAGTTACCTCAACGCTCTTTCCGGCGGCCCGTAAGAAGGCCTCTACAAAGAGCTTCTGATCTGCACGAACGTTGGATCCATACGAAAGAATGGACATACCAACCCCTAAAAGAGTTGGGGTGTTGGGCATGACTCGAACAACTGCTGGATTACCTAGACCACTCCCGATCGTTGCAATCTTCTTACCTGCCAAAAATGAGATGACCAGTGCATCAGGGTTTAGGGTTGGGGCAATACGCTCCATAATCGTCTCGAGATCTTGTGGCTTCACAATGAGCATCAAGACATCACTCGTCGCGGCCATCTCTTCGATACTCGCCGGTGTGATCTGATAGCGCGCAGCCAGTTCAGAACTGCGCTCCGCTCGGCGTACCGAAAAATTAATCTTCTGGGGATCGGCTCCAGCTTTAAGGAGAGCGACTAGTAGCGCTTCTCCCATATTCCCCACGCCAATAAGACCTACCTGGGCGCTCTTAATCTCGATCTGTTTCACAGCAGTTAGCCTAGCCAATGGCCCCCTCCCCAGGAGGTAGGTTGAAGCGACCTATGACAGATCGCACTAGTAGGCTCTCGCACTATGCCAGAAGTTAAAGATGGATTTGCACGTGATTTCGTTGAATTCGCTGACCCTGCCAAACCCGATGAGATCTTCCGCTGTGACCTAACCTGGCTCACCTCGTACTGGCAGTGCATCTATGGTGCCGGTTGTTGCGGTATCGACGCGGATAAGCCCGACGCCGGCTGCTGCTCCGATGGCGCGTACTACTCCGATTCAGATGATGAGGCGCGCACTCTCAAGGTCGCCGAGCGCTTGACTCCCGAGATGTGGCAGTTCTATACAGAAGCACAGCCAAAGAAGAGCAAGGGCGTGCTCCGCATCTCTGAAGTCGGCTTGGATGGCGATCGCAAGACTCGTAAGGTGGAGGACTCCTGCATCTTCCTCAATCGCAAGGGGTATGAGGCTCCAGGATTCACCGGAAGTTTTGGTTGCGTACTTCATCACCTCGCGCAAAAAGAGGGCGTGCACTTTGTCGAGACCAAACCCGATGTCTGCTGGCAACTGCCGATTCGCCGCTCCTTCGAAACCCGCGAATTCGGAGAACGCGAAATATCTGTGACTGTCATCGGCGAATACGAACGACTCGCTTGGGGCGATGGTGGAGCCGAGTTTGCTTGGTACTGCACCGCAAATTCCGAAGCTCATGTCGGTCGTGAACCGGTCTACATTTCCAATCAACATGAGTTAGTTGCGCTGATGGGTGCAGAAGGTTATGCAGAACTCAAGAAATTCTGCGATGCACGGATGGAAGCCATCGCGGCTACCGCCAAGGAGTCCAAGAAGCGCGAACTTCCACTCTTTATTATTCATCCAGCCACGATCGGTGCACAGAAGTAAACGCTGATGGCTAAAGCTCCCGCGAAAGATCCTTATCGCTGCAGTGAATGCGGTTGGAGTTCAACCAAGTGGGTAGGACGTTGCGGCGAGTGCCAAGCTTGGGGCAGCGTTGAAGAGGTCTCTGCTCCCAAGAAACTCTCGCTAGTTCCCGGAGCGATCTCGCAAGCCGCGACTCCAATTGGCGATGTCAGTATCGAAAGCGCCAAATCACGCACCAGTGGTGTGGGTGAACTCGATCGCGTCCTCGGAGGTGGGTTGGTTCCCGGAGCGGCAATACTGCTAACTGGTGAGCCAGGCGTTGGAAAATCCACCCTCCTCCTATCCGTCGGGGCAGAGTCCGCGCGGGCGCAGATGCGAGCTCTATACGTAAGCGGCGAAGAGTCCGCCTCTCAGATTCGAGTACGAGCAGACCGCTTGAAAGCGATAGATCCGCAACTCTGGTTGGCCGCTGAGAACGACCTCAGCGCCATCATCTCGCACCTGGATGCAGTACAACCTGAGCTTCTGATAATCGACTCGGTCCAAACTATCTCCAGTAGCGCAGTAGATGGCGCTCCTGGTGGCGTAACTCAAGTTCGTGAGATTGCTGCTGCACTTATCAGAATCACAAAGGAACGCAATATAACTCTCGTTCTTGTTGGACATGTAACAAAAGATGGCTCAATTGCCGGTCCACGCATTCTCGAACATTTAGTGGATGTGGTTCTCACATTCGAGGGAGAACGCCACTCACGATTGCGGCTAATTCGTGCGACCAAAAATCGATTTGGTGCCGCCGATGAAGTTGGCTGTTTCGATATGTCCGATGTTGGCATCGTGGGGCTACCTGATCCAACTGGTCTCTTCACAAGTCGTCATACAGAACCGGTGCCAGGCACTTGTGTAACCGTCGCTCTTGAAGGACGTCGCCCACTCTTGGCTGAGATCCAATCGCTCGTCGGAGTTCCTGTTGCCGAGGGTCGTGATTTTGGAAATGCAAGACGCGTTACCTCCGGCCTGGATAACCCGCGCACAGCGATGACCCTCGCAGTGCTTGAACTGCGTGCCGGAATCCGCTTATCTGGTCGCGATATTTATGTCGCAACAGTGGGCGGGATGAAGATTTCGGAACCGGCCGCCGATCTTGCCGTTGCACTCTCTGTAGCGTCGGCTGCTAAAGGTTTGGCGCTTCCCGCCGATTTGGTCGCAGTTGGCGAAGTTGGTTTAGCCGGTGAAATTCGTAAGGTCACTGGAGTGCAACAACGCATTGCCGAGGCAGCCCGACTGGGTTTCAAGCGCGCCATGGTTCCGGTCGGATCTGATCTCAAGGTGAGCGGCATCGAAATTCTTGAAGTCTCCCGAATCGAACAAGCTATCGCAAAGGTGAAGATTAACTAGTGCGACAAGAGATCGTCCTCGAGTGGTTCGATCAGAACAAGCGTGACCTACCCTGGCGCAGAACAACTCCGTGGGGAGTAATGGTCAGCGAATTCATGTTGCAACAAACCCCGGTGCAACGTGTGCTTCCCGTCTGGGAGAAGTGGCTAGCAAAGTGGCCCACCCCGCGCGATCTTGCGGAGGCGAAGCGTTCTGACGTCATCACAGATTGGGGAAGGTTGGGCTACCCACGGCGGGCGCTGCGCCTCCACGAATCTGCCACGATCATCGCTCGAGATTATAAGAATGCCGTCCCGCAAGATCTTACAGATCTGCGATCTCTTCCCGGTGTCGGTGAATACACCGCTGCTGCGATCGCAGCCTTTGCCTTTAACCAATCAACGCTAGTTCTCGATGTAAATATCCGTCGCCTCTTTGCACGAGTGATCGACGGGGTGGAATTTCCGACAGCTTCACCGTCGCAAATCGAAAGAAGATTGCGTACCGATTTAATTCCAAGCGATGGAGCTAAGTGGGCGGCTGCAACTATGGAGCTTGGCGCTCTCGTGTGCACCTCCAAGAACCCAGATTGTGCCGCCTGCCCCCTTAAGCGACAGTGTGCCTGGCGCAAAGCTGGTTACCCAAAATCAGAGTTGGTTCGTAAGTCTCAAGCGTGGGTGGGTACAGATCGCCAGTGCCGTGGGGTCATCGTGCAAGCGCTACGCGAAGAGAAGAAGTTGAGTGCGCGAAGACTGAAAGAGCTCTGGCACGATAGCTCGCAAGTTGAGGCGGCCCTAAAAACACTTATTGCCGATGGCCTCATCGAGACCACCGGCAAAAGTTATCAACTATCGAGTTAGTTAGAGCTAGCAGCTCCTTCTAGATCACCCGGTGTATCTGGCATCGTCGACTTAACTACACCCGTAAAGGTGAATGTCTCTTTCTCATCAACCGTTACGACATCAACCAGGGTGATCTCTCCTGGCTTAACATCGCCGAAGAGAATCTTCTCTGAAAGGACATCTTCGATCTCGCGCTGAATCGTGCGACGTAGTGGTCGCGCTCCCAATACAGGGTCGTATCCACGCTTAGCGAGGAGTGACTTTGCTGCAGAGGTAAGTTCGATTCCCATATCTTTCGCACGTAGGCGCTCATCGAGGTTGGCGATCATGAGATCTACGATCTGGATGATCTCGCCTTCGGAGAGCTGGTGGAAGACCACGATGTCATCGATACGGTTGAGGAACTCAGGGCGGAAATGTTGCTTCAGCTCATCGCTGACCTTCCCCTTCATCCGCTCGTAATTGCCGAGAACATCATCGGAGTTGTGGAAGCCAAGTCCCAGTGTCTTTGAGATATCGCGAGTTCCAAGGTTGGTAGTCATGATGATCACCGTGTTCTTGAAATCAACGACGCGGCCTTGGGAGTCGGTGAGACGTCCATCTTCTAGAACCTGCAAGAGCGAGTTGAAGATATCTGGATGTGCCTTCTCGATCTCATCGAAGAGAACGACTGAGAATGGCTTACGACGTACCTTCTCGGTCAGCTGTCCGCCCTCGTCATAACCGACGTAGCCGGGAGGTGCACCGAAGAGGCGTGAAGCGGTGTGCTTCTCGGAGTACTCAGACATATCGAGTTGAATCAAGGCATCCTGATCACCAAAGAGGAAGGCGGCCAAGGTCCGAGAGAGTTCAGTCTTACCGACGCCGGATGGACCCGCGAAGATAAATGAGCCACCAGGACGCTTTGGATCCTTGAGGCCGGCGCGGGTACGGCGGATGGCTTGGGAGAGCGCACGAATCGCTTGATCTTGTCCGATCACACGACGATGTAACTCATCTTCCATACGCAACAAACGCGCTGTCTCTTCTTCGGTCAACTTAAAGACTGGAATTCCCGTAGAGTGTGAGAGCACTTCTGCAATCAACTCTTCATCGACTTCAGCAACGACATCGAGGTCGCCTGCCTTCCAGGTCTTCTCGCGTTCAACCTTCTCTGCGAGGAGGGTCTTCTCCTTATCGCGGAAAGAAGCCGCCTTTTCAAAATCCTGGGCATCGATCGCAGACTCTTTATCTTTGCGAGCGCGCGCAATCTTCTCGTCGAATTCGCGGAGCTCTGGTGGAGCTGTCATGCGGCGGATACGCAAACGAGATCCGGCTTCATCGATCAGATCAATAGCCTTATCTGGCAGGAAGCGATCAGAGATATATCGATCTGCAAGCGTTGCAGCAGAGACCAGTGCGGAGTCCGAGATGGAAACCTTGTGGTGCGTCTCGTAGCGATCGCGCAGACCCTTAAGGATCTCGATGGTGTGAGTAAGAGTTGGCTCGGCAACCTGAATTGGTTGGAAGCGACGCTCAAGAGCAGCATCCTTCTCAAGGTGCTTGCGATACTCATCAAGAGTAGTTGCGCCAATTGTCTGCAGTTCACCGCGAGCGAGCATTGGCTTCAATATGCTGGCTGCATCAATCGCGCCTTCAGCCGCTCCCGCGCCGACGAGAGTGTGAATCTCATCGATAAAGAGGACGATATCGCCGCGGGTGCGGATCTCTTTTAAAACCTTCTTTAGGCGTTCTTCGAAATCTCCACGGTAGCGACTGCCTGCAACAAGTGCGCCAAGGTCAAGAGAGTAAAGCTGCTTGTCGCGCAGGGTCTCGGGGATATCACCCTTAACGATTGCCTGAGCAAGTCCTTCAACGATCGCAGTCTTTCCAACACCAGGCTCACCGATCAGGACTGGATTGTTCTTGGTGCGGCGGGAGAGAACTTGCATCACACGTTCAATCTCTTTTTCGCGACCGATGACAGGATCAAGCTTTCCTTCACGAGCAGCTTGTGTCAGGTTACGTCCGAATTGATCGAGTACGAGCGACGTTGATGGTGTTCCTTCGGCCGGTCCGCCTTGTGCAGCGGGCTCCTTGCCTTGGTAACCAGAGAGCAGTTGGATTACCTGCTGGCGAACACGATTGAGATCAGCCCCCAGCTTTACCAGTACCTGTGCAGCGACGCCTTCGCCCTCGCGGATCAGTCCAAGCAGGATGTGCTCGGTGCCGATGTAGTTATGGCCGAGTTGTAGCGCCTCACGGAGAGAGAGTTCAAGAACCTTCTTAGCGCGCGGTGTAAATGGAATATGACCGGAAGGGGCTTGCTGGCCCTGGCCAATGATCTCCTCGACCTGCGAGCGCACAGCCTCGAGTGAGATACCGAGAGCTTCTAAGCCTTTGGCGGCAACGCCCTCTCCTTCATGGATTAGACCCAGAAGGATGTGCTCGGTGCCGATGTAGTTGTGGTTGAGCATGCGAGCCTCTTCCTGCGCCAAGACAACGACGCGGCGGGCTCTATCTGTAAAGCGCTCAAACATGGGGGCACCTCTTTCTACTTACTTAGGATTAGCCTACCTGTAACACGGTTTGGGGGTGATTTATGCCCTTCTCGAAGGCTGAGACAACCCCGAGAGATTTGAGGGGCTAGAGAATGCGGAGCATTCGAGTATTACCCAAGGTATTGGGCTTTACCCGCTCTAGATCCAAGAATTCGGCGACGCCTTCGTCGTAGGAGCGTAATAATTGCTGATAAACCTCGGGTTCGACAGGTGTTCCTTCGATCACTTCAAAGCCGTTACGGCCAAAGAATTCGGTCTCAAAGGTGAGACAGAAGATCCGCTCCACGCCCAGGCTGCGGGCGCGCTCGACAATATTTCCAATAATCGCATTGCCAACCCCCTTGCCCCTCATGGATTCCAACACTGCCACGGTACGAACTTCGGCGAGATCTTCCCAGAGGACGTGGAGCGCACCACACCCGACAATCTCTCCTTCGTACTCAGCGATCGTGAACTCTTGGACAGTCTCGTAGAGAGTTACCGTCTCCTTTGCGAGCAGACGACGCCCGAGAACATAGGTATCGATGATGGCGCGGATAGCTTTGATATCCGAAGTTCGCGCTGGGCGAACAATTACATCACTCATTGTTCCTCTGGCTTCACGAGTGGAAAGAGAATGGTTTCTCGAATACCTAGGCCAGTCAGAGCCATCAAGAGCCGATCGACGCCCATGCCCATTCCACCCATTGGGGGAATTCCGTACTCCATAGCGCGCAAGAAATCTTCATCGAGGTTCATCGCCTCGACATCTCCCTTCGCACCCAAGGCTGCTTGTTCTACTAGGCGATCACGTTGGATGACTGGATCGATCAATTCAGAGTACCCAGTTGCAAGCTCAAAGCCTTCAACATACAGATCCCACTTCTCGACGAGGCCGGGAGTAGTTCTGTGTGCTCGTACGAGCGGCGAGGTATCAACTGGGAAGCCGCGCACGAAGATCGGTTCCATCAATTGACCTTCGGTCACATGTTCAAAGATCTCTTCAGCTAACTTACCGGGAACCCACTTAGGATCGATCTTCATGCCGAGTTTTGTTGCGATGACCTTTAACTCATCGAGGGAGGTTTGAGCGGTCACAACTTCACCGACGCCTTCGGAGATTAAGTCGAAGAGGTTAGCTTCACGCCAAGTTCCACCGAGATCGAGCTGACGACCATCATGATGAGTCACAACGTGAGAACCATAGACTGCAAAGGCAGCTTCTTGAATGAGATCACGAGTCAGAGCAGCGATGGAATCCCAATCACCATACGCTTGATAGGCCTCGATCATCGCGAACTCCGGTGAGTGACTGGAGTCGGCTCCCTCGTTACGGAAGTTTCGGTTAATTTCAAAGACGCGCTCTAGCCCACCAACGACACAGCGCTTCAAGAAGAGTTCAGGTGCGATACGTAAGAAGAGATCCATGTCGTAGGCATTGCTATGAGTCTTAAAGGGACGAGCCGCAGCACCCCCATGCATAACTTGCAGCATCGGAGTCTCAACTTCAATGAACTCACGAGACGAAAATGAATCGCGCAAAGATCTCATGACTTGTGGGCGCAGTCGCGCGTTGAAGCGGGCCTCGGGACGAACAATCAAATCTACATAGCGCATACGAACACGCGTCTCTTCAGAGAGTGGCTTATGTTCGACTGGAAGTGGACGGAGTGACTTCGCCGCGAGCTGATAAGAGTCGGCAAGAATGGAGAGCTCTCCACGCTTTGAGGTAATAATTTCGCCAGTAACACTGACCAGATCACCAATATCGATGTCGCTCTTCCACTGATCGAGAAGGTCAGCTCCAACCTTGTCGAGTGAGAACATCGCCTGCAACTCTGTTCCATCGCCTTCACGCAAGGTAGCAAAACAGAGCTTGCCAGTATCGCGCTTAAAAATGACTCGCCCTGATAAGGACTCTTGAATCCCTGTCGCAACATCTATCGCGAGATCAGCATGGCGAGCCCGAATCTCCTTGAGGGTGGCAGTGCGGGCAACAGCTACTGGGTAGGCCTCATCACCACGGGCCAAGATCGCGCTGCGCTTTTCACGGCGAATACGTAATTGCTCGGGCAGGTCATCTGCAATGATCTCTTCACTCATAATCTAGTCAGTCTACCCTGTCGCTATTTATCGCCCGAATTTCGGTCAAAGACCATAGCCAATCCAAGCAGGGTCAAGTCCGGTTCGTGGATATCGATGGTTTCACTTATGCCGAGCACAAGTGGGGCGAGTCCACCCGTTGCGATTACGGTGGTCCGGCCCGTGCCGGGATAGAGAATTTCTAACTCCGCAATGATTCTGGTGACCAACCCATCGACCTGTCCAGCAAATCCATAGATAGTCCCCGATTGCAAAGCTTCGACAGTGTTCTTACCGATTACGGATTTTGGTTTTATCAACTCCACTTTCCGCAATTGAGCGGCTCTTGCAGCGAGGGCATCGACCGAGATTTCGATACCAGGGGCGAGAGCTCCACCTAAGAATTCGCCTTTGGGTGAGACGACATCGAGATTTGTTGAGGTGCCAAAATCCACAACGATGCAGGGACCCTCGGCGCCAAAGAGTTCATGCGCCGCCAAAGTATTTACGATGCGGTCAGCACCTATCTCCTTTGGATTATCAACCAGCAGCGGGACGCCTGTCTTTATACCGGGCTCCACAATGGTGACAGGAATAGAAGTGAAGTAACGGGCGACCATGTTACGAAGTTCACGGAGCGTCGCGGGAACGGTTGAGCAGATCGAGAGTCCATCAACTTCGATCCCATCGAGTAGAGCTCGGTATTGCAGCCACAGTTCATCAGCGGTGTCGCGCGGATCGGTCTTCACCCGCCATGAGTGAATCAAGGTGGCGCCATCAAAGGCACCTAATACCGTATTGGTATTTCCTACATCGATTGTGAGGAGCATTTATCTTCCCATCGTTAGATCGAGACCAATGTCGAGCGCTTTTGCAGAATGAGTAAGCGCTCCAATTGCAAGATAGTCAACGCCGCTCTGCGCATAGGCGCGAGCGCTCTCTAGATCAATTCCACCCGATGCCTCAAGTTTTGTGCGACCGGCGACTATTGCGACCGCTTCACGGCAGAGTTCAGGCGACATGTTGTCGAGCAGTATCAGATCTGGATTTCCTACTAGTACTTCACGGAGTTGTTCCAAATTATCTACTTCAACTTCAATCTCTGTATTCGGGTATTTTTGCCGTACCAACTCAAACGCTTGTAAGACTCCACCGGCCGCCACTACGTGGTTATCTTTCACGAGCGCAGCATCTGAAAGCGATAGTCGGTGGTTGACTCCGCCACCGGCGCGGACCGCAGCTTTTTCTAGTAGTCGCCAACCGGGCGTTGTCTTACGTGTATCTCGAATCTGGCAGCTGGTGCCCGCAATCGCATCAACCCAGCGACTGGTCTCGGTTGCAATTCCGCTCAAGTGAGTCAGAAAGTTCAGCGCGGTCCGCTCGGCGAGTAACAACTTCCTAGTGCTGCCACGCGCCACCAAAATGCGCCTGCCCGGAGTAACGCGTTCCCCGTCGTGAATTGGAGTATCAATATCTGTAATGCCCACCGTATGTAGAACGCGGATTGCCACATCAATCCCAGCTATGACCCCTGCTTTTCGGCTCACAAATTCCGCTGCGCTGATCTGCTCTTCGGGAATCGTCGCCGTAGAAGTGATATCGACTCCACCCGCTAAATCTTCCGCGATTGCGAGGGCGATGAGGGCATCCAATGAATCACTCACCTTCGATCACCTTTCTTGTAGTGCTCCAGGTGCCGTCCATATCCAGCCGCTCAACGATTCGCACCTTCCACTCCTCGCTCGCTTCTGGGTAATCACTCCGCCAGTGAGATCCGCGAGACTCGTGCCTTTCTAGGGCAGAGCGGACAATGGCCGTTGCAAGGAAGTAGAGATTTGAGACCTCCCATGCATCGACGCCTGGCTCTCGCACTTGTCGCTTGCCCAATTGCTGCAAGGTCGCCAGCGTCGCCTTCAAACTCTTCGCAGATCGCATCACTCCTGCTCCCTCGCTCATGGCAAGTTGCAGCGGGATGCGAATTGAGGGATCCATCAAGACGCGCTCTTCTTGCAAGTCCTCAACTGGCTCTAGTTGCTCTGGCAGATTACTTGCGATGTGTTCAGAGATGCGCGCTCCAAAAACCAGACCTTCTAAGAGGGAATTTGAGGCGAGCCGGTTAGCGCCATGCGCACCTGTACATGCACTCTCGCCGCACACGTAAAGTCCCGGGAC
>Ga0208497_1000052_pt1 | contig 63778 bp, 92 predicted proteins | sample CryBogCBE25Aug07_FD_184555 | JGI IMG/M metagenome (GOLD analysis project Ga0208497, IMG submission 184555) | Freshwater microbial communities from Crystal Bog, Wisconsin, USA - CBE25Aug07 (SPAdes) | ecosystem: Environmental > Aquatic > Freshwater > Lake | place: Crystal Bog, Wisconsin, USA...
GTCAGGTGCCGGTCACCTATTGAGTTTTGCTGGAACAGATGTACTGTCAGCGGTACATTATGTTAATGAATACTACCATGGCAAATCAACATTTGTCGGCGGCAGTGTACCGGCAAGTGAACACTCTGTTATGTCAACAGAATCTAAAGATGAAGAACTAGAAGTATTTCGTCGTTTGATTAAAATGTATCCGAGTGGCATTGTTTCACTTGTATCTGATACATACGATTTCTTCCAAGTTGTTACGACATACGCAACAATTTTGAAAGACGATATTTTAAATCGTGTTCCAGATTCCATGGGATTTGCTAAAGTTGTGTTCCGTCCAGACTCTGGTGATCCAGTTAAAATTATCTGTGGCGAAAACATTGAAACATTGCCGTTACCTGAAGAAAAACAAAATAATCTTGAAATCATCGGTGATTGGGCTATGGATCGTATTACTCAACGAGTAAGTGATGAAGCCGGACATGGTAATCCAGGTGACAGCGAGGCTGAGGATATTTTCCGAGTAGGTGACAAATACTTTAAAGTGAAAATTTCAATTGAGTGGAATCGTCATGATAAACAATACTATTACATGGATGGGACTGAAGTACTTTCTGTAGAACAAGTTACACTGACACCTGAGCAAAAAGGTGCGGTTGATTGTCTTGCTGAAATCTTTGGTACTACCACAAATGATAAAGGTTACAAAACACTCAATCAACGTGTTGGCCTGATCTATGGTGACTCTATTACACCTGAACGTTGTGAAGAAATTTTACGACAATTGGCGGCGAAAGGTTATGCTTCTGATAACATCGTATTTGGTGTAGGTTCATACACATATCAATATCAAACTCGTGATACACTCGGCTTTGCAATGAAAGCAACTTATCGCGTTACAAATGGTAAAGGTTGTGCAATCTTTAAAGACCCAAAGACAGATAACGGAACTAAAAAATCTGCACGTGGGTTGTTATGTGTTCACAAGGCACCACTTTCCGGTGACTATATCTTAGTTGATGGTGTAAGTGCAGAAGGCGAGGAAAAGGGTGAGCTTAAAACTGTTTATCTTAATGGCAACATTTTGGTAGATGATTCAATTGAAGTTATTCGTGCTCGTTTGGCATCAGCCTAATTAAAAGGAAATATATCATGGATAAAAGTACTAGCAGTATTATTAAAATTTTGTCGTTGGGTTTTGTTGCATTGATTGGCATTTGCTTCTTATTTGGCTCATTCTATTCAGTACCTCAAACTGAGTTGTGTTATGTAACTCAGTTTCAAAAAGCTATTAATGTAAATGAAGGTCCAATCGGTTCTGGTTTGCACTTTAAGATTCCTTTCATTCAATCAGTAGATTGTTTGCAGGTCAGTCGAAATACAGACAACGTTGGTGTTGTTGCTGTTACTACAAAAGACACTTTCACGTTGAAATTGAAAGTTGGTGTAACAACAGAGATTCCACCATCTAGCGTATATCGTCTATTGTATCAAACAGGTAAACAAGGTAGTGGTGACATCACGGCTAATTTGAATCCAAATATTATTAACACGTTACGTAATATTATGGGTAAACACGATTTGATGCAGATCGCTGGTGAAGATCGTGAGAAAACTCTGTCTGAATTTCAAGCCGCAGTTACTCAAATTCTAAGTACAGAATGGGGAATCAACGTCAACGAGGTTCAAGTAAGTATTGATGAATTGCCAGCAGAGTACAATCAGCGCATGGCTTCAGCACAATCAGCACAAGCGGCAATCGTACTAGCACAGCGTCAACAACAGCAAGCTAAGATTGAAGCAGAAACTAAGCTGATTGCCGCTCAGGGTGAAGCTAATCGTCTATCAGCACAAGCAGACGGTGAACGTAGACAACGTGAGACACTGGCGGCGGCTAATGCTAACGCTCGTCGATTGGAAGCAAACGCAGAAGCAGATGCAGTCAAGGCTCTAGGTAACGCACAAGCAGAAGCATCAATCAAGATGGCAGACGCATTGGGTAAGAATCCCAGTCTGGTTAGCTTGGAACAAGCCAAGCGTTGGGATGGTAAACTGCCGCAAAATATGTATGCCAATACGCCGGTACCATTTATGACTCTACCTGCAGGCAAGTAATATGCAGCCAAAGAAAGGAAACCAAGATGAAAGAAGTGTGGGAAATACAAACTAAATGGATGCTGGAAATAGCCAGAATTTTATCAGATGGAATTAACGGAGATTTAAAATGAAAAATACTATTTGGGTGGTTGATGTATTGGATAAGACCGGCAGTTTGCATGTCATTGAATTATTTTCGAATGAAAAAACTGCACGAGAATACTGGGATGAAATGAGTAAACTGTATCCAGTAACTGATGGGTGGCAAATGGGAATTGTTGGCAGAGAAGTAGATCAAGAACATTTGCAACTAACTGGCAACAGATTTCATGCCGAGAAAGCATTAGACACAGCTTGGGTATCAAAGTACAATACTGATCCATTGGCTAAAGTCGGAGTCGAAGTGTGAACGAACGAATTAGACTACTTGCAAAACAAGCTGATCCCGATTATACTGGTAACGGTGATATCGACATGGGCGATTCTCTTGTGGGCAATTATGCTATCGAAAAGTTCGCCGAGTTATTGATAGGAGAATACGCAGAAGAATTACGCCAACTCAACGATGGTGAACGTGTAGTTCTGCCCAAGGATCGCGAACATGCCCAAGCCATGGTCAGAGTAGGAATGAGTTATTTGGAGCAAAATAAATGAACGAACGAATTCGACAACTTGCCGAACAGACTCATGTAACCGTTCTTACCACGAAGGGAATGGAAAATATTGCAGACGGATGCTACATTGTTTCTCCAGATAAATTACAAGAGTTCGCCCAGTCGATTATTAGGGAATGTGCTGATGTTGTAAGATATTATTATATTCGAGGAGATGAACTAATTACTTCTCAGCATATTACAAGACACTTCGGAGATGACGAATGAGTAAAATTACCACAGCAGATTGCAAGCGATTTTTAGTAGCAGAGGTCGCTCGCCGTCCAGAGATTGTTACCAGTATATATGGAAGTCAACCGCCCACTGATTTGGTGGTCTCGGCTATGAAGGAAAGTAAATGGGTACGGCGTGAAAAGTTCAAGCCCACTGGTGATCATTATCGTGTAGAAGACCGATATGACTTGTGGTATCCTGCGTATGGACACCGCAATGGCAGCGCACCCGCTGACCGTTTGAGTACCATTCGTACATTCTATTTGGCCCCCGATGTGTTTGAGGACACAGTGGGGTTCATGGTTTTAGAAGATCTGCAGGGCAACCTGATTCTAGGCGAATACATCGGAGATTGAAGAATGAAACACTTTGCGCCATATCAATGCAGACGTTGTAGTAGTGTTTGGAATGGTAATCAACGAGATGGATTTAAGTTGGGCTGGCGATTTCATGGTACATTGAATTACTGCCCAAGTCACAAACAATTTCAATTTAGTCTCAACGACCGGGATATGTAAATGAACGAAATTAACAAGGAGAACGGCATGGAAATTAACAATGATGAAGATGTAGGCACGTTAGGTATATTTAATACTTTTGACGAATGGAAAACTGCGGTGGAAGCCCCTGCAAGTATTTCGGGAATTGCTGAGTATTTTAATTTTGATGGGATGAGATGGTTATCTGAAAACATGGATGTTGCTGGGTACATGGGAGCGCCGATTGCAGTTTTAGAAAATAAACCAATCCAGGCACAAGTGAAAGTTATCAAAGACACTGACGGATTAAAGACTTTTGTTGATCACTACAAAGATTCTGGCAAACGAATTTATTTATATATGACCTTGTATTTCCCAGCACAGATAGATTATAGGTCAGATAATCCAAAAGCAAACGAATCAGGTGCTTGGAGGATCAGATATGCAGTAATTGATTGAAAATACAAATAATGGTTGACTTTTGAAAAAAAGTCAACTATAATTGTAATGTAGTAAAACTTTTATTTTAAATCAACTTTGAAAGGCATCTTAGAAAGGCATCTTATGAAACAAGAAAATTTATTTACAGTAGCAGGTACTTCAAACCTTAAGGGCGAAGTTAAAGCACGTTTTGCCAATGATTTGGTATCACGTATTAAGGCATTGCATCGTGCAGGCCACACTGAAGTTAACCTCATTGAGCTTCCCAAGCCAATGACCAAACTTGAAGCATTGCAATATCTGCAACAAGTTGGCATTACTGAAGGCGATGCAGGTTATGTAGTAGCTAGTAAAATTGCTGAAAAGGCTAAACAAGCCAAAAAAGGCGAAGTTAAAGTTAAGGCCACTGGGGTAACAACTCCAACTGCCGTCGATGTTAAAGTAGCAGTTTAATACGACAGGGCAGGTTAGACCGTAAGTCCCTTGTCTACATTTTAATAAAATATAGGAGCGACTATGACGATATTATTAAAATCATACAAATTAATTAGTTTATGTTTGTTAACATTAACTCTCACTGCTTGTCAATCTAGTTCAATTGTTTATAAAGAAAACTCTACTGGATATAACAAAGATGTTACCGTTCCTTTAGAGGTAATTACTCAGAAAAATCCTGGACCTACGATTATTGTTGCGCATCCAAGCGATGGAATAACCGGATACAATTACAATCGATATGTTTTGTTTTGGGGAGATTTATTAAAGAGCTGGGGATACAACGTAGTACTTCCTGACAGTTTTACCACTCGAGGCTTTAAAAATAAGGAAGTTATGTATAACGCTGGGCTCGTAAACTATAATCAGCGTGCCGAAGATATGATTGCAACTGCCTCTTGGATTACGAAACAAAAATGGCATAAGGGTAAGATAGGTATCATTGGATTTAGCCACGGTGGTAGTGCAGTTAATAGAACAGCCAACATGACAAATTTAATTTCTGCAGGTGTTGCTTACTATCCTGGTTGCTTTAATGACGATATGGTCAAAAATCCTAAATTTCCAGTACAAATACATATTGGCACAGCAGATGATTGGACATACAGTAATCGATGCGAGACCCTAGCAAAAGCCAACAGTCTTTACGATCTCTATATCTACCCCGGTGCAACACATGCCTTTGATGTACCCGGTAGTAGTAGGATGCTAGCCGGGCATCGATTGTCGTTTGATCACAACGCAACTAAAACAGCAGAAGAAAGAACACGTCAATTCTTTGAAAAATATTTAAAAAATTAAAGATATAAGATAAAAGATAAAAAGCGACTTTCAAGTCGCTTTTTCGTGACTATTTTTCTATTTGGCATAATTATATGTATGAGCAAATGTACTGATGTCGACCCCAATATTTAGAAACAGTGATGCATTATACATCATTATATTTAAAAATCCCAATGCTAATAAATTATTGCAACAATGGGTAGCATCCAACCGTTATATACAAGCTCGTGTAGATAATAATAAATTACACATTTATGATCACAATACTTTTAATTTATTTTCAGTAACATGGGCTAATGGATGGGGGAATATATTAGTTTGGGATTGTTATATCAAACGACACATATACATATAGCCAAAAAAATTGATATAGATGTTGTATCGTGTATAATTAGTTATGTCACAAACATTAACCAAAGGAAATACAATGACTACACATGAACAAATCGTAGCAGCATACGAAAATTACTTGGCTGAAAATGCCAAGTTTACAGACAAAGGTGTTAAGGCGGCGGCGGCCCGCGCACGTAAATCACTGCAAGAAATTGCAAAATCTGTTAAAACTCGCCGTGCTGAAATCACAGCAGAAAAAGAAGCATTGTCAGCAGTAAAGTAATGCCATCATATGTACGTACCGTCATTGAGAATCCAGACAATCCAGAAGAATTAGTACTGGATCTCGGGGACGAACTATGTCGTGAAGCCGGCTGGGAAGTCGGCGACACACTAGTATGGATAGATTTAGGCAATGGATCATGGCAGATAACGAAAAAGACATCACTGGAGTAGGCGCACGTCTTAGTGAAATAGAAAAATTAACTAAGACGTTTAATACAACTGGCACAGGATCAACTGTTCCTGTTTACGTAGGCGGTGGCGGTGGTGGTGGATATAGCGCACATACCGGAGTAACTCCAGTCTGGTATCCCGCATCAAATATAAGCGGCACAGGTCCATTAAGCAGTGGATCGCTAGTGTTAGCAGGCGCCAATGCCGATATTGTAATTAACGGAGTTAGTCTAACCGACACGCTAGTTACACTAAGTGAACGATTAAACATATTAATTCCCAATCCTGTATTGGAAAAGGAATGGGATGAACTTAAAGAATTAGGCGAAGAATATCGCAAAAAGTCAAAAGAGTTCGAAGAAAAATCTCGTATGTGGAATACATTAAAAAAGACATAGCAATGAAAATTAAAAATTTTTCATTGCTATTGATTTTAATTTTAGGCGGATGTGTAACTGCACCTGTTCCCAAAGTAATTGAATCTCCTGTATATTATGAAGTTAATGTACCACAAGATTATGTCAGGCCACCACATCCTATATTAAAAACTCCCATATATTCGACAACAGAAATAGATTGTCTAGCTCGTAATATATTTTATGAAGCAGGTGCCGAACCACTTGAAGGTAAAGTTGCTGTGGCGGCAGTCACTATTAATCGTACTAAGGATGACAGATACGGATCAAAAACCATCTGTGGTATAGTACATGCTCGCACTCCAATAGGTAAAGGACAATATATATGTCAATTTAGTTGGACCTGTGGAACCAAGTCTATACTCAAAAAAAATGATCCAAGATGGATTGCCAGTAAAGAAGTAGCTGAAAATTTAGCACGTGGAGATTATAATGAATATACATATAAGTATCGACGTGCATTAAACTTCCACGCTATTGCTGTTAAACCATCTTGGATCAGGACAAAACGCTCAATTGGAAGAGTAGGCGGACATATTTTCTACGAATAGCTTGATTTGCATATATTAAATCTTTATACTATGACTATGATTAATTTATTAGGTTTATATTAAAAATGATGCACTTAGAAGGACCTTGGCTTACTACAACAGGTAAGAAAAAAGGCAAACAAAAATATGCTTCCGCGGAAGCAAAGGCTCGTGCCGAAAGTTTAGCAGCTTCATGGAAAGATCTGGAAAAAACTTATGCAAAACCTTTACCTACTAAAACAATCCCTATGAAAAAATATAGTCTTAGCATACCTGCACATCGCAATACTTGGAAAGATATTCCCAGTTTGCAAACTAGCAATGGGGTAGCTGCAAAGATTGAATCTCCTGTATACACTGGAACTAAAGTAAAAGGCATTGGCACTATGCACAAAAGTAACGCAGTGCCAATCTTCAGCGATGAAGAAGCAGTAGAAATTTCCAAAATGAGAAGGTAAAATGTCCATAGGTACAAATAATAAAACTTATACAATTGACGAATTAAATGCAATGCACTACAAAAGTGCAGAAAAATGTGCCAAGATGCAGGGTATTTCTAGAGTTAAGCATCCTAGCTACAGAGATCTACAACATCCTAAGTGCAGTAATGAAGGATGCAACAATCCAAAAACAGTTACGAATTGGCATTGGACTTCCGGAGCTCCGGTATATAGATCTATCTGCGAATCTTGTCATCAATCTGTTACTGCATTAAGATACGCTGAAAAAAATAATGTAGATTGGGTTAAAAACATTATAGATGTAATTGCACATAAAAAAGGATTTACATCGGCAAATGACTATTTGAATAGTATACATCCTTATAGAAAATATCGTAAAAATTATTGTGAAAATATCGATGAAAGATTAGGATTCCCATGTACAACTAATATAGTATGGGACGGAATGCTAGATGTAGATCATATAGATGAAAATCCAAGTAATGAAGATCCGTCAAATTATCAAACATTATGCGCTTGTTGCCACAGATATAAAGGAAACATATTTATTAAAAGATATGGAAAAACTCCTGGTCGTAAGACATTGGGGATCAAATACAAATAACTAAATACATGGTCACACTAGGAGATAATAAACTAAATTGAGTAAAACAGATGATGTAATTAAAATGGAAGGAGTAATTACCGAAGTACTACGTAATACTAATTACCGTGTTAAAATCGAAAACATTGAAATTCCCATATTAGCCACACTAAGTGGGCGAATTCGACAGAATAATATTAAAGTATTAGCGGGCGATAGAGTTCAGCTAGATATTTCACCCTATGATTTATCCCGTGGTAGAATCACACGCAGGCTATAAATTGCATAAATATCTGCATGCGTGATATTATTAATCTTATAGAAGCAGCAACCGTTCCATCTAAATTGGAAACAACTCCTTTGCCTTATACACATAAAGCATTGGATCCGATAATGAGTGCTGCTACAATAGAATATCACTATGATCATCTAGCCAAAGGATACGCTAAACGTTACAATGCAGGCGAAGGTGATGCCGATTTCAATAGAGCCGGAAGCTTCTTACATAATAAGTTTTTTCCACAGTTACAGCCTCCAAAAGGGGCTAATCGGCCTAAAGGTGCTGTGCTTGAACTTATTGAATCTAAGTTTAAAACTTATGAAGATTTCAAGATAGCTTTCAAAGAAGCAGCTATGGCCCTCGAAGGATCGGGGTGGGTTTATCTTAGCACTAGTGGTGATATTAAAACAATTAAAAATCATGCAGTACGCACAGATATTTGCGTATTAGTTGACTGGTGGGAACATTCATGGTCGACGGATTACAAGTGGGATAAAGAAAAGTATCTAGATAATATCTGGAAGATTATTAATTGGACAGTTTGTTCAGACAGATTATGATCTATGAGAGCTATTGAATTCATCATAGAAAGTCTAAGTCGTATAGTATACCATTATACTAGTTTAGGATCTGCGGCAAACATTCTAAAAACCGGTGAATTTCAATTATCCAGTTCTGTGGGTTCTCAGAGTGAAGAAAATATCAATATACCAGGATATCCATATTTCTTAAGTACCACAAGAACCAAAGTTGGTGGCTATCATGAATATGTTTCTGCAGGAGCTGTAATGTTTGTGTTAGATGGTAATTGGTATAATCAAAATTACAAATCTAAACCGGTTGATTACTGGGGAAATCGTAATCCAACACAATCACATCATAAAGAGCATGAAGCAGAAGACCGTATATTTTCCAAGACACCATCTATTCCCATTGATGGTGTTTCTTCAGTTCATATTTTGATTAAACCAAATTCAACCAATGAATATTTGGGTGGACAAGCAAGAACAGTAATTATAAATGCTAAAAAGCGCGGTATTCCATCATATCTATATGATGACGAGTCTGCTTGGAGAAAATTAGATACAAAAAATTCAGTTTCCATATCAAATAATCCTACATTGCGTGGGCCACAACATATTGCACGTGATAGTAGATCGAGGTATAAACCAAAAGGCTGGTTATATCAGTGGATACAATTAATCACAGCATCTAATAAGAATCAACTTAGTAAAGATGCTGATGAATTAAGATATAGCATAATATATAATAGCTATGGCGATCCCGAACGTGGGCTAGCAGCCGATATGAGCAATGCCAGAAAACCTTCATCCGGAGTTGACCGAGATAATGCTGTAAAAATTATTGATTTTATGAGAAAAAATAGAATCAATACTCTTAAAGATTTAGTTGAATTATTAAAGACTAAATGGGAAAAAATTTCAGAGGTAGATTCACAAGGAAATATCACAAAATGATAACAATTACAGAAAACGCAGCTGAAAAAATTAAAGATATTTTAGCAGAAGAAAACAATCCCAAACTAAAACTCCGTGTATTTGTACAGGGTGGTGGCTGTAGCGGAATGCAGACAGGCTTTACGATGGACGAAGATCAATCAGATGATGATTGGGATCTTGAAGTAAATGGGGTACATGTACTAGTAGACAGCATGAGCGGTAGTTATTTACAAGGTTCTACAGTGGATTATCGTGAAGGCATTTATGGATCTAACTTTGTAATTACCGGAATGGCAGCAACTACAACTTGTGGCTGCGGAAGTAGTTTTAGTCCATACTGACAATCAACACTGGCATGCCGTTAGCTAAATAATAAAGCTAAAGAGGAATGGTATGCAGCAAGAAATCATAAACGTAGGTTCAGCTCCAAACGACGGTACTGGAACGCCTATACGCACGGCTTTTCAATATACCAACAATAATTTTACACAATTATTCGCGTTGGCCAACGCAACTCCCCCAACCACAACACAGGGAAAAATTGGCGATGTACCAGGCATGTATGCATATGATCCCACACATTTTTATTACTGTTTCGGAACATATGATGGTGTTACGGCTATATGGGCTAGAATTGCCGGATCTGCGTGGTAGAAAAACAAAATTAACTCAATGGAATATTAAAAATGGAAATTAGACAAGATCAATTAGCACACATATTACAGGGTAATCCCTACATTGAGCACTGGTGTGGAGCACTGAACAAAATTTTACCTGATTATGATATTACCAGTGTACAACGTATCGCAGCATTCATTGGCGAAACATATGTAGAATCTGCAGGATATACAGCATTGCATGAAAATTTAAATTATCGTGCTGCCAGCTTGGTAAAGGTGTGGCCCAGTCATTTCCAATCTATGGAAATAGCCAATCAATATGCTAATAATCCGGAAAAAATTGCAAATCGTGCTTACGCTGGGCGTATGGGTAATGGGGATGAAGCTTCAGGCGATGGATGGCGTTTTTGTGGACGTGGGTTGATTCAGGTTACTGGCCATGACAATTATCAAGCATTAGCTGATAGTTTACAAATGGATATCAATGATGTGCCTGCATATTTGCAAACATTCGAAGGAGCAATACAATCAGCCTGTTGGTTTTGGGAAAATAACAATTTGAACCAATATGCAGATGCGTGGGATATTAAAACTCTCAGTATTAGAATCAATGGCGGGACATTGGGGCTCGAAGAAAGAATACAGCATTGTGAACGTGCAAGACAAATATTAGGAAGCTAACATGTTTTCGTGGATTATACAGTATGCAGTGGGAGATTTGCCTATTTGGATATGGCCTTTTATGGCGGGAGTTTCAGTTGCCATTTATTTCCTGGCAGGGGTCGCTACTTATTTTCCCAACATAAAACCTTATGCTATGTTTATCAAGCCTATTGCTTTTGTAGTATTTTGCGTGGGTATTTTTATGTATGGCGGAGCAGGAGTTGAAGCTATTAATAAAGTCGCAATTCAATTGGCAGAAGAACGTGTTAAGGCAGCAGAAGAAGCCAGTAAAACTGCTAATCAACAATTGGCAGTAAAATTAAAAGATGCGCAGCTGACAATTAAAGACCAAGAAAATAAATTAGCAACATCTATCTTAAAAAACAAAAAGAAATTTGATGCAGAATGTAATATTGATCCCGTAGCCTTGAGAATGTATAACCGTGCAGTAAGTAACACACAACCAGTGGTGCCGAAAAAATGAAAAAAATATTAATAGTATACACATTTCTTATACTAAGTGGGTGTGCTGCCAAGACAACAACGGTGTCTATGTCATGGCCACAAGTACCCGAAGAGTTGACTATGCCGGCTCCTGATTTAACTCCATTATCCGAAAAAGATCGTTCATTCACTAGCCTACTGCTTAATGCCAATCAAAACTTTAGTCAATATTATCAATTAAAGAAAAAATACGAAGCTTGGCAAGAATGGTACAACACACAGCAAAAAATTTATAAAGAATCTAAATGAAAAAATTAGCATTATTGCTGCTACCATTATTATCAAGTTGTGCAATATACGACGCAGTAACAACATCACATTTTGACAAAAATGAATATCAACATATTGTTGACATAAGAAATTTAGCACGCACAGGCGAGACATTTTGCAACGACTCTGCTAAATCTTTAACCTTTGCAGAAAAAGTATCTGACAAAACCCAGATGTTCATGATATACGAAGAGCATTTATCCAGTAATGTCGATGCCTATAAGGCAGCAAAGGCATTGGATGAAATTGCACAGGGTTTAGTTAAGCGTTATAATACACCTCCAGTTCCGGAAACATTTTGTAAGATTAAATTTCAAAGTATTGAAAATGCTGCTGGTGTGTTACAACATGTGATTGGCAATAGGCCAAGATAAGGAATAAATATGACTATAGACGAAATCAATCAAGCACTTGCTAATTTGGCTAATTCAGGCGATGAAACATTCTCTAATGCTGCCAACTATGTAACACAATTAATGCAACAAGTTCAAGCTAGTCAGTTAAGTGCTCAAGATATGTCTGAGTTATTACGGGATATGCAGCGTCAAATGGAAATTATACAAGACACTGGGCAGTTAAAATTAAAACAAGATATGAATTCTATTATTAATGGAATATTCATATTAGCATCAATCATCTAACAAGGAAAATAAAATGGGTATTTTTTCAAAATTCGAACATCAAGCGGCGTCAGCATTAAAAACTGTAGTTATGGATGCAAAAAAATTAGTCGATGTTGCATCAGCTGACATTGCCGACTTGGAAAATAAATTAATTGTAGCAAAACGTAAAGCTGCTGATTTAGCAGCAGAAGCACAAAAAGTAGCGGAAGATGCAGCTACAAAAGCTCAGGAAATAGCAGATACATTGGCAGCAGAAGCAGTAGCAGCTAAAAATAAAGCTATTGCTCTTGCCAGCCAAGTTCCTCTAGTAGACCCAATTTTAGGGCCAGCAGCTTTGGCAAATCCTGTGGTGCAACCAACAGATTCAACCGCAGACTCAATTTTAATACCGGCACAAATGACGGTATTAAATCCGGAAAAATAAAATAAACCTAATATAAGGGAAACAAAAATGTCAGCGAGCGATGAAAAAGAAGAACATTGGATGAATTCTAAATGGCGTCCTATGATGGGATGGATGTACATGCTGGTGTGTCTAATGGATTTCATAGGATTCCCAATCTTATGGAGTATGTTACAAGCATACGCACATGGACAAGTTACTAGTCAATGGCAACCATTAACACTGCAAGGGGCAGGATTATTTCACGTGGCAATGGGTGCAGTACTAGGTATTGCCGCTTATGGACGTACTAAAGAAAAAATGGCCGGAGCCGAAGGTGGCGGAATTGGTCAGCTAGAGGGGTTTGGGACAGGTGCAGGAACAACGTATGTTCCTCCAGGGCAAGGCCAGGTTAATGTCAGCAACCAAATGGCTCCAAATTTCGGCAATAACAATAGCTTTGCATCATCTAGCATGAACAATACCACTGCTTTTGGTGGGTCAGCTATGACATCAAATACAAATAGTTTTGCCCCACCTGCTCCGACATTTGGCAGTAAACCTGCAGGTCCACCACAAGCATTTCCAGAAAAATAAGGAACAATTATGAGATCATTACCAATAGCAGTTTGGATTATTATAGGTGTTATAGTGATGTTTGCTGTAATTTCAAATAGTCACGCTGCCAGTGTGGAAACTAAAAAGGTCTGCCACGAAGCAGTAGTTAAAGGTAAAAAAGTGCAACAATGTAAAATGGTTAAAATACATAAAAAATATGAGGGCACTGCAATTCCAAATAAAAAATAATTGCAATTCATTAAATAATATAGTATAATTGCTATAAGATGATTGATCATTACCAAACATTAGGTGTTGCTAAAACTGCCACACAGGAAGAAATCAAAAAGGCTTACCGTAAATTAGCCAGTATGCATCATCCTGACAAAGGCGGCGACACTACAAAATTTCAAGATATACAAACTGCCTATGATACGATAGGTAATATAGAGAAGCGTCGCCAATACGATAATCCACAACCTCAACATGTACATTTTAATGGGCAAGGGGCATTTGATTTAAATAGCATTTTTAATATGTTCGGGGCACAGGCTTATCAACAAGCAGCCCAACAAAAAACTCAAACTAGAATGAGCCTGTGGATTACCTTGCATGATGTTGCCAAAGGTGGTAAACGTAGCGTAGGTATCGGTACTGCACATGGTTCAATGAATATTGAAATTGAAATTCCATTAGGAATTAACGACGGAGATAATGTACAATATAAAGGACTTGGTCCAAATAAAACAGATTTAATTATCAATTTCCGTATTCATCCGAATCCCAAATGGCAACGCAAAGACTTACATTTAATCACCGAACATCAAGTATCAATTTGGGATTGTCTGGTTGGCGGAGAATCTGAAATTAAAGATATTCTTGAACAACAATATTCAATCACTATTCCACCATTAACCCAACCTGGGAGTGTTTTAAGATTAAAAAATAAAGGATTAAAATCACGTCAAGGACAAACTGGAGATTTATTGATTAAAATCCAAGCTAAAATGCCCGACTCTCTAAGCTATGAACTATCTGCACTTATCAAAGAAGCGCAGAAAAAATAGCCATATTACTCTTATTCAACCTAAAATTACTATATACTATAACTGTACAAGGAAAAGGATCCATGCAGAATAACAAAGAAATTGAATTAATTGTTTCACAAGCTGTCAAACTTGCAAAAGAACGACAGCATGAATATGTCATAACCGAACATGTTTTATTGGCACTGATAAGACATACTCCTTTTCGCAAAGTATTGGATGACTTTGGGATTAGTGTAGATTTAATGGATCTAGAAATAGATTCATATTTACATAGTCTAACCAGCATCGCTACTACCAAAAAAGATTTTCAACCAAGTAAAACAAACGCATTAGAGCGTTGTTTCAATCGAGCTATGACCCAGGTATTATTTACCGGGCGTCGTTCGATGACCACATATGATTTATATCTTGCAATGACTAGTGAACATAATAGTCATGCAAATTATTTTTTAATGAAATATGGTGTAAAACGTAATGAATTCATGGAATACTGGCAAGAACATTACAAGTATAATGAAGCTGAAATTACACAATCGGAAGCCGATGATATTTTAAATGAATATTGTGTGAATTTAACAAGATTAGCTGCGGAAGATAAACTGGAACCAATGATTGGTCGATCCAATGAGCTGGATGAAATTATTACAGTATTGGCCCGTAAATTTAAGGCCAATGTATTGATGGTTGGCGATCCAGGGGTAGGTAAGACTGCAATTGCCGAAGGTATGGCACTGGAAATTATTAATAATCGTGTTCCAAATTTCCTTGTTGGCAATGAAGTTTGGAGTTTGGAAATTGGATCGTTACTTGCTGGCAGTAAATATCGTGGCGAATTCGAAGAGAAATTTAAACAAGTTATAGGAGCACTTGAAAGTAAGAAAAATTGTATCCTATTTGTTGATGAAGCACATACTATGAAAGGTGCCGGGTCAAGCACTCAATCATCGTTGGACTTTGCTAACATGCTCAAACCAGCAATTACAAAAGGCAATTTAAAAGTTATTGCATCAACTACTTGGGAAGAATATTACGAATCATTCGAAAAGGACCGTGCGTTAATGCGTAGGTTCCATCGTGTGTCAATTGATGAACCTACTCCCGAAGTTACAGAACAAATCTTAATTGGGCTATCGCCACGTTTGGAAAAATTTCACAATGTAATGATTGACACTGATGCTATCAAAGCTGCTGTAGATTTGGCAGGACGTTATATACATGATAGAAAAAATCCAGATAAAAGTATTGATCTTTTAGACGGAGCATGCGCCAAAGAACGTGTTAAAGATCAAGGTCTTGTAACTATCAATAAAGATATGATTATGGCTCAATTAAGTCGCATTACAGAAGTGCCAATGGATCGTTTACAAAATGAACGTTCGACTAAAATTGTAGAACTCGAAAGTAATATTAAAGATAAATTGTATGGACAAGATGAAGCTGTAGATTCTGTACTTGAGAGAGTTTATATCAACTTTTCAGGCATTGGCAATGAAAATAAACCAATTGCCAGCTTCTTGTTTCTTGGACCAACTGGCACAGGTAAAACTGAACTGGCTAAATTAATGGCCGAACACTTAGACATGCAGTTGTTGAAATATGACATGAGTGAATATCAAGAAAAGCATACTGTTAGCTCATTGATTGGTGCCCCTCCTGGCTATGTTGGATTCGAGGATGGCAATGTCGGCGGTGGTAAACTTATTAGCGATGTCAGCAAAAATCCCTATTCAATCTTATTGTTTGATGAGATTGAAAAAGCACATCCTGATGTTATCAATATTATGTTACAGATGTTAGACGAAGCACGAATTACCAGTGCAAATGGTAAAACTGTAAACTTAAAAAATACCATTATCATTTTAACCAGTAATTTAGGTGCTCGCGATAATGAAACAAACAACATTGGGTTTGGTCAAACATTAGAAAAAACAGGTTCGGAAAACAAAGCAATGAAGGAGTTTTTCAAGCCAGAATTACGCAATCGTATTGATCAAATTTGTCGTTTCAAGAAACTTGATACATTGGCTATTAAAAAGATTGTGGTAAAATTTGTTGCACAGTTACAAACAAGTTTAAATTCTAAAAATATCAAACTTAATTTAGCAGAATCAGTCATTGATATGCTGGTTGAAAAAGGGTATGATAGCAAAATGGGTGCTCGTCCATTGAATCGTAAAATTGACGAGATTATTCGTGTGCCACTAAGTAAAAAAATATTGTTTGAACGTTTGGATAATTGTGTCGTCAATGCAGTTATGATTGATGATAAAGTTGATTTTACAATTATTCCAATGTCACAACTAGCTACAATTGATACAACTGGAATAATTTTACTTGATGGCGAATCCCCTGCAGTTTGATCCTGTTTATAAAGACCGACTGTTCTATGATCAGTATGGGTACTGTATTTCATTTTTCCTACGTGAAATCGGTACCCTACGTCCCCCTATCGAGCATTACAAAATTGACATGATGCTTGATCATGTAGAAGAATTAATGTCTAATAGACTAGTGGCATGGGCTCGTAATATAACCCTATTGGAGCTAGCAACTATTAGAAACAATTTACATGAGCTAGCGGATGTGTTGTTGCAATCTAAATTCAACTATAAAATTGTCACGTCCTATGATACGGTATGGATTTATACTAATGATATTGCATTGATTTGCAACATAAAAAGATTAGAGTTTATTTTGCAGCCAACGTTATCACAGGCCATTATAAATCGTCCTAAAAATACAATTAAATTAAAAAACCCGGTACACAAACGACGTAGCTATTTTAAATTTTGTACTTTGACTTTGACTGAAAAAGATAATATTATTGATTTTTTTGCTACGCACGCAGATAATATACGAACTAGCGCAGGATTAAATGGTTTTATCGAATCTCTACCCGTGCATCTTTGTTTATATGATCATTATTTTGTAGATTATACCGATGATTATTGGTTAACTATGCTGATGCTTAAATTCCCTAAGTTAATACGGAAAACCTTAGAAATTATACCAGCATAAATAATAAACTATGACAACCTTTACAAATCAAGCATTATTACCCGTTACAACTTATGGGACTCCGTCGGGCAATTACGATGGGACAAGCAGTGCTTTTATAGGCAACGCTATTCCTGCTGCCAATTATTATGGCGGGCAAGGGTCTGCGCAAACTGCTATAATACAAACAACAGGGTTTGTAGGTGTCGTTACGATAGAAGCTACACTGAACGATTGGACACAACAAGCACTGTGGTTTGAAGTTGCTACTTATGGTGATAGTGTTACTCCTATGACTGGAACTGAAGCATTAAATATGATCGGTAATTTTGTATGGATACGAGCTAATGTGACACAATTTACTGCTGGAACAATAAACTCAGCTAATGTAGTTTTTTAATATGAATGTTATCGTAGTATATCCTGGACGTTTTGAACCTCCTCATTTGGGACACAAATCCAGTTACGACGAAATACAAAATAAATTTCCTGAAGCAAAGATATTCATAGCATCCAGTGGAATCGTAGCACCAATTACTCATCCATTTAAGTTTGAAGATAAAGTAGCATTATTTGCTAAATTGGGTATTCCTGCTAGTAACATTATTCAATCTAAAAGTCCATATCAAATTCCCGAATTAAGAAAAGAGCTTAGTGAGGAAGAACTGGCTAATACTGTATTAATATTTGCAGTTAGCAAAAAAGATCAACAAAATATTCCCGAGAAGAATCTAAAACCTCGTTTTTCATTTGGCATCAAAAAGAATGGGGATAAGAGTTATATGCAGCCCTATCCTGGTAAAATTAAACAATGCAAACCTATGAGTGAACATGCGTATGTTTATGAAACTGAAACTAAACCATTTAACATACTAGGCAAAAATGCCGATGGAGCTACTGCTATTCGCGATGCTTATTCTAATGGTAATGATAATGAGCGTGAACATATTATACATGACTTATATGGCAAAGATGATCATGCTATCAAAGACTTGTTTGATCAGAGATTAGGGGTTGCTAAAAAGTTACGTGATATCGTAATTCAAGAACCTGATATAGATGGTGATGTAATAGATCAACCTAACCCCGTTGTTCGAAATGAAAGCAAATCTAAAATAGCAAAATTATTAGAATCAACCTTAGATGCCGAACGTCACGCCAAAAAATGCTATACAACAGTTAAGGAAGATTTAATGCCTAACTATATTGACGAAAAAACCGGCAGAAAATTTTACTAGCATCGCGCAGTTATGTAAATAAGTTACATAATTTAACAGAGGAATATTATGCCAACTACACAACCAGCCGATACAACGGCAGAAACTCAAGCAACACCAACTGCCACAGCGGCTCCTGTAGATCAAGCCCCACAGCAAGGTCAAATTCAAGTAAATGTTGACTTCTTAAAAACAACTAGAGTGCATATCTGTATGCCATGTTACGGCGGTATGCTTACTGAATCTACATTTATGAGTTACATTAAATGGGCCAATACAGCACGTCAATTGGGCATCGATTGGACTATGGAAACAATGACCAATGAATCTTTGATTAGTCGTGCTCGTAATACACTTACAGCTAAATTCCTTGCAAATCCAGATTCAACACATTTGATGTTTATTGATGCTGATATTGGTTGGGAGCCATGGCACTTATTAGTCATGTTGAATCGTGATGTTGATGTTATCGGCGGATTGTATCCAATGAAATCTTTACCAGTTAAATGGTGTGTAAATGGCTTCGAGGGTGCTGAAGAAGGCCCAGACGGATTACAAGAAGTTACAAAAACTGGCACTGGTTTCCTGTTAATGAAGCGTGGAGTATTTGAAAAATTAAATGCTCATCCAGCTGTTAAACCATTCAATAGTGATATTGGGTTGCCTCCAGAGTTGAATGTGCATATGAAAACATACTTTGACACAGCAGTTCGTGAAAATCGTTATTACAGCGAAGATTGGACATTCTGTGAAAATTGGCGCGACCTAGGTGGTAAAGTTTGGGTTGATAAACGTGTATTGCTACGCCATACAGGTACCTATGTATTTGACTATGCTACACAAGACCAGTTGTACAAAGATCTTCATGCATTAGCAACAAGCAATCAAGCACAAGCTCAAATTACACAAGCAGCAGCACCAGCTGCACCAGCAGATGCTTCAGCTCCCCCTGTTCCAGCTGCTGCCGCTGCATCAGTTGTAACATCAAGCAAAGGTAAGAAAAAGAAGTAATCAATAGTTTATAAACGGGCAGAAAGCCGCTACAGCAATGTAAGCGGCTTTTGTTTTTGCAATAAATACTATATGAACATCGAACAACTCGAAAACTATAATTTAGCGGATGCAGTCAAATTTCACGACGAACTTAATCCTTTGTTATGGGACAATCATGAACAATTACATCCTGTAATACGTGAACAATTAATGAAAATTGCCGAGGACTTCAGCAATTTTCTAGGAGTTAAAAATTTAGATCTTATAGATATAACAATATCTGGCAGTAATGCAGCCTATTCTTATACTAAACATTCTGATATAGATCTGCACTTAGTGGTTGATTTGAGAAATACTGAACATCAGGAAATATATAGAGAATTATTTGATGCTAAAAAAGCCATTTATAATAAAGAAAATAAAATCACTATTAAAGGAATTCCTGTCGAATTATATGTACAAGATGCTAACCAAGCCCACCATAGTCAGGGAATTTATAGTGTATTAAACAATGAATGGTTACAAATACCTCGACGCAAACAAGCTGATATTGACGATATTAGCGTTAGAAGCAAATATGAAGATTTAAGCAAACGTATACATCAAGTTATTAAATCTAAAGATATTACACAAATGAATGACCTAATGGATAAAATTAAACTCATACGTAATGCCGGCTTAGAAACTAATGGCGAGTTTAGTGTTGAAAACTTAGTATTCAAATTGTTAAGAAACAAAGGCGATATTAAAAAATTGCATACTGCACGACAACATGCAAAAAATAAAGAATTAAGTTTGAAGGAACGTGTTCCTACCCCAACTAGATATGGTTATGGTCCTGACTACATCGAAGAAGTTGGGTCAACACCCGACGGTACCAATCCCAGCACTAGTCAATTTACTGATGAATCACAATTGAATGAGGTTGGGTTAACACCCGATGGTACTAATCCCAGCACTAGTCAATTTACTAATGAAACTGCTATTAAGCATAAAAATATTATAGAAGATTTTATTGATTTTTGTTCGGTTCAATTAGATTTAGAAAAAGAAATTAATTTGAAAATACGCCGTGACCCGCAATGGTCAGTACGTAATAAAACATTTGGTCGATATCGTGATGATACCAATGAGTTAGAAGTTGGGATAGCTGGTAGACATATCATGGATATCTTACGTACAGTTGCTCACGAAATGGTTCATCAAAAACAAAATGAAATCGATCCAGTTCCTTTGGATGCTGGTAAAGATGGCAGTCCATATGAAAATGAAGCCAATGCACAAGCTGGTGTGCTGATGCGTCGTTATGGTAAACTACATCCCGAATTGTTCATGGCCGATAATTTACAGGAAGCATCCGGATATATTCCAACCGCTGCCCAAGCACATGATCCACGATTTGAGATGGCATTGACCGTTGATGTCAGACCAGGTGCATTGGGCAAAGCTGCCAACAGCTTCCTGTTAAACACTGACAGTCAAGGGCATCCGCAAGAACTACGTCCCGATGGACTAGTTGAGCGTATGGCCGAAGATTTAGCAAATTTTAAGACTGGTAGTGTATTAATTGAAAACACAGATGCAGTTACCGCTCACGGATATGCGTATAATCGGCAGGATATACGCATGGCCTGGACCAAAGATTTTCCTAATGAAGCAGCTGCCAAAGAATGGGCACGCCGTCGTAATGCTACAATTTTATCAATCATTAAAAAAAATAAAGTAGACGAAGAGATAAATGAAGCAAATCATTTATCGGGTTTTTTAACACGCATCGAAAATGAAAATAAAATTTGGGAAATAGAAATGATGGTAGATCCCTATGTTAAAGTCAAAATATCTGCTCCCACTGCACAAGCTGCTATACTTCAGATGAAAAAACGTTGGCCTGGGCTCAGTCAAATTCCCAATACTCGATTTATTGTTCGGCCTGTAAAACAATATAGCAAAGCCGAATAATATGATACTTAATGATTTCGCACAACCCAAGCTGGCATTTAGTCGTGAAAAACTAGATGTCCTACTAGCGGATCTTTGCGGAATGATTATCAAAGGTCAAACTAACGCTCCGGATTTTTATGGTATGGTAGCAGCGGCGGTTATCGATCCCAAAGGACAATTAGCAACGGGCGTAAACTATCTATATGGTAATGAAAGAATACACGCCGAGCGGGCTGCTATAGAAAATTATGAAAAAGAATATGGTGAATTGCCCCGTGGCTGCGTTGTCGTTACTACACTAAGCCCATGTAATCAAGATACCGGGGACGTCAAAGAAATAACTTGTACCCAAGTATTAAATGATAAACATGTTAAAATTGCATATTGTGGATACCGTGATCCGACACAACATCGTGATGATAACGATTTCACAATTCTTATTACAAATAATGAAAAATTAGAACATCTATGTAAAAAATTTGCTGATACATTTTTGAAAAAGGATGTAGACGAAACAATGCCAGGTATCGGCATCAATGTACATGAAAACTTTGCTAACGGTAAAGGACCAGGTCGTCCGGGAGATAGTCAACGACATGGTATTCCCAAACATGCTACCAAAGCTGAATTGACCAAAGCAAGTCATGCCAAAGGTCGTAAAGGACAGTTAGCCCGTTGGCAACTAAATATGCGTAAGGGTCATAAAAAATGAGATTATTTGAAATAGTCGGACTTAAGGAAAATGCATCTGCAGGTGCTACTAGCAGCGGAAGCATTGCTACGGCAGCTATGCCAATAGGCGATATACAAAGAAGAATTCCACAAGATAGTTTGTTTTTCCATAAATACACTACGGATTCGAATACAACGCCTAATACGCCGGATTCATACAAAAAATATAAACGGAAAAAGTAATGCTATCAGACTTAATGAAAATATTATTAGCCAGTGATTTCAGTTATTATCTGAAATCACACTTTTTTCACTGGAATGTAGAAGGAAAAGATTTCTATCAATATCATAAATTCCTGCAGAAAGTATACGAAGATGCTTATGAAGCAGTCGACACTATAGCTGAATATATTCGTACCTTAAATGAATATGCACCAGGAAGTTTAACTCGTTATCAAGAATTATCCCGCATACAAGATCAAACCAAAGTGCCACGTGCTCAATTAATGTTAGAAGAATTATTACATGATTCTCACATTATGATCGAACTGCTCAATGAATGTTTTGCTGCTGCTACGCAAGAAAATAAGCAAGACATAGCAAATTTTATCGCTGAAAGATTAGCTGCTACTAATAAGTTTATCTGGATGCTGACAAGTTTTTTAAAAGAAGCTAGAGCATAATGAAAGATAACTTTTATAACATCGTTGAACGTTTGGCTATTCTAGAAGGACGTATTACACCTAAGAATAATAAGCCAGTTTCTGAGTCTCGACAAAAAAGACCGGCATTGTTTAATAACTTGAAAAAAGCTGATGAGGATTTTACTCCCATGGTTGGTGGCGTGGAATTTGCAGAAGATCGAGTAGAGGAAGATGTACTTTCAAAAGTTAAGGCTAGTTTAGCTGATTATTTAAAATCTACAGAAGAAGAACTTGCACAAGATCGAGATTTACTTGCAAAGAAAAAACAAGATTTAGATCTTAAGAAAAGAGAATTACGAGATTTAGCATTGCAAACGAAATCCAATGTAAATTTGCGGGATATCGAAGAAGATCCAAATCAAACTCCTGCGCAAGGAGAAGCACCAGCTGGATTATCCAATAACATATATGCCGAAAGTCACATGACTGCACCTGTAAAAACAATTAATGTTCCGGTAGATGAAGAAGTTGGGCTTAGTGGCGGTGGCGGTAGCACATTAGTTGAAATACATGGCGATGAACGTGATGGATTTTGTATCAAACGTGCTGGTAAAGAAATGCGTACACGTTTTAAAACATTAGAAGAATGTGAAATAGCATTGGAAATGTATCTTGCACATCGTAAAGAAAAGAAGTCTGCTGAAGAATCAGCAGACTATATTGAGGAAGCATAATGAATTTGTTTGACCTATTTGAAAATGCCCGTAGAAATACTGAGGAAGGATATAAAGTTGTTCCTAGTATTAATCGCGAACGTTATACTGATCTAAGTCATGAAGGTTTAGAAGGTCCATTTAGTTTAAAATCTGGTAAAGTTGTTTATTACGACCCACAAGCGGGAAAATATTATGACCGTGACAGCGATATGTACATGTCTAATGATGATGTTGATGCGCACAATCAAGAACTAGATGAAAAATTAGGCAGTAATTTAGTAACCAAACGCCAAGCAAAATCATTTATTACTAAATTTAAACAACACAAGTTCAAAGAAGAGTCTGTCAATGAGAATAACGAAGACGATCTAGAAAAAGAATTGGAAAAATATTATGAGCTTCAGCTCGCTGCTGGCGAGCGTGGGGACTACGAGGCCGAAAAGCGATATTACAAAAAAATATATCAAATAAGAGATGCTATGGCAGCGATGTCTAATATGTTTGACGGAAGTGCAGACGAACATACAAGTAAACTTAACATTAGAGAAGATGATCAAGAACCGTTAACATTTACTACTGGTGCTAACACTAATGGTACTGGATACCTAGGATCAATCAACACAACATATTCACACATAGTTAGTGTGTTCGGCGAACCAGATTTTGGCCCAAATGGACATAATGGTGACAAAGTTACCTGTGTCTGGGATATACAATTCAATGATGGCACAGTTGCTACTATATATGATTGGAACCTAGAACAAACGCCAATGGAAGAATATAGTTGGCACATTGGCGGTAAAACTCGTAAAGCCTTGTGGAACGTTACAGAACTATTAGAAGATGGCATCAACGAAAGTTTAGATGATATCGATAGTCATGAATATCAAATTTATTATAATGGCAACCATCCAAATAAAGGTATGCAAGTAAATAAAACTGTATACAAAAATTTGAAATCTGCAAGACGTGCTGTAGATAGACTTGATAATGAATATGGTGCGTATGCACACAGTCATAAAAAAATTAAAAAATCACAATCAGAAAATAATTCAATCAATGAATTAAAAACTCCAAAAATACAAAAAGTTCAACCTGGTGCTACAGCCGACGAATCACATAATGGATGGAATCTTAGATATCAATTAAGACGCAAAGAAGGTGAAAAAGATTTTAAAGGTATGGCAGTTCATTCTAAAAGTTCTAAAACTAAACCTATCAGTGTAGTTGGGTCTAGTCCCGATGATGTATTGGAAAAATTAAAAACTGCTATTGATACAAGTCGTGGAACTAATGAAATTAAATCAAAACGTGTGACTGTAGATTTCAATGCTCAATTAGCAAGAGATGTTATTGGACATGGCGGTGATATCTACGCAGAAATCATTAATCACGATGATCAACCAGTACTATTATTAAGCAGTGAAAATCAAGGTGGAATGACATTAGCACAAGATAGAACTGCATTAGTAAATCGTAGGCCAGATCGTGTTGGACAACAGGCATTTGGTATGAGTGGTGCCGCTGCCCGAGCAGCTGGATTGACACATGCTCGGTATTCACTTGGAAGACCAATTGATTATATGCCAGGTGTTATTGCAATGCCTTTGGAATTTAGAAGTGAAGTTTATCCAGGAGAAGTTGTTAAAATGGGTGAACCAGGGGTAACCATTGCACATCCTAGAAATGACGATGTGACAGAAGGCTCTCGCTACAATGCAGACGGTTCTCCAAAGAATGTAGGATTAAAGGCCGCACAAAAGTTTGGCAAAGAACAAGACAAGAAAACAGCACTGCATCATTTTGCTAAAGGTGCGGCTAAAGATGATTTGAGTAAATTCAAAAAAGATAAAGAGCCGGGTGTGACAGAAGGCAGTATGTCTGCTGCTGCACATCATTCATCTGGCGCTAAATTTGGCGGATACTATAAAGGCACACAAAAGGGTGCTCCACGTCCAGGACAAGGCGTTGGCTCTATGGAAGAGTCTATCAGTTTAAATACCACAGTAAAAGCTATTGCCAATGATATAGGCGAACCAATCACTAGTCTGTATGCTACATTAAAGAAAATGGCTAAACAATACTATGCCAACCACGGTGATCTAAAAGGGTTTGGTTTAGCAGCAGCTGGTGTCGGCAGTCGTTGGTACCAAACTTATTATGTTAATAAAATGCAAACAGACTTGTATGACTTGACTAGACAAAGCCCAACACATGCTGCTGAATTGAAGAATTTTCTTCGTGGTAAAATGGTAAAAGATAGTATAGTTATACCCAAGAGCTTTGGAGAAATCAATAAAGAGCTTCCTGAAATTCTTGCTAGAATGGGTACTAAAATGGGTGCCGAGTCGCTGGCTAGAAATGCTAAATCTTGGGTTCATAATAAACACGACTACGAGGATTTCGTTGACAAGTTGCTTATGGGCAAAGATGACGATGATGAGCAACACTCCGATGCAGCAAGTAATGTCGGGGACAAAATTGCCTTACTAGGAAAGCAACGAAATCACGCAGAAGAAATTGTTAATGACGTATTACGTAAACTTCCTTCAAATATATCAGGTGAAATACGCAATGCTATTGCACGTAAGCCAAATAAACTTTTAGCATTGCAACAGGAATTGAATAATCGTAATATCAAAGCTCCTATGGAAGAAGGCATTGCCGGTAACATGACAGTACGTTCTGATCCCTTAACTAAATTAAAGCAACCTAAGGATTTAAAAATGAAACAGGCTGATCCTTTCAAAGGTATGCCTAATCGTAATGCACTGGTAAGCGCACAAGCAAAAAACAATCCTGTTGCCAAATTTGCGCAGTCAGTGGCCAAAGGTTCAGGTTCACATAAAAATACATCACTCAATGTTAAGAAAGGTAAATTGCGTGATATTAAGCACAAGGGAAAAATTGACTTCACTGAGTCTACAAATTTTTTAACATGGGCAATGTCTTCAGGTTATAATGTTACTGCTAATCCTGCTGTTTATGAAACTGCTAAACATGAATATAATTTATTATTAGCAGAATCAAAAAAAAAAATTAAAGAAGACGCAGGACCAATAGCACCACATGAAACTTATTATGGTGATATAGATGAATCTGGAAAATATACGCACCAAGCTGTTATAGTTGACAAAGATGGTAATTTGGTTAATCAAACTTCATTTCAAGCTAAAAATGATAAACAAGCTAAGAAATTGGCCAAGAATAGAATTAAATTCTTAAAACCTGGATTTGGAAAAAATTTAAAATTACAAAGTGTTAACCACATAGAGGAAGATGAAGACCGTTTACATCCTGGAGAATATTATTTGTGGCGAGTTTATTTTGACGATGGGTCAAACAAACTAATCAAAGTTAAAAGAAATGATTTTGATCCTGCGGCATATTACGCTAAAAAGAATAAAGTGGTAATAAATGTAGATTATAATTGGGAACCACATAATGGATAATTATCCAGTATATCCCGAACAAGAAGAAGGTGATGACAGTGATTACAAACGTAATCCCTATGCGCCAACATAATCATGCTTATAAATGAAATCTTAAAAGAAGCTCAGCTAATAGTGGATGTACCAAATGAACATTGGTTACAGGACAAAATTGACTATTCCAAAAGCAAAAGGAAAAATTCGTATGGTGTGCCGTATATGGACGCTACAACAGCATATATGAAATCAAACGATTTTGTCGAAGTACCATTACATATATTAAGACATATTCCAGGCGCTAGGGGTGAACAAAGTGCAGTTCGTCAAGATGATCTCGACAGTATTATGAAGATTATGAATAGCACTGGTAAACTTCCATTGTTATCCTCTGGAGAAGAATATTATCCATTGATATGTGTAGCATGGGATGGTTCTGCTTGGGTATATGAAGGTAATCATAGAATAATGGCAGCAGATAAATTAGGATGGAAATCATTGAAAGTACAAGTTAAATATTTTGACGGAGGCGAGCGACAAAAAGAAGGCCTTATGTATCCGTCTAAAATTGGATTAGCATAGAAAGGACATAAGAACCCTGCCTTAGGGACGTTTGATGCTACGGTAAAGGTGTCCGCGCAATTGAACTGCTCCGCGTAGTGAGCCGGGAGATAAAGTAACTCCCTATTAACTCTCATGGTTAGCCAAAAAATTACAAATCAGTTGACACTGCGACTCGCAGATGCTATCATTAAATATGACATTAAAATCTACTAAAAGAATTGGCATGTTAGTTGCCCGAAACAACTTTGTTTATCGAGGAGTTGGTGCTTACGCCAAAAGCATTATCGATTGGGCGTTGGGCGAGGGATATTGTATTGATATTATTTCAGATGCTCCTGTACGCAGCAATGGGTTATTTGAACGTTACGAAGGCAAGGTACAATGGATAACTCCAAAAGATTATATTGAAGATAAAATTTATAAGGAATTATCTTCTTTTTCAAAACCATTTGATATCGTATTAAGTTTAAATTTTCGTAATGCATTAGTTGAAGCATTGCGTAAACATACCTACGATTTAATTATCACTAATGTAGGTGAAGCATTAGATGCTGTTACCAGTATTGGTGTACACAAATATTGTAAAGTATTACATCCTACACATCATGAATCCGAAGCAGGAGTTAAAGTATTACACGACATTTATTCACCAGGTGTAGCTGATATTAATAGATCCTTATGTAATTTACCTGATGTATATCTTGCTTGTCAAAGTACGTGGGTATTGGATAATGCCAAAATTCAATATAATCGCAAGGATGAGTCAGAGATGTTGATTATATCTCCTTTAATTCCCGAACCAGAATTACTTAACTTCGACACATTACCTAGTGAACGCTGGGGTGTTGGATTTATAGGACCCTGGGAGCCACGTAAGAATCCTGAAGCATACATCAATGCACTTAAAAAATCAGGATTACCCGGAGTGGTATTAGTACCATCTAGTACATCTGCTAAGAAATTTAAGGAACGTTTTGAAAATGAAGGTATCGAATACAAAATATATGTAGGTGTTACTGCAGAAGAAAAAACAAAAATCATACAAAGTTTAGCTGCCGCATATCACCCGGCTGTTAGTGAAACATTTGGGTTAGGTGCGTTAGAAACTGCACATAGTTGCCCAACTATACTTTTAAAGAAAAATGACTGGAGTATAGCACATAGTGATTATGCTATTATTATTGATGAAAGCGATGTAGCTGACACTCTTAAAGAAGTATATGGACAAGGTGTTTCACATGAACTGCAACAATACTTGACTCATAGAGATATTGCAATACGTAAAAAATTAAATGTATTAACTGAAAGAGAAAAAATCAATAAGATTCCAAAAAATAATTTTTATAGTTTATTGGATAAGGAAGGATTGATTAAACATGAAGATTTTACTTCTGCACAAGCAACCTTTTGTACAGATGAAATTTATAAAGTCCTTAAAATTCCCACAATAGAAACTGTAGAAATATTACATAGCTATAATCAAACATACTACAGAACTAAAGGTAGCAATATGTTACCTAATGAAACCGATAATCCCGGTAGTTTGTTTGACTTTGATTAACATAGCCAAACTTATTATCTAGTATCAAAATTTAATTTATAATAGTAACTTACAAAGGAGAATTATATGTCAGACAGAATGTTTTCAGGCGAACAAACTAAAAAACTCGAATCAATGATTAACGAAGGTATGCAGGTTATGATGGAAATCGAAACCCTTACAGGCGGATTAAATGACACAGTAAAAGCAATCGCTGAAGAATTAGAAATTAAACCAGGTATCCTTAAAAAAGCAATCCGTTTAGCACATAAAGCTGAATTTGGGCGTGAACAACAAGATCACGAACTGTTGGAAACTATTTTGACACAGGTCGGTAAAACACTCTAAATTTTAGAATGTGGCAGTAAGAGTCGTTCACTCACGAACATGAAGAATGGTATAGTGAGCCATAAATCACGCTGGAGAAGTATATGAATGAAGAATTCGTACAATGCGACGATTGTTTTAACCCTGATGCTTGTATTACACTATGTAGCATCAAAGAATATTTTAAAGAAAATACTAACATAGCAGAACAACGTGACGAAACCCCAGAGCAACTTTGGGGGAATACAGAATGAGTTACGTTGATGCACTATATTCACGGGACGCAGATCGTATTCATGTAGTAGAACGTGTCGATGGCAAGAGAGTTTATAAAGAATATCCTGCCAATTACATTTATTATTATGATGATCCCAGAGGTAAGTTTCAGTCAATATATGGAACTCCTGTATCTAGATTCTCAACACGCAATGTAAAAGAATTCAGAAAAGAAATTGCAATGCAACAAGGCAGACAACTATACGAATCTGACATCAATCCTATATTTCGTTGTTTAGAGGAAAACTATAAAAATAAAGATGCTCCGACATTACATGCAGCATTTTTCGATATTGAAGTTGACTTCCATAAAGAAAAAGGATTCTCACCAACTTCGGATCCATTTAACGCAATTACAGCCATATCAGTTTATCTACAATGGATTGACCAACTAGTTACATTGGTAATTCCGCCTACGCACATGAGTATGGAAACAGCACAAGAAATTGCGACTGATTTTGAAAATACCATTATATTCAGTGACGAAGCAGAAATGCTTAAAACATTTTTAGATTTGATCGAAGATGCAGATGTACTATCAGGGTGGAATTCAGAGGGGTATGATATTCCATACACCGTCAATCGTATTACTCGTGTGTTAAGCAAAGACGATACTAGACGTCTTTGCTTATGGGGCCAGTATCCTAAGTCGCGTGACTTTGAAAGATTTGGTGCTACAAATTCAACATATGATTTAGTTGGACGAGTGCATATGGACTATATGCAGTTATATCGACAATATACCTATGAAGAGCGGCATAGTTACAGCTTAGATGCCATTGCTGAATACGAATTAGGCGAGCATAAAACTCAATATGAAGGTACATTGGATCAATTATATAATCAAAACTTTAAAAAGTTCATTGAATATAATAGACAAGATACAATGATTCTTAATAAACTTGATACTAAATTGAAGTTTTTAGATTTGGCTAATGAATTAGCACATGCAAATACTGTGCCATTACAAAAAACTATGAGCGCAGTTGCAGTGACAGAGCAGGCTATTATTAATGAAGCGCATGATCGTGGATTGGTAGTTCCTAATCGCAAACTACGCTCATCTGACGATGATACAGCAGCCGCAGGTGCATACGTTGCATATCCTAAAAAAGGAATGCACGAATGGATAGGTGCTGTAGATATTAACAGTCTATATCCTTCAGCTATTCGTGCATTAAACATGGGAATGGAAACAGTCGTAGGTCAATTGCGGCCGATTATGACTGATAGATATATTGATGAACAAATGGCCAAAGGAAAAAGCGCAGCAGCAGCCTGGGAAGGTTTATTTGCTTCATTAGAATATACTGCGGTTATGGAGCAACAACGTGGTACTGAGATTACGATCGATTGGCAAGGAGGAGACAAATCAATACATTCTGCCGCAGAGATATGGAGCATGATTTTTGACAATAATCAACCATGGATGTTAACTGCCAATGGTACTATAGTTACATATGAACGTAAGGGAGTGGTACCAGGACTGTTAGAGCGTTGGTATGCAGAACGTAAGGAATTACAAGCTAAAAAGAAAGAAGCTACTGATCCTAAAGATATTGCGTTTTGGGATAAGCGTCAGTTAGTTAAGAAAATTAACTTGAACAGTTTATATGGTGCTATTTTAAATCCTCACTGTAGATTCTTTGACAAGCGTATTGGGCAGTCAACTACACTAACTGGACGCAGTATTGCCATTCATATGGCCAGCTATATCAATGAATGTATAACCGGTGTTAAAGATCCTATAGGCGATGCTATTGTATACGGTGACACAGACTCTTGTTACTTTACAGCGTGGACTGCTATTAAAGATGAAGTTGCTAAAGGTACAATGACTTGGAATAAAGAAATGTGCATACAACTTTATGACAATGTCGCTGATCAAGTTAACGCATCGTTCCCTGCATTTATGGAACAGGCCTTTCATTGCCCACGTGAAGCTGGCGAGCTAATCAAAGCAGGTCGAGAATTAATTGCCACAAATGGTTTGTTTATTACTAAAAAACGTTATGCTGTATTAATTTTCGACTTAGAAGGAAAACGATTAGATATTGACGGCAAGCCAGGTAAAATTAAAGCTATGGGGTTAGATTTAAAGCGTAGCGACACTCCCAAAGTGATGCAAGAGTTTTTATATGAAATTCTCGAAAAAGTACTTACAGGAACGGAACGAGAAGAAATTATTGAACGTATACGTGAATTTAAGTATGAGTTTAAGGAACGTCCAGCTTGGGAAAAGGGTACTCCTAAAAGAGTTAATAACTTGACATCATACACTAAGAAAGAACTAGCTGAAGGCAAAGCTAATTTACCCGGACATGTTCGTGCCGCATTAAACTGGAATAACTTACGCAGAATGAATAGCGATAACTATTCCATGGCAATAGTAGATGGTATGAAAACTATTGTATGCAAGTTAAAAACTAATCCTTTAGGATGGAGTAGCATTGGTTATCCAACTGATGAACAACGTCTTCCCGCTTGGTTTAAGGAATTACCATTTGACGATAGCTTGATGGAAGCTACCATCGTTGATCAAAAAATTGACAATTTATTGAGTGTATTGAATTGGGATTTAGCAAGTGCTACCAATACAGAAAATACTTTTCAATCATTATTCGAATTTTAACATTATTTTGCCACAAATAGTTTCAAAACATTTGTAAAGGCCTAAATAGTTTTGCTATACTGTTTATATTATAAGGAAATAAAATGAGGGATTATCTTTTAGACTTAGTAAGTCACACAAACGAATTAGAATGTATTACACAAGTTCGTATGGTCGGAACTGCCACTGAAACAAATTTCAATGCGTTAGCTGACGATCGTTCAGTTATTTTAGAAGGTGGATTAATTAATCCAGTGTCAGATTTTATTGGCACATTTGGTATGCCAGACTTGACAAAACTTAAAATCTTGTTAAACATTCAAGAATATAAAGAAGACGCCAAGTTATCTATTACACGCAGAGATCCTACATCTCCTGAACAATTAATTTTTGAAAATAAATCAGGTGACTTTAAAAATAGTTATAGATTTATGGCAGAAGGTACTGTCAATGAAAAAATTAAACCTCCTAAGTTCAAAGGTGTTAAATGGAATATTGAGTTTGAACCTAGCACAGCCGCTATCATGCGTTTGAAAATGCAAGCAAGCGCCAATGCTGAAGAACCTAATTTTCAAGCTAAGACTGAAGATGGACATTTGAAATTTTTCTTCGGTGATCACAGCACACATGCTGGCAACTTTGTATTCCAACATGATGTAGGCGGAGAACTTAAACGTGCATGGGCATGGCCAGTTAAATCTGTTATTAGTATTTTAGATTTGGCCGGCGACAAAATTATGCGTATCAGTGATGAAGGTGCGGCACAAATTATTGTTAACTCTGGTTTAGCTGTTTATACATACACACTTCCTGCACAGACAAAGTAATCAATGATTCAAGATAATCTCACCGCTAAACAATCTGACTATGCCTTATTCTTGCCAGCATTGTCAGGTTTTTATTCTGGATATATAGGTAGGCAACGCGGCGGGGCCAATATAATTGACTCGGCACGCATGCCAGCTGGAATACAAGATATGGAAATGCTTAATTGGCTTAATGCACAAAAAGGATTATTTCCATATAAATGGAGTCTGTACTCTGCAGGTCATGCAAATTTAGATTTAAATAAGCAAGACTGGGGAGAAGATATGGTTCGTAATCGAGATCGCGCTAATACATTTTTATTAGGCGACTCTGGTGGATTCCAAATTGGTAAAGGTAAGTGGGAAGGAGATTGGAAAAATCCTAATTGTCCCAAAGCACAAAAGAAACGTGAAGCTGTTCTTAAGTGGATGGATGGGATTATGGATTATGGAATGTGTTTAGATATTCCAGCTTGGGTCTCACGTAGTCCTGCAGGACAGAAAGCTACTGGTATAACTAACTACGATGAAGCTGTACAAGGAACTTATATTAATAATGAATATTTTATTAATAATCGTACAGGTGCATGTAAATTTTTAAATGTATTACAGGGCGAAACACATGCCGATGCAGATGATTGGTATGATCGTATGAAAAAATATTGCGATCCAAAGCAATATCCCGGACGTCATTTTAATGGCTGGGCAATGGGCGGTCAGAATATGTGTGACGTACATTTAGTACTTCGTAGATTGGTGGCATTACGTTTCGATGGATTGTTGGAAGAAGGTCAGCAAGATTGGATGCACTTCTTAGGTACAAGTAAATTAGAATGGGCATTGTTATTAACTGACATTCAACGGGCTGTACGTAAATATCATAATCCTAATTTTACAATTTCATTTGATTGTGCAAGCCCATTCCTGGCTACAGCTAATGGACAAGTATATCATCATATTGATATCGAAGATCGTAAAAAATGGTGCTATCGTATGAGTTTTATTGCTGATAATAAAAAGTATGCTTCAGACACACGTAGTTATCGCGATGCAGTTTTACAAGACAAATTAATTGATCATTTTGATGAAAGTCCTATTAGTAAAAATTTATTAATCAAAGATATTTGCCATTATGCGCCAGGTATGTTAAACAAAATTGGACGAGAAGGCAAAACAAGTTGGGATTCATTTAGCTATGCATTATTAATGGGTCATAACGTGTGGACACATATTTCTAGTGTGCAAGAAGCCAACAGACAATATGATGCTGGACTATGTCCTACTATGTTAGTAGATGAACGTTTTAACACTGTATATTTTAAACATGTCGTAGAAGCTATATTTGCCACTAGTGTTAGATCCGAAGCTGAAGCGATTATTGCAGACTATGATAAATTTTGGCAAAGTATTATTGGCACTCGCGGAGCGATTGGCAAGAAAACAGTTAATGCAAAAGCCATGTACAATACATTGTTTGATGAATCAGACGAAGATGTTGTTGACGTTGATGTCGAGACTGAGTTAGATGAATCTAAACTTGAGGAATTGGAAAACAATACATGACAAGTCTTGTTGTAGGCATGGGAATCGGGCAGTTATACAAATCAGTACTAACTGAATTAGGGCATGATGTAGTTACATTAGATACTGACATTAGTAAAGGTGCTGACTATACTGATATTAAAAAAGCATTAGACGACTATAAACATTTTACCACTGTAAACATCTGCACTCCTAATTTTACTCATTTATCGATAGCCAGAACAGTGGCTAAACATGCAGATATAGTGTTTATTGAAAAACCTGGGTTGGAAACATCCAAGCAATGGCAGCATTTGTGCGAGGAGTTTCCCGAAACTCGGTTTATGATGGTTAAGAATAATCAATATCGTGATAACATTGATATATTAACACAGCTAGCCAGTCGAGCATCAATAATCAATTTATCCTGGGTAAATAACGATCGCGTGCCTTATCCTGGAACTTGGTTCACTACCAATGACTTGGCATACGGCGGAGTTAGTAGAGATTTACTGCCACATTTATTAAGTATGTTTCAAACACTGTCGGGATTTAGTCATGCAGAAGCTAAAGTAATACATAAACAATGTACTCAACTATGGGAATTGAAAGACCTCACTTCAACTGATTATGGGTTGGTAAAGGTCAACGGCATATATAATGTTGATGATAGTGTAGAAATAAATTTTAAAGATTCAAAAGGACGTACTTGGTTTCTCGAAGCCAACTGGCGTTGTTTATGCGAAGATGATCGTAGTATTTTAATGATATTTCCTGACGGTACCCGCTATCGGTATGAGTTAGGATTATGCCCTGAAGATGCATATAAACGCATGATTAAAACAGCGATTGAAATGAGTGACGTTGATGCGTATTGGCATCATCAATATCAATTAGACATGTGGATACATGAGATAATTGAAGATATGGAAATAGATAAAATATGAGAACAAGAATTTTATATACAGATGGTAAAGGTTCATTTGTTGAAACAGGATGGAATAAACCTGATCCTACCGCAGATGAAATTGAAGTCAAAGCTGTTATGACCGGCGTATGCCGTAGTGACATCGATATGATGACCGGGAAGTTTGGTCCATTGCCTATTGAAATGAGTGGGCACGAAGGTATAGGACAAGTAACAAAAGTAGGTGCTAACGTATTGGGTGTAGCCCCTGGAGATTATGTGGCTACTCGAGGTGAACCTGCATATTCAGATTATTATAATGTTCGAAAAAATGAATATGTCAAAGTACCAGAAGCTCACCCTCGTTATATTATGGAACCAGTTGCATGTGGATATAATATTATAATGCAAGAATATGATGCAATTAAGAAGCAGTCAGGGGAAGGCAAGCGTTTATTAATATTAGGCAGTGGGTTTTTAGCATGGGTTGCATATAATGCACTGTTAATAGAAAAATTAAAATTTAATATCGATGTAGTTGGTAGTAATAACCAAGCAGTATGGGGAGATTGCTTAAAAAATAAACCTTCTGGACAGTACGATGTTGTAATAAATTTAAATAGCATGACGGATGTATTTGACGGCGATGTGCTGCAAGATAATGCATTGGTAATTATGGGGTCACAAACAAAAGTTACCACTGACTTTAGCCAGTTACTTTGGAAAGCCTGTACTATGATATTCCCCAGTCCACGCAATCCAAACTTTCATTTGGTTATGGCACGTGCAGAGTTTTGGCTCAGCAAAGGCGCCATAAACGTTGATCACTTCTGGACTAAAGCATATAATAGAGATACTGAATGGCAACAAGCGTTTGCGGACGGCGTTAATCGTCCGAGTGGTTACAGCAGAGGTTATATTAAATGGGACTAAACACTGAAGAAAGACAAAAAGTCGTTTACTTTACAGGATATGAAGTTGAACATACCATTTGTTATGGTATGAAAACTTTGTTTGTTGTAGGTACTCCCCCACTAGCAGATATTCTACATCATGCCACACTCAATGATGATAAAATAACACATATTTACTTTGGCACAAGTCAAAGTTTTAATCCCACAGGTAATACTCATGCTGAATATCATAAGTGGGATCAAATTATTAACGGGTGTTTAGCAAACAACTACTGGGTTACACTAGACTTTGATATCAAACACATCGAAGGTGTACTACAATCAGGATGGTGTGTAAGTAAGAGATTCGTGCCTATGATTAGTTGTAAACTGCCATACATTAAACAACTGAATTATAATGCCACACTTAAACTAGATGATATCACTTGGGGGAAAACTAATCCCGGAGTATGGACACATCAGTTACATGACTTAATGAGTAAAGACAAATATACTCATTGGGATCAATATACACAAGACAAGGCAATAACATAATGGATCAACAACTACAACAAGCATTGGCAGAAAAAGCATTAAGAATAATGCATGAAGCAAACAGACAAATTTGGGTTACCTTTCGTAAAGAAGGCATACACAAATATCCCGCAGCCTTGACAGACCCTGCATTAGTTACTGGGGATGAATATGATGTATCATTTCTTGGCTACCCTCATCGACATATTTTTCATTTTCGTATCGCTATCGATGTGTTCCACAACGACCGAGACATCGAGTTTATCCAATTCAAACGTTGGCTCGAGGGATTGTATAGCGGAGAATCCACTGTTTTATCATTAGACTACAAGTCATGTGAGATGATCGCAGATGACTTGTATATCCAAATTGCTGCGCGATATCCCAATCGTGCTGTAACAATTGAAGTAGCCGAAGACGGCGAGAACGGCTGCTCAATTACATATAACCTTTCTCGCCCTTCACAAACAATAGTAATTTAAAGGAAATAAAAATGGCAAAGTTGTCTTTCAAACATAACGAGCGTGCAACACAAACTCTTGATGATCTTGAAAAGTTCTTAGAGTTTTGTAAAGAATATGGGTATCGTTATAATGAAAACGATCTTTACAATTTCAAAGCGTATGCGTGGCAACAATATAACAAATTTGTTCAAGGCAAAAATGCTAAGAACATGTGGACTGAAGATGCTCGCAGGTTTGGTAAAGTAAATTGACTGTATTTTTAGTCGACTTGGAAGCGGTATCAACCCGATATACAGTACAGTGGAAGACTCATCTTCCACTGTTACTTGAACAGGAGGGACATAATGTCCATGTTATTAACGGACCTACTGATATCCCTAATGCTACAACTCCTGGTGCTTTTCTTAATTTTGGGGGCACCAATATCTACAAAGCTGCACAAGTTGAAGCTATGGGTAGACTCTTCACCAAGGGTGAAGTCAAGCCTGGTGATCATTTTATCTTTACAGACGCTTGGCATCCTGGTATTATTAACCTTAGATACATGAGTGAACTACTGAATATTCCAGTAGTTACACATGGCCTGTGGCATGCCGGCAGCTATGATCCACAAGATTTTTTAGGACGTCTTGTTGGAAACAAACCCTGGGTACGTTATGCAGAAAAATCATTCTTTGCAGCATTTGACCATAACTATTTTGCTACCACTTTTCATATTAACATGTTCCATCGCAATTTGTTAAATGATGGAATGATTGAAAATCCTTGGGAAGAGGAGGACAAAACAGCTATGTTAAAATCTGGCAAATATGTACGTTCAGGATGGCCTATGGAGTATATGCAAGATACATTGTTACCATATAAAAATATGACCAAACGTGATCTCATACTGTTTCCACATCGTATAGCGCCCGAGAAGCAAGTTGAGATTTTTCGAGACTTAGCTACACACTTACCACAGTATGAGTTTGTAGTGTGTCAGGATCAGGAATTAACTAAACACGAGTATCATACTCTGTTAGGCGAAGCAAAGATGGTGTTCAGTGCCAACCTACAGGAAACATTGGGAATTAGCTGTTATGAAGGTGCAATAGTCAATGCTATTCCAATGGTACCCGATAGGCTCAGTTATAGTGAAATGTATTCTGATGATTTTAAATATGATTCTCAATTTACCGAAACCTATACAATGTATGAACGCAATCGACCTTATTTGGCAAAAAAAATTATGTGGTACATGAGTAACTATGATTCACTGTTACCCTTGTTACAACAGCAAACAATTGAATTAACTGAAAAATTCTTTTCTGCGACTAATTTATTGACTAACCTAAAATAACCATAATTCTTGATCGGCGCCTAAATAGCTTATATAATATTAAAATAAGGAAACTATATGACATTTTTAAATGAATTATTTGATAGGTTATCTTCCACTAGTGAAGAATATGATCAATTATACGAGTCTGACAATTTATATATTGTATGGGCTAAGAAACGAGATGACGAAAAGTTAGATGACTTTGTCAATGATATAGACCCTGGATATTATTTTTGGAGTGCAAAACTTGTTGGCGAAGCTAAAAGCAAATCTAAAATTAAAACTGATTCAGTGGATGGTCCGTTACAGGGTCATATTTTTAGTGTCAACAAAAATCAAACAGATATGTTTGAAAAGATAGCACTTATGCCTTCTATGAAGCATAATTATAGATTTGACAAATTTGATATTAATAATCTCAAAGAAAAAGAAAAAGAAGAGCTAGTAGAAACACTTAAACAGGATGATGAATAATGCATGATGATTTTTATATTAGAAAAGATTATGACGAAGAAGGCAATTCAATTAATTATTCATCAGTATCGGAATCTATTCGTGCTGCATTAAAACGTGATAACAAACGTTTTTGGGCAGGAGATAATATTAGCGACTATTTGCGTAGGGGTGACAAAGAACATTTGATTAATGAAGCATCAGCAGCATTTGAACAAGTACTTGACGCTTTGTTGATAGATCGTGAAACTGATCCAAATAGTAAAGAAACAGCAAAACGTCTTGCCAAAATGTATTACAACGAAATTATGGCAGGGCGTTATGATCCTGCTCCAGATTGTACAGCATTTCCTAATGATTCGGAGGATAGATATGAAGGTATGTTGGTTGTGCGTAGTGAGTTACGTAGTATGTGCAGTCATCACCACCAGCCCGTCAACGGGGTTGCTTACATTGGAATCATTGCCGCAACTAAACTTATTGGATTGTCTAAATACACTAGGATTGCTCAGTGGTGTGCTCGCCGTGGTACTTTGCAGGAAGAACTCTGCAACGATATTGCAAAAGAAATAATGAACGCAACTGGCAGTAAGGATGTAGGCGTTTACATAAGAATGACGCACGGTTGCTGTGAGAACAGGGGCATAATGGCACACGATAGTTCAACAACTACTACCGTGCTAAGAGGAGCCTTTAATCAAGATCCTGGCACTAAGAAAGAATTTTTTGATACGCTAAGTCTTCAGGAATCCAACAAGCGGTAATCATATCTTTTTTTAAGTAGATACGGTGTAGTGTTAAAATGTCGTGATGCAGCACCTATAGTAGGAAAGGTTATTCCCTCAACTACTATAGGTCGAACATTAGGATTGTTATTATTAAAACTCATACGCTCTCGTTGTTCTGGTCTCTTCATCGGATTATCATTAATCATACGCTGGCGAACTTGCTCAATAATCTCTGGAGTAGAAAATATGTTATCTTTACCAGTTTTATACGATCCTTTTCTTTTACGTGTGTTAACCATTTCTGTATAAGACTCGGGACGATATTCTCGAAAGTTTGGTACCCACGATATATCGTATTGTTTATTGAATAGTTTGTAGGCATACATCATTCTGTATTTAGAATCTCGTTCTGTCATATTGATTAATAGTCGATGGCAGACACGATGTTCTTTATAACTTAAAACAACAAGATTGTGCGGATCGTCAGTACCGCCAAAGCATCGTGGAATAATATGATGGGTTTGGTATCCGTCAAATTTTTGTTTAGTATGATTACGCTTTTTAGAACGATCAATAATCTGGTAATAAAGTTTGGTATATTTGTTATCTAAAAACATTGTATTTTACCTTAGTATGTATTATAATATTTATTAAACTGGGTGCTGTGATAAAACCCAATATAAAGGATTTAACAAAGATGAACTGGTTAAAGAAACGAATTATTAAGTGGGTCAAAGATGATTGATTATATTAAGGTAGGAGGTCCATGGGTAGAAATTTCAACTACTAGCGGTACCGTACCATACGTTCCAACCAGCACTAACCCCATGCAGGGTGCGATCAGAGTTGTAAATGGACAACAAGAAGTTTGGAATGGCACCACTTGGATGGTCATGTATGGTGGAAGTGTAACAATTGCGTTAACTAAACGTGCAGAAGCAATAATGGATTGGGCCGAAACAAAAATGTTAAAAGAGCAAAAGCTAATAGAACTGGCTAAAACTAATCCTACTGTAGCAGATGCGGTGAATACTGTTAAACATGCAGAAGAACAACTTGATATAATATTAGAATTAATAAAGGAAACAGAATGACACCAAAAGTAGAAAATTTTGCCAAATGCGGATGCGGACATACGCAGGACCCAGATGGGTTATGTGATGGTAGTCATGCGTTTATAGAAGAACATGATGACAGTGATGCTGAAAGTGTGTTTGATGACGATTGGCATGAGGAAGAAAAACCATTGGAAGTCGTATTTGTACCAGGATGTTTTGATGACTTTGATGGCACACAAGAAGAACTGGATGCATTGATAAAGGAAATTCAAAATATAGTAGCTTCTGGTAAATTAGATACAGTTGCCGAAGAAATAGACTTCGATACATTGTTAGAAGAAGAACCAGAACTTGCAGCAAAACTATTGGAAGAATCTAACAAAAGGAACCTACAATGAAATGGATTAAGAGAAAATTAGTAAACTGGTTAATGTCTGTTGATAATGAACCCTTCCCATATCGGGGCGAAGGAAGGGCTATAGCTGCTACTGCAAAAGATCTTGATAATAACAGAATCGATATGGACCGTGCTATTAAGTTTTCAGTATTGCCAGCAGCCGGAGGTTGTGTTGTAGAAGTCAGAATCTGGGATCAAAAAAATCATGAATGGTGTACTAAAGCGCATATTATTCCAGAGGGTGATGATGTTGCGCATAGTGTAGGACAGATAGTGGCCATGGAATTTCTGCGTCGATGAGTACATGGCTTGGCCCCAACCCAACTATAACCCTAACTTCCGGCGGCAGTGGATATTGCAATGCTACTGTAATCGGTACACCTGGTATCAGTGTAGGTGCCGCATTTGGTGAAATAAAATACAACGAACAATTCAAATGCTTTGAACTATATGATGGGTCTAGATGGCATCCAATATCTGCCTTACCTACTACTGTTAAGAATTATATTGAACAAATTAAAATTGCCGTTATTGATCATATCAATAAAGAACATACGGATAATATAACCATAACTGATGCACTGGATACCTGGAGTAAGGCCTGTGACCAATTACAAGTTATTATTGCTCTAGCAGGCAAAAATAAATAATGCACCAAGCGGTCTTTTGGCATCATTCCCGCTATAGAAATTCTGCTGCCTATGCTATAATCAACATAGGAGAAACTAATGGCAAAATTTTATTCAACAAAAACTTATGGCACAGACAGGGGACTCAGTTGCTGTTTCAGACAATGGCGTGCCACACATAGCCACTGCTCAACACTGCATGGTTATTCAATCGGCATCAAACTCATTTTCGAATGTGATACATTAGATGACAAAAACTGGTGTATGGACTTTGGTGGACTTAAAGAATTCAAAGCGTGGGCAGACTACATGTTCGATCATACTTTGGTTATTGCCGAAGATGATCCTCATTTAGATACATTCCAAAAGTTAAATTCAATTAAAGGCGGATTTAACGATAGCGGAGTATGTGATTTACGTATTGTACCTGCTGTAGGCTGTGAAATGTTTGCCAAAATGGCTTACGACAAAATGGCTGAACTACTAGCATCAGGCAATATGCGTTATCCAATCAATCCAACAGTTAGAATTAAGTCTGTTGAAGTGTTTGAACATGGTGCCAACTCAGCCACATATGAAGGGTAATATACAGTGCAATATTACCCAGCACTTTTGTTTATATTGCTTTTGTTGATACCACTGTTGTTCATTGGAGCATTATTTTGTGCCAGTGTATACGACTGGCTGCACTACAGGAAGTATAAAATTTGGACCCTACTAGGGCAGGATTACGCCAGACGCCACCAACCTCGGCGGCCACTGGCAAAATAATAAAGAAATTATCAAAGGAAATAGAGAATGAATGACCAAATAATGGAAGCCTTGTGCATATTACAGGAAGAATGTGCCGAAGTTATTCAAGAGATCAGCAAATGTCGTAGGTTTGGGTTAGATAGCAAAAATACTAATAATGGCATAGTTCATAAAGATCTACTGTCTCAAGAGATTGGCGATGTCATGTGTTTACTGGATATATTAGTTGAACAAGGTGTTGTCAGTAGATCTGACGTATTCTTAGCTAGAGATCGCAAAAGAGAAAAACTCAAACAGTGGTCTAATATTTTTAAAGATTGAAGAAATTTTTAGGATGTGTCCTTTATATAGTAAATAGTTTTAACTGTACAAAGGACAAACATGGCTAGTACCACTAATGATTACAAAATAGCAGTATTATTACCCACTCGTGGCAGAACCACGGCATTAAAACTCAGTATTATCAGTATTTTTAATCGTGCAGCAGATATAGATTCTATACAGATAATCTTAGGATTCGACAACGATGACGAAGTCGGATTGAAATATTTTTCCACAGATATACAACCCTGGTTAGAACAAAAAAGTATAAACTATACAGTAATGACATTCGAACCCATGGGATACGACGGGTTGAACCGATATTACAATGGGTTAGCTGAGCAGGCGTCAGCAAATTGGTTGTTTATCTGGAATGATGATGCATTAATGGAAACTACTGGATGGGACAAAGTAGTTAATTCATATACCGGAAATTTTAAATTACTTAAAATGCATGTTCATAATGAACATCCATATTCCATTTTTCCCATTTATCCAAAAGAATGGTATGATTTGTTTGGATTCGTAGCACGTCATCAAATGATTGATGCTGAACTTAGTCAAATTGGATATATGTTGGATATTGTAGAAATTGTTAATATCTATGCTACTCATGATAGACATGATTTAACTGGCAATAACGGCGATCTTACTTACAAGAATCGTACAGCATTAGAAGGAAATCCCAGTAACCCACTTGATTTTCATCATCGTTCATATATCAATGGCAGAACATTGGATGCCGAAGCTATTTCCAATTACATGTCTTCTCAAGGGCTAGACACTACCTTTTGGCTTAATGTCAAATTAGGAAAGCAAGATCCTTGGGTAAAACTTAGAGCCAATGATATTAATAAGCAAATGACTCATAGCAAGGCAGCTACGTAATCAAATAGATTATACTATTAAAATAATAGTATGTAGGCGGTGATAATTAAGGAATAATAAATGAAAATCGGTCTTATAGGTAAAGGTACAGTAGGAACAGCGGTATACCGTGGATTGTCAGAACTAGGACACACAATGAGTTTTGTTGATCCAGCATATCCAGAAACAAATTTTGTAGATATTTTAGATACAGATTGTGTTTTTGTATGTGTACCAACTGAACAAGCTGGCAATGGAGATTGTGATACTAGCATTGTAGAAAAAGTAATGAGCGATTTAACCCTGGCTAACTACCAAGGGTTAGTTGCTATTAAAAGTTCTGTTATTCCTGGTACAGCAGATCGATTATCGGCTGAATTTCCAGAATTAAAAATTTGCTCTGTTCCTGAATTTCTTCGTGCCAAAACAGCATATGATGATTTTGTAAATCATCAAGACTTATTGGTAATTGGTAGCACCCGAGAAGAAGACTATGCTATTATTATAGAAACACACGGACACTATCCTCAAAATATTGCTCGCGTTAAACCAGTAGAAGCAGAGGTTATTAAATATTTTAACAATGTAAATCACAGTGTACAGATTGTTTTTGCTAACATCGCATTTGAGATTTGCAAATCACTCGGCGGCGACTACCAAAATGTATATAATGCAATTATTAAACGTGATTGCTTTAATCCAGCATACCTTGATTGTAATGAAAACTTGAGAGGATTTGGCGGGCATTGTTTACCTAAAGATACTAATGCTTGGAATAATTTAATTAAAGAGCTAGGATTAGAATTTACTATGATTGATGCTGTACTTAAAGACAATGAGAAATTAATCAAATGAGTAAAATTTTAATTACCGGAGGGGCAGGATTACTGGGACGAGAATTGTGTCGTCAACTTAAGAGCGCAGGAAATGAAGTATGGGTTATTGATAATCATTCTAGATCCAGCGGAACTCCTGATTGTGATTTTTTTATGCTTGCAGATTTAGTTGATCCTGCAACTTATAAATCATTGCCTACTGATTTTGATTATATCTATCATTATGGTGCTATCAATGGTACTACTAATTTTTACGATAAACCAAATGAAGTATTAAGTAAAAATTTTATTGCTGATATTAAAACCTTTGAGTTTGCATCTACTTGTCCCAATTTGATTCGATTAGTGTATGCAAGCAGCAGTGAAATACCATCAGGTGAACCTAGCCCAGTTAGTGAAGTTTTAGATATTAAAATTAATAATATACATAATGCTAGATGGAGCTATCGTTTGGCTAAAATTACCAGCGAGAATTATCTTGCCAATAGTTCATTGCCACATGTAATGATTCGATATTACAATGTATATGGCGCAGATGATGGTCCAGGACATTTCCTGCCGGATCAAATTGCCAAAATGAATAAAGGAATATTTGAAATTATCGGTGGAGATGAAACACGTAGTTTCTGTCATGTCGAAGATGCTATGGCAGCTAGCATTTACTGTGCTGAAAATTCCAATAATGTATTAGTTAATATTGGTAGCGATACTGAGATTGGTATCGACTATGCTGCTAATGTTATTGCCAATGCATTAGGTCACGCTTCTGTCGTTTGGAAACAGATACCTAGTAAAGCTGGATCTACTAAAACACGCAGGCCAGATATTAACAAACTACGTTCTATTATGCCTCACTTTAATCCGCGTTCGTTTGAAGAAGGTATTCGGCAAATATTAGGTTGATAAATTTTCACGGATAATGTATAATATCTAAATACATTATCTTGTGAGAATTCTAATGAAAAAAATATTTATAACTTGGCAGGACGTAGAGGGCATGTGCCAGGAGATACTTCGTCAAATTCAAAAAGACAAATGGCGTCCAGACTATGTCGTTGGTATTACACGTGGCGGGGTGGTACCAGCCAATCTAATCAGTCAATATCTCGAATGTCCAATGGAAACACTTAAAGTTTCTCTACGTAACAATGGTGGATGTGAAACTAATTGTTGGATGGCCGAAGATGCGTTTGGTTATGTAGGGTCTGCTGGGAGAATAGATGACAGCATTACTGACCGAGCTTTACGTAAAAATATTCTCATCATAGATGATATTAATGATACCGGGGCTACCTTAAATTGGATTAAGCAAGACTGGTCAACAAGTTGTTTGCCCAGTCACTCAGCTTGGGATGATATTTGGGGAGATAATGTTCGTGTTGCAACATTATATGATAATGAATCGAGTACCAGTAATCTTGATATTAATTACAGTGCTGTTACAATAAACAAAGCTGAAGACGACAGCTGGATTGTATTTCCTTGGGAAAATTGGTGGGCAAAATGAAACATTTTACCATAGACGAATCAAAGCCGTTTGATATAACTATCCGCACTGTTCACAGTAATTTGATGGGTCTGCTAGAAGACCCAGCAAATCCTACAGCAGAAGATTTGATTAAGATTCTAAAAGTTGGACATCAATCTATTACTGTTGTCGGCAATGATGATAGCCCTGAATTTAAAGCATTACGAAATCAATTGGAAGTAGAGGGTTATATTAAGTGTGAACGTGGTTGGTGGAATGGTGACTGTGTATTAAAACCATTTACTTTAAATGGAGTTAAATTTAAAGTAAATGATAAATTCTGGTGCGGCGCGGCAATGGGAGGACATTTAGAATGGAAAAGAGAATATGAAAACAAGAGAACAAATCATTACTAGTATGTGCATTACCTTTCGTCACGACTATGGGTTAGATAAACCCGATGTTGCAGAGGATGACTACTTTGCTAAGTTTGCCTGTGGAATGACCCATGATGAACGGAAAGTGTTATGGGATCAAATGGCACAGATATTTGATAACGATATATTACCGCATATGAAGTTTATTAAACCTAAAATGTCCAAAGAAGAACGAGCCAATCGTAAAGAATTAAATCGATCGCTTGGCTACGGTAGAATTGGGTTTGATACTTGGAAAAGAAATAGCAACAGATAAAGGAAAACAATGAGTAAAATTAAAATAAGTGAACTCTTCTATTCAATACAGGGAGAGGGAAGATATATGGGAGTACCGTCAATATTTTTAAGAACGTTTGGCTGCAATTTCCGATGCCCCTCTTTTGGATTGCATCATGGTGAAAAAACTACAGAAGTAGAAGCAGTAATTAAAAATTTATCTAATTATACGCACTACGATGAACTCCCACTCGTGGCATCAGGATGTGATTCATACGCTGCGGTATATCCAGAATTTAAAGATCTAAGTCCCATGATGGAATCAGACAGCATTGCAGATGATATCATGGATATACTTCCATACAAACAATGGGGAATGGAACATTTAGTTATCACCGGGGGAGAACCATTATTGGGATGGCAACGTGCATACCCGGACTTGCTAAATAATCCCAACATGAAAGGGTTACGTGAAATTACATTTGAAACAAATGGTACACAGCCTTTGACTCCTGAATTTAAACAATATTTAAAAAATTGGCAATTGGATGGTCCGGGATTTTCAAGAGAAGTTACATTTTCTATCAGTGCTAAACTCAGCTGCTCAGGCGAGTTGCGGGAAGATGCAATTAAACCTGAAATTGTACTAGACTATCAGGATACTGGATATGCTTATCTAAAGTTTGTTATTGCTACGGAAGAAGATGCAGAAGAAGCATTGGCAGTTACACAAATTTATCAAACAGCAGGATTCACAGGTCCAGTTTATCTAATGCCCGTCGGAGGCACTACTGATACATATTTTATGAATTCGCAAAAAGTAGCAGAACTAGCCATGGCAAATGGCTTACGATACAGTGCAAGATTGCAAGTCGATTTATTTAAAAATAAATGGGGAACTTAATATGTTTGATGTAATTAAAAAATTATTTAAAAAGAAACCTGTAGAACAGGCTCCGATACCGGACAAAACTGCCAAAGAATTAGCAACTGAACGTGGCGAAGCGTATGTCAATATTGTCAGTATGGATGTTGATCCTAATGGTATGGGAATGGGCTCTTTTGAATTAGATTGGAATGAAAAGTTTATCGCTGATTTAGTTAGGCATGGTTACATGATGGATCAAAATGATACTGATGCCGACATTGTGGATCGTTGGTTTACCAATGTCTGTCGCAATGTAGTATTGGAAACATTTGAACAATACGAAGCGATGAATAATCGTGTGGTCAAATCTCGAGATGTAGGTGATGGTCGTAGTGAGGTGAGCTAATGATATTAGAAAAAATCAAACAACTTAAAGAAAGCGGTAAACGAATAGGAATTACCTTTAGTACCTTTGATCTTGGACCACATGCAGGGCATATTGCCATGTTGTCTGAAGCAAAGAATCATTGCGATTATTTAATTTGTGGACTGCAAACTGACCCAACAATAGACCGCCCAGATACAAAGAACAAACCTGTACAAAGTATTGTTGAACGACAAATTCAATTGGCCGCATGCCGTTATGTAGATGAAGTAGTTGTTTATCAAACAGAACAAGACTTAATTGACTTATTACTAATTCTTCCAATTGACGTCAGGATACTGGGTGTAGAATATCAGGATAAAGACTTTACTGGGATGGAAGAATGTTATCAGAGAAATATCGATTTGGTATTTAATGGCCGAGATCATTCATTTAGTTCAAGTAGTTTGCGCAAACGGGTTGTACATGCCGAAACACTTAAGGTACTTAAACAATCATGATTATATATGTAAATGGTAGCACTCATACAATGGCAGCGGAAGCTGTGACCCCGTTTATTGTGGCTAAAGATGATCCAGAGGTTACACAATTAGGATCGATTCCTCATCCTGATAATTTAGCAGTCAGCTGGAGTAAAGTATTGAGTCTTAGTCTTAGGGCCGGATTACAATGCAGTGCAGTCGGGGATAATACTATTGATAGAATTATCGACGACACACGAAAATGGACTAAGAATCAACGCACCGGTAATATTATAATCATCGAATGGGCAGACATTAACGCAGACGATGAAGAAAAAATTTGGCAATTACACCAAGAGTTAAATCAACAGCAATTCAAACATATTTTCTTCAATGGTAATACAGCATGCACCAATAGCTCACATGATTGGGGTAGTTCTTATATTACTCCATTTGATGTAAATGGCACATATGAACGTAGAATGCAGATTGCAAATTTCGAAACAGTTACCCCTACTTCAAAACATTTCGGACGAGATGGACATGCATTTTGGTCTAGATTTTTAATAAACTATATCATATCACAAAAATTAGTTTGACTTATACTCTAAAAAGCATTATACTTACTATATGAAATATGTCCTTATAGATACTGCTAATCTTTTCTTTCGTGCTAGACACGGTGCTCATCGTGCTGGGGATACTTGGGAAAAGTTAGGATTCGCGTTGCATGTAACACTAATGGCTGCTAATAAAATGGCTCGACGTTTTGAAGCTGATCATGTAGTGTTTGCTTTAGAAGGCCGAAGCTGGCGTAAGGACTTTTATAAACCCTACAAAGCCAATCGTACTGTGGCCAAACAAGCTCTTACTGAATCTGAGCAGGAAGAAGATCAACAGTTTTGGGAAACTTACGACGCCCTAACTACATATTTGTCTGAAAAAACCAACTGTAGTGTAATTCGATGTCCTACAGCAGAAGGTGACGATATCATAGCTCGCTGGATAGCTCTGCATCCACAAGATGAACATGTCATTATCAGCAGTGATACCGATTTTGTTCAGTTAGTGGCACAAAATGTCAAACAATATAACGGAATAACTGACGAATTAATTACACTGGAAGGAACCTTTAATGATAAAGGTAAGATTGTTATTGACAAGAAAACTAAAGAACCTAAAAAAATAGCTAACCCAAAATGGTTACTCTTTGAAAAGTGTATGCGAGGCGATTCAACAGATAACATATTCTCGGCCTATCCAGGTGTCAGAGTTAAGGGCACTAAGAACAAGGTTGGACTCATAGAGGCTTATGATGATAAAGATAAAAAAGGGTATGCTTGGAACAATCTAATGTTGCAACGCTGGACTGATCACGACAATGTAGAACATCGTGTATTGGATGATTATAATCGTAATGTGACTTTAGTGGATTTGACCGCGCAACCTGAAGATGTTAAACGTGCAATTGACTTTAGCATTCGCGAACAAATTAGTCACAAAGACATAGGACAAGTAGGTGTTAGATTCCTGCAATTTTGTGGCAAGTATGAACTTAACAAAGTTAGTGAAAACGCCGAATCATTTGGCAGTTGGATGAATAAAACTTACAGAGGAGTATTAGATGAAATGGTTTGACAAATATAAAGAAACTAAAAACGATTCCTTGCCAGATGATCTCGATGATGCTATTAAACAGATAGAGAACTTTCGACAGATCTATAGCAAAGCAGAAAATGTTGATCAGGATATAGCCAGTTACGCAAATGGAGGACGAGAATATCCCTTCTTCAAAATTGATCAAATTATTCGTGACTGTTATTTTTTAATTCGTGACAATGCAAGGTTGCGCAGAGATAATAAAGAGTTAAAAGGTGTAGTTGATGGAAATGGCGAATACTACGGGATAGCATGGCGGGCAAGTGCGGAAAGATTTAGAGAATGTCAACAGCTAATGGAAGATGCTACTTCCCGTTTGGCCGCTGAAAAACAAATGTACTTCAATCTCTATGAAAAAAATCGTAAGATTGAAACTGAAGCACGCATGTTAGAACGTGAAATTGAAATTTTAAAACTTGAAATTGAACGATTAAAAAATGGATAAAACTCTAGTTCTGCTGACATTTCTCATATCTTTGACAGCATTGTGCATCTATCAATTTAGTATCAGTGTTGCAGTAGAATATGATTGCCGTATGATGGCAGCAGGATGGCATCCCGATGCTCCTGCAAGAGTAATAAGAGAATGTAGAAAAGGAATTGGACAATGAAAGATGATAAAGTAGAAGCCCATAAAACAATATATATTGTAACAGTGCAAGATAACAAAAGTAATGTTTATTGTATGGAGGCATTTTCCAACCAGAATGTTGCTTTGGATTATGAAAAAGAAATGTTAATAATATATCATGATCTTATGATGAAAGATGGGTGGAGTGTAGGTTTTTCCACACGAATCTTAGACGTAGAGCATTTAGACTTAGCTACAGAAAAAAATCATATTGATAAGATAAATGATTCCGATTGGGGTAGACGATTTAATACACAGAAATTCGGGGTTACAAAATGAGCTTAGTCGCTAAACCAGTAATAGACAAACAGTTTTGGATTTTACAAAAAGATAATAACAAAGTAGGCAATATCGAAGCCTGCGATGGTGGATATCAAGTAAAAATCAATAATCAAGTAGTAGCACAATACAAATCCATTAAGTTAGTTGAGCGCAATATTAATGTAACTTTCGAAGAAGTTATTAAGACTGAAAAGAAAAAATCATCAAACATAGTACATGGATACATTACCTCAGGTCGAGCTTACAATCCCATGTGGGATGTTCCACAAAAACTTCCAGTATATACTAAAACAAAGAAAAGTAAAAGTTGGTATGCAGCTGGATGGTATATTGTAAAGAAAGGTCGTCACTGGGAAGCTGTGCAAGATCCCAAACTGATTTTATTGAATCGATATCCCTATCAGGGACCTTATCATACTAAACACGAGGCAGAACCTAAATGAAAAAATATTTGTTAATAAAAATAGAACCTGGCAAGTTTATCAAACTACGCTATACTCAGCAGGAAAATGGTGAGTGGGTCAGCACTATGGCCAGCGAAACCATGCAGGATATCGAGCAGTTTTATCCTGATGTAGTGAAATTAATACAAGAGGAGGAATCGAAATGAGAGGATGTAAAACATTTACAACACTATTAAGTGACTATTTTGATGCAAGAATTAATCATTATCACTTTACACAATCACCAGGTACGCCGACAACGGACCAAGTTAATCGGTTGCTGGATAATATCAAATCATCAGAACTTGCGATTACAGAATGGGTTTCTAACGGAGATTTAAAATGAATAAACCAAAAAGTACATACGTAATGCTTCGTGGCCCAGCAAAGGCAAAAAAACCAGATGGAACTGAGTCCGATTTCCTGCATATCACTATTAGGAAAAACGACGATGAATTGGACACCACAGGATATGAGTTCACAGAAATAATGAATGATAATATCGAAGTATGGACCGTGGTTGAAGAACAAACTTCATTGGTCGCAGAAAAAGCTCGTACACAGAAAGAACAATTGAAAGATTCGGTTGTGATCTATAAAGTTAATAAAGGAAATAAAACATGACAAATCCTTTTAGAGACCAAGATAAATTTATGACAGCCTGCGAACAAACTATCACAGGCATGAACGACGATCAGTTTAGAATGTACACTACATTGATTACTGAAGAATATACAGAATTACAGGAAGCTATTGCCGCAGGTGATCCAGTCGAAACACTGGATGCATTAGTGGACATTCTAGTGGTTACTATCGGTGCTATCAATAGTATGGGTGCAGATGGAGAGGGCGCATGGCGTGAAGTTATGGCCACTAATTTTGCTAAAATTGATCGTCAATTGGGCAAGGTTCGTCGTAGAGAAGATGGAAAAATTCTCAAACCAGAAGGTTGGCAACCACCTAAGCTACAAAACTTTCTAAAGAGAGAACACTAATTTAATGAAGACTATCATTGCCGGTAGCCGTGATATCACTGATTATACAGTGGTATTGTCAGCTATTCTGTTATCTGAATTTAAGATAACAGAAGTAGTTGCCGGCGGTGCTCGTGGAGTTGACAAATTAGCGGAACGATTTGCAGCTGATATGCCTTTGCCTATAGTAATATTTTCAGCAGATTGGAATAATTATCTTCGTGCCGCAGGTATGATAAGAAATAGGCAAATGGCAGAATATGCAGATGCATTGATTGCAGTTTGGGATGGCAAAAGTCGTGGCACAAGAAATATGATTGACGAAGCTGCCCGTAAAAATTTAAAATTATTTGTTCACAAAATATGACAATACATTTACAAAAGTTCATTGAACGAGTTCGTGGCAATGATGCAAGGGGTGGCAAAGATTTTGTCATGCCCATGAAAGATGCTAAGGGTATGGCCGCTGATTTAACTGAGCTATTATTAGAACTTAGAACACTTAAAGAATCCACATTGCAATCACAAAAAGAAGAGGTTATCGAAGTTAAAATTTCAGGAGGTAAGTTTTAATAGTTGTATATTATTGCTAAATAATATACTATGTCGAGACCAAAGCCACAAATTTTAGCCGAATTAACGGATAAGCAATACAAATCTGAACAGATTTTAGCATCTGATGGAATATGGGCCGTTTATTTTAATGATAACCCTATTAATATAAAAACTGCCAATATATTAGTACAATATCCTGGTCCTAAATATAAAAAAGTTTCATTTAGTAATCCGGGACATGCAATTAATCTTGCTAAGAAACTTAACACACAATTTAAAACTGATAAATTTAGTGTGGTGTTACTTAAAGAGGGTGAGAAAGTATATCCTTAGTGACTCACCATGCATGATAAACGGAAACTTACTGAAGAATTATATAAACATTTAGATTTTGATGATTTATCTATCGAAGGTTTATATAATATCATGTGGAAAAACATAAGAAGTGAGAGTGGGTTTCGTTTGACTTCCCAGGGATATACTTTATTAAGCAAACATTTAGATTTAGAACGTTATACAATTAATTTTGATGTAGTAATAGTGCTTGGATCAAAAACTTTGCTAGATTTAGATCGTAAGTTAAAACATCCTTATTATATTGATCTCAAAAAATTTAACACTTCACTAGAGCAGGTTAGCTTAGTATTGTTTGACAGTAAAGAAGCTATGTTGGCTAATTTATACGGAGATTTGCATAAATTTCTTGACAATTATAGTTAATGTAGCTTAGTGGGTAAAAGCAATAAACTCTATTTTTCTTATAAATAAATGTAAGGAGAATCTAATATATGAGTTACCGAAATTATTGTAGTTGTTTGAATTGTAAAGATAAAATATCAACGAACAATATAAAAAAACATTATGATAGATGTTTGATTGAAGGTGCTAAATTTATAGGTAGAAAATATCAAGTACCAGTAACATTACATTGTCAATATTGTGATTCATTAAGGAAAAATGAAAATTCATTACGACAACATGAGGTTAGGTGTAAATTTAATATTAATGCAATAAAAACTATCAAACCAATTAATTGCTCTATGTTTGGCAAAAAAGGAACAAATCAATTTACTAAAGCCAAAGAACTGGGATTACCTATACCTATTGTGAAAAAAGAAACAATAGTAAAGAGTATTGAAACCAGAAGAAAAAATGGAACTTTAAAAAGAACAGAGGAACAAAAAAAGAATACTTCAATAGCTATGAAAAAAGCCGTCGAGTTGCACCCAGAATCGTATACCTCGTCAAATCGTGGCAGAGTCAAACAGATTATTATAGACGGTATAAAACTGCTAGGACAATGGGAAGTAGATTTTTATTTGTGGGCAAAAGCTGCAGGATTAGATCCAAAGAGACCGACTATTGGATTTAAATATACATGGAACGGAGAAAGAACATATTTTCCAGACTTTTATTTGCCAAGACTAAATGGATATGTAGAGGTAAAAGGCTACGAAACAGATAGAGATCAGGCAAAATGGAAATATTTTAGTGAAGCATTATATATAGTAAAAGAAAAAGAGATAAAGAATATAAGAAAAGGTAAATTTGAGGTTGACAACTTAAAAGATGTAAAGTATAATAATGATTAGTAACAAATAGGCCTTTAGTTTAGCGGTGAAAACACCCGACTCATAATCGGCGAGATCCTGAGTTCAAATCTCAGAGGGCCTACCATAGATTAATAAATAGTATTGAAGAATTGTTGTATGAAGTAAAGAGAAAAGTGTTCAAGACGAGGGTTCGATTCCCTCCAGCTCCACCAGAAAGAACTCTCCCAGGTGATCTGTAAGCCGAGGGAATTAGTAATATATACAAACAGCTAGGTATATATTATGAACTACAAGAGAGTTCTTCCTAATGGGGCTGACCAGGTTTCGATTGGGCAACAAGTAACTGCATGGACAACTCGACACAGATAGTCGTTAAAAGTAAAAAACCAATAAATGCTAACGCATCTAAAGGCGAAGTAACTGTATCAGCTGGCAAAGGAATTCGTTTCTCTGCTCGTGGTTCAGTGAAAGCTGAAACTTTCGCAGTTTAATCACTGGCGTAGTGGAACTATCCATAGTAACAGAAAATAGTAGAACCCGCTTCGGCGGGTTTCTTTATGCCAAAATTATTGACATCATTACACGTATAGCTTACAATAGCTATACTTAAACTCACAAAGAAAATCATGCCTCATTTTTTAAAATCCGGTAACACTTACAAAGTAGCTTCAGAAGAAGCTATGGATATTCACCAAAAGTTACCTGCTGGTAACTATGTAATCAAGATTGACATGTTTGAAAACTTGTACCTTGAACACATTGACAGCTTTACGGTATCAGGAAAAATCTATGGTGATACACTAAAAAATACAGATCGTATCATCAATACATTCTGGGAACGACCTGGTTCTACCGGAGTTATGCTAACCGGAGAGAAAGGGTCGGGGAAGACATTATTAAGTAAAAAGATCAGCATTGAGCTGGCTAAGCAGTCAGTGCCAACTATTGTTATCAATAACGCATTCACTGGTGAAAAATTTAATACACTCTTACAAACTATCAGCCAACCCTGTATTATTCTGTTTGACGAGTTTGAAAAAGTCTATGACAAAGACGAGCAAGAAGCTATTTTGACTCTGCTGGATGGAGTATACTCAAGTAAAAAATTGTTTATACTAACTTGTAACGATAAATGGCGTGTTGATCAACACATGCGTAATCGTCCGGGTCGTATCTTCTACATGATCGACTTTACAGGGCTGTCGCAAGAATTTATTGTTGAATACTGTGAAGATAACCTTAACCACAAGGAGCACATTGAGCGTATTTGCTCAATGGCCAATTTGTTTGCAGAGTTTAACTTTGATATGCTCAAGGCACTTGTTGAAGAAATGAACCGTTACGGTGAAACACCACAAGAAGCAATGAAGCTGCTAAATGCCAAACCTGAGTTTGATTCAGGATGTCAGTATGATGTTGAACTAATTATTAATGGGAAACCACTCAAAGGTAAACCACATCCTTCAATTTTTGAAGGCAATCCACTTGCCAATGTTGTACAGATTGGCTATGATTCAGAAGAAGATGAAGACAATGACTCAGGATGGATTACTAATCGCTTTAATCCACATGATTTAGTAAAAGTGGATAACAAAGGCGCCCGTTTTGTTTTTGAGAATAAAGATGCTCGTTTAGTATTAACACGCATTAAGGCAAAAATCTACAACCCGTATGCGTTTTAATAAATAGCTACGTGGGAAGGTCCCACAACCTACAGACTTTAAATATATGCGCTTAGTCTGTGCGCAGTAACAAGGAGAAGTAAATGATGTATAATAACAAGCTAGTTGCGAGCCTAAAAGCTAATGGCAAGATCCTTAGAGAATTTAAGGACACAGTCTATATTCCATTCGGTTCTGAATATAGTTTTCTAATCAAAAATCTACATACAACACGAGCGTTGATCAATATTTATATTGACGGCGATGATGTGACTGAGGGTGGACTAGTTGTCAATGCCGGGCAAGAAGTTAATTTAGAACGCTATATCAGAAATGGTAACCTCAAAGAAGGTAATTGTTTTAAGTTTATCGAACGCTCAGAAGGTATTGAACAGCATCGTGGTATTAAACTTGAGGATGGTATTGTTCGTATTGAATTCCAATTTGAATTGCCACCAGCAAAAATTAGCGATTTACCACAATGGCAGCAAGATAATTTATTTAAGAATATGGGTCCGATATCAGGCGCAGCGGGAATTTATAATTCTAGTAACATGCATACTCTTACCAGAAATATTGATTCCGTAATTACCACTAATAATGTTAGCATCGGATCGTTAGCCTCTGCCGTCCCAACAGCATCATACGCGGCACCTACGTATAATGATGCTGGTATTACAGTGGCAGGCAGTAAAAGTACGCAGTCATTTAGCACAACTTATATGGGTTCATTGGATCCAGAAAAACATAGTATTGTGTTGAAATTATTAGGCGAAACCCCTGATAATAAACCGGTGTTATCGCCGGTTACTGTGAAATCAAAACCAAAGTGTACCACGTGTGGGCATGTTAACAAAGCTACTGCACAATTTTGCAATAAGTGTGGAACATCTTTGACTATCTTTGCATGATGTAGATAATGTTGGTCCTACGCCAGGATCCTGGCGTAGTTGACATTATGTTAATGGTATGTTAACATAACAGTATGATGAAAAATACACTCTGGATTCAAAATGTGTCGATGGCAGATATTGTCAAAGGACACCACAACTTACCAGATAAACGTACTGTCTTGATACAAATTCAAGATTTCGGAACATGGCAATTTGCCATTCCAAAATATAAAGATGAATTTGTTGACATACATCAATTTCGATTTGATGACATAGAAGTTGAAAACGGCACTGCTATACAAGATGAGCAAGCTGTAAAACTGGTTGAAATTTTACAACAAGCACAAGCGGATGGTCATAATGTAATCGTTCATTGCCATGCTGGAATATGTCGAAGTGGTGCGGTTGTAGAAATTGGCGTAGCAATGGGTTTTACAGAACCAGACCGCCATAGAATTCCTAATCTGTTGGTTAAACGCAAGATGATGAAAGTATTAGTATGGACCTACAGTGAAAGCGATATAGAAGGAAACATATGAAATTTTTAGTTCAGATGAATCTCATACATGAAATGGGATTGTCACAAGTGCGCAATGCGATCGAATCATATCCGCATCAGTATGTAAGCGTGATCCCATTTTCCAATGAGTTGATATCCGAAGAGCCAGTTGAAGGCACCGACTATCTTGCCTATGGAAGTACACTGTTTATCAAAATTGGGCATGAGCTTGGTTGGCAGGGTGTTTACTTTGACTATGATAACTTTAACTACGAAACCGCAGTTAAGTATCGTAGTGATATGCTGAATGATGATATTATACTTCCTGCTAGTGAAGTAATTCCATACCTTGAATCATCCACAGTAGATACATGGTTTATTCGGCCTGCGCTTGATCTAAAACATTTTAATGGACAGGTTATTGAAAGGGAAGAATGTATTACGTGGTTGAAAGATGCCATGGCGTGTGCATCAAGCGGGTCTTATCAAATCACCCCGGATCTTAAAATTGTATTGGCTCGACCAAAAAACATTCAAGCAGAATGGCGTTGGTTCATAGTTAATGGGAAGATTATTTCCGGAGCAATGTATCGCTGTCGTGGACAACTTGTTAAGTATCGTGAGCTAGACCAAACTGTTATTGACGAGGCTCAAAAAATGGCAGATGGTTGGTTACCGCATCTTAATTGTGTCATGGATACTGCATTAGTCGATGACAAACTTTCAGTAGTTGAATTCAATTGTATCAATGGCAGCGGATTCTATGGACACGATGTCACTGCTATTTTTACAGCACTAGCGGAAGATTATAGTGTTTAACAATTATTTTTACCAAAATGGTTGATTATGCGTACTTATTTGCGTATAATTTTTATATTAACTAAATAACTTTATAACTTCGTAAAAAAGAAGTTGACAAGGATACTAAATAGTAGTACAATTACATATCATGAAAAACACAAGACTTTCCATATCGTATCAGTTACTCCAAACCTCAGCATTATGCTGGAGTCCGGTAGCCACTCTACGCTCAGAAAGTCATATTGCGTTTAATATGATTGATACAGGCAAAGAGTATAGTAGGGTCCGAGAAGGATGGGATGGTTAAGCAATAGCTAACATCATAAACTTTAAGGACCCTGGACTAGAAATATGCCAGGGTTTTTTTATTTTTGCAGTAAGTGTGATAGGCAACGCGAGCCTGTGGCGCACTATAAACATGCTACTATTAATGAGGGCGGCGTACCGGATGATAAGTTCCTGGCGATAACTGGAATGTGTAAAATGGTATAGTATTAAAGCATATTGGGATCGGCTCTAACGAGACTCCATAAGATGAGGAACGAAATATGTTTTAATACCGACATTCGTAAGAGTGTCGTAATGTACGTGTGTAGCTGAACGGTTAGGCCACGGATTGCAAATCCGTATTATGCAGGTTCGATCCCTGTCACGTACTCCATTTTGCGAACTTACGCTAAATATATATAAAGCGAGGGTTCAAATGTTTTGTCAAAATTGTAATATAGAGCACACTGGTATATATGGGTCAGGTAGATTTTGTGGCGTTAAATGTGCGAGAGGGTTTTCTACGAAAGCTAAACGAGAGGAAATTAATAAAAAAGTTTCCGCTAGCCAAACTGGCAGAAAATTATCTGAAGCGCATAAGAAAAATATAGAATCAGGTAACAATTTTAATAGAGTTGAAAAAGTTACAAAAACTTGTATTGGATGCTCAACAGAAATAATTTGTCGCATTACATCAAAAAAGAAATTTTGTACTGTTAAATGCTGGGCAACTTACACAGAACAATACAAAGAACCTTTTTTATTATATAGAAAAAAATCTAATTTTGATTTTAATATAACAGACTACGAAGATAAATTTGATTTAACGTTGGTAGAGCAGTATGGCTGGTATAGTCCATCTAACAAAGGAAACAATCTAAATGGAGTTTCTAAAGATCATATGCTAAGTGTCAAAGATGGATTCATATTAGGGGTGGACCCTGAAATTATTAAGCATCCAGCGAATTGCCAACTCATTCTACATAGACAAAATCAAAGTAAAAGAGAAAAAAGTTCAATAACTTTAGAAGAATTAATGGAAAGAATAGACAACTGGTTGACAATTAACTCATCCGCTACTATAATACTTGTATAGTAAATGTTCTTTAACAAAACGACGTAATATTGAAGCATACCAAGGCGTAAGCCGATATAGGGATATAGCCGGGCCCCAAGAGCCTCAGGGTTGGCAGGTTCAAGTCCTGCGCAGTGTGTTTCAATATTACGTTGTAGTATGTATAAAGCGTGGGTTCTCAACGAGTCCCTGTGCAGAGAACTGCTGTCCCGACATTTGTAGCGCCTGATGATAGAGTAACGCCTTGAAACCTTAGGGTAGCGCGGAGTGATCACAGTCGGGGAATAACTGATCACCAGGGGACTCACTCTTTATACATACTACTGTCCATATTGAAGTACATTACTCTGGGTCGCTCTCAGGTAGGTACATAGGGATTGATCACCCGGGTAGGTTCGAATCCTACAGTAGTGTATTTCAATATGGTAATGTGTAGGCTGATACACAATCGTTGAAGTAAGCTCTCAACGAAATGACTGAGGGGCTAACTATGGGCAAATTTGAACAAACATAGGAGCCGCATACAATTCTAGATATGTATGTGGGTTGTCAAGTCGGAGATCAGCACCGACACCATATTGAAGTACATTGACAAGCAAGATAGTTGGGCAAACAATTATCTCGCACAGTTGGTATTTGCCATCCAAGGGCCCTATGGACCTTCAGTGTATTTCAATATGGTAATATCAGTTGTTAGTGGGTCATATGCGGGACTGACACTAAGGGGTACATCGAGGCTCGGAATCTCGGACACTATCAACACAATAGCACAAAGGTTGTTGCAACAATCTCTCGTGGTCGCAGACTGTACTACGGTCCTTTCCGTTCGATTCGGAGTGTTATTGGATATGCCATATTGAAGTACACTTAACACCTTCAGGACCCAGTGGTCGCCATGTAGTCGGTTGTGTGCGCACCTAGTGTATTTCAATATGGTTAATAACCATAGTCGGCCCGTGTTCCCACCGTGCGATACCCGACTTAAAAAAGCCGATAGCTATATGTGACGAGCAGGCAGTGATCAACGGTGGGGCTATATTGAAGTACATTACTCTCCAGGGTGGGAACCTGAGCGTTAAGGTGTAGGTAGTAGATTGAAAAATCGAACCTGTATATATCTCGTATTGCTAAACCTCCCAGGTTATACGGACGTAACATCGGTAGTGTATTTCAATATGGTATAAACTATATCAAGCGACTGCAATCAATTGATATAGGTTGTGTAGGTGTACTGGCTGGCACACGGAACCGTAGTAGGCAAAGTTGAAACCCTTGCAGGGGTGAATGAAATGCCGAAGTGGGACTGGGGGTAGGGTTCGAATCCCTAACACATTTGAATTAAGAGCGAAGGGTTCGCTGGTCTTGTGAAGAGGGGTTCGACTCCCTGAGCCGTCTGGTTCGATTCCTGGCGGGGCAGGTGCAATAACAAGACACCATATTGAAGCATACTGTACACAAACGCCAATGGTGAGCGACTCGTCGAGGGACAGGTATAGTGGGTTCGAACCCCACTGTGTATGAAATGACGATTTCAACAGTGTGTTTCAATATGGTACTCGGGTATACGTCAAAACAAAAGTAGGAAAAAGAATGGGGAATAATGTACTGTTTAAGGACACCCTGGTCGCCACGTCATCCTTGTGGTCGAAGATATTACCTACTACCTGATTGAAAGAGTAACCATATTAAAATACATTAACCGGTGTTGGTATGTCGCACACTGATCGCCTGGACTACGAACCTAGGTAAGACAGAGGTACTAGTGTATTTTAATATGGCCAATGGGACTGCATGGTGTGGTCGCCGCACTGTCACTGCGGATATCGATGGGATCGTTACCCATATTGGTCGCCAAATTATTAATACAAGTTATGCCCCAGCCTGGGTTGCAAACTGGATTTGAGGCCAGATGTAGACGGGTTCGATTTCCGTTAGGGGCACTAAGTTTTAAGGGTCAGTAGTTCAATTGGCAGAATAGCGGTTTTGTATAAATAAAGTATAAACTACTTAATCTATAAAACTACCAATTTACTAAAACGAAAGAAAAAAATGTCTCGATAGTGTAATTGGCAACACTTTGGTCTCCAAAACCAACATTCTAGGTTCGAGTCCTAGTCGGGACGCCATATATTGCCTCGTAGTAAAGGCGGCGACGATAGCAACGATAATCTAACATTAGTTTGTCCGAACTGTCATCGTTTAGCACACGAGGGAAAGATTACAGAATTTGTTTCATTGACTACACAAATAGGCGATGAATGATAGGATGTGAAGATTTGGATTGGTATACCTCTAAGGACGGGGCCGTGACTGTAAATCACGTGGTTTTATACCTGGCAAGGATCGTTACCTTGACAATCCACCAAGTTTTATCTCCGTATGGCGTAATCTGGTAGCGTAGCTGGTCTGGAGCCAGGCGGTCCAAGTTCAAATCTTGGTATGGAGACCAAATGTTTTGTGTAGATTCTGGAATTGGCAAACAGCTGGACGAGCAGTTCAGCCAATGGGTTCGAGTCCCATGGAAGACCGCAAGTCTTTTAGTATGGTACTGTTGGAGGTTCGAATCCTTCTCTACGCACCAAGTTTTTTAGCCTTGACGCTGAAATGGTTTCAGCCCGTCACGACATGGCGAGTTAGGTGGTTCGATTCCACACTAGGCCACCAGAGCAGAGGATAGATCGCATTATCCAGTATGAGTTGAGCGGGTAGGTACCTAATCCCGACAGCAGGCAATAGTACAGAACTACAATGCGATAGGTGCCAGTATTGTCTGGTATGGGCGGAGACCTCAAAAACGCTGTCCACCAATTAACACAGCTATCGTCTATCGGTTAGGACACCAGGTTTTCATCCTGGCGAGCGGGGTTCGATTCCCCGTAGCTGTACCAAAAATTTTTACAGCAAACAAATTTTGCTTAAATAATATCAACGCCCTCATAGCTCATTTGGTAGAGCACCGCATTAGTAATGCGGTGGTGGTCAGTTCGAATCCGACTGAGGGCACCAGTAATGGGTAAGTGGCCGAGTGGTTGATGGCTCTAGTCTTGAAAACTAGCGATCCTGAAAGGGGTCCGTGAGTTCGAATCTCACCTTGCCCTCCAAATTGTAATATACGGAGCGTGGGCCGGATGGTAAGGCAGCAGATTGCTAATCTGTACAGCGGCTCATACCGCTGATAGGGTTCGACTCCCTAACGCTCCGCCAAAAATTTATTCCGCAGAACCCGAGTATGGACATGGGCGTGGCTGTTAACCACTGTATAAATTGGTTCGATTCCAATGTGCGGAGCCAAAAAAAATAGTAGCGAGCATTGGTATGCGGCTGTGTTTTATAAACACGGGAGACTGGTCAGATGGGCTGGAACGATAGAGTTCGAATCTCTACGCTACTACCAGATATTGCGTCCGTAACTCAACTGTATAGAAAAACAAGTCTTATGTAACATCAATAACAAACAATTAGTGCATACATCCACTTGTTGGCTCTAAATTCTATATTGCTAAATATTAAAAATACAACGTGTATTATCAAAAATTTACAAGGAATTGGAATGAAAATAATTTCATTGGATTTACAACATGACGCTGATGTGGTAAAAGAAGAAATAGCAAATGATCCCAATGAATGGTTTTGGCCTTATTCAGATGAACATCATATATTTGAACAAGCTCACATGAAATTTATAAACAGAAATTTAAATTATTTCAACTTTGCTTCAATGGTAGCACAAACTACCGAGCCTGACGATTTCAATCCTAACCTTCAAAAAACACTAAATTTTTGTAATAAAATTCGAACATTAACTGGAGATAATGGTCCGTTTGGTCGAATGTGTGTATGGGATTTGCCTTCTCAATCACAATTATTACCCCATACAG